>Ga0208079_1001198_pt1 | contig 13797 bp, 15 predicted proteins | sample NGESurdeep092012_5_FD_184474 | JGI IMG/M metagenome (GOLD analysis project Ga0208079, IMG submission 184474) | Arctic peat soil microbial communities from Barrow, Alaska - NGEE Surface sample 210-2 deep-092012 (SPAdes) | ecosystem: Environmental > Terrestrial > Soil > Wetlands > Peat ... | reverse complement strand
GCCCCGGAGATCGTCCGTGTCATAGAACTCTGCGCGATGTTCCGTTTGCGGCTTGCCGCTATGCGGGGCAGCTTGGCAAGCAGCGCGCGACCCAGAGGGTACCCCGCTTACGGGCGCAACTGGCGGGTTGGAAACCCGCCGGACCCAGAGGGTACCCCTGCCAGCCTGCCCCACATGAAAGGAACATTTCCACACAGTCGTAGACCGAGGTTACTGCTCTACCCGCTTGGCTTTCTGATCGCGGCCATTCTGATGCAGCGTCGCGGCGGTGGCGCGGCCATCCTCGCCGGTCTCGAAGCTGATCTGCGCGTCCACTACTTTGAGGAAAAATTCCTTTTGGCTTTCGGCGAAGATTTCGAACTTCGGTTGATTGGTGAGTTGCGTGAACATGCGGGCGCCCTCGCGCGTGAACGTCAGTGTGATGGCCGGCGTGAACTGATAGACGCCGGTGTAGCGGTCGAAGATCTTGGGGTCGAGCGTGATCTCCGTGCGCAGGGCTGGGAGCTTGGCGAGCAGCACCGAGGAATCGAGCAGGTGCATCCCGATATCGTCCACACCGGCGCCGGTCATCATGTTGGACAGCACGACCACGCCCACCCGCGATTTCGGATCGTAGCCCATGAAGCTACGGTATCCGCCGGTGCCGCCGTTGTGCCAGAAGATCTCGCGGCCCTCGCGCGTGGCGACAAGCCAGGCGAGCGCGATATCGGACTGCGGGCCGAAGGCAGGCCGCCGGACCTTGGTCATCGCGGCCATGGCAGGGGCCAGCGGCGATTCCACATACCCCAGGTGCGCGGCAATAAAGGTAAGCATGTCGCGCGCGTCGGAACGCAAGGCGCCGGCCCCGGCCAACGCGGGAAAGTCCCAGTTGGCTGCCGGTTGACGGGCAAAATTGTGCCCCGGGGCCAGCCGCGATTTCATTTCGGGCGACAGCGCGATGCGCGTGTTCTCCATTTTGAGCGGCCCGGTGATGCGCGCGCGAATCAGCGCTTCGTAGTCCGTGCCGGCGCGGCGCGCCAGCGCCTGGCCGAGCAGCCCGGCCCCCATGTTCGAGTATTCGAACTTCGAGCCGATATCGCGCGTTAGTTCGTAGGAGGAGAGGAACTGGAAGAGACTCGCCACGGTGTAGTCGGCATAGGGGTTGTTGGGGTCCTTGAGCGCCATATTGGAGGGCAAGGTGGGCAGCCCGGAAGTGTGGGTGGCCAGATCGACCAGCGTAATCTGCTTGCCGCCGCGCTGTGGCATCTTGACGTCGGCGGGCAGGTATTTGGCCACCGGATCGTCGAGCGAAACTTCGCCGCGCTGCACCATGTCGGCGAGGACGGTCGAGGTGAAGACCTTGGTGGTGGAGCCGATCTCGAAGACCGTATCGTTGCCCACCGGGCGCGGGTCCTTGACGGAGAAGTTGCCGTAGGAGACGAAGCGGCGGCCGTTGGCGTCGACGATGCCGACGGCGATCCCGACGTTCTGATGCAGCTTATCGATGCGGTCGGTGAGGATCGCTTGGATCTCCGCGTCGGTGGGGGCTTGCGCACGCAAAGCAATGGCGGCGACAAGAAGATAGAAGCAACGTTTCATCAGTGACTCTCCAGATTATCTAATTCGGCGATTTTGCGGTCGAGGCCTACCGCGGCGTGGTGGTTGACCCAAATAATCAGGCCGAAAACGACGAGGAACCCCAGCACATTAAACACCCACCCCGCACCGCGCTGCGGCTTTATCCCCGCATAGAACACGACGAGTCCGGGGACGATCGGCCCAATGTACCACCGCCAGACCGAGCGCAGCAGGTCGCGCTGGCGCACGAGTTCGCGGCGGTGGAATTCGAGGGAAGCTGTTAGTGCCAGATCCACGGGCAACGTAACTGGCGAGGCCCGTTTATAAATTTGGACCACGATGCAGAGCGTACCCGCAATGATGAGCGCCGAACCGGCACGGATCGTCAGGCTGGGAAACTTGAAGATGTAAAACGTGAAGGCGGCGACCACGAAGACAGCGCCGATGTACTCGCGCAGGTTGCGGCGGTTGATTCGTTTCTCGAACTGCCGGGCTTTCTGACGGATCTCTTCTAACGGCATGGGTATGTTCTCCACGGGCTGATTTTGCCAGACGTTGCGGATGTCGTTGTCCGGCAGAGGCTCATTCGGCATGGCGACCTCCTTGGTGAAATGCGCGCGTCAAGATGTTCTTGATGCGGTGAATCTTGGTGGCGACGTTGCCCGGCGCGAGGCCGGTGATCTCGCCGATGGCCGCCGCGTCCATGCCCTCCAGATAGGAGAGGATGACCTGGCGATCCAGCGGCTTCAAGCGCTGCACCAGAGTGAGCAGGCGGCTGAGCGCCTGCTGGCGGCCGGCGTCTGGCGCTGAAGGGTCGGGTACATGTTCGAGTTCTTCCAGGCTGACCAACACGTGGGAGTTCAGGCGGCGTTGCCGCATGGCGTGGGAAGTGGCGGCGTTGTGGGCCACGCGATAGACCCAGGTGCGCAGCGAGCAACGCGCGTCCCAGCCCGCGAAGCTGCGCCAGAGTGCGAGGTGGATCTCCTGCAGCAGGTCGCGGCGATACTCTGCGTCGGCCTCGTACGCGTGGGCGAGGCGTTCGAGTGCGGCGCCGTAAGCGGCGGCGGCTTCGCGGTATCGGTCGTCCTGCGATCCTTCCACAGTTAGGTAGTCACCTGCGACGAAAATTCCTTACAAACAATCCGAAGTGTAGCTACACTATGAAGTCAGCGGGAGGTGTCCTTGGAAAAAGCTCCGCGCAATCTGGCGGTGGATACGTATCGCGGCTTCGTCATGCTGCTCATGATGGCGGAGGTCGTGCAGCTTTCGCGGGTGGCCAAGGCGCTGCCGGGGAGTGGATTCTGGAGCTGGGTGGCGTACCACCAGACGCACGTCGAGTGGGCGGGGTGTTCGCTGCACGATACCATCCAGCCGGGCTTCTCGTTTCTGGTCGGAGTGGCGCTGCCCTACTCCATGGCGGCGCGCATCGCCAAGGGCGGGACCTTCCGCGGGATGTTCCTGCACGCGCTGTGGCGGTCTCTGCTGCTGGTCGCGCTCGGCGTCTTTCTGCGCTCCACGCACGCCCCGCAGACTTACTACACGTTCGAAGATACGCTCTCGCAGATCGGGCTCGGGTACCCGATCCTGTTCCTGCTGGCGTATCGTCCGCCGCGCTGGCAGTGGGCCGCGCTGGGTGTGCTGCTGTTCGGCTACTGGCTGGCCTGGGCGCTGTATCCGGCGCAGCCACCGGGATTCTTCGCGGGGCTAGCGGCGCACTGGAACAAGGGGAACAACTTCGGCAACGCGTTCGACGTCTGGTTCCTCAATCTGTTCCCCACCGTGAAACCTTATGTCGCCAACAGCGGCGGGTACCTGACCCTCAGCTTCATCCCGACCCTCGGCACCATGATCCTCGGGCTCGCCGCCGGACGGTGGCTGCGCGCCTCGGCTCCCACGGCGCCGATGCGGCGGCTGCTGGCGGCGGGCGCGATTGGCGTCGCCGCGGGCTTGCTGCTGCACTTCACGGGCATCTGTCCGGTGGTGAAGCGCATCTGGACGCCCTCGTGGACGCTGTTCAGCGGCGGTCTCTGCTTTCTCTTCCTGGCGGGCTTCTGCTGGCTGACGGAGGTCAAGGGGTATCGCAAATGGGCATTCCCGCTGGTGGTGATCGGGGCCAACTCGATCGCGGCGTACCTGATGGCGCACCTGTGGGAGCGCTTCATTCTGGATTCATTCCGCATTCACCTGGGCGCGCACGCGTTCGCGTTCTTCGGGACGGCGTACGAACCCCTGCTGCGCGGCATCGCGGTGCTGCTGGTCTACTGGGTGCTGCTCTATTGGATGTACCGGCGGAAGCTGTTTCTCAAGATTTGAGGCCACCGGCGGAGACCAGAAACGAAGTGCTGTTCGAAAGCATGTAAGATGGAGAATCGTGGGTGCCCAAAGCGTACCGAGGCCTATTACGGTTGAGGAATATGAGAGGATCCCCGACCCTCCGGGTGGCCGCTATGAACTCCACCATGGAGATCTGGTCTTCGTAACATATCCCACCCTCCGGCACAAAGATCTGCAGCGCCGCTTGCGAAAGATTCTGGAGCCAATGGCAGAACCCCTTGGTTTCTTGGTGGACACGGAATATCCATACCGCCCGCTCCCCGAGAACGAAGTTTGGGGAGCCGACGTGGCTTGCGTCAAACTCGATCGCCATCTTGCGGAGAGCAAATGGCTGATCGGTTCACCGGAACTGGTGATCGAGGTCAAGTCACCTTCAAATACCAAGGCCGAATTGCAGAATAAGGCCATGACCACCCTGGCCGGTTTCGGATCTACGGAGTTCTGGATCGTAGATCCGAAAACGCGAACCGTCTCGGTGTATACCAAGGGTGGCATCTATGTGTACGGTGCTGACGTGGCCGTCCCTGTGCCCTTGTTTGAAGGCCGGATCTCCGTCGAGGCGATTTTCGCCGATTGCGAATAGTTTCGCTATTCGCTTGAACGCCATGGTCAAGATCGAATCAGTTCGATCTTCAGACCGGCAACATCCAGTCCCGCCCACTTGCGTTCAGCCGTCACGACTGACAATTTCAGCAGCAACCCGGTGGCCAGACAAGCCCGGTCACCTAGAGACAAACCGCGGCTGCGAAACTGTGGAGACAACAGACTAGCCGTCTCCACGGCACCGGCCGCAGAGAACTCCTGAACTTGCAGTCTGGTTTTCTGTAGAGCCACTACCGCTTCTTCCAGAGGCGCTCCTTTCCGGACCAGAACCGCCAGGACTTCGGCGGCATTTACCGCACTGATGATCCCATCCAGCAGATCTGGACGGACCTTCTCGGCTCCCGGCTCGTCATAGAGAAAGGCCAGGACAGCAGAACTGTCCAATACCTTAGCCATGAGCTTGCTCCTCGGCCCGCTCCTGCTTAACCTCCCTCGTCCGGGCTTCATGCAGCATCTCGACAGCCGGTTTGCCGCCCCGATACTTGGCTGCAATCCGACGCGCATCATCCAAGGATTGGTCGACAGTTTGAACCTCCAAACGATCTTCCGCCAGGATCACTGATATATCGTTACCAGCCTCTATATGATGTGCCTTGCGCCATTCCACGGGGAGAGTGATTCTCCCCTGGTTATCAACCTTACAGGTTAAGTGTTCCATTTCACCTATTAGCATACATTACAGGGGGATCAAATGGAAATCCCTTGCTGAGCATCAGGATAGACGATTTGCGTGCGTTCAACGCTGAATCAGTGCGACGCCCTTGGCTTCGGTGACCCCCCTCGCAGCCTACTGTTTCTTCTCGCCGAGCTTTTCGCCGGGCCGCAGCAGCGTGGGCGGCTTGCGTTTGGGCGTGGCGTCTTCCGCGGCCTTTTCCTCCGCCGCCTTGGCCGCGTCCTTCTTCTTGGCCTCGTCAGCCTGCTGCCCCTCCTTCTCGATGGGCGTCATCTGGGTGTCGATGGCCTTCTTCTGCGCCTGCTGGCGCTGCTCCACCTCGCTCGCGCGTTTGCCCAGGTCCTCCTCGGCCAGATCCAAACTGTCGGCCGTGGTCTCGATGGCCTGCGTGAGCGAAAACTCGTAACGCTCCAGATCCTTGGGCCGGCTTTCCTCAATCTGCTTGAGCATGGGAAGCATGGCCTTTTCCGCGGTGGCCACGGCGGCGAGTCCCACGCCGATGTCGGTTTTGCGCTCGGCGGCCGCATCCGCCACGGTATCGATGGCGTCGAGGATCTTGGAGTACTCATCCAGCGTGTCGTGGATCAGGATCGAACGGCCGGGCTTCTCCTTGCCGAGCAAATTGCGCACCAGATCCAGCCGCAGTTTGGCGAAATCGGCGTAGAGCTTGAGCCGCAGGTTCGGCTCCTGCGCTTCCTTGATCTGGTCGATTTCGTCGGCGCTCAGAAAATCGCGTTGCGCCGCCACGGGCGCCGCCAGAAGCAAACAGCAGAGTAACGTTTTCATTTGCTTTTGCCCTCCATCAGGCCGGTCAGCAGATCGTCGTGAACTTTCTGCAGGCGGGCCTTGGCTTTGTCGAGCACGGGCCGATCCTCGAATCCGAAATCGTGCTGCAGGCTGTCCAGTTTCTTCAGCAGGTTCCGCGTTTCGATTTCGGCCTGCTTGAACCATCGCGGACTCTTGCGCGGATTCTTGCCGGTGCTTTCGAGCGAGTCCCAGGCCAGGGAGACCGATTCCTCGATCTCTAGCGCCGCTGCCGCCAGCGCCGGGTTATCGTCCTTCTGATAGGCTTCCCGCGCGGCTTTCAGGGCGGAACCCGCGTTATCCAGCGCCAGCTTGGAGCGCTTTCCCAGATCGTGTTCCGCCAGCGCGGCCCTCAGGTCGGCGGGCAGGCTGGCGGCGGAAACAAGGCCCAACGCCAGCAGCAGCAGGATGGTTCGTGTGCCTCTCACCGCTTGTCAATCTCCCTTTGCAGGATTCGCACCCGCTGCCGCGCCTGGAATTCCTGGTTCGGATTTTTGCCCTGGCTAGTGGCCAGAAAATGCTCGTAGGCTTCCTTGGCCGGTTTGATCTGGCGCAGCTTATCCAAGATGATGGCACGCAGGAACCAGTTGCCCGCGGCAGTTTCACCGTTCTTGGCGGCCTGCTCAAAGGCGGTCAGCGCCTGCGGCAGATCGCCCGCCATGTAGAGCATGCCGCCCAGTTCGGTCCACGGCCTGGTTTCGGAAGGCTTCAGTTTGGCGGCTTCGTAGAACTGGCGGGCGGCCGGCTGGAATTGCCGCTGGTCGCGGAGCGCGCGCGCGTACATCATCCGCAGGTCGTAATTGCCAGGATCGGCAGCCACCGATTGTTCCAGCAGGGGCAGCGCCCGATCCAGTTTCCGGGTGAAGACGTAGGCGGCCGCCAGGGCACTACGGTTGACCGGGCTCGCGTCCTTCGCAAAGGCCTCTTCCAGGCGGGGCACGGCATCTTCGAATTGTTTGGATTCGAGCAGCAGTTCGCCCATCCGCGCCTGCGCGGCGGAGTTGTCCGGAAACTGCCGGTAAATGTCGATGGCTTCGCGGTTCTCGGAGGCCTTCTCGTAGAGGCCGGCGAGTTCCAGCAGGTAATCGCGATACTTCGGCTCCAGTCTCGCCGCCTGGCGGAAGTAGGCGTCGGCCTCGGTGATTCGTCCCTGCTGCACCAGCGCCTGCGCCATGCCGAGTTGCGCTCCGGCGGATTTTGCGTCCAGCGCGACGGCCAGTTTGTAGCTCTCCTCCGCCTTGGCGAAGTCGCCGGTCTGGAGTTGCGCTTCGGCCAGGTAATAGCGCGGGCGGAACTCCTGGGGCTTGCGTCCCACGGCGTCCTCCAAGAGCGGCAGCGCCTCGGCCGGGTTCTTCTGGCGTAACAGCACAATGCCGCCGTTCAGCTCCGCTTCGTAGAGCCCCGGCTTGAGTTCCAGGGTCTTGCGATACTCGGCGACGGCTTCGGGATCCCGTTCGAGCAGCGTATAGGCCATCGCCAGATTGAAGTGGGCGAAGTAGTCCTTGGAATCCGCTGCAATGGCTTGGCGGAATGCCTGTACGGCGTCGTCGTACTTACCCTCGTCCAGGGCCTTCATGCCTTCGGTAGTGTAATCGGCCTGGAGAAACAGGAGAAACGCCGCGACGGCCCACATACCTTAATTCTATCGCCGCGCGATTGGCGCCGCCCGAAAACGCTCGTTACTTCTTTTTTTCTTGGGTGACCACTCCCGAAACATCGGGGGTTTCCGACACGAAACTCAGCGGGATATCGATGTAAGCCACTTTTTCCCCGGTTTCGTCGGCGATTTTCATCTTGTAGTGGCGGGGGGGCGCGTCGAACAGCGCATTGCCCTGCACCGATTCGGCAGGTTTGACAGAGCGCAGATACCCGATATACTGCGGCACGCCTTCACCGGAACTCAGTTCGGGGTAGGTGTTGCCGCTATCATCCTCGATGCTGAAATTGGGCACGAGGATGTCGCTGCCGAGGCTGTTTACCGCGTTCAGCCGCACCAGGAAGAAGCGATGCTCCGGCACGCGCGCATCGGCGCCCGTGCCGATGTGGGTCAGCCACTGCGTTTCGAATACCACGTAGACGACGTGGCCGACCGTGGCCCGCTCACCCATGCTGTAAGTACGCACGGGAGACGCCTTTTCCTCGCTGTCACCACAGGAAGATAAGAGCGAAGCGGCAGCGGCGACCGCCAGTAACAGCACAAACCGGATTTGGCGCATGTAGCTAACCCATTGTCCTCGCGGATCGGGTGGGTGTCAACACCGTGGGACCCGGGGACAGACAGGACTGACAGCGAATTTCCGGCAAACTGCGCCAGAAATCCATGTCAGTCTTGTCAGTCCCCCCCGCTACCGCGCTTGGCGTTCCTGAAGGATGCGCTCGAATTTCCTGCGCTGTTCGTCGTTGAGAATCTGTTCGACCTTGGTTTTGCTGTCGCTCAGCACGGTGCGGTAATACTGCCAGAAATCGTTGAGGATGGACTCCATCTGCTCCTGTTGGGCGGATGTGAGGTTGAGTTCGCGCTTCATCCGCGAGAAATAGAGTTCCCTGCCCACGGCGGTATCGAAGGAAGGTTGGTGCAAGCGGTTATGCACGCCGAAATTCATGGCGACCGCTCCCGCCGCGGCGCCGCACAGGAATACCAGCGTCAGCGCGACCATACAGGCGACCTTGGGATCCCACGATCGGGCGAAGCCCGCTTTCTCGAGCAGATTAGGGCTCATAGGTCGTCATCGTGGCCAGCATGTTTTCCTGCGCCCGGGCGCTATCGTAAGCGGGCGAATCCTGCTGCGCCATCACGGCTTCGGGCGACAGGCCGGTGGGGTATTCGCTCTCGTAGGAGACCAGATAGCTACCCAGCGCCGCCAGCGTCAGCAGCGAGAGAAACACCAATCGCCGCCCAAAGGCGAAATCCAGGGCAAAGAAGCCCGCAAAAGACGGCACGGCCTGGCGGTGGCCCACCTGACGCATCACTCGCGCGTAAAACCCGAGCGGCGGCGCCAGTTCCGCTTCCACTCTGAACGCGCCGAACCACTGGGAGACTTGCCGCATGCCGGCCACTTCCTGGCGGCACATCTCACAGTTGCTCAGGTGCGCCTCGATATCCCGCAGAGCCGCCGGCTTCAGCGTGCCGGACAGGTACTCCTCAAGGCTCTCCATCACTACCGCGTGCATAAGCTTCTTCCCTGTACCACTGAAATTACCACGCCTCAGCCCACCCTTTGCGAGTCTATCGGCCCATTGGCCTCGCCCGCTTCCGGGAACCTGCCACTTTTCAACCCAACCGCTCGGCCAGACTTCTCGGCCAGAATTCTCAACCGGCCACCAGGCCGGGAGCCCGATCAAGGCGCTGCGCCGCCTTCACCAGCTTCTGGCGCGCCCGAAACAGCTTCACTTTGATGGTGTTCTCGTTCATCCCGGTCTGCGCCGCCAACTCTTCCACCGAGAACCCTTCCACTTCCTTCATCGTCAACAACATACGCTCTTCCGCCGAGACCCGCCCGAGCAGCTTGACCAGGTAATCCCGGCGCGCTAGCTGGGTATCCATGGGAATCTGGCGATCCACCGCCGGCTCGGAATTCTCCACCCGGCGTACTTCGTCTTCGCTCATGTCGCTTTCGTAGACCAGCTTCCGAACCTTGCGCTTGCGCAGATAGTCGAAGCACTCGTTGACCGTGATTTTGTAGATCCAGGTGATCAGCGAGCTGCGGAAATCGAAGCTCTTGACGGACAGGTAGACCTTCGCAAATACTTGCTGTGCAATGTCTTCCACGTCGTTGCGCTGGCGCACGATACCGTGGATGATGGAGAACACCTTGCTTTGGTAGCGCTCCACAATCTCGCGAAACGCCGCCTCATCGCCGGCCTGCGCACGCTGCACTAACGCACCTTCCGGGGTGTTCTGGTAGTCCACTCTGGATTTCGCCGCAACCTTACTACCGAATCCCGGGATCGAAAGTACGCCGGTCAGTGTTCCCATACACCGCTATCGACGCATACTACCCCTACCGGGTTTCAGCGGATACACTTGCAAGATAGCACGCCCCGCTCGGGACGGTCACCGGGCTCCGGCTCACCCCAATTCCGCCCCCTTCGCTGTTCAGGGTCGATTTTCCCGCGACCAAAGCCCACACTGCCCCATCTAAATGATTGACGGTTGGAGTGGTGCGCTCCCCCCGTTATAATAGGGATCGGGGAATTCCCGAAATTTCAGGAGTATACAGACAACATGGTGCAAATAACCGAACGAGCGATCGGCAAGGTGAAGGAGATCATGGGTTCCCAGGATCCCGCCCCCAGCGGACTGCGTATTTCCGTGGTCGGCGGCGGCTGTTCCGGGTTCAGCTACTCAATGGCCTTCGAGAACCAGCCCAACATCTTGGACAAGACCTACACCTATAACGGGTTGAAGATCTTCGTGGACCAGGCCAGCCTGCTGTATTTGGATGGCGCCGAGGTCGATTTCGTGGAGACGCTGGAAGGTTCCGGCTTCAAGTTCAACAACCCGCAAGTGAAGTCCACTTGCGGCTGCGGCAGCTCGTTCCAGGTTTAAACAGACCAGTTTTCCAGTTTGGCGAGGCGCCCTTCCGTCGCACGGAAGGGCGCCTATTTGCTTTTGGGATCGCCGGCGGGGGGGTGCTCAACCGTTATCGGGAAAGCGGGCCATGAATACGCCCCCTGGCCGGATACGCCTCATTTTCGTCGTGTACCCGAAGACGTTTAAGCACCCACCAATTTCAGAGTCGCCTGTCAAGTCATTGACCTTGGACTCCGGTTATCGTATATTGAACCACGTATTGGTGGGGGTGCATGAATCGACTGAGCACGCTGTTGCGGCCAGCTCCGCACGTTGCCCGGCTGCCCGAAGATCGGGTTGGCGAGCTGTACCCGAAATTCCGCTGGCAGATTCTCGAATCCACCTTCATCGGCTACGCCACTTTTTACGTCGTACGCAATAACCTGCCGGTAGTTTCCAAGGAGATGGGGCAGGCCCTGCACTACAGCAAGGGGCAAATCGGCGACCTGCTGATGCTCACGGCGATTGCCTACGGCATCGGCAAATTCCTCATGGGCGCCTGGAGCGACCGCAGCAATCCCCGCTACTTCATGCCCGCCGGATTGCTGTTCACGGCCCTGTGCAATTTTGCCTTCGGCGCCACCAGCAGCTTTCCTACCCACCTGGCGCTCTGGACCCTGAACGGGCTGGTGCAGGGTATGGGGTGGGGGCCGTGCGGCCGCTCGCTGGGGCACTGGTACAGCGTGCGCGAACGCGGCACCGTGTTCGCCTTCTGGAACATCGCCCACAACGTGGGAGGCGGGCTCACCGGACTGATCGCCGCCTACAGCACGGCGTGGATGGGGTGGCGCTCGGCTTTCTACGTGCCCGGCGTGCTGGCCATCCTGTGCGCCTGCTACCTGATGGTGCGGCTGCGCGACACACCGCAATCGGTGGGCCTGCCGCCCGTCGAAGAATATCGCCATGACTATCCGCCCGAGGGCGGACGCGACCGGGAAGAAGAACTCGGCACCCGGGAATTGCTGGTGACTTACGTTCTCACCAATCGCGCCCTGTGGCTGTTCGCCGTGGCGAATTTCTTCGTCTACATCGCGCGCTACAGCATGCTCGATTGGGGGCCCACCTACCTGAAAGAGGTCAAGCGGGCCAGCTTGCAGGAGGGCGGATTCAGCACCGCGATCTTCGAGTTCGCGGGTATCTTCAGCACCATCCTGATGGGGTGGCTTTCCGACAAGACCGGCGGACGCCGCGGCATGGTCAGCCTGCTTTGCATGGTCCCCGTATTCCTGGCGTTCGGCGCGATTCTGTACACGCCGCCTGGAATGCTGTGGCTGGATTTGACGCTCTTCGGCGTGGTGGGCTTCTTCATTTATCCGCCGGTGATGCTGCTGGGCGTCACCGGGCTGGACTTCAGCTCCAAGAAAGCGGTTGGAGCAGCGGCGGGCTTCATCGGGCTCTTCGGTTATCTCGGCCGCACCGTGCAGGGCAAGGGTATCGGCACGATTGCGGAACGGTACGGTTGGGATGCCGCGCTGTACGCGATTCTGGCTTCCACGTTCCTGGGGATCCTGCTGCTCTCCCTGACGTGGAACTTGCGACCTCGCGCCATCGGTCCGGACCGGGGCGCCGCCGCTGAAAACGCACCGGCTCTCAAGGGAGGCGGCGCATGACACTTATCTGTAACGGCGGTGTAAACACCGGTTCACGTTTAACCGGTACGATCTCTGTGAGGAAAGGCGATCTTATGACCAAGTTTAAGAGAATCACCCTATTGTTCGGCGGTTTTCTACTGGCGGGTTTGCTCCACGCGCAGTTTGAAAACGCCGAAGTTCTGGGCACCGTGCGCGATCAGTCGGGCGGCGCCCTGCCGAAGGCAACGGTTACCTTGACCAACCAGGAAACCGGCATCAAGGCGCAGGCTTCCACCGACGAAAACGGTAGTTTCGATTTCTTCAACGTCAAGATCGGCCGCTATACGCTGGTGGTAGAGCACACCGGCTTTTCCAAGGCCACCACCACGGACCTGCCGGTCAACGTGGGCGCCCGTCAGCGCGTGGACGTCGTCATGCAACTCGGCGCTCTGACGGAAACCGTCGAGGTGGCGGGGGTTTCGGCGGCATTGCAGACCGATTCCAGCGAGCACGGCCAGGTGATCGGCACGCAGGCGGTGGTGGAGTTGCCGCTCAATGGGCGCAACTATTCCGACCTGGCATTGCTCACCACCAACGTGCACCGCTCGCCCATCGCCGCCATCGCGGTGACGCCGCGCGAAGGCGCGTTCAACGTGAACGGCATGCGCAGCACCTATAACAACTTCCTGCTGGACGGCCAGGATAACAACGCCTATTCCACCAGCAACCAGGGGTTTTCCAACCAGGTGGCGCAGCCCTCGCCCGACGCGGTGGCCGAGTTCAAGGTGATCACCAGCAACTTCAGCGCGGAGTACGGACGGGTGGGCGGCGCGGTGGTCAACGTGGTGATGCGCTCGGGAACCAACCAGTTGCACGGTACGGTTTACGAGTTCCTGCGCAACACCAGGTTGAACGCGATCGGGTACATTTTCGGGGTTCGGCCGGCAACGTTCCAGAAACCAACCCTGCAGCGCAACCAGTTCGGCGGCACCATCGGCGGCCCGATCGTCAAGAACAAGATCTTCTTCTTCGGCGATTATGAGGGCTTCCGCCAGCTAGGGAAGGGGCTCAACTTCGATTCGCTGCCGAGCTTGACGGACCGCGCCGGCACGCTGCCGGTCCCGGTGGTCAATCCGTTGACCGGGGTGGTTTACCAGGCGAACACGCCGGTCGCCATGACCAATTTCGCCCGCCAGGTTCTGACCGCGCTGCCTACTCTTACCGGCGCCGGGCGCTCCAATAATTATCAGCAACTGCTGCTGGCCCGGGATTACTCCGACAAGTACGACGCCAAGATCGACGACCAGATCAGTGACAGAATGACCGGCTTTCTACGCTTCAGCCAGCGCAAGGACAACCAGTTTTACCAGCCAACCATCGCGGGCGCGTCCGGCGGCGATGGCAACGGATTTGTACGCTCGCTCAATCAATCCGCCAACGCCGGCTTTACCTGGACGGTCACCCCTACCTCGCTGATCGAGTTCCGCCTGGCCTACACCCGTATCCGGGCGGGCAAAGAGCCGGCATTTCTGGGCGGCGCCAGCATGCAGGATCTTTACGGCATCGGGGGCTTGCCGACGTTCCCGCAGCTTACCGGCGGGCTCAGTACGCAGAATATCAGCGGGTTCACCGGCATGGGACGGCAGGCCACCAACCCGCAGTTCCAGCACCCCAGCACGTGG
>Ga0208079_1001197_pt1 | contig 13801 bp, 11 predicted proteins | sample NGESurdeep092012_5_FD_184474 | JGI IMG/M metagenome (GOLD analysis project Ga0208079, IMG submission 184474) | Arctic peat soil microbial communities from Barrow, Alaska - NGEE Surface sample 210-2 deep-092012 (SPAdes) | ecosystem: Environmental > Terrestrial > Soil > Wetlands > Peat ... | reverse complement strand
CGGGTCGGCGGCGCGCAGGGCAGAGCGCAGGAACAGGCCGGCCGCGGTCAGTAGCGTGAGCGAGAGACAGATCTGGCCCATGACGAGAAGGTTGCCGCGGGAGAAGAGACGCTTTCCGCCGCTCCCGCCACGTTCGCCATCCTTAAGATCGGTAACCAGATCCGGGCGCGAGAGATTCCAGGCGGGTCCCACGCCGAATAGCAACGTGCTGAACAGGCAGAAGCCGAAGGTGGCGGCCAGCACCCGCAGGTCCGGCGTCGCGCTGTAGACCAGGTCGAGCGGGGCCAGACGGGCCATCGAGCTCACCAGCACAGGGGTGCTCCACCAGGCAATCGACAGGCCGGCGGCGCCGCCCACCAACGCCAGCATCAGGCTCTCCGAAAGAAGTTGTAGGATGATATCGCGCCGCCCCCCGCCCAGCGCCAGGCGGATGGCGATTTCCTTACGCCGGGCCGCGCCGCGGGCCAGCATCATATTGGCTACGTTGAGGGAAGCGATCAGCAGAACCACCGCCGCCATGCAGAGCAGGAGGATGGCGGGCACCGCCAGTCCCTTGTCCGACCCGGGTTCGGTGGAGACGCTCAGCCGGGAGAGGGGGCGCACCAGTAGCGTCTGGTCCTTGTTCTCCACCGGCCAGGATTTCTGCATCGCCGCGGCGACCCCGGCGAGTTGCGCATCGGCGGCGGCCAGGGTCACGCCAGGACGCAACCGCGCCACGGCAATCAAGGCGTGGTTATCGCGCGCGGCCAGCGCGTGGCCGCGGTTGTCGAAATCGTTGGCCAGGGCTTGGTAGACGCCCAGCGGCGCGTAGAGTTCGGCGCTGACCAGGGCGGTGGTGCCGGTGAAGCCCTCCGGGGTGATGCCGACCACCGTGAACCATCGCCCGTTGAGGCGCAGAGGCCGGCCAAGCATGGCGGCATCGGCGCCGTGGCGTTTCCAGAAGGAATAGCTGACGATCGCCACCGGGCCGGCGCTGCCGGGGCGTTCCTCCTCGGCGGTAAAGACGCGGCCGCGGAACAGCGGGACACCCATGGTTTCGAAGTAGTTCGACGAGACCAGGTCGGCGAACAGGCGGCGCGTGGAGTCGCCTTCGGTGAGGCCCACCAGCGCCAGTATGTGGGCCGCCAGGCTGGTGAAAACGCCGCCTTGCCCTCGGAGATCGACGAAGCTGGGGTAGGAGAACGCCCTATAGCTGTCGGGTTTTTTCGTATCTCGGCTGTAGAGCCCCACCAGTTCCTCGGGCTTGTGGATCGCCAGCGGCTTCAGCAGAAAGGCGTTCACCAGGCTGAAAATCGCCGTATTGGCGCCAATACCCAGAGCCAGCACCAGCACGGCGGCTGCGGTGAAACCCGGCTTCTTGGCAAGCACCCGGACTGCGTGAGAAAAACTGTTCATCAGATCACCTTCAAATGGACATCGCACGCGCGACGCCCCACATGCCGCTGATGGGTGCTTACGCGGGGGGGATCGGAAAAGTTCACGAAACATACTACTCGGCCTAAGCAAAACCCTGATTAACCAAGGTGTTAGTGCTAATCGGCTAGGCCGTGCTACTAGTACAGCGCTGGTACGTGCGGCACTACCCGAATGTGGTGGCAGGAGGCATGATGGGGTCAGATGATCTACATCCACTACAACAACGGCCGGGTGCTCCAGGGACTCGTGCTCGCTTTCGGTGACCGCCTGGTGCGCGTCGCCGTCAAGGATTCGGACGACGCCGCCGAGTTTCGCCTGGTCAACCAGGTCTGGGTTTCGGAAGACTGTGAAGTCGTGAAACTGGACTTCGCGGAGCAGTTTGTCCCCGCGGAGAGCGCGGAATTCGACCTGCTTGAGACCCTGTACCGCTGCGAGTCGCAGCCGGTCTCCACCCAGCGCGTGATGTAGCGGTCCCGCCGCCTAGCGCGAGCGCACGTCCAAAATCACGGACGTGCGGATCGGGTCGAACTCCGCGTGGCCGAACTCCAGGCGCATGCCGCGTCCGATGAACCGGGCTTTAAGCATCGATCCGCCCCAGGTGGATCCGTGGATGGTAACCGGAACGGGCCGCGGGCAGAACACCGGATGGCCCGAGATCAGCGCCTGGTCCCATCCCTTGTACAGAATGATGTAAGCGCGATTCTGGGTTCGCACTTCCAGAATGGTACCCGGGGAAAGATCCTGAAGGTGGACACCGCCCTCCATCTCGGATTGCACGATGTTGCTGTTGACGGCATCGCTCAGGTTGGCGTGGGGCGGGAAGAGCCGGGGATGGTCGCAAGCGGTGTTCATGGTCGCCCACTCGGTTGGCTGCGCAAGGTGCGGGCCTGAAAATCCGCCAACCCTGCCTACCACTAGCTTACTACCGTGGCCCGGCGCTCGATTCCCGAAATTTCCTAGCCTCGCCACTAAACCAAAACCTGCAAACAGCCGATTGCTTTTTCATGGAAGTGCGAAGCATCACTGCCAGACGCCGCCATCGCCGGTGGGACAGACCATCGGTTTTTGTGGTCTGTCAACTCCTGCTCCTGTGGGGCGTCTCGCCGGCCGCCGCGCAGGGAGGGAGGCAAACGCCGCTGAAGATCGGGTTCCAGAATTCCCCACCCTATCATTTTCCGGACGCCGCGGGCCGGCCGGCCGGGCCCGCCGTGGATCTGCTGCGCGCCGCCGCGGCACGCGAGGGCATTCCCCTGGAATGGGTCTTCGCGCCGGACGGACCCGAGAAGGCGCTGGTCTCGGGGCAGGTAGACCTCTGGCCGCTGATGGCAGATCTACCGGAGAGACGGAAATTCCTCTACATCACCGCCCCATGGTCGCGCATGGGGTATGCCATGGTCTTCCCGCGGGCGCTCGATATCCGGCAGCCATCGGACCTTGCCGGAAAAACCGTGGCGGCCACCCTGTACATCAGCAGCGACAGACACACGGCGGACAAGTTTTTTCCCAATTCCCCGTTACTGGCGGAGCGGACCGTCGCCGACGTAATGAGCGCGGTGTGCAGCGGCGCTGCCGCGGGCGGCCTTCTTTCGCTGAACTCGATCACGGTCGCGCATCACGCGCCGTGCGCGCAGCGGGATTTGCGCGTCCAGCCGCTGGACGGCGCCAATTACTGGTTCGGCATCGGCGCCCGCAAAGAAAGCCGCGTCGCACGCTCGGCCGCCGACCGCCTGCGCGACGCGATCGGGCGCCTGGCGGAGGAAGGCGCACTGGTGGACATCGATTTCCGATGGAACTCGCGGATCACCGGCGAGGCCCTCACGGTTTTCGCCTTCCATCGCGCTATGGTATACCAGATGGTCCTGATCGGCGCGTGGGTGGCCTTGGCGGGAGCCTTCGCCGTGATGGTCTGGCTGGTGCGCCGCTTGCGCGTGGCGCGCCAGCAGGCGGAAGCAGGTAGCCGGGCCAAGAGCGAGTTTCTGGCCAACATGAGTCACGAGATCCGCACGCCGATGAATGGCGTGATGGGCATGGCCGGCCTCCTGCTGGACACCGAGTTGACCGCCGAGCAACGCGAGTACGCCGAACTGGTGCGCAAGAGCGGCAGCGCGCTGCTCATCGTGATCGACGACATTCTCGACTTTTCCAGGATCGAGACGGGCCGCCTGACGATTGTGCCTCACGCCTTCGATCTGCAATTGCTGGTGGAGCAAGTGGCGGAACTCCTGGAGCCCCAGGCGGAAGCCCAGAACCTGGAACTCATCGTGGATTTTCCGCCCGGCGTGCCCCGTCAATTGCTGGGCGACAGCGGACGCATCCGCCAGGTTCTCACCAACCTTGCCGGAAATGCGGTCAAGTTCACTCGAAAGGGGCACGTGCTGATCGCCGCGGAGTATGCCAGCCGCGCGCCCGGCAGCGCGCAAATCCGCATCTCCGTGACCGACACGGGAATCGGCGTGGCGCCCGAACAACTGGCAAACCTCTTCCAGAAGTTCACCCAGGCGGACACCTCCAGCACCCGGCGCTACGGAGGAACCGGCCTGGGGCTGGCGATTTCCAAACAACTGGTCGAACTCATGGGTGGTTCGATTCACGCCGAAAGCTCCCCCGGCCGGGGCTCGAAGTTCTGGTTCAGCTTGCCCTTGACGGTCGATCCGCAGCCGCCGCCCAATACGGTTCCATCTTCGAACCTGGAGGGACTGCGCACCCTGATTGTGGACCACAACGAAGTCAATCGCCGCGTGGTCCACAAGCAGGTCTCCAGTTGGGGGATGCGCGACACCAGCTTCGCCGGCAGCGTACAGGCACTGGAAGAAATCCGGGCGGCGCATCGGACCGGTGACCCGTACCACTTCCTGATCGCCGATTTTCAATTGCCGGACATGGACGGCGCCGCGCTCGCGGCGGCGGTCAAGAGTGACCCGGCGACACACAACACGATCATGGTAATGCTGGTTTCCATCGGCAGTTGGCCCGAAGTGCGGCGCCTGGAAGGCGCCCACGTAGACGCCTGCCTGGTCAAGCCGATCCGCCAATCCCAACTGTTTGAGGCGCTGTCCAGCGCGTGGTCGAAGCGCAGCCTGGCGGCGCTGGCGGCTCAGTTGGAGCCGCGGGCTGAGCGGGCACCGGACCACTCCCGGGCGCGCGTGCTGGTGGCCGACGATAACGCCATCAATCGGAAGGTGGCAGTTCGCATGTTAGAGAGCCTCGGCGTGAGAACGGACGTTTCGGCAAATGGCCGTGAAACCGTGGAAATGCTGCTCCTGCTGCCCTACGATCTGGTCTTGATGGATTGCCAGATGCCATTCATGAACGGGCCGGAGGCAGCCATCGAGATTCGCCAACGCGAACCGCCGGATCGCCACACCCCGATTATCGCCATGACGGCGGAAACCGGTGCGGAGTGCCTCGATGATTGTCTAGCCAGCGGTATGGACGACATTCTGCTCAAGCCAATCCGCATGGAAACGCTGAGGGCAACGCTGCACCGCTGGCTACCCGCGGATCGGGAGAAGCATCGGCAAGTGGGTGACACCACCGCGAGTTGACCATCGAGTTGAGGTGGCTGAGGGAGGTCTTCGAGTTATACCATGAAAGGACACGGCATCCGAATATGAAGATCGAAGCCATTCACCACGTGAGTCTGGGGGTAACAGACCTGGAGATCTCGCGGCGATTCTACAGCCAGATTCTGGGGCTGGAAGAACTCACGCGGCCTCCCTTCGACTTCCCCGGGGCTTGGTTTTCCGCCGGCGCGTCCCAACAGGTACATCTGATCGTCCACCCCCACTCGACCTTCCGCACCGGCAAGGGGCTGGATACCCGCGATGGGCATTTCGCAGTCCGGGTCGCAAGTTACCGGCATGCGGTGGAGTACCTGCGGTCGAAAGGCTATCGCGAGGATGCCACCGGCGACCCGTTCCAACGGATGATCCTCCAGCCGCACGCCAGGGCGGGGTTCCCGCAGATCTACATTCTCGACCCCGACCGCAACGTGATCGAGATCAACGCCGCCCAATTGGACTAGCCCGCCGGAAGCGGGCGCCACGCGCGCGTCAACGCGTTCACCGCGGGCGCGAGCGGCCGTCCTGCTGAATCTGCGCGAGCATGGCCAGCATCTCCTTCACCTTGGCGGGATATTGCGCGGCGACATTGTTCTGCTCCGCGAGGTCATTGGCGAGGTTGAACAATTGCGGCTGGGGATCGTTGCCGATCTCGTTGCCCGTCTGGTTGCGCTTGGGCCCATTGTGGGCCTGGATCACCTTCCAGTCGTCAACGATCAGCGACAGAGCCGTGGCATGTTCCACGATGTGCGGCCGTCCCTGGCTGGATTTGCCGAGCAGCGCGGGCAGCAGGTTGAAGCTGTCGGGCGCGGCATCTTCGGGCAGTTTGCGCCCGGCGAGCGCGGCAAAACTGGCCAGCAGGTCCACCTGGCTGAGCGGCGCCGCCGAAACGCCCGGCTTGACGCCGCCCGGCCACCGCACCACGAAGGGCACCCGCGTACCGCCGTCGTAGGCGCTGTATTTGCCGCCGCGCAGCGGGCCGGCCGGCTTGTGATCGCCCAACTTCTCGACGGCCTGGTCGCGATAGCCATCGTCCACCACCGGGCCGTTGTCGCTGGAGAAGACGAATAGCGTGCCGCGCGTCAGTTTCAAGCGGTCCAAAGTATCGAGAATGCGGCCGATGGACCAATCCAGTTCGGCGATGGCGTCGCCGCGCGGACCCATCCCGGTCTTGCCCACGAAGCGCGCGTGCGGCACGCGTGGCACGTGGATATCGTGCGTCGCGAAATAGAGGAAAAACGGCCGCGCGCGGTTCTGTTCCAGAAACGACACGGCCTTGCCCGTGATGGTGTCCGCCATGTCCTCATCCACCCAGCGCGCCGCCTTACCGCCGGTCATGTAGCCGATCCGGCTGATGCCGTTGACGATGCTGTTGTCGTGGCCGTGGCTGGGCTGCAGCTTGAGCAGTTCGGGATTGGCCGCGCCGGTCGGTTCGCCGGGGAAGGGGTGGTCGTAATCCACGCGGATGGGATCGTTGGGATCCAGGTTCACCACGCGGCGGTTCTCCACGAACACGCAGGGCACGCGGTCGCCGGTGGCGGGGAAAATAAAGGAGTAGTCGAAACCGACATCGAGAGGGCCCGGGGCAATCTCGCCATTCCAGTCGAGGTTGCGGGCGCCCAGGCCGAGATGCCACTTGCCCACCACGCCAGTCCGGTAGCCGGCCTCTTTCAGCATGGCGGGGAGCGTGTAGCGCCCGGGTTGGACGATCAGCGACGCGTCGCCCGGAAGTACCCCCGTGCCCTGGTGGCGCCAGGCGTACTCACCGGTGAGCAGCGAATAGCGCGACGGCGTGCAGGTGGCGGACGAGGAGTGCGCATGGGTGAAACGCACGCCGGCGGCCGCCGCGCGATCCAGATTCGGCGTCTGGACGCGCGTCGCGCCGTAGCAACTGACGTCGCCGTAGCCGAGATCGTCGGCGTACATATAGACGATGTTGGGAAGGCGCGCGGCGGCGGCGGCACGGGACTGCGCCACGAGAGGCAGCGAAGCGCAGAGAAATTGACGTCGGTTCATCGAATGCACATCCGGTTACGGCTTCACCATATCAGAATGAGCGCGTGCATCGTGCCAGCCCCGCGTGTCATCCTAAGGTCATGTCTGACATTCGTGCATTGGCGGCGCCCCGGGCGCACGCGCTACTGGAAGCATTTACCTACGATCCGGGCCCCCTTGGTGACGAACAGGTGGAAATCGAAGTGCAATACTGCGGCATCTGCCACTCCGACCTCTCCATGCTCCACAACGAGTGGCAGATGACGCAGTACCCGTTCGTGCCCGGACATGAAGCCATCGGGACGGTGTCTGCCATCGGGCGGAGCGCGAAACTGGTCAGCCCGGGGCAAACCGTGGGGTTGGGCTGGAATGCCGGAAGCTGCATGGCGTGCCCACCGTGCCTTTCGGGCGACCACAACATGTGCCGCAGTTTGGCGATGACCATCGTGGGCCGGCACGGCGCGTTCGCCACTCGAGTGCGCTGTCACTGGAGTTGGGCCACGCCCATCCCGCAAGCGTTGGACGCCGCGGTGGCCGGCCCCTTGCTTTGCGGCGGGATCACGGTCTTCAATCCGCTGGTGCAGCACAACGTGCGGCCCACGGATCGTGTGGGCGTAATCGGCATCGGCGGATTGGGCCACCTGGCATTGCAATTCCTCAACAAGTGGGGTTGCGACGTGACGGCGTTCACGAGTTCGGCGGGCAAGACCGAAGAGGCGCGCCGGATGGGCGCGCATCGCGTGGTGGACACGCACTCCGCCGGGGAACTGGCGAAGGTGGCTGGCTCGTTCGACTTCATCCTATCGACGGTGGCCGTGTCCCTCGACTGGTCGCAGTACATCAGTGCGCTGGCTCCCAAAGGGCATCTGCATGTGGTGGGAGTTGTCCCCGCGCCGATGGCGATCGCCGCCTTCCCCCTGATCGCCGGGCAGCGCTCGGTGGGCGGGTCTCCCTCCGGCGCGCCGGGCACGGTGGCGACCATGCTGGAGTTCTGCGCCCGCCATGGCATACGCCCGGTGACCGAAGAGTTCCCGATGAGCCGCGCCAATGAAGCCATGGCACATCTGGAGGCCGGCAAGGCGCGCTATCGCATCGTATTGAAAAACGATCTGTGAAGTACTCAGGCGTGGGCGGGGTGAATGTCGGCCTGGGCCATCCGCAGGGCCGGGATCCGGTGACGGGAGCGCCGAATGGTCGCCGCCTGCCCAGCCCGCCGCGCGCACCCGATGCCGGCGTGCCCGGCGGAGGCGAACCGAAGCAGCGCGAGCGGCCCGAGGAATCGCTGATCCGCACCGCGCTGCCCGGGGGTGAGCAAAAAGGCCCGGTGAGCGGTTTTCTCTACTTCCCTTACGAGGGCAAGGCGAGCGGCCTGAAATCGATCGACCTGCTGTTCCAGGACGTGGTGATGAAGCTGAAGTAGATCGGCGCCTCGTACTGAAATCGCTGCGTACCTCTACTTTCCGGGAACAATCCCGCCGCCAATTCCGTCTTCCTCCACAAGCACCGTGTTGGAAACTCGCTCATTCCGCCTTTCGGCGTCGTTCTGGGAGGCCACCCGGATCGCGCTCGATTCGCTGCGCAAGAACAAGCTGCGCAGTTTCCTGACGCTGCTCGGCATCATTCTGGCCACCACCACGCTGATCGCCGTCACCGCGCTGATCCACGGCATGAACCTGTATATCGCCGAGAAGGTCTCCAACATGGGTTCCGACGGCTTCCGGGTGGTCCGCATGGCGTGGTTCGGCCCCTGGGATCCCAAGAAGTTCATGGAGATGCAGAAGCGCAATCCGCAACTCCGGCCGGACGAGTACGAGTTCGTCAAGGAACGCGCCACCCTGCTCAAGGACATCGGCATGATGGCGTCGCGCAACGCGCGGGTCTCCTCCAAGGGCGACAGCGTTCTCGGCGTCGACTTGCAGGGCGTCACCGAAAACATCGCCGCCATCAACAATGTGCAGGTGGATATCGGCCGCGGCATCACCTACGAAGAGGTCCGCCGCCATGCTCCGGTGGTCTTCCTGGGCAACGATCTGCGCACGCGCTTCTTCGAAGGCCGCGACCCCACGGCCAAGTTCATCGAGATCGAAGGCAAGCCCTACGAAGTGGTGGGCACTGCCAAAGCCCTGGGCAGCGTCTTCGGAAACTCGCTCGACAATTTCGCGATGATCCCTATCGAGAGCTATTTCAAGACGTACGGCAACCGCAACGGCATCCGCATCGTCGCCAAAGCGCGCGCGCAGCAGCAACTGGCCGAGGCCGAGGACGAGGTGCGCGTGCTGCTCCGCTCCTACCGCCACCTGCGGCCCGGCCAGGACGATAACTTCACCCTCTTCGCCTCGGACACCATCGTAAACCTCTGGGAACAGCTCACCGCGGCCATCTCCGCCATGGCGATCGGCATCGTCAGCGTCTTCATGATCGTGGGCGGCATCGTGATCATGAACATCATGCTGGCCGTGGTCACGGAGCGCACCCACGAGATCGGCATCCGCAAATCGCTGGGCGCGCGGCGCCGCGACATCCTCAATCAGTACCTGGTGGAATCGAGCGTGCTGGCCGGAACGGGCGGGTTCGCCGGCGTGTGTATCGCCTGGATGGTGGCGGTGGTGGTGCGCAGTTTCACTTCGGTGCCGATGGCGCTGCCGTGGTCTAGCGTGGTCATCGGCGTGGGACTCTCCGCCGTGGTGGGGCTCTTCTTCGGCATCTATCCCGCGCGGCGCGCCGCCAAACTCGACCCCATCGAAGCCCTGCGGGTGGAGCGATAATCGTGGAGCGATAATCCATGACGAAACTGGCCTTCACCAACGGACTTCTGCTGGCGATCGAGACCATCCGCTCGCACAAAATGCGCGCGTTTCTCACCGTGCTGGGCGTGATCGTCGGCACCGGGACGATCATCGGGGTGGCCGCCATCCTCACCGGCTTCGACGCCAACATGACGGCCGTGCTGCGCAGTTTCGGACCGAATTCGATCATCGTTTTCAAGTTCCCCGTGGGTTTCCGCGTCAACAATCTCAGCCCGGAGGAGCGCACCCGCAAGAACCTGACGTACGATAACGCGGTCCACTTGCGGGAGCGTTGCCGGAGTGTGGAGAACGTCTCCGCCATGCTCTTCCCTCCGCGCGACATAGTGAACGTCAAGTACATGGGGAACGACATGTACGACGTGAACCTTTTCGGCGTGGAGGAAGGCTATGCCAGCGGCAGCGGACAGGTGGATATCCACCTGGGGCGTTTCTTCACCGAGGAAGAGAGCCACCGGCGGATGGCGGTGGCGGTGATCGGCGCCGATATCGAGAAGGGACTCTTCGCCAACCTGGATCCGATCGGCAAATTCATCACCGTGGACGGCCACGAGTTCACCGTGATCGGCACCATGCTGCGGCCGGCGGCCTCCTTCTTCGGCGATACCGACAGCCGCGTCCTGCTGCCCTATGGCGCCATGCAGAAGATGTACCCCAACGCGCGCGAGAACGCCATCGTGGTCACCGCCATCAACGGGCGGCTGCCGCAGGCGCTGGACGAAGTCCGCACCGTGCTGCGCATCGACCGGCGCGTGCCCTACGACAAACCCGACACCTTTGCGCTTTCCACCGCCGAGCAGATGGTGTCGGACTTCCGCCAGATTACCGCCATGACGTTCCTGGTGATGGTGGTGCTCAGTTCCATCGGACTGCTGGTGGGCGGCATCGGCGTGATGAACATCATGCTGGTTTCGGTGACCGAGCGCACCTACGAGATCGGCATCCGCAAGGCGCTGGGCGCCAGGAAGTTCGATATTCTGGTGCAGTTTCTGATTGAGGCCGCGGCCCTCACCGGGATCGGCGGCATCATCGGCATCATGTTCGGCTGGGCGATCTCGTTGATCGCGCGCCTGGTCTTCAGTTCCCTGCCCGCCACCGTTCCCATGTGGGCCGCGGTGACGGGGATCGTGGTGTCGGTGGGCGTGGGACTGTTCTTCGGCATCTGGCCGGCCAACAAGGCGGCGCGCCTCGATCCCGTGGTGGCTCTGCGGTACGAGTGAGGGTGTACTACTGTCCATCAGTTTCTTCGCACGCCGCGGCGATTTTCATGGGCACAGCCCGAAGGGCGAAAGATAGTAGCCCAGTGCGCCAGCACTGGGAGAGAGACGGTCCCGCCTCAGCCCCGGGGACGGAGCGGAGGAGCCCGCGCGACAGCCCCTTCTTACGCCCCGTTCCGGGGCTGGCCAACGCGCCCGCCCGTTACCCACGGCTGGGTGCCGTGGGCTACTATCTTTCGCCCTTCGGGCTCTGTGCGCTGTCCCATCTGCCGCGTGCCGCCACGTGGGGCAGCCGGTCAGACTGGCCCACCGCGGATCAGTCGATTGTATTAAGCCGACCTTGTTCGCGGTCTTCTTGCGCCTCCGCAATCAGGAAGTCGAGCTTGCCGCCGCTTGCGTCCCGATCCAGTTCCGCATCCCAACGTTCCTGCTCGAGGGCATGAACGCGCTGGGCAACCCGGGCAAACTCGTCGCAGCTTAGTTCCTCAATGGCGCGCTCGATTTCTTCGACACGGCTCATATGGCTCCATTGTACGGGCTCCGGACCTCCGGATCAAACCGTTCGTGACTGCATGAGGTATAGGGGGCGCCGTTGGAATGGTCGGTACGGTGCTACTGAGGGCACGATCCACGGCGCCGCTCGGCGGCTCTCGCGCCCAGAGACGCCGAGCGCGATTGGGCGCCCGTCGGAGAATGCGCGCTCGGGATCATGGCAGGAGGCGCAGGCGATGGAGCCATCGCGCGAAAGGCGGCGGTTGATAACCAACGCCGCACTGTCTCACTTCTGCGTCGTGTTACCCTCAGTTTCTAACCCACTTGAGGCCTGATATGTCCTATTTATCGATTCGCGATCTCGACCTGAAAGGCAAGCGTGTTTTCATCCGGGTGGATTTCAATGTGCCGCTGCAAAAGAACGATCGGGGCGTCATGGAAATCACCAGCGACCAGCGCATTAAGGCGTCGCTGCCCACCATTCAATATGCCCTGGACCACGGCGCCGGCTTGGTTCTGGCGTCCCACCTCGGCCGTCCCAAGGGGAAGCCGAACGCCGAAATGAGTTTGCAGCCCGTGGCCGCACGGCTGGAGCAGTTGCTCGGCCGGGCGGTAAAGATGGCGCCCGATTGCGTGGGACCCCAAGTCGAGGCCATGAAACCCGCGCCCGGCGAAATCCTGCTGCTGGAAAACCTGCGCTTCCACCCCGAGGAAGAGAAGAACGATCCCGCCTTCGCCCAAAAGCTGGCCGCGCTCTGCGACCTCTACGTCAACGACGCGTTCGGCTCCGCGCATCGCGCGCATGCTTCCACCGAGGGCATGGTCAAGTACGTACCGCAAGCGGCCGCCGGGCTGCTCATGGAGCAGGAACTGAAGTACCTCGGCATGGCCACCACCAATCCGCCGCGCCCCTGCGTGGCCATCCTGGGCGGCGCCAAGGTGTCGGACAAGATCGAAGTCATCCGGAACCTGGGCAAGGTGGTCGACCGCCTGGTGATCGGCGGCGCCATGGCGTACACCTTCCTGCGCGCCCAGGGCCTGCCCACCGGCAAGTCGCTGGTGGAGGAAGACAAGATCGAGCTGGCCAAGCAACTGCTCGCCAGTCTGGGCGGCAAGCTCCTCCTGCCGGTGGATCATGTGGTGGTGTCGGAAATCGCCGCCGGCGCGGCCAACCAGGTGGTGGAGCGCATTCCCGACGACAAGATCGCCGTCGATATCGGGCCCGCCACCATCGCGCAATTCTCCCGTGTCGTGGCCGGCGCCAAGACCGTCATCTGGAACGGTCCCATGGGAATCTTCGAGAAGCCGCCGTTTGACAAAGGTACCGTGGCACTGGCCAAAGCCGTGGCCGAATCCGGCGCCGTCAGCGTGGTGGGCGGCGGCGATTCCGAGAAGGCCATCAAGGCCGCCGGCGTCACCGCCAAAATCTCGCACGTTTCCACCGGCGGCGGGGCGTCGCTGGAGTTCCTCGCCGGAATTGAGCTCCCCGGCGTGGCGGCACTCAACCGGTAACAACTGTATCTTTCGGTAACTGGGGCGGGGCCGACGCTCCGCGCCAGTTTTCGTTTTACGCTGTAAAATTCACGGCATTCCCCTCCCTATCGATATCGAGCGACTATCCCCACCTGTAAACCTATAATTACAATTCCGTTATCGCTATTTCCCTTGGGAGATTTGTTTTACAGGGAGAAACAAGAGGCCTTCTCCCGATTCGCTTTGCACAATTTCGGACTTCCGCATACCATTAGCTCAACTTTGGTGATTTGGGGTCGATAGGTGAGCTTGTGCGCCCGCCGACTCAGCCAAAAACATGCGGACGGTTGTTTTCCGTCCAGGTTTTGACATTTTTTGGAAAGAGGATATATCATGCCCAGTCGCATTTACGCAATGATCGGCATTCTGTGCCTGCTCACCGCGGGTTCCGTCTGGTCACAGGACACAAAAGGTACCATCACCGGCAGAGTCACCGATCCTAGCGGCTCCGTCATCCCGGGCGCCCAAGTCGTGGTGACAAACTCGGCCATGGGAACCAAATCGGATCTCGCCACAAATGCCGAGGGCATTTACCGGGCACCGGCGTTGTCGCCTGGTATCTATCAAATTGAGGTCGTTGCCACCGGCTTCAAGAAGGCCGTGCGGCCGGGCATTGAAGTCCGCGTAGCGGACAGTCTGGCCGTCAACGTGGCGCTCGAAATCGGCGCTTCTGAACAGTCGGTGACGGTAAGCACGGAGGCGGCACTCTTGAATGCCGAATCCGCCTCGTTGGGCACCGTCGTGGACTCCAAACGGGTGGCGGACCTGCCGCTCTCCTACGGCA
>Ga0208079_1001193_pt1 | contig 13822 bp, 6 predicted proteins | sample NGESurdeep092012_5_FD_184474 | JGI IMG/M metagenome (GOLD analysis project Ga0208079, IMG submission 184474) | Arctic peat soil microbial communities from Barrow, Alaska - NGEE Surface sample 210-2 deep-092012 (SPAdes) | ecosystem: Environmental > Terrestrial > Soil > Wetlands > Peat ... | reverse complement strand
TTATCCAAAAGACATGCTGGACTTGGATCTTGATCTGGAAGCGGACCTTGGCGTGGACACCGTCAAGCAGGCGGAGATGTTCGCAGCCATCCGTGAGATCTACAACATTCCCCGCGACGAAAACCGCAAGCTACGGGATTACCCCACATTGGCGCACGTGATCCGGTTCGTATATGACAAGCGCCCCGATCTGGCCGAGGCTGCCCAGCCCGCGACAACTGCGAGCCAACCATCCTCACCTGCACCGCGTGCCGTTGCGGCCGAACCGCCACCACCGGCGCCAAAAGTGACATCTCCCGGTGACGGCGCTGGCGATGACGTGAAGGAACGCATCCTCGAATTGATGGTGGAGAAGACCGGTTATCCAAAAGACATGCTGGACTTGGATCTTGATCTGGAAGCGGACCTTGGCGTGGACACCGTCAAGCAGGCGGAGATGTTCGCAGCCATTCGCGAGATCTACAACATCCCCCGCGACGAAAACCGCAAGCTACGGGATTACCCCACCTTGGCGCACGTGATCCGGTTCGTGTATGAGAAGCGGCCCGACTTGGCCCCAACGGCTTCCTCCTCGCCAGCCATCGCTGTACCAACCACTCCCGAGCCAGCAACTGTCGCAGCCCCAGCGGTCACCGACGACTCCATTAAGGACAAAGTGCTGGAGATCGTGGCTGAGAAGACGGGATATCCCAAGGACATGCTGGACCTGGATCTTGACCTGGAAGCCGACCTCGGCATAGACACCGTTAAGCAGGCGGAGATGTTCGCCGCCATTCGAGCGGCGTATAGCATTCCGCGCGACGAGAATCTCAAGTTGCGCGACTTTCCGACCTTGGCCCACGTCATTCAATTCGCACATGCCGGGCAGCGGGCAACGGTAGCCGCCGCAACTGTCCCGGCAAAACCTGCTGCGGCGGAGGTCAAGCCTGCGCGCCCGCCAGTCGCGAGTTTCGATGCGGCAAACCGGATTCCACGCCGCGTGCCAGTACCCAACCTGCGGCCGCCGCTCAACGTTTGTAAGCCAACCGGTGTGACCCTGGCCCGCGGAAACCGCGTGGTGATCATGCCCGACAAGCGTGGAGTGGGACAGGCACTGGCGCAACGTCTGGAGACGATGAGGGGTGTAGAAGTCCTATGGATCAAGGATGCGCCGGACGCCAACACGCTGAGCAATCGCCTCAAGGAGTGGATGGCATCCGGCCCGGTGCAAGGAGTTTACTGGCTGTCCGCGCTGGACAACGAGGGCAATCTTGCCGGCATGGACCTTGCATCCTGGCACGAAGCCCTTTGGGTTCGCGCGAAATCGCTCTATACCACCATGCGTGTTCTGTTCGACCAGGTTGCGAAGCCGGGCACATTCCTCGTGTCGGCAACACGGTTGGGCGGGCAGCATGGTTACGATGAAGCGGGAGCGGTCGCGCCCCTGGGCGGCGCAGTCGCGGGCTTCACCAAGACGTATAAACGGGAACGGCTGGATGCCCTTGTCAAAGCGGTCGATTTCGAAGCAGAGCGCAAGACGTCGGAAGTCGCAGAAATCCTCATTGAGGAAACCCTGCGCGACCCGGGCGCGGTAGAGATCGGCTACAAGGACGGACAGCGCTGGACAGTTGGACTGCAAGAGCAGCCCCCGGCCGACGGACAGCCCGGATTGAAACTCGACAGCGACACCGTTTTTCTCATCACCGGTGCGGCGGGAAGTATTGTATCCGCCATCACCGCCGACTTAGCGGCAGCTTCTGGTGGCACGTTCTACTTGCTTGATCTGGTACCCGAACCTGATCCGGCTAATCCCGACCTCAAGCGCTTCGTGAGCGACAAGGAAGGCCTTAAGCGCGATCTATTCGCGCGCATCCAAGCGAGCGGCCAGCGCGCTACGCCGGCGCTGGTGGAAAAGGAGTTAGCGGGCCTGGAGCGAGCACAGGCTGCAAGGAGCGCAATCGACGCAGTGCACGCGGCCGGAGGCACGGCGCACTACTTCGGCATCAACCTAACGGATGCAGACCGTGTAGCCGATATCATCCACCAGGTGCGCGAGCGCAGCGGGCGGATTGACGTGCTGCTGCACGCTGCGGGAATCGAGCGCAGCCATTTCCTGCCGGACAAGGAGCCGCGGGAATTCGATTTGGTATTTGACGTCAAGAGCGACGGCTGGTTCAATCTTCTGCACTCAATCGGCGACATGCCTCTTGGGGCGACGGTGGCATTCAGCTCGGTCGCAGGGCGCTTCGGCAACGGAGGGCAGACGGATTACAGTTCCGCCAACGACCTGCTGTGCAAGATCACCTCGAGCTTCCGCACGACCCGGCCGGGTACGCGCGGCATTGTCATTGACTGGTCGGCGTGGGGCGGTATCGGCATGGCTACACGCGGCTCCATTCCGAAAATGATGGAACTAGCGGGCATCGACATGCTGCCGCCTGAAGCGGGCATTCCTTGGATTCGCCGCGAACTCACCTCGGGAGGGACATGCAATGAGGTTGTAGTCGGTCAGCGTCTCGGCGTTCTGCTGAGCGAGTGGGACACGACCGGTGGCCTTGACACTGACGCGCTCGCCGCCGCTGCGAAGAAGCGAACAACGGCGCAAGGGCCGATGGTCGGCAAGATCACAGGAATGGGTATTCACTACGGCTTGACCATGGAGACGACGCTCGATCCAAAGGTCCAACCGTTCTTGAATGATCATCGGATCGACGGCACGCCGGTGCTGCCCGGGGTCATGGGGATCGAAGGCTTCGCGGAAGCCGCCCTATGCGTGCATCCCGGCTGGAATGTCGAAGCGGTGGAAGAGGTTAATTTCCTGGCGCCGTTCAAGTTCTATCGCAACGAGCCCCGGACGGTAACCATCCAGGCTGTGTACTATCCGCAAGGTGACAGGTTGCTCGCAGATTGCCAATTGATTGGCCGGCGCATGCTACCCAACCACCCGGAGCCGCAAGAAACCCTCCACTTCAAGGCCCGGGTGCGGCTGTCGAAACAGGCGCCAACGGCTGTGACTGGGAAGGCCCTGGTCACGTCGTCCGACTCCATCATAGAAGCTGCGGAAATTTATCGCGTTTACTTCCACGGACCAGCTTACCAAGTGCTGGAGCGGGCTTGGTGGGATGGAAAGCGGATGATCGGATTAATGGCAGCAGGCTTGCCCAGCAATCACCAGCCGTCCGACCAGCCGACGCTTATGGCGCCACGGCTGATCGAGCTTTGCTTCCAGACCGCCGGGCTCTGGGAAATGACTGTGCAAAACCGGTTTGGTCTGCCCCAGGACGTTCATCAGGTGTCTTTGTTGCGTGCGCCGGCCCTGGCTGAAAGCCAGTTGTACGCTGTGGTCACTCCCAATCCAGACCAAGGAAGTTTCGACGCGGAAGTTGTGGATACGAAAGGGAACTGCTACGTGCAGCTAAGCGGCTACCGTACGGCATCGCTCCCCAACAGTCTCGACGCCGAGCCCTTGAAAGTACTGCACACCGTCATGGCGTAAACGAAACTAACTTGCTCAGCTTTACGATCGGTTGATCGGAGAAATTATGCAGCACGAATTTCAACGCGTGGCCATCGTGAACCGCGGTGAAGCCGCGATGCGTTTCATACACGCAGCGCGTGAGTTCAATCAAGAGTACGGCGCATCGTTGTGTACCATCGCCCTCTACACCGAGCCCGACCGTCACGCTATGTTCGTTTGCGAGGCGGACGAGGCGGTGTCTCTAGGCGCCGCCATGCTCAAGGACCCAGCCACGGGTCAATCCAAGAGCAGTTACGTCGATTATGACCTGCTCGAACAGGTGTTGAAGAGCGCGCGCGCGGAGGCGGTGTGGGTGGGATGGGGTTTTGTCGCCGAGCACCCTGGGTTCGCGGATCTTTGCCGCAAGCTCGGTATCGTGTTCATCGGCCCGGATGGCGACGTTATGCGACGGCTGGGCGACAAGATCAGCTCAAAACTTCTGGCCGAGCAGGCCCAGATACCGGTAGCGCCCTGGAGCGGCGGGCCGGTGGAGACGCTCGCCGACGCTTGGGGTCATGCCGAGCGCCTGGGCTATCCGCTTTTGATTAAGGCCACGGCAGGAGGCGGCGGTCACGGGATTCGTCGCGTGAATTCCGCAGACCAGCTTGCCAACGCCTTTGAAGGCGCCCGCGCCGAGGCGTTTAAATCTTTCGGCAATGCCACGGTTTTCATGGAGCAACTGGTTCTGGCGGCGCGCCATGTGGAGGTGCAAGTTATTGCCGATCATTACGGGACCACATGGCCGCTCGGGGTGCGTGACTGTACCATTCAGCGCCGCCACCAGAAAGTCCTCGAGGAAGCGCCTTCGCCCGCGCTCACTTCGCTGCAAGATCAGGCGCTACGCGAGGCGGCAGTGCGCTTGAGCCAGGCGGCGGGATATCACAACGCCGGTACCGTCGAATTCCTGTACCAACCGGAAAGCCACCGCTTCTCCTTCATGGAGATGAATACCCGGTTGCAAGTCGAACATCCGGTGACCGAATGCACCACCGGTTGCGACCTCGTCAAGCTCCAGATTCACGTTGCACGCGGCGGACACTTGGAAGGAGAATCGCCCCGAACCAGCGGTCACGCGATTGAAGTACGGCTGAACGCCGAAGATCCGGGAAACGGTTTCGCTCCGGCTCCAGGTGTAATTGAGCGGTTCAGGCTAGCGACCGGCCCGGGGGTGCGCATCGACACCGGTGTCGCGGTAGGCGATGCCATCCCACCCGACTTCGACTCCATGATCGCCAAGATCATTGCCTACGGGCAAAACCGGAAGGAAGCGCTCTCCAGGCTGCAGCGAGTGCTCCGTGAGAGCGTTGTCGTCATCCGGGGAGGAACCAGTAACAAGGCGTTTCTGCTGGAGTTGCTGAACCGCGCTGAGGTGCAGCGTGCGGAAGTAGATATCGGATGGCTGGACCGTCTGGCCGCGGATGGCGGGCATTGTTCCAGGCGCCACGCCGATGTGGCGCTGGTGCAGGCGGCAATCGAAGCTTACTCTGCCGAGTTGGCGGTAGAGCAGACGCAGTTCTATGCCTCAGCCGTCCGCGGGCGGCCACACGTTCGCAATGAGCTAGGCCGGACGGTGGAACTACGCTATCGAGGCCAAAGATACTCTCTCAGAGTTTGTTGCCTCGGTCCCCACCAGTACCGCGTAGAAGTGGATGGATCGCGCATCGAGGCCCTTATCCACCCTCTGGGCCGGTTTGAATATTGGCTCACCGCCTTGGGGCGCCGCTTCCACGTCGTCTCCGTGGTTCAAGGTCTGAATTACCGTATCGAGGTGGACGGCGTCTCGCACTCGATTGATCGCGATGCAGGCGGATTGGTGCACGCGCCGGGGCCGTCGGTAGTCGTCTCCATTGCCGTGAAAGCGGGCGACATGGTTTCGGTCGGGGATACCTTGGCGGTGCTGGAAGCCATGAAAATGGAGATGGCAGTCGTCGCCCCATTTTCCGGAAGAGTCCGGCAGGTGATGACGATACCCCATGTGCAGGTGGACGCCGGAGTTCCGCTGCTGCAAATCGAAGCCATCGCGGATGACCAGACGTTGGCAACCACGGAGCGGCTGGTATTTGGCGAGTCGCCCACTGCCAGCGAACCTGGACAGGACAATCAATCGCACTGGCGCCAGGACCTGGAAGAACTGCGTCATCTCATGCTGGGCTTCGATGCTGACCCGGACCAGACGGCGCGGCTGTTCGGGCAATGGAGCCAGTTCCAGGAAGCTCCAGCGGATAGCGACGAAATAAGACGCCGCGAAGATGAGGTCCTCAATATTTTTGTGGACATATGCTCGCTGTTTCGCCGGAAGCCGAGCGTGCACGATCCCGCCAGCGGTGAAGCGCCCAGCACCGAGGCCTACCTCTTTTCCTACTCGCGCATGCTCGAAACGCACGGCGAGGGACTCCCGCCCGCGTTTGTGGAGGCGCTCCGTCGCACTCTAGCTCATTATGGCGTACAGACGCTGGACCGCTCGCCCGAACTGGAAGAGAGTTTGCTCTGGATCTACAAGTCGCATCAACGGGTGGAGCGGCAAGTGCCGCCTATTCTGGCCTTGTTGGAACGGCGTCTGGCGCATGTCGACGCCCTGGCGCAATACGCCGACGAGTCATTCCGTCTACTGCTTGACCGGATTATCGCCATCACCCGCGGGCTTTTTCCCTCCGTCAGCGACCTCGCCCGCGAACTGCGCTACCGCTGCTTCGAGCAGGCGCTGTTTGAGCAGGCACGTAAACAGATCTACGCGCAAGCCGAAGATCACCTCGCCTATCTGGCCGCCAATCCGGAGGCGGCAGGCTGGCGCGAGAGAGTAAATGCGTTGATCGAATGTCCACAACCCTTGGCGAGCTTCTTCTCCGGCCGATTTGCCGCCGCGGATCATCGCTTGCGTCAATTGATGTTGGAAGTAATGACGTCTCGATATTATCGCGGGCAATCACTCGAAAACTTTCGCACCATGCCTGTGAACGGGCACTGCAGTATATCGGCGGAATACGTGCAAGAGGGAAAGCGCGTCCACGTCTTCGCCGCTCATGCTGCGTATCAACGGCTCTCGGAAGCGGCACGGGCGATGTGCCCTTGCCTGGAGGAAGTGCCGGCGGGGGATGACATTGTCATCGATCTGTACCTTTGGAATTCCGGTTGGCTGGCCGATCCGGAGGTCACGCAGCAAGAGGTTAACTCCGGACTCAACCAGGCTCGCTTTCCTCGGCCCATTCAGCGCATCGTGGTGGCAGTCTCGGGGCCAGGTTGCGGTGAGGGCATGGCCGGCATGCAACACTTCAGCTATCAGCCGTCCACGGATACCTACGAAGAGGTAAAGCTCTTCCGCGGAATTCACCCGATGATGGCTGAACGGCTACATCTGTGGCGCTTGAAGAACTTTACCGTTGAGCGGCTGCCGTCCGTGGAAGATGTTTACCTCCTGCATGCGAAGGCCAACGATAACCCCAAAGATGAACGTTTGTTCGCGGTTGCGGAAGTGCGTGATTTGACGCCGGTGCGCGACGGGACCGGCCGCATCGTGCAACTGCCGCACTTGGAGCGCATGTTCGCGGAAACAGTAGCAGGCATCCGGCTGTTTCAGTCGCGGCGCGATCCGCGGGAGCGGCTCTATTGGAATCGGATCTTCCTCTACGTTTGGCCGGTGTTCGATCTCAAGCCGGATGAACTCAACGACATCGCTCACAAACTGGCCCTGTCGACGGACGGATTGGGATTGGAGCAAGTGGTGGTCCAGGCCCGTGTTCCCAATCCGCAGACCGGCGAGCTACGCGATACGGTGATACGCATCTCGGCTCCCGGCGATGCCGGTTTGCTTATGACCTTCCGGCCGCTCAGCACTTTACAACTGATGAAACCGCTGACCGAGTACAACCAGAAAGTTGTGCGGATGCGCCGGCGGGGACTCATTTATCCCTACGAAATCATCAAAATGCTGACCCCCGCCCGCGAGGATACCCGGGCCGAATTCCCCCACGGCGATTTTGTCGAGTGCGATCTTGACCCACAGGGCCGTCTAGTACCGGTTGATCGTCCGCCTGGGCAAAACAAATCCAATGTTATCGTTGGCGTCATCCGCAACTTTACCGCCAAGTACCCTGAGGGCATGACCCGGGTGTTGCTGCTGGGAGACCCGAGCAGGGACCTGGGCGCACTTGCCGAACCCGAATGCCAGCGCATACTGACGGCCCTGGATCTTGCCGACGAGATGGGCGTGCCGTTGGAGTGGTTTCCCATCTCGGCCGGCGCGAAGATCTCGATGGACAGCGGCGTGGAAAACATGGATTGGATTGCCCGCGTCCTGCGTCGCTTGGTCGAGTTCACGCAGGCAGGCGGCGAAGTGAATCTGGTGATCAACGGGATCAACGTGGGGGCGCAGCCCTACTGGAACGCCGAGGCGACCATGCTCATGCACACCCGCGGCATTCTGATCATGACCCCGAAAGCGGCAATGGTGCTCACCGGCAAGCGCGCCCTGGATTACTCGGGTAGTGTTTCGGCCGAGGACAACGAAGGCATTGGCGGGTACGACCGCATCATGGGTATCAACGGCCAGGCGCAGTACTGGGCGCGAGACATCGATCAAGCCTGCCACATCCTCTTGCGCCATTATGAGCATACCTACGTAGCGCCGGGCGAACGGTTCCCGCGGCGGGCCGCCACCAACGATCCCATCGACCGGGATGTGCAGGGGTATCCGCACGCTAGCGGTTCTGACAACGGCTTCGCTCGAGTGGGCGAGATCTTCTCGGACGACACTAATGCAGGGCGGAAGAAATCGTTCGACATTCGCAGCGTGATGAGGGCCGTAGTAGACCAGGACCATCATCCCCTGGAACGCTGGCCCGGCATGCGAGGCGCCGAGACTGCGGTGGTCTGGGATGCCCATCTCGGGGGCTATCCCCTTTGCCTCATCGGCATCGAATCCAAGCAGGTACCCCGGTTAGGATTTGTCCCGGCGGACGGACCCGACCAATGGAGCGCCGGGACGCTGTTTCCCCTCTCCTCTAAGAAGGTGGCCCGAGCGATCAACGCGGCGAGCAACAATCGACCGGTAGTTATTCTGGCCAATCTGTCGGGGTTTGACGGATCGCCAGAGTCAATGCGCAAGCTGCAGCTTGAATACGGCGCCCAGATCGGGCGGGCTGTGGTGAACTTCAAAGGTCCCATGATCTTTTGCGTTATTTCCCGCTATCACGGGGGCGCGTATGTAGTTTTCTCGCGGGCGCTGAACGAACAGCTCGAAGTGGTAGCGTTGGAGGGAACCTACGCTTCCGTTATTGGTGGCGCGCCAGCGGCGGCTGTCGTGTTTGCCAGCGAAGTCGACGCCAGGGCCCGCAAAGACGAGCGACTGGAGGCGCTAACCCAAGCGATGGCTAAGGCCGACGGCAAGGAGAAAGTCCGGTTGCGCGCTCAATGGAACGAACTCTTCAAAGTCGTACACTCCGAAAAGCTGGGCGAGATGGCTGTGGAGTTCGATCGCGTGCATAGCGTACATCGGGCGCTCAAAGTAGGTGCGCTGCATCATATTCTTCCGCCCGCTAGTCTTCGTCCTTACCTCGTCGATGCCGTCGAACGCGGTATGAAAGGGACGGTGCAATCCATACCCAAGAAGCCACACATCAAACATCCGATCCAAAAAGAGGTCAACGTCGAGGATATACTCATGGTTTCTCCCGTCGGGCAAGCATGATAGACGTGTATTGGCTGGAGCAGACCGAAGCCGACCTGCCCACGGAGAATGACTGGTTGAGTGCCAGCGAAGTGCTCCGCCTGGATGGCATGCGTTTTGCCAAACGCCACGCCGACTGGCGGCTGGGACGCTGGACCGCGAAGCGTGCGCTAGCAGCTTACTTGAACCTGCACAGTCATCCGCCGGCGCTTGCGGACATAGAGGTACGCCCGGCGCCATCCGGCGCGCCGGAGGTCTTTGTCGCGAACGAACCAGCGGGGATCGCCATCTCACTCAGCCACCGCGCCGGCGTGGCCGCTTGCGCTGTCACCCTGTCGGGGGCGGAACTTGGTTGTGATTTGGAGATCGTCGAGCCGCGCAGTGACGCATTCATTGCCGACTACTTCGCGACTGAAGAGCAAGAGTTGATTGAGCGGACGTCCGCAGCGGACCGTTCCCTGCTCTTGGCTCTGCTCTGGAGCGGAAAGGAAAGCGCCCTGAAGGCGTTGCGCACCGGGCTTCGGCTCGATACCCGTAGTGTGACAGTCAGTCCCGTCCGTTCGCCGGGGGACGAAGGTGCGGGCGCAAAGGGTATTGCTTTCACATTTCGGTCCTCATACGGGCCCACTAACTGGCGGCCGCTGCACGTGGTTTGTGAGGGTGGGCGAGTCTTCCATGGCTGGTGGCAAAATACAGGTGAGCTCTTGCGGACCATGGTCGCCTCTCCACCCCCGGCCCCGCCCATTTTTCTAGAGGTCCCGGCTCATTCTGCCCACCGCGCTTCTTAGAGCGACTTCAACCTGAAGGCTGGCTCTACCCGGGGAACGCCAACTCTGAAACTGGTAAGACATCATAGTTGTGGCTGTGATAAAGCCACGAGTGAAACGTGACGCACGGCACAGACTTGGATGGCGCTCCCATGAGATAGATAAGATAACTGGTGTGAATACCGGTCCATCGCTGAGCGAATTGGTCAAGAGGGCCCAGCTTTCGCGATGCAGCTTCGAAGGAGATTGTCTTATGAAACCGGATGGATACTCAACGGCATATCTTCGCTACGGACGAACGCTAGTTAAGTCCGGAGTATCGGGGCTGCGGAGCGGCCGAGAATCCCATCTCCATGGACAACCTCTTTCCGAAGTCCTGACCCAATCTGCGCGTGCGTCGTTAAGTCTGGCTACCATTGGAGCCTGCGCCGGCATCCTGCGGTTGTACGTGAGTGGCCGTCGCGGTCGCCTTCCAAAAACTATTGCGTGGAGTGTGGTCGGTAGCGCGATCGGATTTTGTGCCGGCTTTGCCTGGAAAACCCGTGAACTCACGGCCAGCATGGGCCGCTCCTCCCTGAAGCAAATGGGGGCGGTCCGCGATCAACACTGGCTCGAGCGCCATCCGATTGATTATGCCTAGGAAGTGCCCATCGCCGGGCCGCCATAGCGCACAAGTAATCACCGCCGAACGCAAACCACGGCACCTAGTGGCGGGCAGTGGATCTCAGGAGAGCCTACTGGAGAAGAATTCGCGGCAGCCATCAGGTGGCCGCGGGCTTCTTGCGCCGTCCTAGATTCGTATTCCGGGCATCTTGATCTAAGCTGTGTTAGCCTTCTTCCTCTCCAACCATCTTTTCTTCATCATTTCGGAGAGACGCTTTCGGGAAACTGCGCTCATCGGCTTGCGCTTTGGGGCGGCCTTCTTTTTCCGTTCGGCCCAACGCTTTTTCATCATCTCAGAGAGCCGCCGGCGTCCGGCAGCAGTAATGCCGCCACCCTTGCGGCGTGCTGGTTTCGCTTGTTTCGCTCCGGGAGGACGGCCACGACGACCGGCAGTCCGAGAACTAAGACCTTCGAGAGCAGCAATGGCTTGGTCGAGGCGATTACGTTCCCGGTTGAGGTCAGTGAGGATTTGTTGAACGTCCATGCGCATCCTTTCAACGACGGATGGGATTATACACTTCGGCGTCAACTAGGCACGGAGGAATCAGATGCGACACTTAAGACTGGGTTACGTCCACCACGGAGGACACCGAGCGCACGGATGGAGATCAGGTATCGCGCCGAAACCGGAAGGACAATGCAGACGATTTGTAATCGGATTACCACAGAGGCACAGAGGCACAGAGACACAGAGGCATCGGAAACGATTCTTAGGCTTGCGGGGGAAGGGTTCGGCCTTCTAGTTATTCCTGATCATCTCCGTGCGCTCCGTGTCCTCCGTGGTACAAAGTCAAGCCGCGGACGATCTCTGCTGATGCGCCGGCTTGTAGTGTCCCGGCTCCCACTTCCCTTTCGCGTTGAAACTGGCATCGAGTCGAAACTTCGAGCACCTAACGAAACTGGCCAACCAAACCTCCACAAGTGTTCACAACATGTTCACACCATCCTGACCAGCCGCTGACATCTTCACCCGCGTGCAGTCGTAGGTTTGATTCAGTCGCAAGGACGCGGCTTCATGTTGGAGGTCTGCGATGCACAAGATTCTTCGTTCCTTATTAGCGGCGGCATTCTTAGCGGCATGCAGCCTGCCCGCACAAAACGTTCCGGTAACGGTCGTGGAAGGCGAAAGCTGGCTCAACCATCTTCATAGGACGTTTAACGAAACCAGCATGGGCAAGACGGGACGCTTAGGGCCGCCTCCGCCTAAGCCGGGAGAAGAAATTCCGCACTGGCAACCGGCAGCATCCGTCAGTTTGGTTCCGCAAACCGTAACTCTCCACGGCGCGGACCTGTATCGCCTGAACTGCCAGGGATGCCACGGCGAATCGGGCTTGGGCGCTCCGCCGGAAATCAATTCTGTCATCAACCCAGTCAGGGCAACTTCCGTCGCGCTGGTGATGGCACGCATGAAGACCGTGGGTATGGACATCAGCCGAGCGGACGCAGAAAAGCTGGCGCAACAGTCCAAGACCGCCTTGCTGCAACGACTCCACAATGGAGGCCAGGATATGCCGCCATTCCCGCATCTAGACGAGGCCGAGATCCATTCGCTAGTCGCCTACTTGAAGCAGCTTGCCGACGTCCCGGGCGCAGAATTGCAGCAAGTGGCGATACGAGAATCGCCTGTCCGTGTGGGCGAACACATAGTGAAGTCCACTTGTCACACCTGCCACAGTGCGGCAGGACCCAATCCAAGTCCTGAGCAGCTCTTGGATGGAGCGATCCCTCCACTTAGCACTCTTGCCGCACGGACGAGCCAAGCCGAGTTCATCCGAAAGGTCACACACGGGGCGCCGATCCTTATGGGGACGCCGCCAACGCTTTACCGCGGCAGAATGCCGGTTTTTTATTACTTGAGCGAGGACGAAGCTGCGGATGTGTATCTGTACCTCACCCTCAACCCGCCGTCGCAAGCGGCAAACTTGGACACCGCGATTGCCCTTTCTCAACAAGGACCGGCAGGAGGCGGAGGGACGCCTCCGCGGCAGAACGTTCTCGAAACATCTTTAGTACTGGCCAACCGTCCAGCGGACGCTCCGCAACCAGGCAAACGTACGGACGTGAAAACTGTCGCTTTGCTGTCGATTGTGGCGTCGTTCGTGGCCCTGCTGCTGGCCGGAGGCCTTGGCTTCACGGTGCATGAGTTCAAGAGACTGTCGGCGGAAAGCGCAGGCCGCAAACTGGCTGCCCGCGACGCCCGAAGACGCCCGCAACATCCCCCTTTGGACCTAACAGCGAGTGGACAGGAATTCAAGTGGCGGGTTGGGCGTAGCCAGTCGCAGATCTGCGGACTCTGAAAGAGCTGTGGCTCGCCAGTGGGGTACGGTAGAAAACAGCCCACCCACCGTGCTCCCTGGCAGGGCCGCGGGGAGTGCGTCCGAACCACGGTTCACCGACGAGCAATCGTTTAGGCACGCTTGAATTTCTGGAGTCACGGCAAGCTGTCTTCCGGCTATGTCCCGATTACCACTCCCCCATCTACGGAAATCACCGCTCCATGAATGAAGGCAGCCTGATTCGACGCAAGCCAGTAGAAGGATATTATTATCTTATTTAGCGATCAAAACGACGAGGAGCGCATTTTTATGAAAGAAGGACCATCGAAAACGAATCTTAATTACGGTCAGGCGCTGGTTCATTCAGGTCTCTCGGGACTGCGTAGAGGGCGGGACTCGCAACTTGAAGGGCAGCGCCTCTCAGCGGTTTTGACTCGGTCCGCGCTGGCATCCTTGAGTCTGGCTGCGCTCGGCGCATGGGCCGCTCTGTTCCGCTTGCGCCGGCACGACCGCCGCAGCATTTCACGAACCGTTGCTTACGGAATAGCGGGTGGCGCCATCGGTTTCGCTGCCGGATTCACTTGGAAGACTCGCGACCTCACCGCCAGCATGGCACGTTCGGCCTTGAAGGAGATGGGCACAGTCCGCGATGAACGCTGGATCGCAAAGCATCCTATTAATTATGGATGAGAAGTGAAAAAGCTTTATCGATTGCAGAGTTGCTATGGCGGTTCCAGGATTGGTGTACCCGCTTGTACGGGTAGGACCGGCCTTCAGAGCGTGTGTGAGAACCCCTGTCGTCCCTACGGGACTCGGATCTACTTCCCACTTTACCCGGCACTCCGCCTGCGGCTCGGTGCTGGGCTACCCTGTTCGGCGCCGATGGCGCCGAATTTTCCGCTAGCAAACTCCACTGGCAAATACCGCGTTTCGTTCTCACACACGCTCTGCAGGCCGG
>Ga0208079_1001191_pt1 | contig 13829 bp, 13 predicted proteins | sample NGESurdeep092012_5_FD_184474 | JGI IMG/M metagenome (GOLD analysis project Ga0208079, IMG submission 184474) | Arctic peat soil microbial communities from Barrow, Alaska - NGEE Surface sample 210-2 deep-092012 (SPAdes) | ecosystem: Environmental > Terrestrial > Soil > Wetlands > Peat ... | reverse complement strand
CCGGTTCTCCCGGTAGCCGCGTGGATCAACCAACCAGAGGAGGCCGCCAACTCACTAAATCAATGAAGAAACCGTCTCAAAAAGGTTGACACGCACCGCCACGAGCAGAAACACACCAATCGCTGAGATGAACAGGCACAGATAAATCGCAGGCCACTGCCACCAGGGATCGCCAGGGAACGGATGAAGCGCAGTGGTGGGAGGGTGGTAGAGGTAGACGGCTACAGCAAGGGGAAGGCCCAACGTCAGCCCCCCCAGCCATGCGAGACGCGTTGCTCGCCATCCAAGACGCGGACGATCCGACCAGCCATTCCGTCAGGCTAGATCCGTCCGTTGGGTTTGTCACGTTACACATTGCCCGATTGATGAGCCATGTGGTTCAGTTCACGGGCACCCCGTCAGGCACAGAGCGCCGTCAGAACTACGCCACGTACCGCTCAAGGTCACAGGCACGCGAGAGAAGCTTCCCCGGACAGGTCTATCGGAATCGGATCACTGATCCCACGTGTTCTGCGGGTCCCGCTCGGAACGCTGGGATCAATTCGACGCCAAGCGGAATGGAGGAAGCGGTGAGCGCTCTGCTCGGCGTCCCGGTGTGTCAGCTCGAACCGTCATCCGCCCTCTTCAACTGGTGCCTCTGGTGCATCCCCGCCGTGCTCATCGTCGGCCCCCTATGGTTCACCTACTGGTTTCCCAACCATCACCGGCCTGCCGGCACACGGGCCGAAGCCGTGACGATAAGCATCGCCTGAACCTGCATACCGACCAGCCGAGGAGGCTCGATGGACGTAGTGCGCACTCCCGACGAACGATTCGCCTCCCTACCCGACTTCCCCTTCGCACCGGGCTACGCCCACACTGCCGACGGGCTGCGGGTGGGCTTCATTGATGAAGGTCCAAAGGAGGGCCCGGTGGTGCTCCTCCTCCACGGCGAACCGTCGTGGTCGTTCCTCTACCGCAAGATGATCCCTGTCTTCGTCGACGCCGGCTTTCGGGTGGTCGCCCCCGACCTGATCGGCTTCGGACGCTCCGACAAACCGACAGCCCAAACCGACTACACCTACGCCCGCCACGTCGAGTGGATGCGGTCGGTGCTCTTCGACGCCCTCGACCTCACCGGCATCACGCTTGTCTGTCAGGATTGGGGCGGGCTGGTCGGGCTCCGCTTGGTCGCCGAGCATCCCCACCGGTTCGCTCGGGTCTGCGCGGCGAACACCGGGCTGCCCGACGGCACAGTCCGTCTCCCCGACGTGTGGTGGCAGTTCCGCGACTTCGTACAGCGCACTCCCGACCTGCCCATCGGAATGCTGGTCTCCAGTGGGGTGACGGTGCCCATGTCGGAAGATGTCATCGCCGCCTACGACGCTCCGTTCCCCGACCCCTCCTTCAAAGCCGGCGCCCTCTCCTTCCCCGACCTCATCCCCCAGAGCCTCGACAACCCGGCCACTCCCGACAATCAGAAGGCCTGGTCGGTATTGGAGACATTCACCAAGCCGTTCCTCTGCGCATTCTCCGATCAGGATCCGATCACCCGGGGCGGAGACCGCCCCTTGCTCGAGCGCATCCCCGGGACAAAGGGTCAACCTCACGCCACTATCGAAGGTGGCGGCCACTTCCTACAAGAGGACAGGGGTGTCGAATTGGCCAAGGTGGTGATCGGCTGGGCCCAGGCCGATTGAGTTCGGTCACCCGCCGAGGCCGTCCTGCGGCCGTCGTCATCCCGGTGGACGAGTACGAGCGCGTGGCCTGAGGTGCGGATCGAGTTTTCGGACACTACGGACTCGGCACGTTCAAGGACCTGCCTGGCATTGGGATCGAACAAAGGTGAGGCGCCCGGAGACTCAGTTGGCCGGGCGGTCCGGCGCATACTGAGACCAGGTCAATAGACTTGGCTCGTGGCGAGTGCACTGCGTTCGGAAAAATCGGGGTCGGCCGCTCGTGCCGCGCCCCGCCGACGGCTGGGAGCTGATGTCCGCCGCGCTCAGCTCGTGGAGCTGGGCCTGGGGCTCATCAAGAGCCGCCCCTTCGATCAGATGCTCGTCGATGAGGTGATCGAGGCGGCAGGTATCTCCAAGGGCCTGCTCTTCCATTACTTCCCGACCAAACGCGACTTCCAGCTTGCAGTTGTCCAAGCTGCGGCGAAGGAGTTGCTCGCCGCATTGGAGCCCGACCGCTCGCTCGACGTCCTCGAACAGCTCCGCCGCGGGCTCGAGGCATATATCGGCTACATCGAGCAGCACCCATCCAGCTACATTGCAATTGTGCGGGGTGCCGGCTCGGACGATGGCCTCCTCGCTATTTTCGAGGAGAACCGCGACGCGGTGGTTCAGCTGATCGCCGAGCCGTTCTCGACAGAACCCAACGACATGCTTCGGCTGGTGATCCGCGGTTGGATCGCCAGCGTCGAGGAATCGACATTCCTCTGGCTTCGTGACCGCCCCTGTGACAGGGAGATGCTGGTCGAGCTCCTCTTGCGCGTCGGCCTGCAGCTTCAATCACTGATCAACGAGCTGGGTCCGGGCTCCCCTATGGCCATTCTCTGACGGGGAGGACATCCCGATTCATTTCCTATTGACTACAGGTCAATAAGGATTTACGTTGTTGAGTCCAGCCTCAATAGTGCTCGCCAGGGCCTCTTGGACCCGCCGGGACATTCAAGGAAGGTGTGCGATGGGTGGTTCTTCGTTCTTCAAATCGGTTCGTCAGTTGGACGTGGGATTCCGTGGTCATCTGATGAAGGTTCCGGCCTTCTACTACGACGGCACCGCAACGACGGCAGTCTTCCCGGCCCGATACGCCGGACTGCGCCGGCTCGTCCCCGACCCCAGGTTCGTGCCGGCGCGGCTGGCGCCTGGCCTGGGGGCCGTCACCGTCAGCGCATTTGAGTACCGAGACAGCGACATTGGTCCCTACAACGAGCTGGCCATCTCGGTGCCGCTCTGTGAGCCATACGCTGGCGCCAACCTGCCCGGCCGGGCGCTGCTCACCGCGCTGAGCCGCCGCCAGTTTCACGCCTGGGTCGAACACCTGCCGGTCACCACGGAGATAGCCAGGCTCGGCGGAGTCGAGTTCTACAACTACCCGAAGTTTCTGGCCTCCATCGACTTCACCGAGCCGGCCGGGCGGAGGACGTGCCGTCTCGCAGAGGATGGCGAGCACATCCTGACCCTGCAGAGCGAGTCGATCCCTGCGCTGGGCAGCGGGCGCATCCAACTGTTCAGCCATACCTGGATGGACGGCCAGCCGCAGGGCTCGGAGTTCAAGATCAACGCGTTGGAGACGGGGCAGAGCTCCCGGCCGGGAATGGCGACGTTGACCCTCGGTGACCGTCACCCGATCGCCCTGAAGTTGGACCGGCTGCTGGTCTCGCGGCGCGCCATCCACGTCCAGCAGCTGAACCGATTCGAAGGGATCCTTTACGGGCCCGACCACCTCACCCTCCCTACGCTCGCCAAGGCGTTGCGCGGGGAGGCATTCTCCGAGTCGACCGTCGAGGCGGACGCCGCCCCTGCCCCGGTGCGGACCGGTGTTTGAACGCGGGGTCAGTGCCACCGTGCCCCCGGTTCGATCCCTCGAGGAGGCGTTCCCCCGCTTCCGCGCCGGGGACCCGTCGACCGTTCGGGTGCTCGGGGACGTGCGAGAACGAGCCCACGCCTTCGCCCAGCAGCATGTGCGGCCTCTCGCGCTTGACATCGACCAGCGCGCCGCCGCCGATCCACGCTATGTCGACTGGGACCTTGTAAAGGCCGGTTGCGAGCACGGCCTGCTCAGCCTGGCGATTCCCTCCGCTGCGGGCGGGCAGGGTGGCTTGGTGCAGGAGATGTGCGTGACACTGGAGGAGCTGTGTGCAGCGTGCCCTGGGGTGGGCAACATCTTCGGTGCTCACGGACTCGGCATGCTGCCTCTACTCGTCACCGGGGTGACCCACTGGGACGGATTGCTCCACGACATCGCCGTCGCCGAGCGACAAGGCCGGCCGGTGCTGATGGCCTGCGCGGTAACCGAACCTGACGCAGGGACCGACGTCGAGGAGGTCGACCTCATGCGGCGGGGCAAGATCACCAGCCGGGCGGTACACGTTGCGGGCGGATGGAGGCTCAACGGGACCAAACGGTTCATCTCCAACGGGAGCCTGGCTGACTGGGTAACCGTGTGCATGCCGTCCGATCCAAAACGGCCGGCTGAGACCTGGACGTGCTTCCTCGTAGACGCCCACAGTGAGGGCTTCTCCGTGGGCCGGGTCGAGCACAAGATGGGCCAGCGGGCCTGCCCCGCGGCCGAACTCATCTTCGACGACGTATTCGTGCCCGACGAACGGGTTGTGGGCCGCCCCGGAGACGGAATGCCGTGCACTCTCTTGGTGCTGGCAGCATCCCGTCCGGCGGTGGCCGCCATCGCGACCGGGATCGCCCGCGGCGCCTACGACCGCGTCCTCGGCTGGCTGGAGCAGGAGCCGACCCTGATCGGTCGCCAGCAGGTCCAGCTGGCGCTGGCTCGCATGGAAGAGGAGATCCACCTTGCCCGCCAGGGCTACCTCGATGCAGCCACCGAGGTCGATGCCACGATCAGCCCCGCTCTGCACCACCCCCTCGTCCGAGCCATGCGGATGGTGCCCTCTGCGACGCGACGTCGACCGCTCGTCCGGCGGTGGATCACCTCCCCATGGGCGCGCCAGACAACTGTCGCCGTGTTGCGCCACACAGTGACGGATCGGGCGGTCACCCGCTCGCTGGCACTTTCCTCGTTGGCCAAGGCCCACGCGGCCGACGTGGCGGTGAGCGTGACCGGTCTGGCCCTGGAGCTAGTCGGGTTGGACGCCGGCGAGATCCGGGCCGAGCTCGAAAAGCTGTGGCGAGACGCCAAACTGACCCAGATCTACGAGGGCACCAACCAGCTCAACCGCCTGACGGTGTACCGAGGGCTGTCACGGCAAGAGACCATGGTGGCGTTGCCGCCGAGCAGGCTCCGCCTGGTTGGAGGACGGCAATGACGACAGACCTACATGATGAGCTGCTGGGGGTCGTACGCGACCTCACTCAGCGGGAAGTGGCGCCCCGCTCTGCCGATCTCGATGCCGGTGACCGCGATGCGTTCGCTCACTGCTGGACCGCGGCGTGCGCTATCGGCCTCGACCGCGTTCTGCTGGCCGAAGAATTCGGCGGTGCGGGGCTTGGCCCGGCTGACCTCCTGGCAATGATTGAGGAGATGGCGGCGGGAGACGCCGGGCTTGCCGTCGCCGTGCTCCTGCACAACGTTGCGTTGGCGGCGCTTCCCGCTGAGGCCGTGGCCGCAGTGGCCGACGGTGAGCGGTGGTCCGTGACCCTCCCGCCTCTTGCTCCGTCCCTCGCCTTCGGTATCTCGAAAGGCTCCGCGGGTGTGTCCGGCAGAATCCCCTTCGTTCCGGGCGCGCTGGGTGCGGGCGGCTTCGCCATTCTCGATCCCGCTCCCGGTTCGGCCGCTCTCTTCTTCCACTCGACGGCGCCCGGGTTGACGATCCAGCCCTATCCCTTCCAGATGGGGTGGCGCTCTTCGCCGGCGGCGGGGCTTGTGCTCGACGAGGTGACGGCGACCCCCGTCCCTCACTCGGTGGGATCTGACTCAGGGGCTACCCGACTGGTGCGGTTGGGAGTGTCGGCCGTCGCCCGTGGGATCGCCGGGCGGGCGTGGGAGTTGGCTTTCGAGTATGCCCATTCACGCCACCAGGGCGGCGTGTTCATCATCAAGCATGGCGCGGTCCGTAGCCTTCTGGCCGGCATGGCCGTTCAACTCCAAGGAGTCGGGCCTGCTGCAATCTCTAGGGCATGGCTGGATGGAGACGACGGGGGAGCCATCGCCGCCAAAGTGTTGGCCTCTGACGCCGCGGTGGGGGTGACCACCGACGCCGTGCAGGTGTTCGGTGGCGCCGGCTACATGTGTGAAACCGGGGTCGAAAAGCTGATGCGCGACGCCATGTACTGCCGGCTGTACCCGGAGCCGAACTGGCTGGTGAGCGACCAGTTGGTGGCATCCTTCGAGCGGCGGCACTAGTCGTCGTCGTCGTGGTGCCCGGCGGCGACCTCCTTGGGCAACTGGGCAATGGCGGCATCGAGGTGAAGAGCACCAAAATGTCGATCGCTTCCCTGGATCTGGACTTGAAGGTGAATCTCCCTTGATGCGACTTTGGGGTGGCGGACCGACTGCGGACATCGTAGGCAGGTCGGCGGAAGGGAGTGCGATTGTTCCGTCCCTTGCAATTGAGCGGAAAGGTCTCAGCGCAATGTCCACCCCGATGTTTCAATTGCGTGCCGCCAGTGTCGTCTGTGCCGGCGCGTTCTGACCTATGTCCGCGTGGCTTACTCGCGGATGTAGGTCACAACTCATCCGGGAGGCGCTCCGTCGCTTTCTGCGAGCCGGCCAACCGGACAGGCGAGACAGGGCGTGCATGGCGCTACTCGATGGCAGCTCTTCGCTCAGAAGGTGAGCACACCCCGGGCCAGTTTGCCCGCCTCCATGTCCTCGACGATCTCGCGGAAACCCTCGAGCGGCCGTGACTCGGTCACCAACTCATCGAGCATCAATTTGCCCGACAGATACAACTCGACCATCAACGGGATGTCGTGGTGAGGACGTGACGACCCGTATCGACACCCGAGAAGGCCCCGATCGACATAGGCCAAGGCGTTCACGTCCACTGATACTTCGGTGCCCTGGGGAGGAATACCGATGGCCAGTGCGTTTCCACCCCAGTCGAGAACGTCGAGGGCGTTGCGCAGGACGGCGGGGTGTCCCACGCAGTCGAACGACCAGTTGACTCCTCCGGTCCACCCGAGTGCCCCGGTGACCCGGGCCGGCCCGGGCGGGACGATCTCGCGGATGGCAGCAACCGGGTCAGACGACGAGGCGTCGACGAAGTGGGTGGCGCCGAACTGTCGGGCCAGTGTCTCTTTGGAGGCCAACGTGTCCACCGCGATGATCCGACTGGCCCCGGCCAGCCGTAGTCCCTGGATCACGTTGAGGCCCACGCCGCCCACGCCGAATACCGCCGCGGTCTCCCCTGCTTGCACCTTGGCCCGGTTGAGCACGGCACCCACTCCGGTCAGCACCCCACAGCCGATGAGACAGGCCGAGGTCATGGGCACGTCCTTGGAGATCTTGACGGCTTGGACCTCTTTGACAATTGTCGACTCGGCGAATACCGACGTGGCGGCAAAGTTCGATGCCGGCTCACCCTTGTAGGTGAAGGGCTGGGACACGTTCCCCAACGTCTTCACGCACCAGGTGGGATGCCCGGTGGAACAGGCCCGGCACGTCCCACAGCTGGCCAAGGTAGCGATGACCACGTGGTCACCCGGTTTCACCGACCGTACCTCTGACCCCACGGACTCGACCACCCCGGCGCCCTCATGGCCGAGCACCGAGGGTGCCTTCCACGGGATGGTCCCATTGATCACCGACAGGTCACTGTGACAGACCCCGGCAGCGCCGATCCCGATCCGCACCTCGGTCGGCCCCGGGTCACCCACAGTCAACTGGTCGGTGACTTCCACGTCGTCACCGGTGTATACGATGCCGCGCACGGCACTCCCCTCTCTGTCTACTAAGACTCGCTCTGTCTCGTGAAGCTCTGTCTACTGAAGCTGGGTGGCGTTGAACCTTTCACGCAGTTCACGCTTGAGTACCTTGCCGCCGGCGTTGGTCGGCAGTTGGTTGACGATCTCCACGAATTTGGGCGCTTTGAAGTTGGCCAGGTGATCCCGTGCCCAGGTGGGCAGGGTGTCCACCATCTCCTCGGTCGATGCCCCGGGAACCGGTACCACGAAGGCGCAACCCACCTCGCCCATGCGGTCATCGGAGACCCCGACCACCGCCACCTGGGCCACACTCGGATGATTCCGGAGCACCGCTTCGATCTCGGCCGGATACACGTTGAACCCACCTGACACGTACATGTCCTTCAGGCGGTCGGTGATGTCGACGTTGCCGTCTGCATCCATCACGCCGACATCGCCGGTGTGCAGCCAGCCGTACGTATCGATGGCCGCGTCGGTGGCTTCGGCATCGTTGAAATAGCCCCGCATCACGTTGTAGCCGCGGACAATGATCTCCCCCGCTTCACCCCGGGCCATCTCAGCCCCGTCGGCATCCACAATGCAGACCTCCACGTCGGGAATGGCCCGACCCGATGTGCCCGAGATGACCTCGGCCGAGTCGCCTTGTCGGCACATGGTGACGGTACCCGTCGCTTCGGTGAGTCCGTAGGCGGTCAGCACCGTCTCGATGTCCAGTTCAGACCAGAGCCGCTTCACAAGTTCGACGGGAATCAGAGCGGCACCGGTCACCACCAGACGCAGCGACGACAGATCGAACGTTTTTCGGTCGGGGCGGTCGAGGATCGATTGGAAGATGGTCGGCGGCCCGGGCAACACCGAAATGCGCTCGCCGGCGATACGGCCCAGAAGTACATCGACATCGAAGATCGGCTCGGCGACCATGGTGGCCCCGGTCATCAGGCAGGCCAGGATGCCGGCTTTGTACCCGAAGGTATGGAAGAACGGGTTGACGATCAAGTACCTGTCACCCTGGTGCAACCCGACCACTTCGGCCCAGGTGGCGAAGGTCCGTAGCGTCTGGCCATGGGTGGTCATCGCACCCTTGGGAAAACCGGTGGTGCCCGAGGTGAAGATCAGATCCGACATGTCGCCGCTGGTGATCGAAGCCGTCCGACCGGCGGCGACATCACTTGGGACAGAGGCTCCCTCGTGTAGAAACACATGCCAGGGAACCACCTGGTCGCCCTTCTTGGGCCCGGGCGGCGGATTGTTGCCTCCAGTCCCTCCGGGCTCCCCAGTCTCGCCCGACTTCCCTGTCTCTCCGGTCCTCAGCACCACCACCCGCTCGAGGTCGGGAAGGGCTGTTCCGGCCTTCACCGCCTCGGCCAGCATGGCGGGGTAGTCGGTGCCCAGAAAGCCCTGCACGGTGAAGAGGAGTCTCGCCCCCGACTCTCTGAGAATGTATGCCGCCTCGGCGCCTTTGTATCGTGTGTTGAGCGGTACCAGCAATGCTCCTGCCCCCACCGAGCCCAGCGCCGCGATCACCCACTCAGCACAGTTCGGCGCCCATATCGCCACCCGGTCCCCACGTTCGATGCCATTGGCCAGCACCGCACGGGTGGCAGCCGCCACTTCTTCCGCCAACTGGTCAAAGGTGAGCCGGGTGGTCGTCCCACCAGGTCCATGGGCGTCGACCAATGCTTCGGATTCGCCGAACCGTGCGGCGGCATCCTCCACCAAACCGGGGATGGTCCCCCACTGGAGATCCCCGCGGGGATCCGCAATATCTGACACACCGTGAGGGTAGTGCATCGATCCGGGTGGCCTTCAGAACGCCTTCGGAACGCCTTCGGTAGAGGTGACTGCGATCCTACGGGTGTTGGCTGCTGACCGAAACCACCTCGCCGGTCATGAACGTGGCGTAGTCACTGGCCAAAAACACGATGACGTTGGCCACCTCCCACACCTCGGCCCCTCGCCCGAAGACCTCCTTTTTGGTGAGCTCGGCCAGCTCCTCGTCAGGTATCACCTTGTTGAGGAACGGGTGGACAGCCAAGCTCGGCGAGACCGCGTTGATTCTCACGTTGTGGGGAACCGCCTCCACAGCCGCGCAGCGGGTCAGCGCCATCACCCCGGCCTTGGCCGCGGCGTAGTGGGATTGACCAGCCTGGGCCCTCCATCCCAGGACCGAGGCGTTGTTGACGATGACTCCCCCCCTGCCCCCGGCGTAGAGGTGACGAAGGGCGGCACGGGTACACCGGAACGTGCCGGTCAGCGTGATGTCGAGTACCAGCGACCACTGCTCGTCGGTCATGTCGACGATGTCCACCTGTCCACCCAGCCCGGCGTTGTTGACGGCCACGTCGAAGTGACCGTGGTGTTCGACGGTGGCGTCGTAGAGGTGTTTCACCTGGTCCTCGTTGGTGACGTTGCACGGAATGGCCAATGGCCGTTGCCCCGAGAGCTCCGGCAGTTGGGCCAGCGCATCGGCCGCCTCGTTGAGTCGGCGTTCGTGGGCGTCGGAGATGACCACGGTGGCACCCTCCTCCACGCACCGTTTGGCGGTGGCAAACCCGATACCAGTGCCGGCCGCCGCGGTGACCACCACGATCTTGCCGGTGAGCAGCCCGTGACCGGGTGGTGGGGTGGGCGCCTGGGGAATCGGTGATGGCTGGGTGGTGGTGGTGTCGGTCATCGGGTTGCTCCCTTGGGTTCGGGCGGCAGGCCAAGGACCCGTTCGCCGATGATGTTCTTCTGGATTTCGTTGGAACCGCCGTAGATCGTCTCGGAACGGCTGAAGAGGAACGTTCGCTGAAACTCGTCGAGCTCATAGGGGAAACCCTCAGCCACCAGACCGGCGGGCCCCAACACGTCAATGGCCAGTTCACCCAGGTCGCGATGCCAACTTGCCCAATACAGCTTGATGATCGATGCCTCGGGAGGAGCCACCGGACCGTCGATGTCGGACAGGCTGCGCAGGGTGTTAAAACGGAGGATTTCGAGCTCTGCGTAAGCTCGGGCGAGCCTCTGACGCATGACTGGATCCGAGGACCGCCCATTGGCCCGGGCCTTTGCCACAAGGTGATCCAACTCACGCCGGAACGAGACCTGATGGCCCAATAGCGCCACCCCACGCTCGAAGGCCAGGGTGGCGAGAGCGACTCTCCAGCCATCACCCACCTCTCCGAGCACATTGTCCTTCGCCGTCCGGGCCCCATCGAAGAACACTTCGTTGAACTCGGACGTCTTGGTCAACTGGGTGATGGGCCGAACGTCGACCCCGGGCTGATCCATCGGCACCAATAGATAGGACAACCCTTTGTGACGGACCGATCCCGCTTCGGTGCGACAGACCACGAAGCACCAGTCGGATTGGTGGGCCAGCGATGTCCACACCTTTTGGCCGGTGACCACCCATTCGCCGGTGTCATCGTCGAGAACCGCCTTGGTCTGGACATTGGCCAGGTCGCTCCCGGCGTTGGGCTCCGAGTAGCCCTGACACCACAGCTCGCTCCCGGCCAGTATCGGTGGCAGAAACCGGGCCTTCTGTTCGGGAGTCCCGTAGTGGATGATGGTCGGACCGATGAGACCCTCACCCAGAATGCTGACCCGGCCCGGCGCCTTGGCCTTTACGTATTCCTCGTTGAAGATGACCTGGTGGGCGATGGACGCGCCCCGCCCGCCGTGTTCGGTGGGCCATCCGAGGCACGTCCAACCGTCGGAGGCCAGCACTTTCTCCCACTCGAGTCGGGTGGCGAACCCGTAGGTCTCATCCCCTGATCCCCCCCGTCCGCCCAGGGCGGCGAACTCGCCCACCACATGGTCGGTCAACCACGAGCGCACTTCGCGGCGGAAGGCGTCGTCCTCGGGTCGGTCTCGAAGGTCCATGGAATGGGGTTCGTCCTGGTGAGGTTGGTTGGCCCGCAGGTCAACAGGGGTCCGGCCAAATCTGACGCGACGTTAGCAAACGGCCTTCCCCTAATTTCGGGGGCCCACGGGGAACACCATCGGCCAAGCCGGGGTTCTACTGTTTGTTGGATGCCGGGGTCCGTGGCAGGTGTAGCCGCGACCATCCGGCCCAAGGAGGCCCAGATATGACTGACACCACAAAGACCGAAGCTGCAGGACCGGTGGAGCTGAGCGACGAGGAGTGGAAAGCGAAGCTGTCACCCGAGCGCTACGCGGTGCTGCGACAGAAGGGCACCGAGCCGGCTTGGTCGGGTGAGCTGCTCCACGTCGATGGCAGTGGCATGTTCACCTGTGCCGGTTGTGGTGCCGATCTGTTCCAGAGCGATACGAAGTTCGAATCGGGTTCGGGATGGCCGAGCTTCTACCGCGCCCTCGATCAGGGAACCGTGAACGAGCAGGTGGACAAGAGCTTCGGTAGCACCCGGACCGAGATCACCTGTGCCCGCTGTGGCGGTCACCTCGGTCACGTGTTTCCTGACGGACCTGCACCCACCGGACTCCGTTACTGCGTGAACTCACTGTCCATCGAGTACAAGCCCGGTTGAGCGGCCCGTTTCATCTGTGCAGTAGTTCGTCGATCCGGGGCTGCACTCGGTTTCGGGCTTCGGATCTGAGCGGGGTGTGAAGGCGCTAGATGTAGCCCCCCCTGGGATTGAGGGGAGAAAAACTCCCCCGATCACCGCAGGGACTGCGTCCCAACTGGGTCTCGGATGGCGCCTTGTGCGGTGAGCGGACCGCTGGCGTCGAGGTAGGCCCTGATGGCGGCGGCGTACGCGTCGGCATCGTCGGCAAGATTGATGCGCATGCGCACGAGCTCGAGCATTCGGTTCGTGCGCCCAGCGTTGCGATAACAGAAGGCCCTCGGCTCCATGAACTCCCGGATCCCGCGCAGAGCGGCGTCCACGGCCCCAGAGGCGTGGTGTGGTGGCAGGGCTGCCCTGTGGGCAGCCTGGTCGGATATTTGTACGTCCAATCGCTGCACCCACTCATCGACGTGGGTGTAGTGGGCGGCCATCTTCTTAAACGCCCGCCACCCCTCTGGGGACTTGAACGCCTCATTGAGCAGACCCATCTCCGGGCTGCCGACGTAGGTGATTCCGTGCGGACGCGTGACCGTCCCATTGCACGCGGGAGAGACGATCGGGCCAGGTCTGCTCCGGTCGATCCTGTCCCAAGCAGGTCTGACTACCGAGGATTTCCGAGCCGCCTTGTGAGAGGATGAAGCTGTGCGTACCTACATCATCGTGGTCAAACCTGACGAGACTGGTGACTTCGTCGTGTCCGTTCCTGCCCTGCCAGGCTGCTTCACCCACGGAAAGTCCATCGAGGAGTGCAGGGAACGCGCTGCTGAAGCCATCGAGGTTCATATTTCTGGACTGCAGGCCGACGGCGAAGCCGTCCCCGAGGAAGTCGAGACACCGCAGCTATTGACGGTGACGGTCGCTGCCTGACTTTTAGGTCCAAAAGGAAAGGTCGAACTTGTTTTCTTCATGAGTTCTGACCTACAGGTATCGGCTGTCTGAGTCGGAACAATCGGTACACAGCGTCGAATTCGCGTAGCACGTTCGGACGGAGCTGCAGTACGCTTACTACACGGGTGATCCATCGTGTATCAAGCGGTCGGTCGCACTCCACCGGATACCGAACGGCACGACAGAACAACGACTGGCACCCTTGCGGCCCCCGCACAGGTCAGGCACGTCTCGGAGCGCTTCGCCAGTCAGACGATCGCTTCCGCCGATCATGTCGAACTCGACGCTCGGACCCCCGCTGCGCCCCATCCGGTGATCACGCGCACCTGGTTCGGCGTCCGAGAGTTCTGGGTCCGGTGGGCCTGCTCCATCCTCTCTGGCCTGGCAGAGCTCGTCCCCTCCACTTCGCCGGTGTCCGGCTTGGACGTGCTCGCCAGCATCTCGACCCGCGGACCTCCCCGCCCGCTGTGAAGGGCAGAGCGCTCGTGGTTACGTACTGACCCGGCCGAACAGTTACCCTGCAGTGTGTTCTTCGTCGGTGTGCTGCTGGTGATTGCCGCCGAGGTCGCTGCTTTCTGGGTCGTGGCCGGGCAGATCGGCTTTCTCTGGGCGTTGGCGCTCCTGGTCGTCGTGAGCGCGTTCGGTCCCTTCATCGTCCGGCGAGTCGGGTTCGGGGTCCTGGCTCACACCCGGGAGAGGTTGGAACGGGGAGAGGTGCCTACCCGGGAGCTGTTCGACGGGCTGCTCGTGCTCATTGGCGGAGTGATGATCTTCGTACCGGGGTTCATTGGCGATGCACTCGGTCTGCTGCTCATGATCGGTCCGGTGCGCCACCTCGTGATCCGGTTGTTCAGCCACC
>Ga0208079_1001188_pt1 | contig 13849 bp, 9 predicted proteins | sample NGESurdeep092012_5_FD_184474 | JGI IMG/M metagenome (GOLD analysis project Ga0208079, IMG submission 184474) | Arctic peat soil microbial communities from Barrow, Alaska - NGEE Surface sample 210-2 deep-092012 (SPAdes) | ecosystem: Environmental > Terrestrial > Soil > Wetlands > Peat ... | reverse complement strand
CGCGTGCGGGGCGGCCTGCGTGCCAGCCCCATCGGCCAGGTGATGGTGGAGCAGTGTCTCGTCGGCTGGCAGGAGATCGAGTACGAGGTGATGCGCGACCACGAGGACACGTGCATCGCGGTCTGCTCCATGGAGAACGTCGACCCGCTGGGCGTCCACACCGGCGATTCCATCGTGGTGGCGCCGGTCCAGACGCTGCCCGATCCGGTCCACCAGCGGCTTCGGAGCGCGGCGCTCGCGATCATCCGCGGCCTGGGCGTGGAGGGCGGCTGTAACGTCCAGTTCGCCCTGAGCCCGGATTCCCGCGACTACGCGGTCATCGAGGTGAACCCGCGGGTGAGCCGAAGCTCCGCGCTGGCCAGCAAGGCCACCGGCTACCCGATCGCCCGCGTCGCCGCCCAGATCGCGATCGGCCGAACGCTCGCGGAGATCCCGAACGTCGTCACGGGGACCACGGTCGCGGCCTTTGAGCCGGCCCTGGACTACCTGGTCGTCAAGCTGCCGCGCTTCCCGTTCGACAAGTTCCCGCGTGCGGACCGGACGCTGGGAAGCCAGATGAAGGCAACCGGCGAGGTGATGGCGATCGACCGGACCTTCGGGGCGGCGCTGAACAAGGCGCTCCGAGGCCTGGAGCAGGCGGGCGCGGGCCCACTGGCCGAGGACCCCGCATGGACGTCGACGCTGGTCTACCTGGCGGCGGCGTACGACGGCGCGGATGCGGCCAACTCCGACGCGGCCGAGGACCCGGGCCTGCCGGACGAGGCCGACTCGGTCATCCGCTGGATCGACGAGAACGGCGACGCCTGCGAGTCAACCCGTCACGCCCAGCGCACCGCCGCCCCGATCGTCCTCCGCCGCTTCCTCGCCCCGTCCGACAACAGGCTCTGGCGGATCCTGGCCCTGCTCCGCCGTGGCGTGCCGGAGACCGCGCTCGTGGCGGCGACCGGCATCAACTCGTGGTTCGTGGCGGAGCTGGGCCGTTCCATCGCCCTGGAGGGGCGGCTGCGCGATGCCGGCCCGGCGCTGCTGGCGGCCGGCGTCGGCCTCGACGGAACGCCAACCGACCCCGCGATGGCGACCCTCCTGGCGACGGCGAAGCGCGCGGCGCTCGGCGACCGGGAGATCGCGGCGCTCGCCGGAGTCGCGGAACCCGAGGTCGCGTCGACCCGGCGCGCGCTGGGCCTCGTCCCCGGCTTCGCCATGGTGGACACGTGCGCGGCCGAGTTCGCCGCAGAGACGCCCTACTTCTACGCGACCTACGCCGCGGCCGGCTCGGCTCCGGAGGCGTCACCCGTCGCGCGTCCCGCCGCGCTCGTTATTGGCAGTGGTCCGGTCCGGATCGGGCAGGGGATCGAGTTCGATTACTGTGCCGTCCGCGCCGCCGAGAGTCTCCGGTCGCTCGGTTGGCAGGCGGTGATGGTGAACTCGAACCCGGAGACGGTCTCGACCGACTTCGACGCCTCGAGCCGCCTCTACTTCGAGCCGCTCGACGTCGAGTCGATCTCCGAGGTGATCGCCGCGGAGACTCCTGCCGGTGAGACGCCGCTGCCGGCGTTCGTCCAGTTTGGGGGGCAGACGCCCCTCAACCTGGCGGGGCCGCTCGCCGCGGCCGGCGTCCCGCTGCTGGGTGCCTCGCTCGAGACGATCGACCAGGCGGAGGACCGCGTTCGCTTCAGCGTGCTCGTGGAGCGGCTCGGGATCCCGCAGCCGGAGGGCGGGATGGCCCGCTCGATCGACGAGGCGGAGGCGCTCGCCGACCGGGTGGGGTACCCGGTGATCGTCCGCCCGTCGTTCGTGATCGGCGGGCTGGCGATCGATTTCGCCTACTCGCGCGACGACCTGGTGACCCAGCTGGCGGCGGCGACTGTCGTGGACCCGGACCGGCCCGTCCGGATCGACCGCTACCTGGAGGGAATCGAGGTGGACGTGGACGCCGTCGCCGACGGCGAGACGGTCCTCATCCCGGGGCTCCTGGAGCAGGTGGAGCGGGCCGGCGTCCATTCGGGCGACTCGGTCGGGGTCTTCCCGCCGCAGACCGTGAGCGAGGCGGACCAGGGGCTGATCGTCGCCTCGATGGAGCGGATCGTGCGGGCGCTGGGCGTGCGCGGCCTGGTCAACGCCCAGTTCATCGTCCGCGAGGACGGCGTCTACCTCATCGAGGTCAACCCGCGCGCCAGCCGCACCGTCCCGTTCATGAGCAAGGTGACCGGCGTGCCGCTCGTGGACCTCGCCGTTCGGGTCGCGCTCGGGCAGACGCTGCGCGAGAACGGATGGCCGAACGGGCTGCTCCCGCCGCCGTCATTCGTCGCCGTCAAGGCGCCGGCGTTCTCAACGACGAAGCTGCGCGGCGTGGACCCGTCGCTGGGCCCGTTCATGCAGTCGACCGGCGAGGTGATCGGGATCCACGTCGACGTGCGCGTGGCAACCGCAAAGGCGCTCCTTGCCGCGTCGCTCGTGCCGCCACGACCGGGAGAGGACGGCGCCCTGGCGCTCCTCTCGGTCGCCGACCGGGACAAGCCGCTCGTCGCGGCTCTCGCGGCGGCGCTCGCGAGGGCCGGCTACCGGTTCGCGGCGACGCCCGGGACGCGCGCGACGCTGCACAGCCTTGGCTGGGAAGCGGAGGCGGTCGCGAAGCTTGGCGAGGTGGCCGCCCCCGGCGAGATCCCGATCCTGGACCTCATCGCGTCGGGCACGGTTCGGCTGGTCGTCAACACGCCCACGCCGCGTTCCGGGCCGGTCCGCGATGCCGTCGAGATCCGCCTCGCCGCGATCGCCGAGGGCGTCCTCTGCCTGACGGCGATGGAGACGGCAGTCGCCGCCGCCCAGGCACTCGAGCCGGACCTCGAGGCGCTCCTCGCCGACGTGCGGCCGCTCGGCGACTGGGTTCCTGCGCCCGGCGTCCCGCCCGCCCGCCGGCCAAGTCTCACATCCAGGCGGGCCGGCCCCCTCACGGCGCGGGCACGCGGCTGGCCCGCGCCGTGAGGGGCCGTCAGGCCTTCGGGAAACGCGTCGGCGGCACTGTATCGACAGGCGGCGTTGCACGAACGAGCGCCGCCCGTACAATCGGCGGGACCCGGCACCCCGCCAACCGTCGGCCGCCTTCACGAGGGCCCGCATGACCGTTCCGACCGTCCGCTACACCGATGAGCGCCTCCCGAACGGACTGCGCCTCGTGATCAGCGAGGATCACCTGGTCCCCGTCGTGGCCGTCAACATCTGGTACGACGTCGGCAGCAAGCACGAGGAGCCCGGCAAGACGGGGTTCGCGCACCTCTTCGAGCACGTCATGTTCCAGGGCAGCCGGCACGTCGCGAAAGCGGAGCACATCGCGCTGGTCCAGGCCGCCGGCGGCAGCATGAACGGGACCACCTGGCTGGACCGGACGAACTACTACGAGACGATGCCCTCGCACCAGCTGGAGCTGGCGCTCTGGCTGGAAGCTGACCGGATGGGGACCCTGCTCGAGGCGCTCAGCCAGGAGAATCTGGACAACCAGCGGGCGGTGGTCAAGAACGAGAAACGTTCGAGCTACGACAACCAGCCGTACGGGACCTGGCAGGAGAAGCTCCTCGGCCACCTCTACCCGGATGACCACCCGTACCACCACCCGACGATCGGCTCCATGGAGGATCTCGACGCCGCGTCGCTGGAGGACGTGGCCGCGTTCTTCCGGACCTACTACGCGCCGAACAACGCGGTGCTCTCGATCGTCGGGGACGTGGACCCGGGCGAAGCGCGGGCCTCCGTCGAGCGGTACTTCGGGCCGCTCGACGCGAACCCGGCGATCCCCGCCTTCCACCCCGACCCGCTTCCACTCACGCTCGGCGGCGAGCGTCGGGAGACGGTGCCGGACCGGGTCCCGCTGCCGCGCATCTACGTCGGCTACCGCGCCCCGACGCTCGGAGATCCGCGCCTCTACGCGCTGGAGATCGCGGCCCAGGTGCTGACGGGCGGCAAGGGGAGCCGGCTCCACCGTCGGCTCGTCCGCGACGCGCAGATCGCGCAGGACGTGGCCATGTTCGGCCTCGCCTTCTCATCCGGCCCGTCGGTCTTCATGGGCTGGGCCACTGTCCGGCCGGATGCCACGGCCCAGGCGGTCGAGGCCGGTTTCTTCGACGAGCTCAGGCGGGTCGGCAGCGAGGCGATCAGCGAGGACGAGCTCGGCCGCGCCAAGGCGCTCATCGAGACGGACGAGCTGGCCGCGCTCCAGCGGGTGAGCGAGCGCGCGGACCGGCTCAGCATGTACGCGACCCTGCTCGACGATCCAGACGAGATCAACCGGCAGCTGGAGCGGTACCTGGCCGTGACGCCGGAGGATGTCCGGGCCGCATGCGCCGAGTTCCTCGTCGCCGACAACCGGGTCGTCCTGACGTACGTGCCGGCCGACGCCGGTACCGAATCCACGGAGGTCGCATGAACGCCCAGGATCCCGTGGAGGCGGCGCTGGGCGTCCGTCCGGTTCCCGGCACGCCCCGACCCTTCACGTTCCCGGCTGCGGCCCGAAGTCGTCTCTCGGGCGGCCTCGCGCTCGTCACGGTCCATCTGCCGGGGCGGCCGCTCGTCTCGGCCAGCCTCTACCTGCCGAACGGCGCCGTGGATGAGCCCGCCGATGAAGGCGGCGCCACCGTGCTCATCGCGCGGGCGCTAACCGAGGGCACCCTCCATCGAGACGCCGTGGCCCTGACCGAGGCAGCGGAGCGGCTGGGCGCGTCGCTGCGCGCCGAGGCCGGATGGGACGCGACCGTGGTGGGCGTGGACGTCCCGGCAGAGCGGCTGGGACCGGCCCTCGAGCTCCTCGCGGAGCTGGTCCGCGAGCCGGCGTTCCCCGAGCGGGAGGTGGAGCGGCTCCGGGACCAGCGCCTGAACGATCTGCTCCAGGCGAAGGTCGACCCGGCCCGGCGCGCCGAGGAGGCGTTCATCGAGACCATCTACGCCGCCGGGACGCCGTACGCGCGGGTCGCCGGTGGACGGCGCGAGACGGTCGAGACGCTCGACGCGGACATCCTCCGGCGGGCCTACGGGCGCCGAGGCGATCCGGATCGTGCCGTGCTCATCATCGGCGGCGACCTTGCCAACCTGGACGTCGCCGGGCTCGTGGAGCCGCTCTTCGGTGACCTGGCGGTGCCCGGGGCTGGCTCGGGGGCGTCGGCGGCGCTGCCGGTTGTCGAGGACGGCCTCGATCGTTCCCGGGTGCGCCTGGTCCACAGGCCGGGCGCCGTCCAGTCCGAGCTCCGTGTCGGGCACCTGGGCCTGCCGCGTCGATCCCCCGATTACCACGCCGTCACCGTGATGGCAATGATCCTGGGCGGGCTGTTCAACTCGCGACTGAACATGAAGCTTCGCGAGGAGAAGGGCTACACGTACGGCGCCGGGGCGGGCTATGACTTCCGGCGATTCGCCGGGCCGTTTTCGGCGAGGGCGGCGGTCAACACCGACGCCACCGTCCCGGCGCTGGCCGACCTCCTCGCCGAGCTCCGCCGGATTCGCGAGGCGACGCCGAGCGACGCCGAGATGCGAGCGGCCCGGGACTACCTTGTCGGCGTCTTCCCGCTTCGGTTCGAGACGCCGGGACCGATCGTGGCCGCGCTTGGCGGGCTCGTGACGTTTGGTCTCCCGGCCGATGAGCTGGACCGCTACCGCCCCGCCATCGATGCGGTGACGGCCGCTGACGTGCTCGCGGCCGCCCGCTCCCACCTCCACGTGGAGCGGCTCGCCGTGATCGTGGTCGGCGATGCCGATGCCGTCGGGGCCGACCTGGAGAAGGCGGGCATCGGCGACGTCGAGGTGGTGCGCGAGCCCGACCCGGTCGCCGAGGAGGCCTGATCCGAGGGGCGAGACCAGGTCCCGCCGATCGTCCTGGCGCCAGCTCGCCTGAAACCTTCCCCCGTGCCGCTGCCTCATGACAGGTAGCGGGGCCGATACGACGCCTGGCCGCGCGGCAGCCGGCCGGTCGGCTCGCCAGGAACCTGGCGCACGAAGGTACGAAACAATGGATCGGTACGGTCCGAGACTCATTCGCGGTGTCGCCGCGGCGTCCGTCTCCATCTTCCTCGTCGCGGGAGCCGCGTTCGCGGCGAACGCGGTGATGGGCCCGCCGAGCGTCGGCCCGAACTTCGCTCCGGCGGCCGCCGTACGCTCGCCGCTCGGCGCTTCGAAGGTCGCGGAGCCCACGGAGGCCGCGAGGCCCGCCCGGTCCGCCGAGCCGGCCGAGACGCCGGATGCCCAGGACCAGTCGGGCGACCACGACGACGGCGACCAGGCCACCTCGACTTCCGGCGCGACGCCGCAGCCGACCAACAGGCCCGAGCCGGCGGAGACGAACCAGGGCGGCGGCCACGGCGACGGCGGATCCAGCCACGGTCAGGGCGGCTCAGACCAGGGCGGCAACGGGTACAGCTCCGCGCATCGGGACGATTCCCGGAATAGGGGAGACGGGTCATGTGGCGGAGGGCGGTTCGCGCGGCGTATCGTCGTCGGGCCAGCCTCCCAACCCCGGCGATCGACGCCCCGACGCAGGAGACCTACCGATCGAAGCACCGCGCGACCCCGGCCTCCACGAGGCGCCCGAGGACGACCTCGAGGCCCGCCGGGTCGTCGCGGCCGTCCTTGGCGGGGACCGGGATGCGTTTCGAGTCCTCGTGGAGCGCGAATCCCGCGCGCTCATGCGCAGCTGCTTTCGCGTCCTCGGCGATCTCCACGACGCCGAGGACGCGGCGCAGGAGGCATTCGTGACCGCGTATCGGGCGCTCGGGACGTGGCGCGGCGACGGGCCGTTCGGCGCGTGGCTCGCCCGGATCGGCGTCCGCATCGCGGTCCGCAAGGCATCGCGGCGGCGGCCCGTGGCCTGGATCGATCCGTCGCCGATGGCGGCCCACGGTGGCGGAGCCGACGTCGACGGCGCCAATCTGGTCGGGGAGCGGGCACTCCTCGCCGCCCTCGGCCGGTCCGAGGCGGACCCCGCGCAGCTCGCGGTTCGAGCCGAGCGCGCGGCCTCGATCCGGGCTGCCGTGGCCAACCTGGAGGAGCCGTATCGCGAGGTCGTCGCGCTCCGGTTCTTCTCGGAGCTGTCGCTGGCCGAGATCGCCGTCGTGGCCGGCCGGCCGCTCGGCACGGTCAAGACGCACCTCCACCGCGGCCTGCAGCGGCTCCGCCGAGCGCTGGAAGCGCAGGGCGGAGCCTGATGGCCGGCGCACAGCGGCCCGGCCACTTCCGCCCCGGCGAGCTCGACGCTGCCGACCTGGGGCCGGGCGGCGAGGCGGAGCTCCTCGGGACGGCACGCGAACTCGAGTGGCTGGCGGCGAGCGAGGACGTCGGCCCCGGCCCGGGCTTCGCCGACCGCGTGATGGCCGCCGTGAGCCGGGACCCGGCGCCGCGGCCGGTTGCCGCCGCGCTCGGCGCCGCTCGTCGCCGAAGCCCGCTCGCCGCCCTCGCGGCGCTTGGCGATCTCTGGCGGGTCGCGTTCACGGGCGGCCGCCCCTTCGCCGTCCGGTTGCCAGCGATGGCGCTCGTCGCGCTGCTCGTGCTCGGGTCCGTTGGCGCCGGAGCCCTGGGCGCCGGAGCGCTCGCCGGACTTCTCGGCCGGATGCCGGACGCGACGCCGGCACTGTCGCCCTCGCCGCTCGTGCCCTCCTCGCCGCCGGAGCTCACCGCGAGCCCGTCGGCGTCGGCGTCGCCATCCGTATCGCCGGCGGCGAGCGAATCGGCGGAGCCCAGCGGGGCGCCCGAGCCGTCGGAGAGCCCCGAGCCGTCCGACACGCTCGAGCCGATCGGCGCCCAGGTTGAGAGGCCGGCGGCGACCGGTGACCACGCCGCCCGCCCGACCGGCACGCCGTCCCCGACCTCGCGGCCAACCCACACGCCGGAGGCCCCCGAGACGCCCGGGCCAACCCCGTCGCCCGGGCCAAGCGAGTCGTCCCAGGCCACGCCCGGGTACGGCGGAGGCTCCGGGGGCGGGTAGCGGCCGCCGATCCACCCACCGGCGAGGGCGGCGCCCCTGCTAGGCTGCAGGCATGCTCGCCGTCGTGGGTTCGCCGTCGTTCAAGCTGGGATCGATGCCCGCTGCCGCCGTCGACGCGGGCGGGCTCGCGGCGGGGATCGCGCGGGCCGCCGCTGCCGCCGGCGCCCAGGTCCAGCTGATCGGGAAGGTCGGAGACGACCCTGCCGGCGACGCGGTGCTCCTTGCGCTCGCCCGTGGCGGCGTCGGGCACATCGCGCTCCTGCGGGATGCGGGCCGGGCCACCCCGGTCGCGTCACCCGTGGACATCGAGGTCGACCCCGTCGAGGCGGAGCCGATCGCCGCACTCCTCGCCGAGGCCGAGGCTGCCGACCGCCGCGACATCAGTCTCGGCGAGGGTGCCACGCCGCCGGCACCCGGCCTCGCGCTCGAACCGGCCGACATCTCGCTTGGGCTGCGGTACGTCAGCGAGTTCCGCGTGCTGGTCGCGGCAGAGCCGCTCGACGAGCCGTCCGCGGTGGTCGTCGCTGACGCTGCCGCGTTCGCCGATGCCGCGCTCGTCGTCGTCGCGCCGCGCGGGCAGGCGACCTCCGCCGCGCTGGCAACGGCCATCGTCCTCGAGGCGCCCGAGGTTGACCCGGACGGCGCGTTCGCCGTGCTGGTCGGGCGCTTCGCCGCGGCCCTGGATCGCGGGTTGGACGCGGCGGACGCATTCCGCGCCGCGACCGTCGAGGGCGGCTGGGAGCGCGCCGCGAGCTGAGCGCCGATGTCGGGTCCGCGGTCGCCCGATCAGCCGAGCGGGAGCGGGCGCTGGCCTGGTTCGGGCCCGAGCGGACCCAGCGGCACCACGAGGTCGGGACCCTCGTTCCGTGCGCTGTTGACGCGCTTCGTGACCGGGTAGCGGATCAGCAGGTCGTCGGCTGCCGGGCGGAGCAGGCCCAGGAGCGCGGCCGGGTCCGGGGCCGCGGGGTCCAGCCAGGCGCCCCAGTCGGCCGCCGAGAGGATCACCGGCATGCGGTCGTGGATCGGCGCCAGGGTGGCGTTCGCGGTGGTGGTGACGATCGTGAAGGTGCGCATCCACTCGCCTTCCGGCTCCGCCGGGTCGCGCCAGGGTGACCACAGGCCGGCGAACGCCATCGGCGCGCCATCGGCGCGTCGGATCAGGTTCGGCTGGCGGATGGACTCGGCGACGCGGTCCCATTCGTAGAACGCATCCGCGGGGACCAGGCAGCGACGCTTCTGGAACGCGCTCCGAAACGCCGGGGTGGTCGCGACGGTCTCCGCGCGCGCATTGATGAGGCGATTGCCGATCCTGGCGTCCTTCGCCCAGGTCGGGACCAGCCCCCAGCGACAGGCGACGAGCGCACGACGCTCGTCGGGGCGCTCCACCACGACCAGCCCGGATTGCTGCGGCGCGAGGTTGAAGCGGCCGCCGGGAGTCGCCGCCAGGTCGTCCGCGGCGAAGAGCGCGGCGAGCTCGGCGCTGGGGCGCTGCTGCGTGAAGCGGCCGCACATGGGCGCGAGTCTAGCAGCGGCGGCGCGCGACTCCGCCTTCTGCTACGGTCACCCGGATGAGCGGACCGACGACAAGCGACCCGGGGGTCGCGGGACCCCTGGACCGCCGGACCGCGGAGGCGCTCCTCGCCCGCGCGGACGTGCTGCTGGCGGCCAGCGAGTTCGACGCCGCGCGCGCGCACTACGCTCGCCTCGTCGGGTTCCCGGACCCGGCGATCACCGGGGCCGCCCTGCTCGGGACGGGCGAGGCGCTCTATCGGCTGGACGACGAGGCCGGCGCGCTGTGGAGCTGGGAGCAGGTGACGCGCCTGCCGGAGAACCAGTCTGCCTATGCCGCCTGGCGCCAGGTTGCCGCGGCCCGCGTCCGCGCGGGCACGCTCCGGACCGCATTCCAGGCCTACAAGGAGGCCGAGCGGCGGGCGCCGGCGCAGGATCGGGCGGAGATCGCGTCGCGGCTCGGCTGGCTCAGCAAGGAGCTGGGCGACACGCACGGCGCCGGCCGCTACTTCGCGCGGAGTCGCGGCCGCGAGCGGACGCCGATCGTGAGCTACGCGATCCTCGGCGTAACCGTGGTGGTCTCGTTCCTGGCGCTGCAACCCGAGGGTAGCGGCGTGCTGCGGCTTCTCTGGCTGGACAAGCGGGGACTGGCGGACGGCGAGTGGTGGCGTCTCCTGAGCCCGGTGCTCGTCCACGGAAGCCTCCTGCACCTGGCCTTCAACATGTACTTCCTGTACCTCGTGGGGCCGCTCGTGGAGCAGGTCTACGGCTCGGCCCGCTTCCTGGTCCTCTACCTTCTGACGGCCGCCACCGCGTCGCTGGCGAGCTACCTGCTCGGCGGGCCGGGCGCCAGCGTCGGCGCGTCGGGCGCGCTCTTCGGCCTGTGCGGTGTGCTGCTGGTCGGGCGAGTGCTCCATCGCCCGGCGCTCCAGGGCCAGCAGCGGGCGATGATGAGCCAGATCGGTGGCCTGGTGGTGATCAACCTCGTCCTCGGGTTCGGGCTCAACACGTTCGGTGGCAACATCGACAACTTCGCCCACCTCGGTGGACTGGCCGGCGGGCTCTGGCTGGGGCTGCTGATCCCGCCGATTGGCGCCCGGGAGCTCCCGATCCTGGGCCACCGGCCCGGCGGCGGGATGCCGGGCTCGCGCACGGCCCAGATCGATGCCTCCGGCCGGACAGACAACCCCGCGGCTTCCCGCGCGAGTGTCGTCGCGAGCACAGGCGGGCTTGCCCTGTCCCTGTTGCGCTGGGCGGGCGTCGGCGCGCTCGTCGTCGTCGTCTTCGCGGCCGTGGTCCTGGCCGCGGGGAAGTACGTGTAGCGACGGGAGCCGTCTCGGCCCACGAGAACGCGGTCCACGGACCCGGGCAGGCCGGCGCAGGGGTCCGCTGCCGTGATGTCCGAATCCCGCGAGCGCGGGTGCGCCCGAGGTGCGATCCTCCGGGCCATGACCGTTCCCCGCGACTTCGAGCACCGCTACCGTGCCGTCGCCAGCCGGGATCCCCGGTTCGACGGGTACTTCTTCCTGGGGGTCACCTCCACGGGCATCTACTGCCGCCCGAGCTGCCCGGCGCGCACGCCGCGGCGCGAGCACGTCCGCTTCTACCCGACGGCCGCGGCGGCCCAGGCGGCCGGCTTCCGGGCGTGCAAGCGCTGCATCCCGGGCGCCGTGCCCGGCTCACCGGAATGGGATGTCCGCGGCGACGTCGCCGGCCGGGCGATGCGCCTGATCGCCGACGGGGTCGTGGAGCGCGAAGGCGTGCCGGGCCTCGCGGGTCGGCTCGGCTATGGGGAGCGGCAGCTCCGGCGGATCCTGCTGGCCGACCTCGGTGCGACACCGCTCGCGCTGGCCAGGGCCCAGCGCACCCACGTCGCCAGGCTGCTGCTGGAGACGACGGGCCTGCCGGTCACGGAGATCGCGTTCGCGGCCGGGTTCGCGTCCCTGCGCCAGTTCAACGCCACGGTGCGCGAGGTGTTCGATGCGAGCCCGACCGTGCTCCGCGAGCGCCGCCGGCGCGGCAACGAGCCGCACGTCCCGAACCGGATGGAGATTCGGCTGGCCCGCCGGGCGCCGTTCGACTTTCGCTCGCTGCTCGCGTTCCTGGGGCTGCGTGCGATCCCCGGCGTCGAGGAGGTCGTCGGCGACACGTACCGGCGGAGCCTCCGGCTGCCCCACGGGCCCGCGATCGTCGAGGTCGCCGACGACGGGACGGCGGTCCGCTGCCGCCTGGCGCTCACCGACCCGCGGGACCTGGGGCCGGCGGTTGCGCGCGTGCGCAGGCTGCTGGACCTCGACGCCGACCCCGTCGCCGTCGACGACGTGCTGGGCCGCGACCCCGTGCTCGGGCGACTGGTCCGTGCCGCGCCCGGGCGGAGGGCGCCCGGGGCGGTCGACGGTGCCGAGCTCGCGATCCGGGCGGTGCTGGGCCAGCAGGTCTCGGTCGTCGCCGCGCGCACCATCGCCGGGCGACTCACGGCCGCCCAGGGGACGTTGCTGGCCGTGCCGAGCGGCGGCGTGACGCACGTGTTTCCCGAACCGGCCCGGATCGCCGGGGCCGCGGATGCGAGCCTGCCGATGCCGGCGGCGCGCCGCCGGACGGTGCGCGCGTTGGCGGACGCGCTCGCCGACGGGTCGCTCGCACTGGACGCCGGCGCAGACCGCGAGGTGGCGCTTCGCCGCCTGCGCGGGCTCCCCGGCATCGGCCCGTGGACCGCCGGCTATGTCGCGCTCCGTGGGCTCGGGGATCCGGACGTGCTGCTCGCCGACGACCTCGGCGTCCGCCGGGCCGCCCGTGCGCTCGGCCTGCCGGACAACCCGGCGGCGCTCCGCGCCCGGGCCGAGACGTGGCGCCCGTGGCGCTCGTACGCGACCCATCACCTGTGGGCGTCGCTCGCGTCGGGCGGCGCCACGGCCGGCGCCCCCGCCGGCGTCGACCGCGTCCCCGCCGCACCGGAGGAGCTCGTCCCGTGACTGTCCACGCTTTCCACCCGACCCCCATCGGCCGCCTCCTGCTCGTCGGGGAGCCCGACGGAGCCGGCGGCACGCGCCTCGCCGGGATCTACATGGAGCAGCACCGCCACGGACCAGTTGTGGACCCATCCTGGGCCGAGGACGCGGCGGCGTTCGGGGAGATCGCGCGCCAGCTCGACGAGTACTTCGACGGATCGCGGACGACGTTCGACCTGCCGCTCGCGCCGGCCGGGACTCCCTTCCAGCGTCGGGTCTGGGACGAGCTGACCCGGATCCCGTGGGGCACGACCGTCACGTATGGCGAGCTCGCCATACGTGACGGCCATCCGGGCGCAGCCAGGGCCGTCGGCGCGGCGGTCGGGCGCAACCCGATCTCGATCGTCGTGCCCTGCCACCGCGTGGTCGGCGCCGACGGGACGCTGACTGGCTACGCTGGCGGCGTCGCGCGCAAGGCGTATCTCCTCGCGCTGGAAGGCGCTCTAGCTGCCGAGCGCTCCCGCGAGGTCGCGCGCAGGTCGTCAGCGGGATGCCGACGCTCGGGACGCTAGCGAGCCCGCCGCGTCGTGCCCGAATCGGTGCCCGGATCCAGGCCCAGGCGTCTGCGTCAACGTTGCGTACCACCCAGCAGATCGGGCCCGTGGGGCGCCGGGCGCTCCGCGCTGACGGCTTTCGCTGCTGCACTCGCAACAAAGCGAGGGAGCAGGGCGCCGGCGAGCCGTCGCGAAGCCTGTTTGTTGCAGTCCGGGCAACCGCCGACTTGCGCCCAGCCGGCAGGCACGGCGGCGGCGAGGGCGGGCCGAGCATACGAGGGGGGCCGGGGCTGAACCGCCCGCGCGAAGGCGCCGATGACAATGAGCGGCGCGGTCGACGGGCTGTTCACGACCCGTAGTTCGAATGTGGCGTCCCTTCGGATGGGTGCGCCTGCGTCGTGGCGCGGATCAGCCCGCAGACGACCCCGAGAGCAGATCCGTGCGATCCCGGAACCGGTCCAGCACGCGGTAGAAGTTGCGCCTGGAGAGGCGGTCGCGCTCCGCCGCGGGAAGCGAGGTCCAGCCGCGGTGCTCGTGGCGGACCAGCGGCAGGTCCAGCCGGAGGGCGCGCCGCGGCGGCTGGGCGGGGTCCGCGCCGGTGCGCAGCACGAGGCTCCACCAGATGTCCAGGTTCCGGTAGAAGACGAACTTCTCGTCGAGCGGGCCGAGCGTCGACAGGTCTGCCCGCCGAAAGGCCAGCCAATAGGCTTCGATCGCGTCCACGTCGGGACCCGCCGCCTCGACGAAGTGGCGGAGGTCGGGCGAGGCGAGGCCGAAGCCCCCGGCGACCGCGATGTCCGGGTCGGCGAGCGCTTCGGCGAGCGGCGTCAAGGCGTCACCGGTCGGTTCCACGGACGTGTCGGCGAGCACGACGACCGAGC
>Ga0208079_1001183_pt1 | contig 13892 bp, 15 predicted proteins | sample NGESurdeep092012_5_FD_184474 | JGI IMG/M metagenome (GOLD analysis project Ga0208079, IMG submission 184474) | Arctic peat soil microbial communities from Barrow, Alaska - NGEE Surface sample 210-2 deep-092012 (SPAdes) | ecosystem: Environmental > Terrestrial > Soil > Wetlands > Peat ... | reverse complement strand
CGCATTCTTCCAGCGGCTGGGGATCGATCTCGAACAGAAAATCACCTTCGGCGGAACTACGTTTCGCTTTCTCTTTCATCGTAAGTGCAATGTAACACCCAACAGGTGAAGTTCCGCCCTGTTCTTTTCCCCGTCTCCGCCCTGTTCTTTTCCCCGTCTCCGCCCTGTTCTTTTCCCCGTCTCCGCCCTGTCCATCCGCCCTCTCGCCCAACTCGGCAAATTCCTTACCGACGGATTACGGCACAGCAGCGGCGGACGGTTTGTGCGAAATAAATGATAGAGGCCCCGCAAGAGGGCTGCGGCGGCGATGGCATGGCGCCGTTATAGTTCCAGTTCGGCCCGGATCGTGTTGTCTTCCAGGTTCGAGAACATCTTGAACCCGTGCTTGACGCACACGGCCCTCATTTCGCGGTTCTCGGGAAGCATGGTGGAGACCACCAGTTTAAGCTTCTCGTCGCGGGCAAATTCGATCAGGCGACGATAAAGCTCGGTTCCCAGACCTTTATGCTGAGCGGCATCCGTGGCCACTGCGGCGAGTTCGGCTTCATCGCGGCCATGCAATTTACTAAGCCGGCCGACCGCCAGAATCTCGGGTTCGCCAGCCTCGTTCTTGCGCTCCGCAACCAGCGCCATCTCGCGGTTGTAGTCAATAAAACAAGTACGGGTCAAGCGCTCGTGGGCGGTGCGCTGGGTCAGTTTCAACGGCTGGAAGTACCGTAGATAGACACTTCGTTCCGAGAGCTTCTTGTGGAACTCAATCATCAGTGGCTCGTCTTCCGGCCGGATAGGCCTGATAACCACGTCTTTCCCGTCCTTCGTCTTCCATGGCCTGACCAGGTGAATCGGATATGGACGAATGGCTGTGGTGGGCAGCTTGTCTTCCGTCATATCGGGACCATGGACCACCACCCGCGCGTCCAACGCGACGATTCGTTCCGCGGAAGCGAGCAGTGGGTTTATGTCAATTTCCTTGATCCACGGCTGCTCAACCACGAGTTGGCTGAAGCGCACCAGGAGATCTGCCAGCGCCGCCAAATCGACGGGCTTGCGTCCGCGAACTCCTTTCAACGCTTTGAGGATGTTGGTCTGCTCCATCATCCGCAGGGCGAGCGTGGAATTCAAAGGCGGCAGGGCCAGGGCGCGGTCTTTAAAGACCTCGACCAATTGCCCCCCGGTTCCGAACAGTATGACCGGGCCGAACTGCGCATCGAGACTGCTGCCGATGATCAACTCGTAGCCATCGAGCTTCACCATGGGCTGGACCGTAACGCCCTGGAAGTGCTCGGCGCCAACCTGTGCGGTGACCGACTGCTTGATAGCTTGGAAGGCGGCCTTCACCGCGCCCGCATCGCGCAAATTCAATTGCACCCCGCCCACATCCGTCTTGTGCGTGATGCTGAGCGAGTACAGCTTCAGCACGATGGGATAGCCAATCTCCTCCGCAGCTTGCACCGCTTCCGCTTCGGTGATGGCTATCCGGGTATCGACTGTTGGAATGTCGTAGGCCTTGAGCAACTGCTTCGATTCATACTCGGTGAGGACGGTACGGCCCGACTGACGGGCCTGCTGGATGATGTCTCCGGCTTTTCCGCGTTGCATCGCAGCATCGGCATGTTGCGGCAACGCGGGAGTCTCATACAGCCCTTTCAGATTGTAGGAATAGCGCCACATATAGTTGAAGGCGCGCACGGCGCTATCGGGAAACTGGAAGGTCGGAATGCCCGCCTGGTTCAGTATCTGCTCGCCCGCCGCGACCTCGGCGCCACCCATCCAGCTCGCCAGCACTGGCTTACCAAGTCCTTTGGCATACGGCTTCAGCTTCTCGGCAATCTGTGTCGGATTGGTCATGTCCTGCGGGGTCAGCACCACCAGCATGCCGTCAATACTGGGATCTTTGGCGGCAATCTCCAGCGATTTCGCATAACGCTCAGGCTCGGCGTCGCCGAGGATATCCACCGGGTTGTTGTGGCTCCACTGAGCGGGAAGAATTTCGTCGAATGCCTTTAACGTCTCGGGCGATAATTCAGCCAGCTCGCCTCCACCCGCAACCAACGCATCGGTGGCCAGCACCCCGGGACCGCCCGCATTGGTCAGAATGCACAGCCGCTTGCCCCGAGGCCGTGGCTGTTTGGCCAAAACGTCGGACATGAAGAAAATGTCGGCAATGCTATTCACCCGCAGTACGCCGCTGCGCCGGAATGCGGCATCGAACACTTCGTCGCTGCCAGTGAGCGCTCCCGTGTGGGAAGCCGCCGCTTTGGCCGCCGCAGCCGTGCGTCCAGCCTTGATCACAATGACCGGCTTGGTCAGCGAAACCTCGCGCGCGGCGGAGAGGAACGAGCGCGCGTCGCCAATGGACTCCATGTAGATCACGATGCTATGGGTGCGCCGATCGCTGCCGAAGTAGTCCACCAGGTCGCCCCAGTTCACGTCGAGCATGGAGCCGACGGACACGAACGCGCTGAAGCCAACATTCTCGCGCAGGCTCCAGTCCAGCACGGCCGTACATAGTGCGCCGCTCTGGCTGATGAAAGCCACGTTTCCCGGCCGTGCCACGGTGCGGGCAAAGGTCGCATTGAAGCCGCGAACGGGATTCATTATCCCCAGGCAGTTGGGACCAATAAGACGCATCTTGCCGCGAATCGTCTCCGAGATCTGCCGCTCCAGCTCTTTTCCGTGCTCACCGTGCTCCCTGAACCCGGCGGAGATCACGATGCCAGCGGGGATGCCCATCTCCACCGCTTCGGCAATCAGGCCGGGCACCGTATCGGCTGGGGTGGTGAGCACTACCAGGTCCACTTTGTCGGGAAGGTCCCGGACACTGGGATATGCCTTGATACCCAGCACATTGGGACGCTTGGCATTGACCGGAAACACCGTGCCGCCAAAGGGGCTGCTCAACAGGTTCCACAGCACGGAGCGGCCCACACTGCCGGCCCGTTCCGATGCACCGATTACCGCGACGCTGCTGGGCAGAAATAAGGGATCCAAAGGATGGCTTTCCGAGCGGTAAACATCGGATGAAGGATCGGCTTTGATGGCGCTTGTATTTGCGGGTTTGGCGCCAGAAATCGTGCTCATGCTTCCTCACAAGGTTAAGTTCAAGTCTAAGCTTGTGGAGGGTTGCGCTGGAAGCAACTCGTCACAAAAAGTCGTGATGCGGATCACAAAATTCCCGGCTCCGGCGCTTCGCAAAAATGGATCGGGAATGCTGTCTGAGCCCTGAAATCCGCGGTTGCTCTGCGTCTTCGTCTCCCCTTGCTGTGGCCTAACTCCTTTCCCCTCTTTGTCCTCCCTGCTGGAAACGCCTCTCGCAGCCCACCCAAAACGCGGAATGATACAATGCCTCTTCCCGCGTGAAAATCTGCGGCGATGCGCCCTCTGAACTGGACCCCGACTCTTGGCACAGCAAACGACCGAAACCCGAACCATCACCTACGCCGATGCTGGCGTGGACATCGAGCGCGCCAATCGCACTAAGCTGCGCATCAAGTATCTTGCCCACAAGACTTTCAACCGCGGCGTGTTGAGCGAGATCGGCGGCTTCGGCGGCCTCTTCGCCATCGACAAAAAGAAGTACTTAGATCCCGTTTTGGTCTCCAGCGTGGACGGAGTCGGCACCAAGCTGAAAATCGCCTTCGAAATGAACCTGCACCACACCGTCGGGGCCGACCTGGTGAACCACTGCGTGAACGACATCGCCGTGCAGGGCGCCGCGCCCATGTTCTTCATGGACTACTTCGCGACCGGCAAGCTGCAGCCGGAAATCGCCGAAAAGGTTGTGGCGGGCATCGCCGATGCCTGCAAGCAGAATGGGTGTGCGCTCATTGGCGGCGAGACCGCCGAAATGCCCGGCTTTTACGCCAACGGCGAGTACGATTTGGCGGGATTTATCGTCGGCGTTGCCAACCGCGACAAGCTCATCACCGGAAAAGCGGTGCAAGCCGGGGATGTACTCATCGGTCTGCCTTCCACCGGACTGCACACCAACGGCTATTCCCTGGCCCGGAAGCTTTTCTTCTCCGTCGCGCATTACACGCCCGATTCTTATGTCAACGAGATCAAGGGCAAAGTCGGGACCGAGTTGATGAAGACCCACAAGAGCTATTGGCCGATCATGCGGCGCATGATCGAAGCCGATGCGGTTTCTGCCATGGCGCATATCACCGGCGGTGGCATCACCGAGAATCTGCCGCGGGTCCTGCCCAAGGGCGTGGGCGCGATTGTCGAGATCAACTCCTGGCCGGTGCCGCCCATCTTCGAACATTTGCAAAAGATCGGCAACGTTCCGCAGGATGAGATGCTGCGCACCTTCAACATGGGGATTGGCATGATTCTCGTCGTGCCCGCGAACAAGTTCAAAAAGGTGCAGACCATCCTAGAGCGTTGCGGCGAGAAAGGCTACACAGTTGGCCGCATCGTCAAGGGCGAAAAGCGCGTCACCTACCAGTAAGGAGCTCTCAGCCGTCAGCCGTCAGCCATCAGCTTTCAGCATTCAGCCAATCAGCAACTGGCTGTGATCGCCGAAGCCTTGCCCCAGCATGCATCGCCGTCGGACTAGGTCATTTGGGATCGTATCCGTAGCCCCGCTGCTGACAGCCTCTTCGAGCTGACAAGAGAAGATAGCGCGGGGCCTTGTTCAGCTCTCGACCTAAACCCATTGCCGCAGCCAGGCCTCTGCCTGCACATCCATCACTAGGAAGGCGGCCCTCGCGAGGCCTGCCTGTTCTATTCCGAGATCAGCTCTGGCCAAAGGTCCGTCACTCTGCCCGGTGATAGGGGTCACCAACTGGCCAGGGATAGACATGAGAGTCTATAATGCTTTTGGCGCCCGTCCTGGCCGGATTCGCAAGAAACGGCCGAAGAAGGCCTTTTACCTCGGCCTTCGATCTTTTAGTCTTCAGGCTTTCTCGCCGAAGGAGGCTGGATATGAAATACCGGGCCACGATCCTGGTTCTGATTCTCCTCCCCATCCTGGTAGGCGGCGGTTTTGCCCTCGCCAAACGGCCCATGAACGCTCCCGTGATTGCGATCCTAGGGGCGGTCATGATCTGGCTAGGCTACACAGGCTATGCCCGCCGAATCGACAAGAACGTAATTCAACCTGATCCCAAGAAAGCTACTCCCGCGCGCATGTACATGGACGGGGTCGACTTCATGCCTACGAGCCGCAATGTGCTCTATGGCTATCACTTCAAATCCATTGCAGCCGCCGGTCCCATCGTGGGTCCGATTGCCGCGGTCGCACTCTGGGGCTGGTTGCCCTCGCTACTCTGGCTTACGCTGGGCGTTACCTTTCTTGGCTGGGCGAGCGACTACTCCGCGATCATGGTGGCGGTACGCAACGACGGCAATTCGTTGTCGGCGATTGCACACAAGCTGATTGCGCCGCGCGCTCGCGTCATACTCTTTGTGTTCATCTTTTTTTATCTGCTGCTGCTGGCTGGGGCCTTCGTGGGAATCATGGCCGGCATCTTCGACCCGCGGGCCGATGTCCCGTTTGGTATCTTCATTCTGGCCATCATGGGCCTGCTGATGGGTCAGATGCTCTATCGCTGGAAGATGGACCTGATCGTCGTTACGGTCCTCGCGGTTGGCTTGACGATGGGTGCGATGGCATGGGGTGCACGTGGCATGAGCACGGTGAAGGGGAACACCCCGGCCGGCAAGCCTGGCGCAGCCGTCGTATTTGGTGGTCCCGTCAATTCTCTGGTGGAGAAGCTGAATGGCGCCATTAACCAGCTCTCGGGCGGGCAGCCCCTGTACACCGTCGTCGATCCCACCAAGTCGGATCCGCGTCTGGCGGCGATGACGGTCAATGCCGAGGGGCAGATTGTGCCGAGGTACACGACTGGCGGCGGCGCCATCAAGATGCTGCCCTCCTTCATCTTCTGGTGCCTATTCATCTTCGCTTTCTCGTATCTGGGAACGGTCTTGCCGATCTGGCGTTTCGCCCAGCCCACAAACTACATCGGCTTCTGGGTCACCTTCCTCACCATCGGCTTCTCCGCCTTGGGTGCAGTCGTAGCGGGATTCCGCGGATTGTTGGGGAACACGGTCATGGCGCAGGCTGTGACCTTCCAGACGAAGGTGTTTGGAGCCTGGGTTCCCATGACGCAAGCGAAGGATGCCGCCGGACACATTATTCAGAACCTGCCGGCGATCCAGCCGATTTGGCCGATGCTGTTTGTGACCATCGCGTGTGGCGCCATCTCGGGCTGGCACGCGCTGGTCGGCTCCATCGGCACCGCGCGGCAACTGGAATATGAGACCGACGCGCTGCCGGTGGGCGGCGGTGGCATGTTCACGGAAAATGCGCTTGCCTTGCTCGCGCTGGTGGCGGTTTCCATTGCTGGCGGAGCGGGGGCAGGTGCGTTCGCCGGCGGCGTCGGCAAGCTGCTGGGACTGGTCACATTCGGGGGAATCCAGCCAGCCTACGGAACCGCGCTTGGCTTCGGCGTGTTCGTGGTAATCGTCTTGACTATGGTGCAACTGGTCTTCCGGGTAATGCGCGTCACCTTGGGCGAATGGCTGGGTGATGTGTGGCTTGGTTTCAAGAACCCGCACATCGCTGCCATCATTTCCATGGGGTTGACGCTGCTCCTCGTTCTCAGCGGAACCTGGATTTACCTGTGGCAGCTCTTTGGGGCCTCCAACCAGTTGATGGCGGCGTTGAGTCTGCTGATCGTGAGCCTCTGGCTTAAGTCCGTGGGACGCAGTCCGCGATATGCGTTCTGGCCCATGGTGTTCATGTACATCACGACCATGGCGGCTATCGTCGTAACCGCCTACAATTTGTACGCCAGCATATTGTCGAACCAGCAGATCGCCTCGCAGACCATCAACCTGCTGGGCGCAGTGGCGATGATCGTGGTTGCTGTCTTGCTGTTTGTGGCGGCGCTGATCATCGCCTACGACGCCTGGCATGCCTGGGCCCGCTTAAAAGGGCCGGCGCAGGTGCAGCCGATGGCGGCGGACTGAGAAGCTTAGCGAAGCTTGCACGAAGCTTGGGCTTGGTGCAAGCTTCAGACCTGACGGGCGAGGCGCTGGACAGTTTCGAAAACGGTGCGTGCCGCAGATGCTGGTCGCGAAGGGAGTCGCCACTGCATCTCGAAGCTGTTCTTGGCCCGGCGCACTCCGATGCGAACCAACGAGAGACCTGGGCGTCCGGCTTCGGCCACCAGCTCAGCGATGTTCGCAACCGGAGGGAGAGCGTAAACCTGGAACCTTGGGTTTTCGAAGGGAACGAGTTGCCACTGCTGCTGCTGAACTTCTTTGTCGACAGCCCGGGTGGACCAGGCTTGCCGGTCAAGAATTTCGACCTGCAGCTTGGGGACGGAACGCAACTCGGTACGAACAATCAGCAAGTCGCGTCTGCCGCGGAGACGCGAGAGCAGCCACAATGGCGGAACGTCCCGGGGTTCCAAGACGACCAGGACTTCGACTCGGCGGAAGGGCTCGCGGGCGTTTTCGATCTGGAGGTGGACGACGGAAGAGCCAAGCCAGCGCAGGGTGGTTTTTTCTCCGACCAGCGGCAAGCCGTCCTGTAGCCATTCCAGGAAGCGGTGGCCCTTGCGGACGTTCAGGTGCGTACCGAGCGCGAACCACCCGACGATGGCGATGACGACCACCACGAAAATGGCTAGCTCGGCTGACATTGCGTTTGCGGATGAGTCAAGAAATCGACGTTCATTATTGCATACAACCTGGTCGCGGGATGGTAGGGGCATGAGCGTGGTAACGATGCCGGTGAAACGTAACTGGCGGAATACAATCCGCGAGTTTTTCTACGGCATGATCGGATTCGAGTTCGAGCAGCAGGCCAGGGAACAGCGGGGAGAACTGGAGTCCGCGTTCATGCTCCTGACCCTGGGTGACATGCTGGGCGTCCCCGTGATGCCTCCGCTGTACGCGCTTCGCATCCTGCCCTATGCGGTACCCATGATTAGTACCTGGAAACGGAGGGTCATGCGGGAGCGTGACCTCTCCGACAAAGAGGAATTTCACCTGCACGGAGTGTGATACCCGACTACCAACGGGCACGGAATGGAGTTGTGAATATGCCAGACGATCCAAAGAAAAACGAAACGGAAGAGAAACAGGGACTGTTCAGCAAGCTGAAGGAAATTGCTTACGGCATGAGCTCGCATGACATGTCGCGCTATGCCCTACGCACTCGCGCCAGCATGGAACACCTGTTCATTCTGATCACCATGGGTGACCTCATTGGAGTTCCCATCCTTCCTCCTTATTACTCGCTGCGGCTTTTGCCCTACGTGGTTCCCAATATCTCGACGTGGAAGCGCCGCATGTTGCGCGAAAAGGACGTATCGGACGCGATGTTCTGAGCCGGCAGCAGCGCTAACCAATACAGCAATTCATACGAGGATCTCTCATGTCATTGCGAGAAGCATTCGAAAATAACAAGGACCGCCGCTACATCATGTTTGGCGGCAAGGGTGGGCTTGGCAAGACCACATTCTCCGCTGCCACGGCGTTCTGGCTGGCTAAGAACGGTCACAAAGTACTGGTCTTCTCCGTCGATCCCCAGGCGTCTCTCAGCGACATCTTCCAGCGCGACATTTTTGGCCAGGGCGCGGTGGAAATCATGCCCAACCTCTATGCCCAGGAGGTCGATGCCGACCGGCACATCCGCGAATACCAGGAGCAGATCCGCAAGAAGATCCGTGACATGTACGGTCTCGATGCGGTGCCGGAAGAAATCGAGCAGTACATTCAGGCGGCGTCGGCTGAACCTGCGATGGAAGAGTCCGCCATCTTCGACGCGGTGGTCGATATCGTAGTCGGAGGCGAGTACGACTATTACATCTACGATCTGGTTCCCCTGGGACACGCGCTCTACTACCTATCCATGGCAAAGGTTTACGACGAGTGGATCAATCGCATCACCCGTCTGCGCCAGGAGATGCGCGAGCACGAAGAGATGGTGGCGCGAATCAAACGCCAGAAGACCACGGAAGAGGACCATATTCTGACGGAACTCAACTACATCAAGGACCGCATCAATCAGTCCTCGCGTATTTTGACGGACAAGAAGAAGACGGCGTTCTTCTTTGTGGTGGTGCCGGAAGAGATGATTATCCTCGACACCGAAAAAGCGGCCCAGCTCTTCGCGAAATTCGATGTTCCCATTGTCGGATATGTGGTGAACCGTGTGCTTCCGGCGGACTTGGCCGGGCAGGTGATGCCACCCTACCTCCAGAAGCGTCTCGCCATGCAGGGAGAATACTTGCAAAAGATTGACAAGGTTTTCGGTAAGCAAGTCATTGGGCGGGTTCCGGAACTGGAGCGCGACGTTACGGGGCTGGCGATGATCGAGAAACTGGCCGACATCATGTATGGCGACGGGAAAATGTGAGCGGAATATGTCTGAGATAAAACAGAGCCTTACAGAATTTGTTGCAGCCCATCCCAGAATGAAGTTCATGTTCTTTGGCGGCAAGGGCGGCGTAGGCAAGACGACGATGGCGGGCGTCACCGCCCTCCACCTGGCGCGAGAAGGCAAGCGAACCATGCTGGCCTCCACCAACCCCGTGCACAGTTTGAGCGGCTTGCTGGACCAGAACGTCTACGGAGCGCCGACCCAGGTCACCGGCGTCCCTAACCTGTGGGCATACGAGATCGACACCAAGGAGACCATCGAACGCTCGAAGCAGGACATCAAGACGAAGATCCGCTGGTTCCTCAAGTTCGCAGAAATTTCCACCCAGGCCGACTCCTTTGTGGAGAGCGCCACCATGAATCCCGCCTTCGAAGAATCGGCGATGTTCGAGAACATGGTTGACCTGATGTTTAAGAACGAATACGACGCCTATGTCTTCGATACGGCGCCTACCGCCAATGCGCGAAGGTTGCTGGGAATGAGCAAGGTGTATGCGCTGTGGGTCAACAAGATGGTGAAATCGCGCGCGGAGGCGCAGTCCCTGCGAGAACTGCTGTCCTTCACCAAGAAGAAGGAAAAGGACCCGCTAATGGAGTACCTGGTCAGTTTTCGCGAACGGATCTCAAAGGCGCGAGAATTGCTCACCGACGTCGAGCAAACCGCGTTCTTCTTTGTCACCCTGCCGGAAGCCTTGCCTATCGCCGTGATCAAGCGCTTCATCAACTGGTTCCACGATTTCGGTATCCCCGTCGGCGGGGTCATTGTGAACATGCTGATTCAGAAAGACCAGGTCCACGCCGACTCTCCCGAGTTCGTCCGCAACCGTGTGGCCATGCAAGATGGTTACATGCAGGAAATCTGGCGCGACTTCGACAATGTGCGGGCGGTTGTGCCTCTGCTCGATAACGAAGTACGCGGGACGGAGGCGCTGCAGGACGTTGCGCAATACTTGTTTCCGGTCAAACAGGAGACTGGCCCTCCAGTGGACGCAGTGCGTTAGCTGTCTAGGTACGACGGCCGCACTTCCCGAAGTGGTAGGGGAGGAAGCCATGTTGAAATTGCTGCATGTTTCCGGGACGAGACATCTTCCCCAGAGGCGTTTGAGGGATCGGCATGATTCTCGTGGTGCCGGCGAACAAGTTCAAAAAGTGCAAACCATCCTGGAGCGCTGCGGCGAGAAAGGCTACACGATTGGCCGCATCATGAAGGGCGAAAAGCGGGTCACCCATCAGTAAGCATGTGATAGTCCGGACTTGCTGGTGAAATGGCGATTTGCACTATAGATTTCTCAACAGTTATTCGAAATCGGTACCGCATTAAACCTCAAGGGCTACTTCCGGATTGCCAACAAACCGGGAGCAATCCGATGAACGCCCCTATTCGACCACTAATATTTCCGGTTCTACGATGATTTCCGACTTCACGGAGTTGGCGACGAGGCTGTATTTCTGGGCAGCTTCAAGGGCTCGCCGAGTTCTTGCTTCCACCGCTTCTTTGTTCTCATCTCCGCGTGCAATTCGGATCACGGGCCTGAAATGCAGACGGGTAAAGATCTCCGTTCGATCCAGCTCAATCAGTTTCGTGCCTTCGGTGCGGCACTCAAAAGACAACAGTTTGAGGCGGAAGCGCTCGGTCGCCCAGATGAACATCATCATCACGCAACTGTTCGCAGCCGCAACGAACGCATCTTCCGGGGTGAGAACGCCAGTGTGCCCCTGGGAATCGGGGGGAGCGGAGAACTTCATCTCGGGACCGTTTCCCATCTCAATATGTCCCCAGTGGTCGCCGGTCCATCTGACCGTGGTGTGATACGTCGCAGTGCGGCTCATCGCATTCCTCCTCGCCAATATGCGGCATACTCCCGGAGGATCGCAGTCCGGTAAGCGGCCTTCGAGCCGACAGGAACGGCGTTATAGATTTCCACGTTCGCCATCAGCTCGTCAGCAGCCACCTCGGGCGCACGTCCACGCTCACGCAAGTTCGAGAAAATCAGCGGCAGGGCCAGCAGCTCTACTGGCTGCCCCTCAATTGAGACCGTCTGCACCGGTATGCCAGAACCGCAGGCACATCCCACCACCTTGGGCTTCTCGGGCGAAGCGGCAATGGAAACCAGCGGTTTCGCTGGTGCTTTGGTGGCGAGGATTTCATCAACCAGGCTGGTCAGGCGCTCCGCCGTAAGCTCCACTGCGTCCTGTCCCGCTTGGTTTAGTCTTCGCCGGCCGTCTATGTGTCCCACGCCGTTCTCAGCCGCGAGTTCGCTGACCACGACGCTCGCAGTCGGTTTGCCCGAATACATCTCGGTGCCTCGTGCGGCGCAGCGTAGTTCGCAGCCGTCAACAGTGATGGTCGGGTAGAAGCGGGCAAACGCCCGATCTCCCTCGCCTCCGGCAAGGAAAAGCGGCAGGCAGATCGTAACCGTTTTGCCGGGACGCAACTCATGCAACACCTTCAAGGCCGCGAGACGGGAGACAGTTCCTACCGCCAGCTCTTCGCCGGAGCACGCAATGATTCCAACTTTACGTTCAGGCAGATCAGGCATGATGGCCTCCTTGGCTCTCCGCCAGAACCTCGTCTAGAGTCTCGGAAATCTCGGCGGCGATGACACGCGCGAGTTCCTTGCCTGCCTCATTTAGTTCGGCGATTCCTTCCGGCTTTAGGTCTTTGTATCTGCGAAACACATCAAGGACCGAAACCTCACGGGCGACAGTCCCACCGCTCAGCTTCACGAGTTTCGAAGCGCACATCAGCTTGCAGCCGTCGATCGTGACCGCAGCGTTGCTCCGGACTCGGGATTTCGCATCCTCCTCGCCAAGGACCAGCTTCGAGAGTGCGACAAGATTAGTGTCGGCTGGACGGAGGCTCTCGCAGAGTTCGTAGGCTGCCTCCCGGCTTACCGTGCCGAAGGCTTTGCCGATTCCGCTACATGGAATAACAACGACACACGGATGATGGCTCATGATGTCTCCTTCAATTCCTCGTCAACCTGGGACCGCATGAGATCGAAATACGCGTTTGGATCGAGTAGGCCGGCACCAGCAGCATCCCAATCGGTTGGTTTCACAAGCACCAGCCAGCCTTTGTCGTATGGATCTTGATTGACAAGCTCGGGGTACATTTCGAGCGCCTTATTCACTTCCACAATGGCGCCCGCAACGGGCGACGGCAAACTCACATTGACCTTGATCGTTTCGACCTCAGCAAACTCATCGCCGACGCTCAGTACGGTACCGATTGGCTTCAGGTTGGCGAAAGCGATATCCCCACTGTGCTGCTGAACGTAATCGGTCAACCCGACACGCACCTTCACGCCTTCAGGACTCTCGATGGGCAAGATCCACACTCCGTCCTGCGTGTACATGCGATCCCGGGCAACCTTAAATGTGAACTTGTCGACTGTCGTTTCCAGATACTCCGGCATGTTGCCTCCTTCGAACGCGCCACAGCGTGGCGTGAGGGACTTACTGGTTCACTGCAGCCGTTGCCAGCCAAGTTGTTATTTCGGTTGCGTTTGGGATGCGACCTGCCGATTTCACTTCTCCGTTGATAACCAGAGCAGGCGTAGCGAGGATCTTGTAGGCCATGATGTCTCTAATGTCTTCCACCTTCCTCAGCGTGGCGGGGGCAGACAGTTGGGTCACGGCCTTTTCCGCCTCAGCGTAGAGTCGTCTGCAGTTGGCACAGCCGGTTCCGAGAACTATGATTTCGATACTCACCGTAATTTCTCTTTTATGACTTGAGTTGCACATGCAAAGAAATTGCAGACGCAGGGGGTTAGAAGCCTGTAGAAGACAGTCGTCCCTTGGCGGCGATCGTCGACGATCCCGTTGGCTCGCAGCAGGGCAAGGTGTTTCGAAACGGTGGAAACATCGGTGCCGATTAAATTGGTCAGTTCACCCACGGAACATTCACCGCGATTCAGCCGATCAATGATCTTGAGGCGGGACTCGTTGGCGAGTGCCTTTAACACCCGCGCTTGCTGTTTGAAATCGTTGCACTTTGTCATCGGCTTTAGTATCCGCTTACTTGGCCAAATAAGCAACAAGCGGGCAGCGCGATTTGCTTCTGTTTCGATTTCTAACGCCTACATGAGCACTTTGAACAAATAGCCGACCAGGAGAATTGCCTTGTCCTGAGATCTCAGGCCATGTGTCTTGGTGAAAGCTGCATGCGGGAAAACCGCACGTGCAGTTTGGGCGGCGGACGGAGGCCAGCGCGCAAGCGCGCCTCCTCCGACCCGACTGACCGCGTCGCCGAGCCCAGTTGTTGGAAAATCGCCCTTTCATGAACTGGAGCAAGGTTCGCAGGCTTTGCCGCATAGAGTCGGCCGAACGGAACATCCTCTCTGCTCTTTATTCCTGAATCACGGCCAAACGGGAAGTTGGCGGTCCGCAGCTAGTGTAGTGCGTCATTAATATCTTTACTTATAGCCAAACCTATTCTATGCTGTTCGGCATGAGCAGACGTGCAGCATCCATTGTGTTGACCCCTG
>Ga0208079_1001182_pt1 | contig 13904 bp, 13 predicted proteins | sample NGESurdeep092012_5_FD_184474 | JGI IMG/M metagenome (GOLD analysis project Ga0208079, IMG submission 184474) | Arctic peat soil microbial communities from Barrow, Alaska - NGEE Surface sample 210-2 deep-092012 (SPAdes) | ecosystem: Environmental > Terrestrial > Soil > Wetlands > Peat ... | reverse complement strand
GGTTCCCCCTGTCTACGCGACGGTTGTGTCACTTCACCGTCGCCCCCGGGGCGAAGAGAAAGGTATTGCCGCGAGCCCGTAGGGCTCACTCTCCAATCGTCGTTCGCTCGGATTCCACTCGCTCTCAGAGTTGATGAAGCAGTGACTGAAGCAGAGAGCAAGATAGACAATCAGCATGGCTGATCGTGTTGGCGTGGCCGTTGACCACGGCCAGAATCTGTCCCCGAGGAGCACTCGGGGTCGCTGCGCTGGCGAGCTATCCGACCGCGAGGCACCGAATGTCGGCCCTGACGCATCGGGTCACCTTGGTCACCGCTCACTCGCGGTTGAGGTGACATCGATCGACGCGTCTTCATCGGCCGACTCTCGAAGCGGTCCGGTCAGGAACGGCGCCAACAGTTCGGCCAACACCTCGATCGCTTGGCGCTCCTGATCGGCCGAGACCTCCACGAATGTCGCCGGGTGCAGGCGGATCCTCGCAGCGCCTGTTGACGATGACGACGGGCGCTTGGGGCGGGGTGCTTCTCGTGGTCGGGTCGAGCCGAGTCGACGCGATCCCGATCGCGGGCCGGTGGAGCGGCGCGGATGATCCTGTGCGGTCATGGCCGTTGGGTCCAGCTCATCGGCGAACCCTTGTGTTGGATGAACATCGGCCCTCCATGGCGCAAAGCCGGGACAACGTGCCCCAGTTCCTTTCATGATCCAGATCGACGTCACCTCCAACGTCACCTTCGGTCGCTGCCCGGTCGGCGGATATCTGCGCTCCGAACGTCACCCTGGTGTCGGGACCGTCACCCTGACCCGGTTGTCGACCTCACCCACCGCTCGGGAACGTCACCTTCGCGGCTGGCAACGTCACCCTCACGCCTGGAGTATCGGTAGTGCTGGGCAATCTGACCCGTGACGGGAAGGTGGCCAGACGCCAGGACCTCGATCCTGCGTCAAGGGCGACTGCGAGGCGCCGTAGCGGTGCTCTCCGGCTCCGCTGTCGGCTCGACGAGCTCGGTTCCATCACCGGGCGTCGCTTCTCGCATGGCAGAGGTTCCCTGACCCCGAACCGGGTGTCGGCCTGACCGACGACCTGCCGGTCAGGCCCCGCAGCAATCCCGCTGCAAGCCGTGCTGGCGGCGCTCGACCGTAGGGGTGGTTGCCAGCTCTGCGGTCGTAGCGACGGAAGGCTCGGAACACGATTGCAACCCCCTCCAGCGCCGCCGGAGGGGGTGTGCGGAACCCCCACTCCCGCTGCATCGCTCTCGCCCCAGCGGTTGCTCTGGCGTCCTCTGGCGAAACGGTTACTCCCTCGCTGCTCCCGCCCGCCCCACCGCGATGCGGAGCGAATCCGAGCACTCTGGTCGGTGCTCCCGAACGAAGTGGCGCCATGGTGGGCTCGATGCCCGCCTGGGCGCTTCCATCCGGCCCCATGGTCCGGTGGTGTGTCCACACATAGGCTCTGCTCATGCGGAAGAAGGACGTAAAGCGGCGCCTCAACGGATTCTCGCTACCAATTGTTGGTGGCGGCGCCCAGTGGGAGACGGTCGAGGCGACCCGTGCATCGGCCCATCGGGTCCTGACCTTCCTCGCTGACCGCCGAGTGCTGTTCAACCCGTATTGGCAAGAACAAGCCGGGGAGTGCGCGGCATCGGTGCTCGAAGTTCGGCGCAAGCTCACCGACGAGATCGGCCAGCTTCACGATGATGAGGACCTGGTGCCACACCTCGCGACGATGCAGGGCGCGTGCCGCCAGTTCCTCGACCGGATCGGCTCAGTTGCCGATGACCGCCGCCTCGAGCTGTGGGCTGCGTATCGAGAACTCGACGTCCGGGACGTCCCGCTCCTAATCGGTCTCGGCGAGCTGCGCTCAACGATCGGCATCCAGGTCGGACTCGTCGCCATCATGTTCGACATCGACGTGCCCGACACACTGGTCGACATCCTCCCGCCGCCGCCCGACGACGGTGCCGAACTGAACGTGGATCTCCACCGGTGACCGAATCCCGATAGCCCGCGGCCGTTGTCGTCATCACCCAACCGACTCGGTTGCAATCGTGTTCAAGGTATTCAGGGGGTGTAACGCTCGATCGTCGGCGAGCTTCAGATCGGGCTCGGATAGAACCAGAGATGGATGGCAGCATTACGTTGAACGAGCGAGCAGAACCCCGGTGGCCGTTCAGTGAGGATGGATGCTCGCACGGATCGAGGAGGGTGGCATCGGTCGAGGGAGCGGACCCAACGATGCGTTGCACCGCGCCGGAGTGGCCGATCGCACCAATACCCAGACGTTGCCGTGATCACCTCTGTCGCTGCCAGACAGTCTTGCAGCTGAGCAACAGGAAAATGGCAGCTTGAGCTGGGAGAGTGACGTTCAGGGGTGACACAGACTGGGTTATTTAGGGGGACCGGGGCTCACCACCAAGCCCTCCGGCCATAAATGGATGCGTCGATGTAAGAAGGCTCAAGGCTTAGGCGCTGGATGTTCTACGCTGCCATTACCGGCGTGATGCTGACGTGCGTCAACTGCGCCGTTAGGGACGCTTATGCTTGAGAACGACTATCAACTCACACGTCGAGCACTCGCTTGGACGCATGGGTTTGGACGAAAGGACCGGCCTGCTGGGTCAACTGAAGTCGACTTTGTGATCGATCTTGCAGGCGGAGGCCCCATAGATGAGATGTCGGTGGGTCGTACCAAGGAGGCGGAGGAGGAGGCCAACTGGCCGCCATCCATCTACTGGTTCGTCGGAACGGTCGACACGTCATTCGGCGAGACCGTCATCGGAGAGTGGAATCCGGCGATGAGCATCGTCGTTGCCGACGATACCGAAGGATCAGCAGCCCCGTTCGACACCGGTGCATTCTTGGTCGATCCACCAAAGGTGTCGGTAGCGCCGAGGGATCAGGTGACTTATGTCCGGGATCATCTCATTGGTCTTGCGAGCTGGCACGGAGCGATCCGGGAGAGCATTTCCGAGAGCTACGAGACGTACGAGAGCTATGTGTACCACGACTCGCCGATGACTCCGATGTCAGAGTTCGACCACACGACGCTCACGGACGAACCCCGTGCTTGGACGTGGGAGGCTCGAGTCGCTAAGCGTCGGTTCGATGAGATTGCGCGTCAGCCCGATCACCTCTATTGGAGAAGTGAAGAACGGCGACGGATCACTGAGGCCCGGCTCGAAGATCGGTTTGACGCGCAGCCCTCGGATCTGCTTAGTAGGGCGCAGGAGACCATCGCAACGAGTTCATCGGTCAGTCAAACAGGTGACCACCGGTTGGACTTGCAGCAGGACCTCGTTCGCCGAGGGCGATTCAACCCATGAAGTGCGTCGGTCTACTGGGTGAGCTCGCCGGGTACTCGGCCGGTTTTACCTGGCAGTTTCCGGTAGTTCAGGTTGAAGCCGGGCTGGCCGTCCCAGCTCTATCCCGTTGGACGCATGATGACCTCGAGCCAATGTGCGAGGACCGGCGCGAAACGATGGCGACGATCGAGCCGGTAATCGACATCAGCGAGGGTGACGTCGTGCTCGTGAGGGGGGTTGTCTATGCGGAGCACCAGTCGAGAGCGGGTGTAGCTTCCGGAATTGAATGGCAGAGCTTCACGGGGGATTTCGAACTCGCCATCGCTCCCATCGATATCTTCATCGCCGAGGAGCAGCGCGTCCGCGACCTTGCCTCGACAGCGTATTGGCGTGCGCTGGTCGAAAAAGATCATGACCGTTGTCGTTCATCCCTTCGTCTCCTCCAAGTGAACGGCCAACTTGACCGCGTGACGACGCTATTTCTCCGGGCGATTATGCATGCGCGATTTCCAGACCCGGTCGCGATGGACCACGTAGTCGAAATCGCACGTGCTCGCGCAGGCCTCGATCCATCGGATGTCGTCGACGCTGCGCGTGAACTCCTCGATTCCCTCGGGCAAATGACCTCCACCGCCGAGGTGGAGGATCTGCAGAGAAACCTCGCTCGGGCGATTGCCAGGTCGTCGCCGATCATTCCACTACACGAGATTCCCCAACAACGCCAGGTGGGCGAACTTGTCGATGTGGTACTTCACGAAGTCGAGAAGGCTGAGAAGCAAGGTTATCCGGTAAAGCTTCTTGCCCGTCAGGTCCGGAGAGGGTTACAAGTATCGCCGGTAGCTCTTGCGCTTTTGGCTCATCTCCTCAGACACGACCCCGAGAACCGGCTCGTCTTGGACACCACGGATTCAGCTGCTCGGAACGTGCTGGAGCGCACCGGCGTACTCGATCTAACGGACCGTGGTGCCCTGCGGGCGCAGCTAGAGCTGGCAGTCGGTCACGTCGTGCTCCGCGACAACAGTACGGCCTTCCACGTCACGGAGTTTCATCGATCGCCTGAGCGGACCTATAGGCAGCAGCTGGTTGACAACGACATACCGCGCTGGTTGCGAAATGCCTGCGATACAACGTCTCAGCGACACCGAGATTCCATCTCTCGTGCCATTGGACGTCTGCTCGACAATGTGCGTGGGCACGCCGATCTCACTCGTGACGAGACCAGCCGGTCAGGCCTCTATCTCAGCGTCACCCAAGGCGGCGGAGACGAAAGTATCAATCGTCTTAGCGTCGTGGTGTTCGACAATGGAGCCGGTCTGCGAACTGCACTGGAAAACGAGTGTGGTCCTCTTCACAGCAGCACCCCAGATCTGGTGCGGTGGCTCTTCACCGGTGAACCCGTTATGGACAGTGACAGATCGTCGCTCGAGGAGATCGGGACAGGGTTTCGTGAACTGGTCGCCGCGCTCCGCCAAATTACTGAGTACTCGCGCTCGTCCGGTGACGCGCCGGCGAGATCGCACATCAATGTGATCTCCTCATCGCGAGTCGACGGCAGAACCGATCTGGTCGTGGCCGATATTCTTGCCGATCCACCATGGATCGAGAGCTTTCCATCCCCATCAGGAACCACCGGCACCACGATTTTGCTCAGCATTCCGCTGGCGAACCGGGACGCTGAGCTCGGCGCAAGCTCAGCTAGCTCGGCCAGCAAGAGACAGTCTTTGTCGGCCGCGGTTCAACTCGTAGACGACCCCGCAATATGACCGGGCATATTCTCCGGGCCGAACTAAGCCTCTCGGATTCGATTGACCTAAAGCTTGTAGCGCGTAGCGGAGCAGCCGAATCGCTTCTCATAGACATAGAATACGACGGTTCAGACGTTGCTGGCGCCGTCGTTCGAGTGCTCGAGCGCTTTATCCGCGATGCGAGATCCTACGAACGGGTGACGGTGCGCTTACCATGCCATGGGCCTGGACGAGCTGAGGAAGCGCTCGAAGCGTGCGCTGCGGCTCTTAGGGAACGGACCTACCTTTCATCTCCCGATTTACGTTTTCTCGTCCAAGAGGCCGGAACTGCTTCCGTGGTATTGCGATGGACTCATGCAGAGTTCGTCTTGATGGGACGGGAGGCGGTAGTCGACGAGCGGGAGAGTGAGATACGAACGCTCATTGGCTACTACGGAGCTTTCTACTCAGGCCCAGGGGTAAGGTTCATTCTTCCAAGCGGCGGGGAGGCGAGTTCCTTCCTCCTCACTGCTGACGTTCTGCAGTCACAGCGCGATTGCCGAGTAATCGCTCTATGGTGCCTTGATGCGTTGGTCTCACGGCTGCCGGACAGCCTCCGAGCCACCGCTATCAGCCTTTTGATCGACACTCCGGGCCTACTTCCGCTCTGCTACGAGATATGGCGACTATCCGAGACCAGTCGGTGCACCCCTGGACGGATCACCGTTGCACCCTCATATCCACATGCCGGTGGTGAAGTGGCCTCACTCGTCCGGACTGCCGTGGCATCTGCGGATATCCTCCTGTGCATAATCTCCGCGAGCGCAACAGGTGCGATGTCGTCGCTGTTCGCCCGAGGATTCGAACGGGTGCTCGGCTCCTCTCGCGGCGCGGTCGTTGCTCTGGCCGTTCTCGAGGGAGCGACGCTCGACGAAGAGGTGTCTTCACTCTGTACTCTCAAACAGGATTCGAAGACGGACCTTGGAGCGGCCACGAGTACTGTCCGGGTGGAGCCGAGTTCGATGCGGTTCCTGCCATGGGAATCATCTGAGTTCGGTGCGGCCGTCATACCCCCAGACGATCAGAGGACAGAGCGGTGGCTCGATTTCGTATCCCGGCGAGAGGCAGTCGGATTGGAATGCCTGCCTCACTCCCGCCGAGAATTGGTCCGTCCGCGTTCGGGTCTGATGGCGTTCCGGTTGCTCGCCGATCGGTTCTCCATTCGAGGGCAAGAGCTGGCCAAGCTCGTTGATAATTCAGAGTTCGCCCCACTTCGCGGCAGCTCCCGATTGGTAGTGGTGCTGCCAGATGATCTCGAGGTAGCCGGTGGAGAGCAGGCCATTAGGACCTTCTTGCAAGCACTGGATATCGAGGTAGAGGCGGTGATTTCGGTGCAGAAGCTGCCCGATTACGCCGGCAAGAACCCCGTTCTGTGCTTCGCCTGGGGTTCAGTTACCGGCCAGTCGGCGGCGGAACTCTTCAGGATCGCCAAGCGCGTGACGTCCGAACGCGTCGACCTCGCACTGCTCTACCTTCGGCCGCCTTCAAGGAACGACTTGGCGATGCTTCGCCGGGTCGTAGGAGACGCCCACCTTGCTGTCGGATGGCAAGTACTCCTTCCTTGGTCATCCGCTTTCGAACCGGAGGCACTGGTCCTCAGCGACTACCTTGACAGTGGACCTGCAATCGGTGCAGACCTTCGAGCGCTGGCTCTTCACCGTCTCAACGTGATCTCGCCTATTGGCGCTGATCAAGATTGGGAGGCGCGAAAGTCGCGTTTCGGCGCGGCCGCGAGCCAACTTTTGTGGTGCGATGATGATCCTGCGAGCGATGGTTGGATGCAGAACACGCCGACCCTCTTGCTCGCAGCTGCGTCCGAGCTGGCGAGTCGTCGGTCGCAGGCCTCAACGGACTTCAGGATCGATCTAAAGAGCTCCATCGAGGGAGGAGCATCGCCTCGATGGATCGCCGCGTTACTTCGACAAACGCTGCGAGGTGAGATCGTTTACTGGACCTCGTCTCGCGACAGAAGCGATGGGACAGACTTCGTCGCTGACTTTGTATTGGCCGACCGGCCTGAGCGAGATTTACTACTTGCGGAGCTGCTGTGTGCTGGCATTCTCGGGAAGATACCCGACGATCTAATTGGCACAGTGGTGAACAGTGTCGAACAGGAACTTTCGTCGGAAGTGATCTCCGGCCAGCACAGCGCTGCAATCCGACTCATCCTTGATATTCATCGGTGGAGCCGAGGCGAATAGCGATCCCGCAGAACCAGCGCCGAAAGCACCCCAACCGCCTTTCACCGGTTAGGGCCCGGGCTGGATGTCGCGGGCTCAGCTCTGCCGAGAGTACCGACCGTCGTTCGGTCCGCAACGGGAGACCGTCCGCCATGGTTGGTTCGAGCTGTCGAGATACCGGGTTGCTCAGATCTCTGGGGGATGATGGCGGAGCCCGCAGATGGGGCGTAGCCGGATGAACCAACTGATGTCCGTGGCCACGGACAACTGATCGGGCTTTTTGCGGGCTCAGTCTCCTTCGTCGAGGGACCTGCCGATGCCAGATGACCCATCCTTGGCCACTTCAGGGATCGCCAATTTCGGCGGTCGGCGGGAAGAAGAAACCCAACATCGAACCCAACATTGCCGTCTCGCCACGTCCCGATGCGTCTGTTGACGTTCAGCTGCAGTCCAAATGTCCTCATTTGAGCTGGTTTAGAGGCCCCGCGGATAGGCGCATCGTCACACGGCCCAACGATTCCTCCAGTCAATGAGTTTTGCAGTGATGAGCAGGGCGATGGCGAGGGCCATCTGACCAAGCCGGTGGGTGATCTTCCGGTCAGTATTGCGACGAAGCTGCCCGAAGTTGGACAGCCACGAGTTGGTCCTCTCCACCGGCCAGCGCATCCCCACGGGCTTCGGGGCTCGCTTCTTGCCTGGTTCCTTCCCCTCACGACGCTGGCGGGCACAGACGACGTCGGCCACACACAATTCCTTGCATGTGGCCCGGACGGCCTTGGAGTCGTAGCCACGATCGAGGTGCAGGGTCTCGATGTCGCCGAGGAGTCCTCGTTGTTTGGCCGGCTCGAGTGTCGGGGCGAACAGGACTGTGTCGTGACGGTTGGCACCGTCGGTGGTCCAGCCGATCGGAATGCCCGACCGGTCGGTGAGCAGGAACCACTTCCAGCCTGATCTTCCCCGGTCCGTGGGGTTGGGACCGGTTCCTTCGCCGCCCATCGGGGCCTTGTTCTGGGAGCCGTCGACGGCGGTCTCGGTGAGATCCAGACCGATGACCTTGTCGTAGGCGTGGAGGGCCTCGTCGACCAGCTTGTCGAACACCCCGATCGTTTCCCACTCGTCCCGGCGGGCCCGCAGGGTGGTGTCGGAGACCGCCCCTCCGACCAGTCGCTCGGCATCCACCCATGAACATCCGGTGACCAGGCGGATGAGCATGGCCTCGAAGCAGACCCGGTCGGAGATCCTCGGTCGATGACAGCCCAGGGGATGGGACCGGTCCGGGGCTGAGAGCAGGGGCTCGACCGCTGCCCAAACGTGTCAGCGTTCAAGTATTTGCCAGTTTTCGTGTCCGTCAGTGGGGAGGAATTTGGCCGCCACTGGGGAGGATCTCATGTCCGCTGACAGCAATCCTTGCCAGTCTGACCAATGCAAACCTCGGAACTACTTAAAGGGCTCTCCACTCAAGTGCCGTGCGCCAACCTGACCCAAGATGTAGTCGGTCCCCGGTCGGACGATACAAGCCGTTGTGCTTCTGCCCATCAGACGATACCTAAATGGAGAGCCCTTCTCCCAAGCCGTCCTAATGTACTAATGTAATGGACAATGAATTCCGGGCCGCCTCTCATCAATTTCAGGTTGGACCCAAGGACCGGGGTTCCGCCGTATCGCCAACTCGTCGACCAGGTTCGGCAGGCGGTGAACTTGGGACTCTTGCGCACCGGCGATCGGCTGCCATCAGTTCGTGACGTAGTGGGTCAGATCACGATAAATCCCAATACCGTCCACCGTGCCTACCGCGATCTGGAACACGATGGCATCGTGGACGGGCGCCCGGGTCTGGGCACCTTCGTCGTCGCGACGCCTGCCGTCTCCGTGAGCCTCGAGGACCGCACGTCATTGCTCGAGGACCTAAGAAACTGGGTCGGCAGAGCCCATCGGGCTGGCTATGACAGCGACGGCATTTCTGCACTGATTGCAATCGCACTACTCCCCGAAGAAGAGGTTTCACGATGAACCCCACTGTCCCGGCCCTCGAAACGGTGAATCTCGGTAAGAGCTACGGTCGAAAGTGGGGGCTTCAAGATTGCTCACTTCGACTCCCGGCGGGCCGTATCGCTGCGCTCGTTGGACCAAATGGAGCCGGGAAGTCCACCCTCCTACGCATGGCCGCCGGAATCACCCGTCCCAGCGCCGGCAAGGTCGAAGTCTTTGGTCACTCACCACAGCAACAGACCGTCGAAGCACTGCGTCGAATTGGCTATCTTGACCAAGAACGCCCCCTCTACAGGTCCTTTAGGGTCGAAGAAATGTTGCGATTTGGTAGACAGCTCAATCCGAGATGGGATGATGTCATTGCGCACAACTATCTGAGGCAGCTCGGAATTCCGACCGACGCAGTGGTGGGAAGACTCTCGGGGGGCCAGCAGGCGCAAGTAGCCCTAACAATGTGCTTGGCCAAGCGTCCTGCGCTCCTCCTACTAGATGAGCCCGTTGCCGCGCTGGACCCGATTGCACGCGAAGGACTGATGCAGATCCTGTTGCAATCAGTTGCAGACAGCAATACGACAGTACTGCTGTCGTCTCATGCATTATCCGACCTCGCGAGCGTATGTGACTACGTCATTATTCTCTCTGCTTCTCGTGTACACCTCGCCGATGATCTCGACTATGTGCTTGCTAGCCACCGCTTGCTAGTGGCCTCAGGTGTGCATCATTCTGCCGAGACTCCTGCTGGTGTCGTCGTAATATCGGCACGACATAGCGAACGCCAGACTGACCTCCTTGTACGCGTCGAGCAACCGGTGAATGACCCTGAATGGAGGGTCATCGAACCAACCCTTGAGGAAATCGTCCTCGCCTATTTGAGGGAACAACAACTGCCGGACGCTGTCAATAGTAATATGGTATCTCGGTGGTCACTACGGGGTGAACAATGATTTGGGCATCCTGGCGGATGCATCGAACCATCTATTTGGTTTCGATTGCGATCGCTGCTGTACTTGCGATCTGGCTATACATCAGCGGAACCCTTGAGGCAAGCGCGTGGACATCATTCACGAGTCATAACTGCTCACCCAGCTATCCAGGCAGTTCCGAAGCATGCATGGCTGGTCTCACGGGAACTGGAAGTTTTAGTACCGTAAATGTGTGGCTCTGCGGCTCACTCCCGGCCATTCTGGGGCTTGTTCTCGGAGTCCCGTTAGTCGCTGGAGAGATCGAACAGCGCACCAATCGCCTGGCATGGACGCAATCGATCACTAAGAACCGTTGGCTCTTCTCGAAGATTGGAGTCGGCGCCACCATTGTCGTTGGAATTGTTGGTGCAATGGCGCCGATGATCTGGTGGTGGACTGACGCGGCAAGGAGAAGTACCCACATCCAACCCTCGAACTTCGATATTTCGGGGTTCGTCATCGTCGCCTACGCTCTTTTCGCATTTATGCTCGGCGTAGCACTCGGTGCGCTAATTCGACGCACAGGATGGGCGTTCGCTGCATGCATACCAGTGTTCGTGCTAGTTCGCTTTGTCGTGCGGCTATATGTCAGACCGACTCTAATATCTCCAACCACGAGATCCACAAGCGTTAATGCGCCGATAAGTTCTGTCAACTGGCAATTGCATTCTGGATTTGTCCCCATTGGTCACTCCGCTCCCACAGCCAGCGAGACGTGGTCTAGCAATAGTCAAGTCATACAGAACTGTCAGGGTCTGAACTCGAATACAGGAAAGCCCGCACTTAGCACGGCTTATTGTGAAAAGTTGCACCATCTACACTATGTATTGCAGTACCATCCACCAAGTCATTTTTGGTCATTACAGCTGGCAGAGAGCGCCATCTTCCTTGGGGCAGCCCTCTTCCTTCTGGGGATCACAGTTCTGGCCGTCAGAAGATGGCGCACGTAACTACTCTGGGAAATCTAAACCACGGCGAAGTTCACTGAGATGGATGATCGATCACCGCACGTAGCGTGCCCAATAGCGCCTGATTCAATGCCATTGCGTTGGTTGCCATTGTGATTACCGAATGGGTCGGCCTTCTTCCAACCACGATCTGTGGCGCACCGATTACCCCCGCCAGACATCCAAGGACCAAGTAGTCACCGCGCAGGACCGATCGCTCCGCAATTTCCGGAAATGGAATTGCGCCGAGCAGGAATGAAATTCCACCGGCGAACGGCAAGTCCAAGTCAAGAAAGTAGTTTCCTGATGACGATAGGGACTGGAACTCATGCGTGGGTGTCTCGTAACGCCAAGTCCCAAACTCTGAGACATCGGCAATCGGATGCCCATTTACGAAGGAAAATTGACCTTGCACAGGTCCCAGCGGATAGTCAGAAATACTGATAGCCAGGTCGAAGTTTAGACCGACGATCGGATTCAGCAATTCCAAATGCGTCCTCAAATCTAGCGCCGACGGAAGCAGCCCGATCCAATCTGTGTTCTGTCCACGAATCCGAATTTGACGGCCAGGAGATCGTTGGCCAAGGAACAAATAGGCTGCAACGTCGAGGTCACAGCTAACAAGGATATCGAATGGATCCCCCGACCCTCGGTGCCATTCAATTAATCTTCCTGCATCCCAGGTTTGGAAGTGTCGGACTGATGAACCACTCGGTGATGAAGGGTGTTCAAATTGAATGCGCAGCCGCTCGGCGGACAGATCTGGGAATGCGCAATTGTTCGTGCACCCGAGTACCCGCTCAATCCATTCAGGTGAGATGAATTCAACCGTAGTCAGATCATCTCGTGCTGAGTTTGGGGGCGCCATCTACTTATACGGGAATTATAGAAGCGAGGATTCGAGACCTAAGAAAATCGAGATCCTCATGAGTATGAACGATACCATTCGTTATGGCCGCAACTGCAACCTCATGTTCAGGATCATAAAACCCCCAACTCATGCCATTGAACCCTGTGTGGCCGAGTGCACTCGCACTGACGCGACCATAACCTTGGCCACTCAGTGAAAGCATAAATCCGCCTGCGAATTGAGCCGGTCGATGTAGAACTGGATCGTCGGAAAGAGGAGAAACGTGCCGAAGCATCTCGTGGAGCGTTTCGGGACCTGGCAGTCCCTCGACCGTGTGCCCCCTCAGCACGTTCCCGACTGACTCGTACAGTTGGCATAGCGCTCGTGCTGACGAGTAAGCACCCATGAGAACCCGATCATCGCTAGCGATAAATGGGGATCGATCATGAAGTAACGGAAGAGACGACATGGGCAATCCGAGGACGCTGTAACCAATCCGCGGTTGCCACGCGATGAGTTCTTCCTCGTTAAACGAATATCGAACTTCATCCGTCAAGTTGAGGGGTGATAGGACTTCACGGCGAAGAAACTCAGCTGCTGAAATACCAGACGTGTGCTCGATAATCTGTGCCAGAATCAATTGAAATGTGTACTCGCTATACCCATTCTTTCGGTTCTTCATGGATTCGCGCACAAGGTCTGTGCGCCCCACGATTGGGCATAAATTGACTTCAAGGAGACTTGGATTTGCGAGACCTGCGGTGTGGTTCAATACCTCCCACAGATTGAAATCTGCCGAAGAGAACGGGCTTGTGCGATCGTCGACAAGCTTGGCAACGGAACATTCGGGGTCGACCGACTGATTACCAATCAAGATTCCTATGGCTAGAGCCAGGATCGGTTTAGTTGCACAAACAACATTGAAAATAGTATTCTTCTCAATGGGGACATTCTCGGATAGCTCTCCAAAGGCTAAATCGCAGTCCATGTCCCTTCCACGGACGCTAACCTGAATCGCCGAGCAGTAAATTCGCTCTTCAGCGATTTGCTGGACTGTTTCGGTGAGAAGGCTCACCTTCGATATCCGAAAACGACCGACGGCATCGCAATCAAGACATTGCCGACTGAGCCGTGCATTCTATTTGCAGCCCAAGGCCTACTTGAGGGCGACAGACGCCACGTTGGCTGCCATTACTTGGCCATATCCTGCGCAGGTAGTAGTACCGTTCGCGCAATTATTGAAGTTGTTGTATTGCATATAAAGAAGATAATCTCCCGGACCAAGAATGTAATACGCACCTGACTCGTTCTGCTGGTAATATAGATAGGCCGACTTGGAAGAGTTGTTGTAGACACTCCACGTCGCATTGTCACACGCCGGCGGATAGTTTTCCGTCGTGGTCGTGGTGAAACACAGAGCGCCACCGTTCGTATCGTGATAGGCGCAGAAACTTCCAGATGGGCAGCCGCTCGGTGCGTATAGTGGTCCGGTTGGATTGTCGGGACTGGGCGATTGCGGTGCGTTCGACGCTGGGGTCACCGCTGACTCCGAAGCGTAGGCGGGAACTGCCGTCGCCCCCATTACTCCGAGTGCGGCCGTAACACCGATGCCGATCTTCTGCACGACAGTTCGTTTCACGATTTTCTCCCCCGGTTGAGTGTTTCTGATGGTAGACCACTCGATCTACGAAATCAATCACCAAGAGGACAAAGCGGACCGCAGTTGACGGTGTCCGAGGTCGACAACTGGACCGGCACTGGGTTCTTATTGTGTCCCCCAAGGTCCACCCGTGCCCTTGACCTGCATGTTTGCAACAGCGATCGGAACGGTGTGCGAACCGTCCGATACGATGGATTCTATGGAATTCACGGCAGCGATTACCCACGAGGACC
>Ga0208079_1001181_pt1 | contig 13907 bp, 11 predicted proteins | sample NGESurdeep092012_5_FD_184474 | JGI IMG/M metagenome (GOLD analysis project Ga0208079, IMG submission 184474) | Arctic peat soil microbial communities from Barrow, Alaska - NGEE Surface sample 210-2 deep-092012 (SPAdes) | ecosystem: Environmental > Terrestrial > Soil > Wetlands > Peat ... | reverse complement strand
GTCGGCCAAGGGTTTGGGGAGCCGCCGGGGCAGCTTGGGTAGGTCAATGGTGACACCGAGGTCGCCGGGGCTCCATTCTTCTCGGGCGCAGAACTTCAGGAACGAGCGCAGCGCGACCAGGCGGCGGTGCCGGGTCGGGGCGGACAGTGGGACGGCGCGGCCCGGCCCGCGGGCGAGGTCGGACTGGAACGCGCGCAGCAGCTCCCGGTCGACCTGCGTCAAGACGCTCACGCCGGCGTCGGCGGCGTAGGCGACGAACATGGCCAGGTCCTGGGAATACGCGCGCACCGTGTTCGAACTGCGGGCCTTGTCCAGGGCCTGCCAGTCCAGGTACTCATCGACCGCCTGCATCAGGGGGATCGCACCACCGAGAGGGTCCGTCACCCGCCTATTGTACTGCGGATAATCGTCGTTTCCCGCAGTGCAGTGGGATCCCGGAAACGTGATCGTCGGCGCCAACGAGTCCCTCGTGGCGGGGCAACCGTGCACCTTGACCGACTGGGTGTCGACCTCGACGCGGGGTCCGAGGCCGCGACCCATCGCGGACCGCGACCCTGACGTTTCCCGCCGCGCGGGCACCCTCGCTTGCGACCGGGGCACTACCTCACGAGCAGATAGGTGGCGGAGGTGATCGTCAGGGCGAGGACGAGCCGGTCGAAGAGCTTCTGATTGATCCGCCGGGCGAGGCGGCGGCCGACCAGTGCGCCGACGACGACCGCAGGCGCCAGGAGCAGGTCGAGCCGCAGGGACGGGAGACTGATGAGGCCGAGGGAGACCGAGAACGGGGTCTTGGCGAGGTTGACGACGAAGAAGAACCACGCCGCCGTGCCGAGGAACCGGTTGATTGAGAACCGGGTCGCGAGGAAGTACATGGACATTACCGGCCCGCCGGCGTTGGCGACCATCGTGGTGAATCCCGCGATGACGCCGTAGCTGTCGGTCGCGAGCCGGCGCCAACGACGCCCGGGCGCGTGGTCCGCCCGTCCGGCGAGGTCCGTCGCCGCCGTCTCACCTGCTGCGGCCAGCCCGGACCGATTCCGACCCCTCGTCGCGGCGGACCGGCGCACGAGCGTTACCGCGACGAGCACGAGGAGAATCACGCCGATGACCCGGCGCACGGTGCCGTCGTCGGCGACCGCCAGGAAGAACGTGCCGACCAGGACGCCCGCGAGCACTGTCGGCACAAGCCGACGCAGCGTCGCCCAATCGGCGTGCGCGTGGTACGTCCACACAGCGAAGAGGTCCCCGAGGATCAGCAGGACCAGCAGCGCACCCGTGGACTCCTTCGCGGGCAACACGGCGGCGAAGACGGCGACGGCAATCGTGCTGGCGCCGGGCATCGCTGTCTTGCTCAGGCCCACCAGCGACGCCGCGATGGCAAGGAGAGAGAAGTCCAGCAGCGAAAACACAAACATAAACGTCTATCACAATCTGCGCCAGTGCTCGCCGCGAGGGCGAACAGTCCTTCGCCCTCCTGGATCATCACCTTGGAGTTATGCCTGCGCAACCGTCTACGAGGCGGAAGCAATCGCGCGCAGCAATCGTCCTATGCGATGAGGTCGCGACGGCGGAAGGCGGCCGTTCCTGCGGCGATCAATCAACGCAGTCGCATATGCTGGGCCCGCACCCGCCAACACCGAAGGGCCGCAACCATGAACACCGCCGTGCCCGGCCAACTTCGTAGAGCCCACAAGCTCGCCGCTTGAATCACTATCTACTAGACCGGAACACTCCACTGGTGTGCCCCACACATCAAAGCCCCGCAATGCCCCGACCCTGGGGTCGGGGCATTGCGGATGCCATCGAGTGACTGCCTGAGTGAGTTTAGCTTGCGAGATCCACGCCGGCGTCGCCCGCCAGCACTTTGATCAGCGCGGAGGCGTTCTCCCCGCCCCACCCGGCGTCAACCGCGCGTTCGATGGTGCCGACCGTCGCACGAGTCGCTGGAATAGAAACGCCAAGCCGCTCGGCGAACGCTTGAACCAGCCAGCCATCCTTGCGCATTAGCTTGAGTGCGAAACTCGGTGAGTAGTCGCCGGCGACCACCGCAGCGCCCATCCCGTCAAAGATCGGGGACCGGAAATCGGTGACCTTGAGTACGCCAAGAACGTCGTTGAGATCGAGACCCGCCTTCTTGGCGAGACAAAGTGCCTCACCAAGTGCCTCGATCTGCGCCGCCACAATCAGGTTTCCGACGAGCTTCATGCGTGCCCCATTACCGGAGACGCCCATGTAGTGCACGGTTTCGCTGATCAGTGCAAGCACCTCACTTGCACGCTCAAAAACCTCGCGCTGGCCGCCGACGACTACCCAGAGTCCACCGGCTGTCGCTTCGCCCTTCGACCCGAAGACGGGAGCGTCGAGGAACGCAATGCCCTTGCGGGCATACGCTGCTGCCTCTTCGGCGCTGGTGTCGGGGGAGATCGTGGATACGTCAATGACAATAGACTCCGGATCGACGATGTCGGCCAGGCCCCCCGATGCCAGCACCACCTGGCGCACGGCTTCGTCATCGGAGAGAGAGTACATGACGAACTCGGCTCCACGGACTGCGTCCGGAATCGTTGCGGCGCGCTGAGCGCCCAACGCTTCCATCGCGACGGCACCAGGCTCCTCCCGATTCCACACGGTGAGATCATGGCCCCCAGCCAGCAAGTTGCTTGCCATCCCGAAGCCCATCGTTCCCACTCCAATAAATGCAATCTTGCTCATTTTCGTATCCTTTGTTTCGGTATTCGTGTGTATTAAATTAACCAGTAGGACCCTAATCAAACCCGTTCATCGGACTTGACGGGCAATGTGCTGCTCATGGGCCTGGCGGTGGATCCGGGCTCAGGAAACGCGGTGCCCGGGTGAGACGATCGACTTCAATGTCGTCGATCCGCCCGCCGAGAGGAGCGCGGCCTCGACGTCGTCAAGGCCGTAGCGCCCCGTCACCATGCGATCAAGGTCGACCTTGCCCGACCGGACCAACTCGATCGCCGTCGGCCAGGTGTTTGCGTAACGGAAGACTCCGGTGACGATGAGCTCGTTGCTCTGGATCACCGGGATCGGCAGCGGGATCTCCTGCGCCCCCATGCCGACGAGCACAACCGTGCCTCCCGGTCGAACCGCACGAATCCCGCTCGTGACGGCCGCGACTGCGCCGGACGCCTCGACGAACGCATCGACGGCGAGCCCCAGCTCCCCGACATTTTCTGCGATGGGGTCAATGACACGCGTCGCACCGAATGTCGCAGCGACGGCACGTCGCTCCGCGTCGATGTCCGTGACGATCACCTCACTCGCGCCGTAGGCGATGGCAACCTGCGCCGTCACGATCCCGATCGGACCGGCGCCCGTGATCAGAACCCGGGAACCCACCGTCAACCCTGCCTTCCGTGCCGTCGCAATCGCGACGCAGAGGGGTTCCATGAGCGCGGCGGCGTCGTCGCTGACGCTGTCTGGAACTAAGTGCGCAAAGTGCGACTGAATGGTCACGTACTCGGCGAACGCTCCATCCACGTTAGGAATGGCATAGAACTCCATGCCCGGGTCGAGGTTGTAACGGCCGATCAGGGTCTCCCTTGAGGTCGGGGTGGGACGCTGCGGCTCAATCGACACGCGCTGTCCGACCCGCGCAGGGTCGACCGAAGAACCGACGGCCACGATGGTGCCACCCGACTCGTGGCCGAGCACGAGAGGCTTGTCCAACACCCAACTGCCGAGGCTTCCCTCCTTGTAGAAGTGGACGTCCGATCCGCAGACGCCAACAGAGGCGACCTTCACGAGAACCTGGTCGGCGTCGACCGCCGGCACGGGGCGCTCTTCCACGACGAGCGTGCCCCGCTTAACGAGCACGCTGGCCCGCATGGTTAGTGGAATCGATGACATTGTCAAACCCCTTTCTGTTTCAACTCTCTATGTACTTCTCTGTGATGCGTGGCGATAGGCGCCACGACGACATGGATGCCCTGCGACCGCATCCTGCGGATGTCCTGCTCCTGCGTCTTCGAATCGACGATCACGACGTCGTACGCCGTGAGTTGCAGGAGGGCGTGCAACGCCCGCTTTTCGAATTTAGTGTGATCGACCAGGAGGATCCGCTTGGCCGACGAATCGAACATGGCGCGCTTCGTATCAACCGTCTCGAGCGTTTGGTGGAAACACGTGTCATCTGTGATCGCTGCCGTCGACATGATGAACAGATCACCGCGCATTTTGCCAATCGCCTCGTTGGTGATGCGCCCCATGAACGCGCTGCACCACTTGTAGTAATTGCCGCCCAGTCCGATCAGTGTGATCCCTCGAACACCGTGCAACTGGTTCATCAGAGTGAGTACATTCGTGATGATTGTCAGGGGAACTTTGGAGGGGAGCAAATTGGACATCGCGAGCACCGTGGTCGAGTCGTCCAGAAACACGGACTGGCCGGGTTCAATGAACTGCATCGCGGCCTCCGCAAGCGCTTTCTTCTCGCTAAGTTGCTGGCTGGCGCGGTACACATCGCTCGACTCGACGAGGGTGGATGACAACGCAGTCGCCACACCGCGGGACTTGCGGAGAAGCCCACGCGATTCGAGCTCGTCCAGGTCGCGGTGAACCGTCATCAGACTGATGTTGTACCGCTCACCGAGTTGTTCGATGCGCACGGCTCCCTCTGCCATGACCGCCATGGCGATCGCCTCCTGCCGCTCGCGTCGCCTAGGCAAACGTCTGGCTTCGACCCGATTGCCATCGTTCACGGTGTCGAAACCCTCGCCACTCGGCACGTCAACCCTCTCGATCATGCCGCGAGTGGGTATTCGAAGCGGGTGAGCCGAGGCGTAGCGCTTCATCGAGCACGCCTCCCAACGCCACCGGGTCGTGCGCGAAGCGGCCGAGGAAGAGACCATCCACGCTTCGCCCGATCTGGCTGAGCAGACCGGGTCCCGCGCTGCCGCCGTAGATGAACTGGCCCTCGACCAACAACTTGTGATCGGCAAGCCACTCCTTCACGGCAGCGCAAATAAACGCGATGTGCTCGACAGGGGCGGGCCGCACTGCTCCGATCGCCCACTTCGGTTCGTACGCGGCGACGATGCGGGCTCCGGTCTGCGACGTGTCGCCGAGCGCCGATACCAACTGCCTGATGCAGACGCCGGCTGCCTCGGCCGCTGACACCCGCTCCGATTCTCCGACGCACACGATCGGGATGAGGTTGTTCCTGAGCGCCGCTCCGACCTTGGACGCGACGATCTCATCGCTCTCCGCGAAGATCCTGCGTCGCTCAGAATGCCCGATCTCGACGTATCGGCAGCCGATCTGTTCGAGATAGGGCCCGCTCACCTCACCCGTGAATGCGCCCCGATCCTCCCAATACAGATTCTGCGCACCGATTCGTACCCGTGTACCTGCGAAGATCTCCGCCGCTGGCACGATCGCGGGAAACGTCGGCAAGACCACGAGCGTGACGTCGCCGCCGACAACAGCTGGATGCTTCCTGGCAATCTCCGCCACACGACGGCACCAGTCCATCGTCTCCTTATGGTCGAAGTACATCTTCAGACTCACGCCCAAGAGCAGTGGGGACCTCTGTATCCTCACGTCCACGGCTTCCGGCGGACTTTTCGCGATCATCGCCGGTTTTCTAACCTGGCTCATTGGCTTCATAGTCCGTGAGGACCTTCACCTTGTCGGCCGAAGCCGACGTCTCATCGAAGCGGTAAGTCAGCCACTCGCGCGCCAGACGACGAGCGAGCTCAAGCCCGATGACGCGCTGTCCAAAGGTCAGGACCTGAGCGTTGTTGCTCAGCACGGCCCGCTCAACCGAATAACTGTCGTGAGCGGTGACGGCGCGGATGCCGGGCACCTTGTTCGCAGCAATGGCCACGCCTAGTCCCGTGCCGCACACGAGCAACGCCCGGTCAGCCTTGCCGGCCGCGATCAATTCGGCTGCGGCGATCGCAATGTTCGGGTACGGCGTGTGCTCGGAGGCATTGACTCCGACATCCTGCACGGATTTGACAGCGTCGCTCTGCTCAAGATCGGCCTTGAGCGCTTCTTTGTACGTGAACCCGGCGTCGTCCGAGCCCACCACGATGCGTAAAGCGGTGCTCATGATTGGTTTCCTTTACTACTTAGGACTTCATGAACGGCCCGAATGATCATGGCCATCGAGACGGCCCCAGGGTCCGGAGAGCCGAGACTCTTCTCGGCGAGCGGCCTGGCCCGACCGATCTTCGGTCTCAGGGATGCCGTCGCCTCAGCTGCCGCGTCTGCAACGACGAGCGCGCGGCCCCATGCCTCCACCAGACCAACTCCCCTATCGACCGCGTCGGTGAGGGCCGCGCTGAACGGTACGAGCACGTCGACGAGGGTCTTGTCCCCCGGTTCTGCCTTCCCGAACCGCATGATCGAATCCCTCGCGTCGGCGATTCCGCCCGCCATACTCGCGGCATCCGGCTTCGGATCGTCGCCGAGTCGTGCCCCGATTGCGTTGAGAGCGACGCCCCACAACGCTCCTGAGGTCCCGCCGGCGCGGTACGCCCACGCATCGCCTGCCCGTTTCAGGACCGTGCCCGCACCGGCGCCCCGCTGCAGAGCGTCGAGTGCGGCGCCGTTCGCAGCCGTTGCACCGCGCTGCATGCCGATGCCGTGATCCCCGTCTCCCGCGATCGAATCCAACCGGCCAAGTTCATCGACGTTGTCGTCGATCGTCTGTCTCACTGCATCCAGTGCAGCCGCAACGAGCTGCGCCGCGGCCCGGGATGCCTCAGATGCCCAGGGAATGGGCTCGTCATCCCGCTCCGGATCCTCCCCCTCATCTGCCGACATTTCCGCAGCCTCCACGGCGCCCTTGCGGAACGCCGCGGAGTACGCGCTCGCACGCCAGTAACCGTCGAGTTCATCGTCGAGCCAGATCAGGGTCAGGGAGACGCCTGCCATCTCGAAGCTCGTCACGAGTTCGCCAACCTCCGGGTCGACGATTTGCAGGCCAGCTGCGGACAAGAGCTGCGCTACACGACGATAGGTAACGAACAATTCCTCATATTTCACCGAGCCGAGTCCGTTGAGGATGACACCAACGCGCCCAACCTCAACCGTATCCTGCGGCGCCTCCTCAAGAAGCCTGCGCACCAGGAGTTCAGCCAGGCCGTCGGCCGTCGGGATGTCCCGTTCGTCGATGCCGGGCTCCCCATGTATACCCATACCGACTGCCATCCGGCCGTTGGGCACTGTGAACAGCGGCTCGTTGCCGCCAGGCAACGTGCATCCGCTGAACGCAACGCCGAACGAGCGCGTCCGCTCGTTTGCGTGTTCAGCAATCCGCGCAACTTCGTCCAGTCCGAGACCGGCATCTGCTGCGACACCTGCAGTCTTGAAGACCGCGAGGTCTCCCGCTACCCCTCGTCTCTTACCAATGTCTTCTAGTGCCGCGCTCGAGACGTCGTCCGTCACGAGGACCGTCCTGCAGCGAATGCCCTCCCCCTTTAGCCGCTCCTCGGCCTGCGTGAAGTTGAGCACGTCTCCCGCATAGTTGCCATACGTCAGAAGTACCCCCCCGCCGGACTCCGCCGCTCGTGCGACCGAGTAGACCTGTTGGGCGGATGGCGAAGCGAAAAGGTTACCCATTGCCGCGCCGTGCGCGAGACCCTGGCCGACGAGCCCGGCGAAGGCAGGGTAGTGACCTGATCCGCCACCAATGATGACCGCGACGTGCCCCGGCATAGCGCGTGCACGACGCACGACGCCGCCTGGAACCTGACGAACAACCTGGGCGTTCGCGGCGGTGAAACCCTCGATGAGCTCATCCGCGAAGTCGGATGGATTGTTGAAAAGGTATGCCATTAGTGCTCGGCCTCCCAGACCGTTGACAACATCAGCGTCCGCAAAATGTTAAACAAACGCTGCCAGTACAGCACGCCCGCAAGCAAGCAAACCTAATACTTGTGCGGGTGTGCCGCCTGTCAAACGCGTCCTTGCTACGCGGCGAGTGCGACTACCAGTTGTACTGGTCGACGTTTGCCGCAGTAAAGGTCAAGGGGTCGCTGAACACAACTACCTTGTTTGTCACGGTTCGCGTGCCAAATGGACCTACGGTGATGCTTCCGTTTGCTGGCACCTTCCCGTCGTGCACCATGCGGGCAATACGCATGACGAACTCGCCCTCTTTAACTTCGTTCCACAGCACGTCGGCTGAAATATTACCAGCCTTGATGAGTGCCTTTGTGTCGTTCGGCGTGCCCGTTCCCGAGACGCCGACCTTACCGCTTAGCCCGAGTTGCTTCACTGCGTTACCTGCCCCGACGATTGCCGCGCCGTCAGGTGCGATGATTCCCTTCACGTTGGGGTACGAGCGCAGGATGTTCAAACCAGCAGTCAGCGACTGTGCTGGATCTGACTGCCCATACTGAGTGGTAACGATCTTCAATCCTGGATATTTCGACGCGATGTAGTCATGCACTGCCTTCAGCCAGGCAATCTGAATCGTGCCATCAGGCGTTGACGAAAGGATGGCAATATCGGCTTTCGGCCCAGTAATCGGAATAATGGCATCCACCAGGGCCTTGCCCATCGCAGGGTAAGGCGTGTTCTGGACGAACACGTCGCGCGCTTGCGGGAGCACGTCTGAGTCGTATGCGACCACCTTGATTCCCTGAGCCATGGCCTTCTCCAGCGCCGGCGCCAAGACCGTCTCGTTGTTCGCCGTTGTCGTGATCACGTCAACCTTCTGATTGATCAAGGCATTGAATGTGTCAACCTGGCCCTGCGCTGAGGCCTGGACCGGCCCCGTGTAATTGAAGTCAATGTTGAGCTCCTTGGCGACGTTCTGTGCCCCAGCCTCGTTTGCCTTAAATACCGCCAGGCCAACCAGTTTGGGAACCATCGCCACCTTGATGGTGGCAGAACTGTTGCCACTCGCGCTGGGCGCACCGGAAGTAGACCCACTACTGCATCCTGCCAGTAGGCCAGTCAACAGACTGGTCGCTGCTCCGATTACAAACAACGTGCGAACTCTGCTTACCATTTCTATCTCCTATCTATCTTGCGTGGTTTTCGTTTTCATGAATGGATCCCACCGCTTGCAGTGCCTTGCGTTTTGCGGAGCGGCCCCAGATGGAGACCACCAGACGCCACGCCCTTGATTCCTATGACCACAAGAAGCACCACCGCACCAATCATGCTGGCAGTGAGCGGGGACACCCCATTGGAGAGCAATCCTTGGGTGAGCCACCCAAGGATGAAGACAGCAATAATGACACCGGCCACTCGGCCACGACCCCCGAAAATATCGACACCGCCTAGAACCACCATAGTCAGTGCTGGCAGCATCAGACTGTTTCCGAGATCACTCCGTGCTGCATTGTAGTAGGCCGCCATCAATAGTCCGCCTAGCCCAGCCGAAAAGGAGCAGACCAAATACGCGAGCATTAACTGCCGATTCACCCTAATGCCACTGTAGCGGGCAGCGCCCGGGTTGAGACCAATCATCAGGAGTGTGCGACCAAAGGCCATCTTTGTTGACCCCACCACGGCGACGATGGCAACCACAGCGAAGATGATGAGTTGGATTGGTATGGGCCCGACCATTCCATACCCAATGGCCGTGAAATAACTAGGGAAACCGTACGGCGGATTAGTCCCTGCAATGGCAGTCGCCACGCTTAACAAAACGAACATGATAGCCAAGGTCGCAATCAATGACTGTATTCCGCCATAGACGATAATGACACCGTTCACGAGACCAATAAGGAGCGCCACTAGTAACGCCACGACAGAGGCGAGCCAAATGTTCATTCCTCCGTGCCAAAGTGTTGCCATCACAAGCCCGGAGACACTGGCCAGGGGGCCTACAGACAGATCGATCCCACCCGTTAGAATTACAGGCGTAAGCCCGAGTGCGATCACGCCTGTGGCGATGAACGCCTCAGTCATGGTGAGCATCTGGCCGCTGAAGAACGAGCTGGTAACAGTAAAATAGATCACTACTGCGAAGAGCAAAGCGAGCGCACTCCACTCCCAGGGGGTCACCAAAGTACCAAGCCGTGCGACTCTGGACTGAGTCCTATTCGGCTGTCTAAGTTCAGTCATCGCGAGCCCCTCCCTAATGGGCGAGACGCCCTGCCCCGGCCTTCCAGAGACAGCGCAGCCAGGATTAGAAGACCCTGACCTCCATAGTTCCAGATAGCTGGGATTCCGAGAAACACCATTGATGTCAGCGTCAGCGTTAGAAACAGACTGGCTAGCACACTCCCGACGACATTTCCCCGCCCTCCACTGATTAACGTGCCACCGATAAGCGCGGCAGCAATTGATTGGAGGTGATAGTTGTCACTCGTGCCGGTAACGGCTGTGGCCGCAGCGACATGGGCCACATACACCAACCCGGCGAAGCCAGCGAGGCAGCCGCTAATCACATAGGTTAGAAACACCACCCACCGCACTCGGACTCCAGCGATCCGTGCTGATGACTCGTTGTTTCCAACTGCCATCACGTTGCGCCCAAAAACGGTCCACCTGAGAACCACCGTGACAGCCGCGGTCAACAGAACTAACAGCACCACCTGGAACGGGATCCACGGCACTAATTCGCCATTGCCGAAGGAGTTGAAATCCCCCGGCACTGACGACACTTGTGCGCCATTCGTAACGAGGAACTGAAAGCCGCCGAAGAGTCCGAATGTGCCCAGCGTGGCAATGATTGGTGGGATGTGACCGACTACGACCAACAGCCCATTGATGGCGCCCAACACGATACCAATAGCCAGTGCTATCCCGACTGCAGCCGTGATCGGAAGTCCGCTTTGCTGCGCTAGCATACCGGTGACCACCGCACTCAGACCCATAATCGGGGCCACTGAAAGGTCAATACCTTTAGTGATGATTACAATGGTCTGTCCAATCGTTACGATGCCCAGCACCACGGACCCGAGTAACAGAAACTCCACGTTGGACTGGCTAGCGAATCCGGGCCGATATGCAGTCATCGCAAAGAAGATCACCACGATTAGCAACGTGAGCTGTATTTCCCGTAACCTGAGCAGATCTGACCACCGTTTTGACCGGCGGTTGCCCTTGTCTGGTCTCGCGTCTGCCGTTGAGTCATCCATGACATTCGACCCGTGATTGACGGCCAATTGATCATTCATGAGTAGCCTGTGATCCGACGATGTGGTGGCCGATAGCTACGCGCGTCACTTGCTTTCCAGTCAGTTCCTGGACTATCCGACCTTCGTAGATGGCCAGTACCCGGTCGCACACTTGCACTAGTTCCTCCAGTTCTGACGAGATGACGAGGACTGCGAGCCCTTCGGCGGCGAGACGCCTGATCATTTGCTGGATGTCGGCCTTAGCCCCCGCATCGACGCCGCGGGTCGGTTCGTCGAGTATTGTCGCGTGCGGTTTATTGAGCAACAACCTTCCGAAGAGGGCACGCTGCTGGTTTCCTCCAGAGAGCGAACGAATAGGATTCAGCAACCAACTAGGCTTGAGCTGAACCTGGTCCCCCATCTCAGTTGCAAGAGTGCGCTCAGACCGTTGATTGAGGAAGCCGAATTTGCGATGCAGACTATCGAGAATGGACGCGGTGATGTTGTGCTGCACGCTCAGGTCGGCGAAGATCCCGTGTTTGGCGCGATCCTCCGGTAGGTAAGTGAGCCCACGGTGCAGCACCTTCGCTGGAGAGAGGCCAGTGATGTCCTTATCGAGGAAAGTGACTTTCCCACTATCTGCCTTGCGCTGACCGACGATGGTTTCGGCAAGCTCCGTGCGACCACTGCCTACTAAGCCAGCCAGACCGACCACCTCGCCAGGATGCACGTCAAGTGAAATGTCCTTGAACCAGCCGCTGGAGTTGAGATTGCGGACACTCAGTACTGGGCCGCCCTCAGTACGAGATTGCTCTATTTGCTTCGCCGGCGTGAGTGAGTGACCCAACATTGCCAGAATGAGTCTCTGCTCGTTCGCCTCGCTCCGATCTACTGAGTCAACCACGCGACCGTCACGTAGCACGGTGATGCGGTCGCTGATGTCCAGCACTTCGTCGGTGCGATGGCTGATGAAGCCAAGGGCGCACCCTTGCGTTCGCAGATCCCGGATGACCACGAACAGACGAGCAACCTCGGTATCTGTCAGCGGAGACGTTGGCTCGTCGAAGAAGATGACATCAGCGCGGTGGACAAGAGCCCGCGCGCACTCGAGAAGCTGTTGTTGCGCGATAGTGAGAAGACCAGCGGCGGCGTCTGGATCGATGTCAAGACCTACAATTGCCAGCACTTCTGCGGCACGCTTACGCATGGTCTTCCAATCGATATGCTTGATCAGGCGACCTCGTGTGAGAATGGCGCCGAGAAACACATTCTCAGCTACCGATAAGTGCGGCATCAACGCCGGCTCCTGGGGTACGAGATAGATTCCGTGACGCAACGCAACCCTAGGGGAGCCCAGCGTTATGGCCGCGCCGTCGAGGCTAAAGTCTCCCGACGTTGCGGTGTATACCCCTGACAAGATCTTTGCCAGAGTAGACTTTCCAGCGCCGTTCTCGCCCATCAGGGTGTGGACCTCGCCGGGTTTGAACGTGATGGACACGTCATTCAGTACTCGGACCGAAGAGAAATCCATATTGGCTCCGACGACTGTCAGCCCCTCACGGAGTCGTCTGTGCTGAGGCTCCGGGGTCGACGCGGTGTTGATGTGGGGGGCCGTCGAGCGCGTCATTTGTCTGTCCCGTCCATGATGGCGATGATGGCGCGAGCCTCAAGCAACATCTTCGGCATGCTGCTGTTGTTGCCCATTCGCGCGGAGAAGAGTCGCGGGTCTAGAACGGACCATCGCGAGGTGAGATTGACGAACATATCTCGCCCGGCTATAGCCCGTATAACCAAACCGGCGCGTGGGATGTGGGTCGTCTCGCGCAACGTCAGGCGGCTTGCCCCCAAAGCGTTGACCAAGTCGGTTTCAGGCGGCAAGGCCGAGCCAGGCCGATGCTTCCCCCTGACAATGTCAACGATGAGCCTGGCTGCAGTCTTGTTTGCCCAGAGTTGTCGCTGTTCCACCATTGGTGAAGACTCCATCGTCGACGTGGTCCACTTCAGTTCGTGCGGGGAGACTGTGATCTTGAGAAGTTTTCGTGTGACGATCACATCTACTCATGGTCTCGGATCTTTGTCAACCCTCCCCCGCGAGCTTGAGAAGGTCTTGGGCTTGGATCGCGGGCACCCGCCGCGTCAGGCCCGATGGGTCTGCCCCGAACTCGAGAAGAACTGCTGGCGAGGATGTGGCAACTGCTGGGCTCCTCGCTCGGAGACCAAGGGCGTGATCGAGCGAACCAACGGGTTCTTCGAGACCTCGTTCATGCCAGGGCGGTCGTTCACCAGCCCGGCCGACCGCACCACCCAGCCGGCCGCGTGGTTGCCCAAGGCGAACGCGCGGATGCTGCGCCGCACCGGTGAGCAGCCCGGGGGTGCGCGTGGTCGAGGACAGAGCGGCGATGGGGGCGTCACCGGCGGTGGCACCGGTGGTGGGCGCGAGGATGCGGGTGCGGTTGGCGAGGGACTACTACTAGACGACGGCGCTGAGCTACTCCCAGGCCGGCCGGACCCGGACCTTGATGCTCGACGCCGGGTAGCTGGCCGCGGTGCGCCGCGCGACCGAGAGGTACCGCAAGGCTCGGGCCAAGCTCGACGCCGAAGCCGATGCCGGGCTGGCCACGCTGATCACCACAAGAGGCCTCGCCCGGGCCGGCCGGTGAAGGCGTTCACCGGCCGGCTGGACCGGGCCCGGCCGGTGTTTCGGGCACCCAGCTTCGCGATCTTCATCGACGTGCTCAGCGGGTGGGTGTGCGCCCCCGGTTGTCGCACCATCACCGCCATGATCACGGTCGCCGACCCGGCCGGCCAGCGGGCGCACGATGCCTACCACCGCTTCGTCCACGACGGCGCCTGGGC
>Ga0208079_1001178_pt1 | contig 13922 bp, 14 predicted proteins | sample NGESurdeep092012_5_FD_184474 | JGI IMG/M metagenome (GOLD analysis project Ga0208079, IMG submission 184474) | Arctic peat soil microbial communities from Barrow, Alaska - NGEE Surface sample 210-2 deep-092012 (SPAdes) | ecosystem: Environmental > Terrestrial > Soil > Wetlands > Peat ... | reverse complement strand
CACGGCGAGTGGAACTACAGCCTGACCCCCGGACCCGACACGCCCGACACCAACTGAGTTAATTCGTCACAAGCCCATAGGGCAGGATCGAGCAAGTGAAGTCCTGCCGTTCTGTTGTGTCCACGCCGGCGACGTTCTGTTGGGGTTCGAACCCGTGCTACAACAGGTCCTCGGTGGTGCCGTATGCAACGCCGGCGACGCCGGAGCCGGTTCCTGGTGCGACATGGCACGTCAGGTTGTGTGCCATGTCGGGTCAGTCGGGGAGCTTCAATTGGGTCCCCTTGGCGGTGTGGTCGGGCAGGCGCCGCAGCCTCCACCGTTGAGAGACCATGCCGTCGAGGCGACGGGTCAGATCAAGATGCCTTCGGCCGTGCTGTCGTTCAACCCCACGGCCCGGACGCTGGTGAACCTGGATACCTGGTTCTGGGCGCAGGGTCTGCATGGGGGTGAGATGCGAGGGTCGTCGGCGTTCGGGCACGGCTGACTGGATAGAGACCGACTCCTCCGGCAGACCAGCGGCTAGCAGCAACAGCGCAGTCTCCCGGGTCAGAGTCGCGAGCCGCCTCGGGTCATGTCTTGTCGTCATGGCGTGCAAGTCCGCCACAAAGTAGAACCCGGGCTCATCGGTCCGTTCGGCAAAGCGGCGCAGTGCACCGAGGTAGTTGCCAAGGGTCAGATGGCCGGACGGAGTGATGCCGGAGACGGCGGTCATGGACATGCCTTTCGCTAAGGCCCCGTCGAAACCGCTGGCCTACAACGAAAAAGGCCGCCTCGGCGAGGCGGCCTGGGTGTGCGTGCGCAACAGGATGGACCGCCGGGTCAGAGCGGCCACGACTGGAGGCACACGGTATCAAGCACATGTTCTTTGTACCGGGTTCACGGCCCCTAAGCCGATCAGGGGTCTGGGACCACGTGCAGCTCCAGGAAGTCGTCGACGCGCAAGAGGCCGAGAACCGAGCGTTCGACAACCCGGATCTCGCTGCGGGTCTCGTCGCGGAACAGCCGGGGCGCCGTGAGCTCGATCTGCCTGCCGCCGGTGAGAAGCTCGCATCCACCGGCCGCCAGCACGTTCTTGACCCAGTCCGTGTCCGGACCGTAGGTCAGCGCAACGATGAAGCGGCCACCGGGACGCGGGAAGACATTGACCGGAGTCCGGTATGCCTTGCCGGAGCTGCGTCCGCGGTGGACTACGACACCCAGCCCTGGTAGCCAGGGGAACAGCGACCTGGTGACCCTGTTCAGCGCGACTTTGTTGACCTGGCGCAATCCGCGGGGAATTGGCATGACCTGACCATATCTTCGCGATGGCCAAGGAGTCTGGCACGATGCGGGCATGGCGATTTCGAAGAATCTGCTGGCAGAGGGCGAGCATGTCGTACTCAGTGTTCGTGCGCACGTCAAGGCGATCATCTGGCCGTGCGTGGTGTTCGCTCTGGTCGTGGGTTGCCTCATCAGCGTCCTGATGCTGAAGCCCAACAACTCCGCGGTGGCTCTGGCCGCCGCCGTGGTGGCCGTTCCGGTGCTGGTCCTCTGGTCGCTGGTCCCGGTCCTGCGCTGGAGGAGCTCGACCTACACCGTCACGAACCGACGGCTGATCACCCGTCATGGCGTCCTGACCCGGACCGGCCGTGACATCCCGCTGTTTCGCATCAATGACGTCTCCTACGAGATGAGCTTGACGGACCGGCTCCTGGGCTGTGGCACTCTCGTCATCTCCGACGCCACAGAGAAGGCCGGCGTCGTCCTGCCGGACATCCCCAATGTCGAGCGGGTGCAGCTTCAGATCTCGGACCTGCTCTTTACCAATGACGACGGTAACGACAGTGACGGCAGTCGTGTGCCTGGCGAGCCCCCTCGGAACAATCCTGACCAAGACCGCTGACGACACACCCCGACAAACCACGTATGCCGCGTCCCTGAGTCAGGGACGCGGCATACGGGCTGTTCAGAGGGGCTGCTCAGACGAGCTGGGCGATCGAGGCATCCCGGCTTGCGGCGGCTTTGGCCACAGCGGCCTCGTGAGCCTTCTCCAGCCCACCGTGCTCGCGCCACCAGTCCTGACCGGCCTCAGGCAGGGTGTAGATGGGGTCGTAGTAGACGAACTCGTGCGACAGCGCCTCGGTTTCAGCACTCTCGATCGAGGTGCGGTAGTTCTTGCGCCAGAACGACATCCCGTGTTCCTTGTCGTAGGAGTCGACCTGGTGCACCCAGCGTTTGCCCACGAACGGCACGTCGCAGACGATGCGCGGCGTGGCGAAGCCCGGCAGGTAGCCCATGAGGTCGTGCTGCAGCCGCTGTGCCTCTGCCAGCGAGAGCCGCCAGTGCTCGGCGAACGGGATCATGTCGCACATGTAGAAGTAGTACGGCGTGATCGAGGCCTCGTCCTGCAGAGCGAAACACAGGTCGAGCAGCTGCTCGACCGAGTCGTTGACTCCGCGCATCAGGACGCCCTGGTTGCGGACGGCCCGGACGCCGGCGTCCAGCATCGCATTGGCAGCAGCGGCGACAGCGGGTGTCACCGACTGGGCGCTGTTCACGTGGGTGTGGATGGCCAGGGTGACGCCACGCTCTCGGGCCTTGGCCGCCACCCGGCCCACACCCTCGACGACCTCGTCTGCCAGCCAGTGCTGTGGCAGGCCCATGAGTGCCTTGGTGGCCAGGCGAACGTCGCGGATGTTGTCGATGTCGAGCAGCCGGTCCAGGAAGGACTCGAGGTTCTTCCACGGCATGTTGGCCACGTCGCCACCGGAGACGACCACGTCGCGCACCGCAGGGGTCGCCCGCAGGTAGTTCATCATCGCGTCGTAGCGGTCGACCGGCTTGAGGTCGAACCTGAGCTTGGGGATGACCGGCGTCGAGTTTCCGACGAGGTCCATCCGAGTGCAGTGGCCGCAGTACTGCGGGCAGGTCGACAGCAGCTCTGCCAACACCTTGGTGGGATAGCGGTGGGTCAGGCCCTCGACGGCCCACATGTCGTGCTCGTGCAGCGAGTCGCGGGCGGAGAAGGGGTGGCTCGGCCAGTCGATGCGGCGGTCGCTGAAGACCGGGAGCATGTAGCGGCGGACTGGATCGGCGTAGAACGCACGGGTAAACTCCTCGCCGGCGCGCGGAATGTAGTCCCCGGGCTCACTCGCGGCGCCCACACAGGGCACCATCGTGTTCATCATCTGGGGCGTCACGAGCATTGACATTGTGGCCCGCTCGGCCTGGTCCCGCTCCAGGTCGGCATAGAACGCGTCAGTGAGCAGATCGTCCATGAGCGCCCGCAGCCCCTTGATGTTCTTGACACAGTGAGCCCTCTGCCATTGGACACTGGCCCACTCGGTCGCCGTGATGTGGCGCCAGCCGGGCAAGCGGGTCCAGTCTGGCTCTACCAGCTTGTGACGCAGGTAGGCGTAGGGCTGTTCGATCTTTGGGTGCATGAATGGCATGATACGGGAGAACTTGCGTAATTCGTGTCTCCAAACCGCAATATTTGTTCATATGGGTCCAAATGCAGGAGGAAACGGTGGCTGTGCCGCTTGAACGAACCAAGAGCTCGCCCGTCGGTCTGCACCGGGTTCTGGAGCCATCGGGTGAGCAGATCACTTTGCCCCAGGCCGCTCAACGCCTGGACGCCTCGCCGCAGATCTGGGCCGACGAGGTGCGCATCGACATCGAGACCCTGAACCTCGACGCGGCCTCGTATCGCCAGCTTGTCGGCGTCCACCACAGCTCCGACGACCAGATCGACGGAGCTGCGATTCGGGCGTCCGTCCTGGACATCGTCGCTACCCGCGGCAAGATGCAGAACCCGGTCACCGGTTCGGGCGGCATGCTCATCGGGACGGTTGCCGAGGTGGGGGAGCGGAGCCCGCTCGGGCTTTCCGTCGGTGACCACGTCGCCACCTTGGTGTCCTTGTCCTTGACCCCGTTGCAGATCACCGACGGCCTGGTCCGATGGGACGGGCTGGGGGAGCGGGTGCCCGCTGCCGGCCACGCGATCCTGTTCGGCAGGTCCATCGCGGCGGTGCTGCCGGCCGATCTCGATCCCGAGCTCGCACTGATGGTGATGGATGTCTGCGGCGCACCTGCCCTTGTTGCCCGGCTGGTCCGCGAGTATGCAGCGAAGGGTGCGGCGCCTTCGGTGCTGGTCCTTGGCGGGGCAGGCAAGTCGGGGTCGATGTCCCTGGCTGCGGCCTACGACGCTGGGGCCGGACGTCGCGTCGCAGTCGTTCCCAACCGCCTGGAGGCGCGCATGCTGGACGGCCTGGGGCTGGCCGACCACGTCGTGATAGCGGACGCACGCTCTCCACTGGGGCTGTCCGGTGCGGTGCAGGCGGCCGGCGGCCCTGCGGACATCACGGTGGTCTGTGTCGACGTCCCTGGGTGCGAACAGCCGGCGATCCTGTCGACGGCACAGGGCGGCACTGTTGTCTTCTTCTCGATGGCGACGAACTTCGCAGCGGCCGCGCTGGGGGCCGAGGGTCTGGCTGCCGATGTGCGGATGCTCGTCGGCAACGGGTACGTGCCCGGTCACGCGGACTATGCCGTCGATCTGCTGCGCAGCAACTCCGCGGTGCGGGGGCTGTTCGAGAGCCGGCTGGAGACGAAGCAGACTGAGGCCTCGTGACCGCCGAATCCCCACAGACAGAGTCACCCCTGAAAGACTCAACACCGTCGGGCATATCCACGCTGTATCGCGGTGGCTTCGTCTACGGCGCGGCTGACCCCACGGCGACCGCGTTGGTTGTTGCCGACAACCAGATCGCATGGATCGGCTCCGACGAGGCAGCAGCCGCCCACGTCGATGGGGTCGAGCGGGTGGCCGAGCTCGAGGGAGCGTTGGTCACCCCCACCTTCGTCGATGCCCATGTTCATACGTCGGGGACCGGTCTGGGGCTGCGCAGTGCAGGGCTCACCGACGCACTGTCCCTGCGCCAAGCGCTGGAGAAGATAGAGAACGCTGCGCGCAAGAGGTCGGGCCGTCCGGTCTATGCCCCGAACTGGGATGAGCAGGGCTGGCCCGAGCATCGCCCGCCGACCGGCAAGGAGCTTGACCGCGCGACGTATGGCGGCGTGGTCTACTCACCACGGGTGGACGGCCACTCGGCTGTGATCTCCTCGGCGCTGGCGGCCGCATCCGGCGCCCGAGATCACCCGGGCTGGCACGAGAACGGGCTGGTGACCCGTGAGGCGCACCATGCGGCCCGCGACGCGTTCTACTCCGGGATCAGTGCTGCCGACCGCCGCGCCGACATCAATACCGCCTTGAACGCTGCGGCTGCGGCCGGTATCGGGCTGGTGCACGAGAACGGCGGGCCCACGCTCAGCTCGGAAGCCGACTTCGCCGACGTCCTCGCGGCCGGGCAGTGCGGTCACGGCCCGCAGGTCATCGGCTACTGGGCCCAGCTCGTCGGCGACGAGGAGTCGGCCAGGGCGCTTGCCAGTCGGATGGGCGCCCGAGGACTCGCCGGCGACCTTAACATCGACGGCTCGATCGGCTCACGAACCGCATCCCTGCGAGAGCCTTATGTTGACGACAATGACGGCCATGACGGTCCGGGCAGTCATGACACTGCCCGCCGCGGGCATCCATTCCTTTCAGTCCAGCAGGTCCGCGACCACGTCGCTGCCTGCTCGCTGGCCGGCATTCAGGCAGGGTTTCACGTCATTGGCGATGCTGGCGCCGACACCGTCATCGCCGGCTTTCAGGCAGCCGCAACCCAGGTCGGCGTGGCCAAGGTCGTTGCGGCGCGTCACCGCCTCGAGCACCTTGAGATGGTGGATGTCGTCGGCATCAAGGCCCTGGCCGAGCTCGGCGTCACCGCCTCTGTTCAGCCTGCTTTCCATGCCCGCTGGGGAGGGCCCGACGGCATGTATGCCGCACGTCTGGGTCCTGAGCGCGTTTCCGGCATGAACCCATTCGCCACGATGCAACTGGCCGGCATGTCCTTGGCCCTCGGCTCAGACACCCCCGTGACGCCCTTCGCGCCGTGGGAGGCGATCCGTGGCTGCGTCAATCACCACGACCCGGCCCAGCGGCTTTCGGCAGAATCGGCATTCCTGGCGCACACCCGCGGCGGGTGGCGTGCGGCGGGCATCGACGATCGCGGCTACCTTGGCGTTGGCCAGCCGGCAAGCTTCGCGCTCTGGTCAGTCGCCGGCGACTGCATGTCCGGCGGCCGCGTCTGCCTGCCTGACCTGTCGCCCGGAGCCACGTTGCCCACCAACCTGCGCACCGTCGTACGCGGTCGCACCGTTTTCGACCTGGAAGGGGTGTCATGAACACCAAGCCCAAGCTGGAGCTCGACCCGGTCGTCATCCGCAAGGCGCGCTCGCTGGCCCGAAAGGCTGGTGCGCCCGTCGTCAAGCTAGCCAGGACGCACACCACCGTGTCCGTCGAGCGGGCTGTGCTGCGGCTGGCCGGTCTGGCTGGTGCCGACCATGAAGGCGTGCCGTGGGTCAACCATCTGGTCGATGCTGTCCGCGACGAGGTGGGGCTCGAGCAAGGCGTGACCACGCCCGTATTCGATGCGTTGCGTCGCGGTGAAGCGTCCGACCTCTTGACGCTCGCCCAGAAGTCCGCCGCGGGCTCGGTGTCTTTCCACCTCCCACAGGGCCGCGACGGTCATGCCGCGCACAGCCTCGCGCTGCGCTCGGTCAAGCCCGGCATGATCCGCATCGACAAGAACCGCGCTATCCGGGACCGCCTGATCAAGAGACATGGAAACCCGAAACAGCGGCCGTGGATCTATCTGATCGTGGCCACCGGCGACATCTATGAGGACATCCCGCAGGCGCAGACTGCGGCTCGCGAGGGTGCGGACATCATCGCCGTCATCCGGTCGACCGGGCAGTCGCTACTCGATTTCGTGCCCGAGGGGGCGACCCGCGAGGGGTATGCCGGCACGTACGCCACGCAGGAGAACTTCCGTTTGATGCGGTCCGCCCTAGATGACGTGTCCAAGGAGCTGGGGCGCTACATCCGCCTGGTCAACTACGCGTCCGGGCTCTGCATGCCCGAGATCGCCACCCTGGCCGGACTCGAGCGACTCGACATGATGCTCAACGACTCCATGTACGGCATTCTCTTTCGCGACATCAACCCGATCAGAACGTTCGTGGACCAGCGGTTCTCGCGCCAGATCCATGCCCGGGCCGGCATCATCATCAACACCGGCGAGGACAACTACCTGACCACGGCCGATGCGGTCGATGCGGCGCACACCGTCACCGTCAGTCAGCTGATGAACGAGTACTTCGCCAAGGAGGCGGGGCTGGCCGACTGGCAGCTCGGCCTGGGTCACGCGTTCGAGATCAACCCCGAGATCCCTGACTCGTTCCGGATGGAGCTGGCGCAGGCACTGCTCGCACGCCAGCTGTTCCCGAACGCGCCGCTGAAGTGGATGCCGCCGACCAAGCACATGACCGGGGATGTGTTCCGCGGCTATCTGCTGGACGGCTTCTTCAACCTGGTGGGGGCCATGACCAGCCAGGACATCCTGCTCGTCGGGATGATGACCGAGGCCGTGGTAACCCCGTTCCTGTCCGACCGTGACCTGGCCCTACAGAACGTCCGCTACGTGCTCAACGCGGCGGGCGGGCTGGCCGAGGACTTCCACCCACCTCGTGACGGGTTCATTCAGACTCGTGCTCGCCGGGTGCTCTCCGAGGCCGTCGACCTGCTTGAGAAGATCGTCAATGACAAGGGCCAGCCCGGGTCGGTTCCGCTCCTGCAGGCCATCAGCGACGGCACCTTCGGATTGATGAAACGTCCACCCGATGCCGGCAAGGGCCTGGACGGCGTGGTCAAGTGCGCCTCCGGCTACGACAACCCAGCCAGCACGTTGTTGGAAGCAGGTACTGGAAGGTGAACACCCGGCAATCACCCTCGAGGCAGGCACCGGCAAAGGCACTGCCCTCCAAGACGTTGCCGGACATCATCCGGCCGTACGGCGACACCACCGGTGACGGCATGGTGCAGGTCTCTTTCACGCTCCCCATCCGCCATGACAAACGGGCAGAGGGCGCCGCGCTCCAACTGGCCGCCAAGATGGGCCTGGCGCCCGCACTACTCGTCCACGCCAAGGCGATGGGGTCGGACTTCACCTTCTTCATCGTCTATGGCAGCGTCAGCCACCTGGTGGACTTGAGCGAGGTCGTGGTGATCGAACGTGAGTTCGCGATGCTGAGCGCCAAGGACGTTAATGCCGCGATCAAGAAACGGCTGCACCGCAAGCTCGTCGTTGTCGGCGCCTGCATCGGTACCGACGCCCACACGGTGGGCATCGACGCGATCCTGAACATCAAAGGGTTCGCGGGGGAGAAGGGCCTGGAGTACTACACCGAGATCAAGGTAGTGAACTGTGGTGCCCAGGTGCTCGTGCCCGAGCTTGTCGCCCGCGCCCGCGCGGAGAAGGCCGACGCCGTACTGGTCAGCCAGGTCGTCACGCAGAAGGACGCCCACATCCACAACACGATGACCATGTCGGCGGCGTTCCGCGAGGCCTATCCCGCCGGGAAGGTGCCCCTGCTGATCGTCGGCGGCCCCCGGTTCGCCCAGGGGTCGGCGGCCGCTCTCGGCGTCGACCGGATCTTCGGCAAGGGCACGACACCCGGGGAGGTCGCTTCCTATCTCGTTCACGCCCTCGGGGTCGGGGATGGCGCCCCGTCACTATCCTGAGCGCACACCCGTGACGGTGAAGCGCTCAACGACGGCCAGGTGGCCGCCGGTGGACGCGACGATGGTGACCGGCCCCGGCTGGGTCCCGGTCAGGCGCAGCGGCACCGACCACGGTGCGGAGGCACCGGCGGGCAGGCAGCAATAACCCCCGACGACGCCGTGCAGCTGTCGGGCCGTCACGCGAATGCTTTCGTCAACCCCGGCGATGTGTCCCCCGACGGCGATGGTGCCCGCGACCCTGGACCCGTAGGGTGGCTCGGTCAACGAGAAGGTGGCTGTGTCGTCGGTGCCAACGACTTCCCACGGCCGGGCGGCCCCGGACCCGATACGCACAAGGTGGATCACGGCCGCGGTCCCGGTCGTGCCCCCGGCGGTGTAACCGACAGTGACGTGGGCATCGCTGGCTGTGACCGTCTGGCGCACCACTCGGTTGATCTCAGTGAAGTTGAGGTACTGGCTCGCGAACATGACGGCGATCTGACCGGCGTCCAAGTGCCACGGCTGGTGGCCCCCCGGGTTTGCCTCCCGCTGCCACTGCTCCGCTGCAGCGACCGAGGCGAACGGCCACAGAGGCACGTACACGAACGATGTCCCGTTCGATGGGAGGGGGCCGTGCGCTGGCGAGGCGCTCGCGGCCGAGGTTGCCGTCCCGCTCGCCGTGCTGGATGAGGCGGAGGCTGAGCTGGGGGTGGAGCTCGAGTGGGTGACGGAGGTCGACTGTGTGGTCGTTCCTGCCCCGCCGCAGGCGGCCAGAGTCAAGGTCAGCGCCAATGCTGCAACGAGTTCTCTGCGCATATCCGCCCCTTCGTCGGTGCCAATGATCCCCGCGGGTCGCTGATCAGCGCAATAGCGAACACGCTTCAGGTCGCGACGATTCCGTTCTCCGGGGCTCCTGGCCCGAGATGGTCGGTGATGTAATGGCCTTCCGCGTCCCGGTTCACCACCGATCTCGCGTCACACGATGGCATCACGAAGGAGCACGCAGATGAGCACGCACGGACCAGCCACAGTCGGTATGACGGTGACGCATCGTCGCTACGTCGCGTACAGCCACGCGCACTACGCCGGCAACCTCGTGGACGGCGCCTACTCGCTGGCAGCCTTCGGTGACGTCGCGACCGAGATGTGCATCCGCACCGATGGCGACGAGGGCCTGTTCGCCTCCTACAGCGACGTGCAGTTTCGGGCGCCGGTCCGGGCGGGCGACTGCATCGAGATCGAGGCGATACTGGTCCGGGTAGGTTCGCGCAGCCGTGAGATGAGCTTCGAGGTCCGGGTCATGACGCGGGGCAACCCGGACGGTGGCGACTCCGGAGCTGACCTGTTGAACGAACCGATTGTCGCAACCACTGCTCGCGGCGTCGTCGTCGTGCCAGCCAATATCTGATCGGCTCCGGCGTGTCGCTCACGACACGCCGAGACTCAAGAAAGATGCAATATTTACAAGGGAATTCGGTGTGCCTCTGACCTGCGGTTATGTGCATCGCCGCAGGTGAACGCAGGGTTGACAGCAGGTGTCGAACAGGTAGGTTCGAATCCGTTGGCCGCCGCTGAATCAGAAAACAAGCGAAGGTCGCAGGGCTTGGGTGTCTTCGGGACCCATGACGGTCGGGGTGTGTAACCGTTATGAGAAACCAGATCCACGAGATCCCCGGTCAGGTGACCCATCGCAGGGCATCGGAGGCGGTTGGCGGCAGGGTCGCGTGCTCAGTAGACAACGGCGTCGAATCGGCATCCAGTCGCTTCGCCGCTGGTCCCAACGGCAACGGACCCTGCCGCATCCGGTGCCACACACCGAGGCGCCGCCGATGAGGCGGTGCGGGGGAGTCGGGTTGTGATCTAGCCTGAGCCGGTGTATCGCTACCCGCTTGCCGTTGCTTCTGGCCTGGCTCTGTGGCTGGCATTTCCCTCTCACGACCTCTGGATCATGGCGCCGATCGGTGTCGCGCTCCTGGCGCTGGCCACCTGCGGGGCGCCTGCCTGGCAGGGCGCTCTGCTCGGACTGGTCAGCGGGCTGGCGTGTTTCCTACCGCTGTTGTCCTGGTCTGGCGTCTACGTCGGTGCACTCCCGTGGATCGCCCTGTCTGTACTGGAGTCCCTCTATATCGCTCTTCTGGGTCTGACTTGCGCCCTGCTCCAGCGCGGAGCATCACCGTCTGCGGTCGGCAGGGTGCGGCCCATGGTTGTTTCTTTGGCCTGGGTGGCCCAGGAAGCGCTGCGGGACAACACCCCGTTTGGCGGGTTCCCCTGGGGACGCCTGGCCTTCAGCCAAGCCGACTCGCCACTGGCCGCACTGGCCGCCCTTGGCGGTGCCCCTGCGGTAACGTTCGCGGTGGCGCTTGTCGGTGGACTGCTCGCTGTAGCGGTTGCTCGGCTGATAAGTAGCCGCCGATCAGCCGGCCAATCCGGCCTGCGGAGTGGGGGCATGGCTCGAAGCGTCCTCGTTGGGATGGGTGGGCTTGCCTGCGCGATCGCCGTCCTGCTGCTGCCCCTGCTCGTGCCCAGACCGACTGACGGCCCGACCGCACGGTTCCTCGCGGTGCAGGGCAACGTGCCGCGGCCCGGTCTGGACTTCAACGCGGAGCGTCGGGCCGTCCTGGACAACCACGCAAGGGTGACCCAGCAGGCGGCTGCAGCGGTGAAGGCAGGGACACGACCCAAACCAGACCTCGTGGTGTGGCCGGAGAACGCTTCGGATATCGACCCACTGCGCAACCCCGACGCCGCGAACGTCATCAGCGGGACGGTGGACGCCATCAACACGCCGCTCATCCTGGGTGCCGTTCTGGATGAGCCGCGACCCATGGTGTCCAACGCCAGCCTTTTGTACCTCCCCGGCCGGGGCTTGGCCGGGCGCTACGTCAAGCGACATCCGGTCCCGTTCGCCGAGTACATCCCGTACCGTTCGTTCTTCCGGCACTTCAGCGACAAGGTCGATCTGGTCTACTCAGATTTCACCGCGGGTAAGACGGTCGGTATGTTTCGGATACCTGCCAGTGGCGGGGGGACGATCGCCGCAGGCCCCATCATCTGCTTCGAGGTGGCCTACGACGGACTGGTCCGGGACACCGTCGACCACGGTGCCAACGTCCTGCTCGTCCAGACCAACAACGCCACCTTCGGGTTCACTGACGAGTCTGTTCAGCAGCTGGCCATCTCCCGGCTACGCGCCATCGAGCATGGGCGTTCGATCGTGCACATATCCACCGTCGGGGTCAGCGCGCTGATCACCCCTGATGGAACGGCGCATCAGCGCAGTACGTTGTTCACACCGGCAGTGCTTGCCGCCAACCTTCCGCTGCGCACCGGTCGCACCGTCGCGGACCGGGTTGGGCCTTGGCCCGAGAACCTGGCCAGCGCCGGCTTCGCGACGATGTTGGTTCTACTGGCTTTGGGGCGCTTGCGCCGCCGCCGACGATAAGGTCGGTCACTCGACCCGTACTAAGGAAGCCCATGACACAACCGCAGACCAGGCCCCCGATCGGCAAGATCGTGGTGCTGATCCCGACCTACAACGAACGCGAGAACCTCTCGCCGATCGTTTCGCGGTTGCGTGTCGCAGTCCCCGAGGCGGACGTCCTGGTCCTCGACGACAACTCCCCGGACGGCACCGGTGACGTTGCCGATCGGCTGGCGTCCGATGACGGTCAGGTTCGCGTACTGCACCGAATGAGCAAGGAGGGGCTTGGGGCGGCCTACCTCGCCGGGTTCACGTGGGCTCTGGATCGGGGCTACGACGTCCTGGTCGAGATGGACGCCGACGGATCCCACCAGCCCGAGCAGCTGCGGTCCCTTCTGGGGGCACTCGCCGGCGCCGATGTCGTGCTCGGCTCGCGCTGGGTTCCGGGCGGCTCTGTGGTCAACTGGCCCATGCATCGCAGGGCCCTCAGCGTCGGTGGCAACATCTATGTGCGCGTGCTCCTCGGTATGCCGATTGGTGACGCCACCGGGGGATACCGGGCCTACCGCGCGTCGGCGCTGAACACCCTGAACCTGCAGAGGGTCGCTTCCCAGGGCTACTGCTTCCAGGTCGATCTCGCGTGGCGGGCGATACGCGCTGGCCTGAGGGTGGTCGAGGTGCCGATTACCTTCGTCGAACGCACGATCGGCGACTCTAAGATGAGCCAGGACATCGTTAGAGAGTCGTTGCGCAACATCACGATATGGGGCGCACGGTATCGGCTTGACCAGGTTCGGTCACTTTTTCGAAGGGAACCACGGTGGCACCGACTCGACGCCTGACCCGTCGCGGCCGTCGACGCCCGCATTGGGGGTGGTATGTCTTCCTGGCGCTGCTGGTCGTGCCGGTGGCTGAGATCGCGCTGATCGTCGCAGTGGGCAGCGTGATCGGCGGCTGGCAGACTCTTGCACTGTTGTTGGCGGAGTCGGCCCTGGGCGCCTATCTGGTCAAGCACGAGGGGCGCCGCTCCTGGCAGGCCCTAAAAGTGGCCCTGAACACCGGGCAGATGCCGGGGCGTGAGCTGGCCGACGCCGCTCTCATCCTGATCGGCGGCGCCCTGCTGCTGACCCCGGGCTTTCTGACCGACCTCGTCGGCTTCTTCTTCATCCTGCCGTTTACCAGACCGATCACCCGGCGATGGTTGCAGCGAGTGGTTGAGCGTCGCCTGGTGGCCAGGTCGGGCATCGTTCGCGGCGAGGTTATCTGAGCCGCGTGATACGGCTTGGGGAGCAGCAACAAGCCCCGCGGCCATCGAGGGGGGAGGCGTAACGGGGCTTGTCGGTCCAAACGTCTGTGGGTCAGGCGGTGCGCTTGCGGCGCGGCTTCTCTCCGCGCGATGCCCGGAGCAACGCCAGTCGTTCCTTGAGTAGCTCTTCGAGTTCCGGAATGGACCGACGCTCGAGCAGCATGTCCCAGTGAGTGCGAACAGCCTTCACGTTCTTGTACTCCGGTTCCGGTCCATCCACCAGCCGGGCCTCCACACCGCAACGGCACTCCCATACAGACGGCACGTCTGCCTCGACAGAGAATGGAAGCTCGCTGATGTGCTTCTCAGGGCATACATATCGGACAATCTGACGCTCACTGAGCACGACGTTCGTGTCGGTCTCCATGCTCAGCGCACTCAGATTGGTTCCGCGAAGTGATCGTTCTGCCATGACGGGTGTACTCCCAACGTGCTGCCCGCGCTAGTTTGCGCCGGGGATTCACTGGGCACAACGCCGCAGTCAGGTTCAATGTTCCGGGTTCGACAGATGCCGCCCGCATCCATGATACCGCGGATGGGGGAGTGGGTCA
>Ga0208079_1001177_pt1 | contig 13942 bp, 11 predicted proteins | sample NGESurdeep092012_5_FD_184474 | JGI IMG/M metagenome (GOLD analysis project Ga0208079, IMG submission 184474) | Arctic peat soil microbial communities from Barrow, Alaska - NGEE Surface sample 210-2 deep-092012 (SPAdes) | ecosystem: Environmental > Terrestrial > Soil > Wetlands > Peat ... | reverse complement strand
CACGCCCGAAATTCGAGCACGTTCGAGGCGACTTCGCGAATCGCGAGGTCAGGGCCCTGTTTCAGCCCGCAGCCTGCGGGGGAGGTGAATGTTTACCTTCATGTTGCGGACCGACAAGTTGATTCACTCCGCTTCGACGCTGGCATTTCGACCAACACCGGAAGTTTCACTACCAGGGAACTTGGCTTCTCCCCGGGCCGGACTTCCACCGGCTGGCTGTCGTGAGCTTTTCGCTCGGTTAGGTCATAATCACTCCTTTGTGTTCATGGCAGCCGAGCTGCTGGACGCACCGGAATTGAGCGGGGTGAGTGGGGATCGTGACGGGCTCAGTTGGCCAGCAGATCGAACGCGAACGGCTTGAGATATCCGCCGACCCAGGCGGTCGGGAGCCGGCCTTCGTCAATGGCTTCAGGTGCATTGATGAAATGTTTGGTCTCGATTGCGGCAGCAAGCACATCTTGAACCGGCCCGTGTGAACCGCCACGCCTAACCGGCGACAAGAACATCATTATTGTTTCGGGGCAAGTTCGGTACTGCCGGCGGGAGTACGCTTCACGAAGTGAAAGGGGGTTGACATGACCGATAAGTCTCCCCGCAAGGCCGCCTCCAAAAAGTCCGGCAAGACGCTCAAAGAGAAGCGCCAGGCCAAGAAGGACAAGGAACAGACCCGTAAGGGCTGACCACCTGACGGCCCATACCGGCCTTTCGGCTCCTTTGTGCAGACCGACTAGTCTCCGCGTCTCGCCCACGAACTCATCCAAAACGGACTGCGACCTTCAATCTCGCTGTGGGCTTCGTGGTCTGGCGGCGGTCGCAGACCCGGCGTTATACATGTGATCCGTGTCAAGTCGACGTCTCGACGGGCCGGTCAGATTATGGGGTTCTCATGAAAGCACCCGACGCAAGGGACGAACCGACCCGTCTTCACCGACCACAGGACGTAGTCACGCCCATGCCCGTGGACCAGGTATGGCTCCTCCACCACCCGAACCTGCCACTCGATAAAAGCCACCATCGCCAACGTCCCCACGAACGTGTCGACCGCCGGCGCCAGCACGGTGAGCCCGATTGCAGTGGCGATCATCGCCGAGTAGATGGGGTTGCGAACCCAGCGAAACGGGCCGGCGGTGACCAACCCCGTCGTCTCGCCGCGGTTGACACCGATGCGCCACAACACCCCCATCGTCAGTTGCGACCACACCATCACGGCGATCGCGGCGGCGATGAGTCCTGCCCCCGGGACGATCCAGGGCCAGGATGGCCTCAAGTGGGGGCCGAGCTGCGAGCCGATGGTGGCGAGGGGGGTTGCTCCCATCAATCTGACCAGCGCGAGGCAGCTCAATAGCGAGGCAACCCAGGACTGGGCTGTCCAGCGGCGCCAGTCGAGGACGACGAAGACCGTCCCCGCCCAACGGTGTCCGAACACGGTCTTCACGACGACGACCGCTTCCACCCACAAAACCAGAGCGGCTAGTCCGACTCATGCCATGAGGCATTATCAGGGCTGCCTAACTTTTTTGTCAAGGGCCATCCAAAACAAGGGATCGCATCTCCCTCGTGGTCACGCAATCGTCTCGAACGTCGGCTTCCCCCCACTCTTGACCCGGCATTTAGGGACGTCTGAGGCAGGATGACAGTGGTGCACGTGTGGTCGTTGCCCCAGAACAATGTCGACGCGGCAGAGCGTGACAGGCGTCGAGCATCCTCTCTGCGCTTTGATCGCTGCACAACGTGGCCCGTCCTTTGGACAGGTTCGGTGATACCTTGACCCCGTGACCGACCGCAGAGTGAGTACCTGCGCTTGGGCGTTGCGTTGAAATGATCAGGGCGATGGGGCTCACCAAGTCCTACGGCGAGAAGGTCGTCGTCGACGATCTCTCCTTTGAGGTCAACCCGGGCACGTTCACCGGATTCATCGGTCCAAACGGCGCCGGCAAGTCGACCACGATGCGCATGCTGATCGGGTTGGACCATCCCGATGCCGGCACGGCCACGATCTCGGGTCTGCCCTATCCCGATCTCAAAGATCCCATGCGAGAGGTCGGCGTGCTCATCGAGGCCAAGGCCTTTCACGCCACTCGCACAGCGCGCAACCACCTGCGCATGCTGGCTGCCGCTGGCGACATCAGCCGAGCGCGGATCGATGAAGTACTTGAGATGGTGGGACTGACCGGTGAGGCTGACCGTTCCCCCGCCGGTTACTCCTTGGGCATGGCCCAACGCTTCGGGCTGGCTCTGGCCCTCCTCGGAGATCCGGGGATTCTCATCCTCGACGAGCCGACAAATGGACTTGACCCAGAAGGGATCGCCTGGATGCGCGACCTGCTGCGCTCGTTGGCCGATGATGGCCGCAGCGTGTTCGTCTCGAGCCACTTGCTCTCCGAGCTGGCACAGGTGGCCGACGAGGTAGTGGTGATCGGTCAGGGCCATCTCATCGCCGCGGGCAGCGTGGCCGACTTCGTGGCCGAGAGCCAGCACAACAGGGTGAAGGTGAAGTCGCCACAGATCGACGAGCTGAAGCACTTGCTCGTCGGCTTGGGGGCGACCGTCAGCGTCGATGAAGAGGGGGCGCTCGAAGTGAGGGGCGCCGATGCCGAGGCCATTGGACAGCTTGCCTTCAGAAGCGGGATAGAACTCCACGACTGGCGTCAGTCGCTGCCTCTCTCGAAGAGGCGTTCTTGGAGGCCACCGCCGATTCGACGGAATACCGCTCGAAGGCAGGCAACGATCCCACCTCTTCGCCTGAGGGCACGCCATGAAACGAGTGCTGCGTTCGGAGTGGATCAAGTTCGCCACGGTACGGACCAACATCATCGTCGTCATTGCCGGAATTGTGGTGACGCTTGGACTGGCCGCGCTCACTGCCGCGCTGGTCAAGCTGGGTCCGACTGCCACCTCTGGGACTGCGCTCCAGTCGGCGACCAATCCGTTCCTGCTGTACTTCCTGCTGATCCTTGGCGTCCAGTCATTCACCCAGGAGTACCGATTCGGCACCATGCGGGTGACGCTCACCGCATCGCCGAGAAGGATCGACGTGTTCTGGAGCAAGCTCGTCATCCTCGGCCTGGTCGGGGTGGTCACGTGTGTCGTGTACCTGGCGATCTCGTTCCCGGTGACCATGGCGATCCTGCATCAGCGTGGCCTCCCCACTGCTCTATTCTCCGATCACCAGGTTCGACAGGCGCTCTTTGGCTACGTCGCCGTGTGCGCCCTTGGCTCGGCTCTCGGTGCTGCTGTCGGGGCACTAATACGAAGCACTGCACTCGCCGTCACGCTCGTACTTGTCTGGCCCCTGGTCATCGAGCAGACGATGGCCGGCCTGCTGCCCAAAGCAGTCTCCAAGCACCTCCCCTTTCAAACTGCCCAAGCGGCCGCTCAGCTGCCCACCAAGGGATACCTCGACCACTGGGACGGTCTGGCCACGTTCGCTCTGTTCACTGTCGTGTTCGTCTACGTGGCCTTGACCCGCTTCACCCGTTCTGACGCCTGAGCGAGTGCATTGACCCGATGGACCGCACATTGAGATCCTCTGGTGTCTTCACCGGCATGGAAGCGACCAGGCCAACAGACTCGGACCGGGCGGTGTGCCTTGTCTCAGCCGAAGCTGAGCTCACTGCCCTTGTGATGGCGGCCGATCCCGACCTTCCTCGGGCTGGTCTCCCCCGGCCCCGGCGCCCGGGTCCTGCACACTGCCGGAGCTGTCGCCGCGGTGTTCGGGTTCATCTTGGTGCTGACCGCGGCTGGCACCGCCCTCGACCGACGCGACGGGTGGAACCCTGTCGCGAACCGAAAGCGACGGGAGCCCCGTGTCCAGCATTCCTCTTCTAGACGACCGCCCGGCCATCAGCCAACGCCGGGTGCTGGTGATCATCGGCGGCCTCCTGCTGGGAATGGTGTTGGCCTCGCTGGACCAGACCATCGTCGCCACCGCGTTGCCGACCATCGCCGGTGACCTGCACGGGCTTTCGCACCTGTCCTGGGTGGTGACCGCTTACCTGCTCGCCTCCACGGCCTCCACTCCGCTGTGGGGCAAGCTCGGGGACCTCTACGGTCGCAAGAGCTTCTTCCAAGCCTCCATCGTCATCTTCCTCGTTGGCTCCGTCCTCGCCGGGCTGAGCACCTCGATGCTCGAGTTGATCGCATTCCGGGCCCTCCAGGGCATTGGAGGAGGTGGGCTCATGATCGGAGCCCAGGCGATCGTCGGCGATGTTGTCTCGCCTCGCGAACGGGGCCGCTACATGGGCTTCTTCGGCGCCGTGTTCGGGGTGACCAGTGTCATCGGCCCCCTGGTCGGTGGGTTCATCGTGACCAACCTGTCCTGGCGGTGGATCTTCTACATCAACCTGCCGATCGGAGCCGTCGCCCTGGTGGTGACCACCATCGTGCTGCCGAGTGCCCTCACCCGGGTCCACCACGTCATCGACTACCTTGGCACCATTCTGCTCGCTAGCGCGGCCACCGGTCTGGTGCTGCTCGCCACCCTCGGGGGCACCACCTACGCCTGGGTTTCGGCGCCGATCGCCATCCTCGGAGTCGCCAGCATCGTGCTCCTGGCCATCTTCGTCATGGTGGAGCACCGGGCGGCCGAGCCGGTACTCCCACTCAAATTGTTCGCCAACCGGATGTTCTCCGTCACCAGTGTCGTCGGCTTCGTCGTCGGCTTCGCCATGTTCGGCGCCATCACCTACCTGCCCCAGTACATGCAGATCGTCCGGGGTGCGAGCCCCACCGGCTCTGGTCTCGAGTTGCTACCCCTCATGGCCGGTCTGCTTCTCACCTCGATCACCTCGGGGCTGCTGATCACCCGCTGGGGCCGCTACAAGATCTTCCCCATCCTCGGCACGGCCCTCATGACCGTAGGGATGTACCTGCTCTCGCGCCTTACGGTCGACACCGGCACCCTGGACAGCTCGTTGTACATGTTCGTGCTCGGCGTGGGCATAGGTGGCGTCATGCAGGTCCTGGTCATCGCCGTGCAAAATGCCGTTCCCTACGAGGACCTCGGTGTCGCCACCGCGGGCGCCACCTTCTTCCGCTCGATCGGAGGGTCGTTCGGAACCGCGGTGTTCGGCGCCATCTTCGCCAACCAGCTCACCGGCAACTTGACCCACTACCTCGCCGGTACCCCGGTCCCCGCCGGTTTCCACAGCTCTGCTGGGGCCAGCCCGGCCACGCTCGCCAAGCTGCCGGCCGCCGTGCACTCTGGCTACATCCACGCCTTCTCGGCATCCCTGCACACCGTGTTCCTCATCGCCGTCCCCATCGCCGCGGTCGCCTTCGCATTGACCTGGCTGCTCAAAGAAGTTCCGCTCCGCAAGACGACCCAGGCACCCAACCCTGCCGACACCCTGGCCCCCAATGCCATGCCCGCGGTGCGCTCCTCCCTCGACGAGATCGCTCGGGCCCTCAGCGTCCTGATGAGCAGGGAAGGGCGGGTACGCTCCTACGAGCGCCTCGCCGCCCGGGCCGGGCTCGACCTCGACCCTCGCAGCTGCTGGATGCTGCTCCGCCTCCACGATCGTCCTGCCGACGACCTGGGAGATCTCGCTCTGCACCTGCGCGTCCCACCATCCTCCCTCGAGCCCCTCATCGACGCCCTGGTCGAGCGGGGCCTCGTCGCATCGAACGGGAGCGTCGAACACGCCATGCCGGAAATCCCCCGGTTCAGCCTCACCGACCAAGGACAACTCGACATCGAGCGTCTCGCCGCGGCCCGACGCGACACCCTTTCCGAATTCGTGGCCGACTGGGCCCCCGAGCGCCACGTCGAGCTGGCCGAGTTGCTCACCCGCCTGGCGCGAGAGTCGATTGACGACCCTGTCCCGCCCAACTGACCGCGAACCCCGCACTTCCACCCCGGCCGTCCGACAACCCCGGCCGTCCGACAACCCCGACTCACCGTCGGCGAGACGAACGACCGTGCGGTCGCCGCGCTGGTATGCCAGGAAGTCGATGATCTCCGCCACAACGACCTCCGTCGGGTCTTTCTCGACGCCGGTGAAGAAGATCTTCAAGTCGAACGCGACCGCTCGCAGCGTGTTCGGCCGGGCCCTGCCGGCGACGATCTCCAGGTATCGATCAAGCAGCGGATGGCCGAGCGAATAGCGGGCCTCACCGGACGGCGAAGCGAAGCGGACAAGGGACGGGCAGGTGGTCATCCCGGCACCCTGTCAGCCGCGTGTGAAAGACGCGGGGATACACGATGGATCACCCGTGTATTAAGCGATCTGCATGCGTCTTTGTGCAAGGCGAGGTTCCCGCACCCCGCTTCTATCCGAAATTCCCGAAAAGGGCGGCCCTGCGCAGCCCACCGGTTGACGCCCCCGGACCATCCGGGGCGTCGTATGTAGACGTGCCGTCAGTCGGATTTGGCCGGCACAGCTTCGTCGACAGCAGCAGCAGCCACTGGCGCAGCAGGCTCCGCCGCAGAATCAACCTCGGTTTCCGTCACAGGCTCCGATGCAGCCGCCTCGGGCTGGGTCGTCACGGCCGCCTCGGTCTCCGTCACCGCCTCGGTCCCCGCAACGGCGGCCCCGGTCCCCGCAACGGCGGCCCCGGTCTCGACCGCGGCCGGCTCGCCCTCGGCGCTCTCGGTCCCGGCTTCTTCGGTCCCGGGCTCGGCCACAAAATCGGCCCAGGCCGCCTGGGCCTCGGTTTCGGGCGTGAACTCGGTCTCGGTGTACTCGAACGGACCGATGTAGTTGCCCTCGGCGTCGTAAGCATGTTCACCGAATGCTTCGCGGTACTCCTCGGACACCTCGCCACCCTCGGCTGCCTGCTTGATGGACAAGCTGATCCGCCGGCGCTGGAGGTCGATGTCGATGATCTTCACCCACAACTCCTCACCCGGTGCCACTACCTGCTCGGGCAGGTCGACATGGTGCACGGCCATCTCGGAGATGTGGACCAGGCCCTCGATGCCGTCTCCAACCTGCACGAAGGAACCGAAGGGGACAAGCTTGGTGATGCGCCCGTAGACCAGTTCGCCGATCTGGTGAGAGTTGGCGAACTCCTGCCATGGGTCGGACTGTGTGGCCTTGAGCGACAGGCTGATCCGTTCCTTGGACAAATCGACGTCGAGCACCTCGACTTCGATCTCGTCACCCACCGCCACCACCGAAGACGGGTGATCGACATGCTTCCACGACAATTCCGACACGTGGACGAGTCCGTCCATGCCGCCCAGGTCGACGAAGGCACCGAAGTTGACCACCGATGACACCGTGCCGCGGCGACGCTCCCCGGGCTTGAGGTTCTCGAGGAATTCGCCCCGCTGTTCCTTTTGAGTCTCTTCGAGCCAGGCCCGCCGGGACAGCACCACGTTGTTACGGTTTCTGTCGAGCTCGATGATCTTCGCCTCGATGGTGCGGCCCACATACGGCTGAAGCTCGCGCACACGACGGAGTTCCACCAACGACGCGGGCAGGAAGCCACGAAGACCGATGTCCACGATGAGCCCGCCCTTGACCACTTCGATGACCGGGCCGGTGACGACCTCGTCGGCTTCCTTCAGCTTCTCAATGGTGCCCCACGCCCGCTCGTACTGGGCCCGCTTCTTCGAGAGGATGAGCCGACCTTCCTTGTCCTCCTTGGTCAGGACAAGCGCCTCGATCGACTCTCCCAGAGAAACAATTTCGGACGGATCCACATCATTGCGGATCGAGAGTTCGCGCACGGGCACCACACCCTCGGACTTGAAGCCGATGTCGAGAAGGACTTCGTCGCGGTCGATTTTGACCACGGTGCCCTGCACGAGGTCGCCGTCCTCGAACTCGACGATGGTGCTGGCCATGGCATCTTCGAGAGACGCCCCGCCCAGGTCATCTTCGGTGATCGAGCGGGGGACATAGACCCCGTCCTCGTCGAAATGACCCATGGACTCTGAGGACAGGAGGGCGGGGCCCCCGGGTACTGCCGATACGTCGGACATGAAGTAGGTAGCTCGCTTTCCGGACAGGTCCCGCTCCGCCGATGACGACGATGCGGATGAAGACAGAGGTCACGAGGTTGTGACCGAACAGCGATCTTAGCCTATGGAAGGCTCAGCTTCTTTTTGCCTCCGCCCAGGAGGAACCCCAGGCCATCGCCACTTTCAGGGGAACCGACAGGTCCGCCGCCCCGGTAAGGGCCACTTCGGTCAGCTCCGCCACCGCGTCGGCTTCGGTGGGATCAACGTCGATGATGACCTCGTCGTGCACCTGCAGAACCAGATCAGACGCATAGCTTCCCTCTTCGAGTGCCGTGTCGAGGCGGAGAAGTGCCACTTTGAACAGGTCGGCAGCCAGGCCTTGGATCCCGGCGTTCATGGCCTGGCGCTCGGCGGCTTGTCGGATCTGGTAGTTGGTGGCGACCAGTTCGGGAAGGAGGCGCCTGCGCCCGAATTCGGTAACCGTGTAACCGGTGGACCGGGCCTCGGCCACCGTGCGCTCCATGTAGTCGTGCACGGCCGGAAATGCCTCGAAGAACGCCTGGAGGATGCCCTTTGCCTCTTCGACCGACACTCCCAGTCGTTGGGACAAGCCGTAGGCCTCCATGCCATAGGCCAGGCCATAGGAGACCATTTTGGCGGTGGAGCGCTGCGCCGAGGTCACTCGATCCCTGTCGATCCCGAATACCTGAGACGCCACCGTGCGGTGGATGTCCTCTCCGGCGGCGAAGGCAGACGTCAGGCCCGGATCACCGGAGAGGTGAGCAATGGCCCGCAACTCCACCTGGTCGTAGTCGGCGACCAGCAGCCGGCGCCCGGCCGACGGAACGAAGGCCTGGCGGAATCGCCGGCCCTCTTCGGTGCGGACCGGGATGTTGTGCAGATTCGGCCGGTCGGAGGAGAGCCGCCCGGTCCGAGCCACGGTCTGGCGGAAGGTGGCATGAATCCGCCCGTCGCTGCCCACTTCGGCGGCCAGACTCTCCCCGTAGGTGGACCGGAGCTTTTCCACCTCCCGGTACCGGAGTAGGGCCTCGACCACCGGGTGCTGATCTCGGAGTTGCTCGAGGGCCCGGGCATCGGTGGAGAATCCGGTCTTTGTCTTGCGGGTGGGGGTGAGCCCGAGGCGCTCGTAGAGCACCGACCGCAGTTGGGGAACCGAATTCACATTGAACGGTCCACCGGCCAGATCCTGGATCGTTGCCTCCAACTCACGACACTCATCGGCCAGACCGGCAGCAATGGCGTGCAACACACCCCGGTCCACCGGGATCCCGGTGACCTCCATGCGTGCCAATACCCGCACCAGGGGCCTCTCGATGTCGTCGTGGAGAGCCGTCTCTCCCACCGCGGCCAGTGCCGACTCGAGTGGAAACCGCAGACGCGCCACCACAGAGACCAGCTGTGTGGCTCTCAGCACCTGCGCATCCATGGGCGCAACTTCGCCGGTCTCGTCATCTCCCAGTGCGAAAGAGCCCTGCCCTCCCGGCCCATCGTCCACGGTGACGCCCAACTGCTGGTTGGCCAGATCAACCAGGCGATAGCTGGAGATGGAAGGATCGAGCAGGTACGCAGCTACCGCGGTGTCCATCACGAGTCCCACGATGTCCACGCCCAACGGGAGCAGGGAACGCATCAACTCTTTGACATCGTGGGCCACCACCCCCAATCCCCCTTCGCCGAACGCGACGGCCAGGGCCGACATGACCGTCGGATCTTCGAGCACCGGGGATCCACCTCCACCTCGGAGATACAGCACCGGATGGGTCTCGATTGGTCCCGATTCGGGTGTCAGGGCGAGGTCCCGGAGGGAGGACCTCCCCGGATCGCCGGTCCATTGCGCAAACAGGGCCAGGTTGCCGGTTCCCGACCGGGCCAAGGTGACGATGGCGTCGAGCCCGACCACGGCGGAGGCGGCATCGTCTGGCACCATCAGGTCTGGGGCAACCAGCCAGGCGGGTTGATCCTCGACCGGTCCGGCCCCACCCCCCGGCTTCTGGCCCACGACCTCAGCACCCGCACTCCCACCAGCGAGCGGTGGACCCAAGAGGCCGTCGTTCATGACCGTCTGGAACCGGGTCCATATCGTTCGCAACTCGAGTTCGGCGAACATGGCCCGGGCCACCTCGGTGTCCCATCCGCCCAGCTCGAGCTCATCGACGCTGATCTCCAGCGGGACGTTCCGTATCAGTGGGATCACTTCGGCGTTCTTCCGGACCCGGTCGACATAGGCGGCCAGGTTCTCCCTCAGCCTGGGTGACAACGCGTCGAGGTGGGCATAGAGCGAATCGAGATCGCCGTACTCGTTGACCAGTTTCGCCGCCGTCTTCTCCCCCACCCCGGGCACACCCGGCAGGTTGTCGGACGGATCGCCTCGCAAGGCCGCCAACAACGGGTACTTCGGCGGCCTCACCCCGGTCCGCTCCTCGATGCCAAGCTCGTCGTAGAGGACGTAGTCGCTCACCCCGCGCCGGTTGTACAACACCCGGATGAAGGGGTCCTCGACGAGCTGGTATGCATCGCGATCGCCGGTGACGATGATCACCGGCTGTGATCGGTCTCGGGCTTCCGTGGCCAGCGTGGCCAGGACGTCATCAGCCTCATACCCGACGGCTTCGACGACAGGGATGGCCAGGGACCCGAGGAGGGCCCGGATCATGTCGAACTGTGCGACGAGATCTGCGGGAGTCTCTGCCCGACCCCCCTTGTAATCGTCGACCACATCGTCTCGGAAGGTGCCTCCCGGAAGATCGAAGGCGACGGCCAGCCCCGATGGGCGGTGGTCCCGCACCAGGTTGACCAACATGGAGGCGAAACCATGGACTGCGTTGGTGACGACGCCGGCGCTGGTGGCCAGATCGGGCGGGAGGGCAAAGTAGGCCCGAAAGGCCAACGACATTCCGTCCAGGAGGATAAGTGGGCTGCCGTTGCCCTTGGTGGTGGAGCTCGCACTGGCCATAGCTGAGGGATCGCCCTTCCTACGGGACGAGCGATCCTTCGAGCACTTGGCGGGCCACGTCGATCATCCGTGCCCGGGTCCGCATGGCCGTCTTCTGGATGAATCCGAACGCGTCCGACTCGGTCATGCCGAACTGCTCCATCAACACCCCTTTGGCCCCGTCCACCATACGTCGGGTTTCGAGTTTGTCCTCGGCGGACGTCGGGCTGTCGGTGCTGGCACCGTCGGCTGATTCCCCTGGCCGCGTCTCGGCGTCAATGGCCCACTCCTGTTGGCACCGGGCCATGGCCTGGTCGATGGCCGGGACCAACTGGCTGCGTTGGAACGGTTTCACCAGATACGCGGCCACGCCGGCATCGCGGGCCTCGTCGATCAGGTTCCGCTGACTGAAGGCGGTGAGCACGAGGACCGCCACCTTCTGGCCCAGGTCCCGGACCGCCCGCGCTGCCGACAATCCGTCGATCCCGGGCATCTTCACGTCGAGGATCACCAGATCGGGAACGTGTTGGCGCACCAGCTCCACGGCCTCATCCCCACGGCCGGTCTCCCCCACTACGTCATAGCCCTCGGCCTGAAGGATCTCCTTCAGATCGAGTCGGATAATGGCTTCATCTTCAGCTATGACCACGCGTCTGCTCATGGTGCAACTGCTCCTCTCCCCCTGCCTGTCGAGGGGATCCCCTGCTCGGTGAGACTGCTCGTTCGGAATGGAACGATGATGGGCTCGTTCAACTGGGCCCGACCACCAGTCGGTCGAGTAGCTCATTCTGCCGCTGTTCGAGCTCGGTGATGGACGCCCGTAGCGCCTCACGGGTCCGCCCCATGGCGGCGGCGTGACGACTGGCCTCATCGTGTTCCCGTGAGGCTATCGGCGTTTCCGCCACCAATGCTTTGAGGCGGGTGTCGTCAGCAATATCGCTGACCACGGCAAACTGCTCGTCGAGCACAGCAAGCTCAATGCGGGCGCGCGCCAGCCGTTGGTGGGCGTCTTTGAGCCGACGTTCGACGGTTGAGCGATGCATGGATCGGCAATTGTAGACACGGCCGGGACCGAAACGTTCATCCGTCGCCAAAATGGGACCCGGGGATGGATTCGAGGCGCACCATGTTCACGGTGTGACGATCGACCATCACCTGGTCAAGGGCCGGGCCCATTCCCGGCGTCCGACTTGGGACGACCGTGAGGGGGCCCGCCACCTGAGCTGTCTGAGCAGTCAGGTCTTCCCGGAGATAGGAGTGTGCTGGGCTCAGGTCCCCTGGCCACGGAGTTCCGGACACCGCACCCAGCACCACATTTACCGCCCGGGCAAATCCGGTTTCGAACATCCCGCCGATCCACAGGGGCACCGACGCCGCCGAGCAGACCCGGATCACCTCGAGGGCCGGGCCGATGCCCCCGAGGCGGGCCGGCTTCAGGCACACCACCGAACATGCTTCCATCTCCAGGGCCGACACCACCATGTCCACAGAGTGCAGGCTCTCGTCCAGGCAGATCGGCGTGGCCATTCGCTGGGCCAGGTGGGCATGACCTGAAAGATCGTCCCGGCGGAATGGCTGCTCGAGGCAGGCCAGCTCAAACCGGTCGAAACCGGCCAGGTGGTCGATGTCCGATTCGGTGTAGTCCTCATTGGCGTCCGCCTGAAGAAACAACCCTGGATGAGCCCTACGAACCGCGGCGATCGGCTCGACGTCCGAACCGCGGCCGATCTTCATTTTGATTCGTTGGTAGCCCCCGTCGACCAAACGGTCCACCCGGTTGACCAACTCAGTGGCGTCGCGGCACTCGCCGACCACCGCACCGACCGGGACCGGATCGGAACCGACGCTGCACAACTCCGCAAACGAGGTGCCTTCCGAACGGAGGTGGGTATCGGCGACGGCCATCTCCAGGGCAGCACCGGCCAGCGAGGTGGCGGCTACATCCGTTCGTAGGGCTGCGAACTCACCCAACGAGGGCATCCTCCCTGCCGAGCCGGTCACCGAAAGAAGCGCCGGGCAGAGGATCTGTTCGAGGGTGGCGAATGATGTGGTGGCATCCTCGGCGTCATAGGTAGTGTCAGCGAGGGCGGCACACTCGCCCCATCCCTCCACCACTCCGTTCGGGTCGGTGCCGATCAGGCGAAGCAGAATCACCGGGCGGCGGTCGTGCACCCCGCGTGAGGTACGCACTGGATTCCGGAGTTGGAGCTCGACCCACCGGATCTCGATCGCATCGAGGCTGATCGCCGTCCGGTCTCCGAGGCTCGACCATGCCGACGCCGGGTCGTGGCTGCTTTCCATCAGAACACCCGGTTGGGACGGGTGCCCGTATCCGTGCGAGTCGTCACGGTCGGAGCCTACGGTTTTGCGCTTTGTGGCGTCCCGAGCCTGCCGCCACGCCGGCCCGGAGCCCTGCGGACATCGATATATGCTGGTCCGCCATTGGCCCGGGTGGCGGAATGGCAGACGCGATGGACTCAAAATCCATTGTCCGAAAGGGCGTGCGGGTTCGAGTCCCGCCCCGGGCACGCCCTCTCAGCGACATTGTGGCTGGTCAGAGCGTTGGGGGTCGGTGTGAAAGACCACGAAATCCCGTCTGTGGTCACAAGTTGGTCACAAGGGAGCCAAATGGCAGAAGATCGGTGGTACCGGGTGGCCCTCCCGATTCTGGAGTACGTCCACGAGCACGGTGGCCAACTCACACTCCTCGGCGTCGGTGACATCGCCGATGGAACGGACCTTGAACCAGAGGAAGTGGCAGAGGAAATTGAGCAACTCAGTGCGGCGGGCTATCTGGCGGCTCCCGCCGCACGATCAGCCGGGTGCCCTCTGGCCAGTCGGTGAGCTCGACCAGCTCCGTGAGCTCGATCACCGCGGCTCCTTCACGGTCCTCACCATTCTGCGTGATGGCTTGGTGCCAGAGCTCTTCGAATCCCAATGTGTCGAAGATTGCACTGTGTATCTGGCGATTCGAGCGACAGACGACCGAGAACCCGACGTTCCTCGACCGACAGGCGGCCACGAACTTCTCGGTGCAGCCCGCCGAGTCGGCACGGATCACGACCGTGCGCTCGATGAGG
>Ga0208079_1001174_pt1 | contig 13996 bp, 15 predicted proteins | sample NGESurdeep092012_5_FD_184474 | JGI IMG/M metagenome (GOLD analysis project Ga0208079, IMG submission 184474) | Arctic peat soil microbial communities from Barrow, Alaska - NGEE Surface sample 210-2 deep-092012 (SPAdes) | ecosystem: Environmental > Terrestrial > Soil > Wetlands > Peat ... | reverse complement strand
CCCCCGACCCATCAACCCGTGTGCAGTGCGTCTCTGGAGCATGGTCATACAAGCGATAGAGGTCAGTGACGCGCCATGTCCTAGAACCGCCACAGCGGCCAGGGCGACCCACATGCTGCAGGTGAGGGCCACGATCGCCAGACCGAGCGTCAGCACTGCCCTGCCGACGGTCACGGTCCCGTCTCACCTAGTCGACGGTCCCATCGAGAAGCGGCGACTCCCCCGACGGCGGTGCCGGCGCCCTGAACGCTGACCACCACGCCGGCGAAAGTTGGCAGCTCGCCGAAGAAGTCGAGCACCGGGTAGACCGAGGCCTCGGTGAAGCCGATCACGGGAGCATGAGTGCGAGGGCGACCAGCATGTGCCGAAGTACTGGCTCGTGCGCCATGAGACCAAAAAGACCCGACCCGGGGATTGTGCAATCGTCGCCATCTTGGTGTGCTGTGTACGGACATTTCCCCTAGCCGCCCGGCCCGTCCGGACGGGATGGATCGAGGTCGCGATGACAACAGAAACCGAATCCAGCGAGGTCCCAACAAAAGGCGTGCACGGCGCCCCCGTCATCGAGGTGAGTCGGGTGGTGCCCTTTTCTATCGACAAGGTCTGGCAGCTCTTGACCACATCCGCCGGGGCGGAGGCACTCCTCGGCAAGGGCGCGAAGCTCGGCACCAAGGGTGAGCCGTGGCACAGCGTGGACGGCACCCACGGCGTGATGCGCAGCTACCACCCCATGGAACAGGTCCGTCTCACGTGGCACGCCGACGAGCATGCGGCCGCGACACTGGTTGACCTGAGACTCACCCCTGAGGGCGACGACACACGCCTGGACCTGCGGCACGAGCGCATTGACGACGCCGCTCTCGGCCAGAGCCTGCCGCAACGCTGGGATGAGGCCCTCGGCCGGATCGGCGGGCCGACCGCCTGAGATCGCCGGCCGCGGCGAAGCACGAGGTCTCAGACTGACAAGACCTCGGCCAGGGGCTCAGTCATCGAGTCCCTTGTCGTCCCAAGCCTTGTCCTCTGCGTCCCAACGCTGCGTGTTCTCCTTGGCGTGCGACAAGGCCTGCTCTGCCGCCGCATAGGTGTCGAACGGCCCCATCAGCCGATCCACCGGACTCTTGTTGGTGTCATCCTCGACCGCGCCGGTGGTCACGTTGAACCAGTACGACATGGAAAGCCTCCGTGTAAGTCAACCGAACGCACCTTGCTTAGACTTCACAGTATGTCGATCACCTACGCAAGCGTCGCGCCAGGAGCCCTCAGCGCACGTCGCAGCGTGCCCGCCGCCCTTGCCCGACCGGAGTACGTCGATCGGCCAGCACCTGCCAGGTTCACCGGTCCGGAGGTCAAGGACGCCGAGACCATCGAGAAGATGCGGATCGCCGGACGCATCGCGGCGCAGGCTATGGGGGCCGCCGCCGGCGCGATCGCACCGGGGGTCACCACCGACGAGCTCGACCGGATCGGCCACGAGTACATGCTCGACCACGGGGCCTACCCCTCGACGCTGGGCTATCGCAGGTTTCCGAAGTCGCTGTGCACGAGTGTCAACGAAGTCATCTGTCATGGCATCCCCGACGACCGCCCGCTGCAGGACGGCGACATCGTCAACATTGACATCACCGCGTACATCGGCGGGGTCCACGGAGACACCGATGCCACGTACCTCTGCGGGGACGTCGACGAGGAGTCCCGGCTGCTGGTCGAGCGCACCCGCGAGGCCATGATGCGTGCCATCAAGGCGTCCGTTCCCGGTCGCGAGATCAACGTCATCGGACGGGTCATCCAGAGTTACGCGAAGCGATTTGGCTATGGAGTCGTCCGGGACTTCACCGGCCACGGCATAGGCACGGCCTTCCACTCCGGGCTGGTGGTCCCCCACTACGACGCGGCCCCCAAGTACAACACGGTGATCGAGCCCGGAATGACGTTCACCATCGAGCCGATGCTCAACCTGGGCACGGTGGAGTGGGACATGTGGGACGACGACTGGACCGTCGTTACCAAGGATCACAAGCGCTCTGCCCAGTTCGAGCACACGCTTCTGATCACCGAAACCGGTGCCGAGATCCTCACCCTGCCCTGACCACTCACCTCCCTCAATCGAAAGGCTGTTATGCCCACCACGCATCACCCGCTTGGCATCGACATCGGAGGCAGTGGCATCAAGGGAGCGCCAGTGAATCTGGCCAAGGGCCGGTTCGCCAAGGATCGGCTGCGCTACGAGAACCCCAAGCTGTCAACACCGGACGCGGTGGTCGACATCGTCGTCCAGATCGCAGAGCACTTCGCCGACGACACCGGCGACTCCCCCGTAGGCGTGACGCTGCCCGCCGTCGTGACCAACGGCGTGGTGCGTACCGCGGCCAACATCGACCCTGCCTGGATCGGCACAGACGCGCGGAGCCTGTTAAGCGACAAGCTCGGCCGGCCGGTCACGGTCGTCAACGACGCTGACGCTGCGGGGCTGGGTGAGCTCCAGTTCGGGGCCGCGCACAACGCCGGCGGTCTCGTTCTGGTGAGCACTCTGGGCACCGGCATAGGATCCGCCTTGTTCTACAAAGGCGTGCTGATCCCCAACTCCGAGCTCGGACATCTCGAGATCGACGGCCACGACGCCGAACAACGCGCGGCTTCGAGCGTCAAGGAGGACAAGAACCTGTCCTGGCAGGAGTGGGCCGACCGTCTTCAGCGGTACTACTCCCACGTCGAGGACCTGCTCTGGCCCGACCTGATCGTCGTAGGTGGCGGTGTGTCCAGAAAGTCCGACAAGTTCCTGCCGCTCCTGCATCTTCGGGCGCCGATCGTGGCTGCTCAGCTCCAGAACTCGGCAGGAATCATCGGGGCTGCCTGGCTGGCCTGCAACAGCACAAGCCCTGCGTCGCACCCCCGCGCCTGACCGCCAGGCAACTCGGCTAGCGGATGCGGGACAGGTTCGTCAGCAGCTCGGGGGCGCGACGTTCGTAGATCCGGGCGCCCCACCAGGTCCCGAGGACCAGCGCTGCAGACCCGAGAACCACGGCCAGCGCCAGGCAGAGCCAACCCATCCAGACGTTTCCTGCAAGGGCACCGATCCCGATCGCGACCAAGGGAAGGTTCAGCACGAACACCGCGGTACCGGCGACCGCCTGGACCGCCACAGTCAAGGCCGAAGAGCCCGGCGGCGCCCCGAATGGGTTCTCACCAGGGCCCGGCACGGGATAGGGCTGCAGTGCGCTCATGACGTTGGCTACACCGAAACCGGTCAGCAGGAAGCCCAGCCCGATTCCGAACAGCGCAGGCCAAAGGCTCCATAGGCCGGTAATCGCACAACCTAGTGTCGCGTACCCGGGCAGGAGAGCAGAAGCCGCCATCGCTGTCGGTGCCAACCGGCCAAGGCGGTCGGCACGACCGGACACGCCGGTGGCGACGTGCGACCAGAAGGCCGTTCCGTCATACGCGATGTCGTTGTGCATGCTCCATCCGAGCAGGAATCCGGCCGTGGGCGCCATCGCAAGCGACCACAGCTTGCTCCCTCCGCTGAGCGGGGGCAACAGGAGACCCAACGGCAGCAGGAGCATCAACGCGACCGAGCTGATGTAGCGAGGATCCCGCCGCCAAGAGGTGATCGAGCGGGCGGCCACGGCCCCAGCAGGTGTGGCAGGCATTCGCCCGAACCACCCCAGCCCGGCATCGCGGGTCGTCGTGCGGTCGCCGGTTGTTCCCCGGGGGTTCTCCAGTGCATTGCGCAAGAGGGAGTCCCACGCCAGCAGGGCCGCCCCCAGGACGATGACCGCCAAGACCAGACGCAGCAGCCCGGACACAATCGCGCCGTTCACGATGTCGGCCGGGGCGGACCAGGCCAGACCCAGGGGTGTCCATCCGAGCACGTCGGCCACGTGCGGCAGCAGACCGGGGGTGGAGAGGCGTTTCATGATGGACGAGCCGACCACCCCGAAGCCCACGGCCATCAGCAACACCAGCACGGACACAGCCTCTCGTCCTCTGCGGCGTTGGGACATCGCCGAGAACGCCGTTGAGGTCACCCGGCTCACGGCCACACAGGTCAGAACTGCCACGGCGGCCGCGACCGGGGCCACCAGCAGGGCAAGAACAGAGCGCGACCACGTGATCACGGTGGCGAGCCCCAGGATCGTCGTGACCGCGGCCGGGACGCTGACCAGAGAGGACGCCAAAAGGCCAAAAACAAGGTCACGCCGAGGAACCGCAAACGTTGCGAATCGCGCGGGGTCGAGGGTCTCGTCGATACCGTAGGCGATGACCGGGAAGATCGCCCAACCGAGGGTCAACGCGCTGCCACCGATAACGACCGCTGTCCGGGCGACGTCGCTGGGCACCGCGAACCTCAGGGCGATGAGTCCCGTCACCATGACAACGAGCACACTCAGCCCGTACAACGCGCCAAGGATCAGACCCACCAGCTGAGGCGTACTGCGCCGCAGGCCATTGCGCAGCAACTGCCATTTCAGTCCGACGATGAGCGCAACCACGCCAGACCCTCCCCGACGTCGGTCTGTCCACCGACAAGGTCGACGAAGCGTTCCTCCAGGGTCATCCCGGACCGAACCTCGTCGAGCGTGCCAACCGCGCGAATCTGGCCGGCAGCCACGATGGCGACCCGGTCGCACAACCGCTGCACCAGATCCATCACGTGGCTGGACAAGATCACCGTGCCACCGGAAGCCGCATAGCCCTCAAGGATCTGACGAATGGTCGAAGTCGAGATCGGGTCAACGCTCTCGAACGGTTCGTCGAGCACCAGGAGCCTGGGGGCATGGATCAGGGCGCAGGCCAGGGAGATCTTCTTGGTCATCCCGGCCGAGTAGTCAACAACCAGGGTCCCACCCTCATCCTCGAGGCCCAAAGCCCCCAGCAGCTCACGGGCCCGTTCGACAACCACCGTGCGATCCATACCGCGCAACAGACCCGAGTAGGAAATAAGCTGCAGCCCGGTCAGACGGTCAAACAGCCGAAGGCCGTCAGGCAGGATGCCTACCAGTTGCTTAGCGCGCACGGTATCGGACCACACATCATGACCCATGACATGAGCCGTGCCGGCGTCCGGCCTCAGCAGTCCGGTAGCCATGGATAGCGTGGTGGTCTTGCCGGCGCCGTTGGGTCCCACGAAGCCGAAGAAGGAACCACGCGGAACCTCAAGATCGAGACGGTCGACCGCGAGCGTGGACCCGAAGGCCTTGGACAGGCCACACAAGCTGAGCGCCGAGTTACTTCCCCGAGATGGCATGTTGTGACGGTAGCAATCCCAGCCGTCAGATGTATTCCGGCCGATCCGCTCCGCTGAAGTCGCCAGGGGCGCCGTCCGAGAGGTCGCGCACCTCCATGCCGTCTGGCCCGAGCGATCTCACCTGGGACAGGTAGAGCTGGCGGCCAATAGCGCTGAGCAGGCCATCATGAATCGGGACGCAAACCCGCGGTGAGATCCGTTGGGCGAACGCAATGGTGTCGCGACTGGCCGTCCATGGCGCATTCAGCGGGAGGGCGAGGATGTCGATCTGCCCGGGTTCGCAGTCGTAGGCGTCACCGGGATGGAACAGGCTAGGTTCCCCCTTGGTGCGCAGAACCACACCCAGATTGCCGACGCGGGGCAATGCCTCATTGATCAGTGCATGCTTCTCCCCCACCGGCGTGACCTGCACCCGCCCAAAGGTCAGTGTCTCGCCGGCCACCATGTGCTCAGCACCGATCCCCGCCTCGTCCATAGCGGCGGCAGCCTGCGGCTCGGCATACAGCTTCGCCTGCGGGTTGATCTCCAACAACGCCGGAAGTCTCTGCAGGTCAACGTGATCCGCATGCTGATGGGTGACCAGGATGACGGCGAGCCCGGTCACGTCCGCGATGCGTGGGGAGAACACACCGGGATCGAGCAGGATCCGTTGTCTGCCGGCTTCGACAAGCAAGCATGCATGTCCAAGATGAGTGATCCGCATGCTCGAAACCTATAGCTCCCGCTGTCTGTATATCCACCGTTCGGGCGACTCGAGGGCAACCGTTCGGGTTGAAACCCCAGGTCATCGCGGCGCATTTCACCCAAACGGGGACCGACCGCATTTCCGATAGCTAGGTTGAAACTGCCCCTGGAAACTGGCCGGCGACCGCCTGAACCCACGTGAAGGCCACTGACCTCGAACCAGCGCGGACCACCGACGCGGGGTCGGCGGACAAGAGCAGGTGGTTCTGATGCGGTTCAACAATCGTCGGCTGCTCATCCCGTTTGCCGTGCTCGTCGCCCTGTCCGTCCCGACGGCGACCGCCGCAACCGCATCGAATACCCCGACTCCCCAGAGGATCACCGGCGTCGTCCAGACGATCATCCGCGAGCAGCCCCCCGTCCGGCGCGCGGCCACCAACGACGCCTCAGCCAAGTACACCACCAAGGTTCTTCGTGTCGGCACCAAGATCGTCCCGCTGGCAGAGGGCTCCCTCCCCACGACCAGGGACGGCGCGACGGTCTCCGTCACCGTCGTCCCTGGAAGTGACGGGTCAAAACGCGTCGTGTCAGCCACAACGATCTCGACTCCGGCGGATGCAACCATTTCGTCGGTCCACCAGGTTTACGTGGCACTGGTCCTCCCGGCCGGCCTTACCGCCGACCGGTCCCTCAACGAGGCGTCGGCGCGGGCGATGGTCGCCAGGGTGTCCCAGTACTGGTCTAGCCAGACAGCTGACAAGGTCTCCTTCATCACGGCCCAGGTTCTGCCGACGTACCGCTCTTCCTACAGCTGTACGGGCACAGACGAAGACACCTACAACATGTGGCAGGAAGCGCTTGCCATGATGCCGGACGCCTACGGACCGGGCAAGCACCTCGTACTCGTTGCGCCCAGCACGGCCACTTCTCGAGACTGTTACTACGGTCTGGGCACCATCGGAGCGATCGAAGCCGAAGGCAACGAAGTCTTTGTATCGGGACTCAACCAGTCACTGCTCGCCCACGAGCTAGGTCACAACCTGGGTCTGTACCACTCCAACTCCCTCCGGTGCAAAGGGACACAGGACATGCAAGTGGTCGAGTCCGGGTTCCCCGGATGCCAGGCCAACGAGTACGACGACCTGTTCGACGTGATGGGGTACTCGGGAACAAACTTCGGCGAGGGCAACCTGAACGCGGTCCACCTCGACGGGATGAACCTGCTCCCCAACGCGGTCCGCAAGATCCCGGCCAACTCCGGCGTGACCACGGCTCGCATCACCCCGCTGTCAACCACCGCGGACAACAGGACGCTGAAGATCACCGATCCCAGCGGCGCCAACTACTTCGTTGAGTACCGGGTCAACTCGGGCCTGGACAAGGTCGCCGGCCGCAATCCCTGGAAACCGTCGTGGGGTGTTCGGGTACTGCGCGACGACCCGAACGCTCCGGCCAGCGCCGGCAGCTACGAGCTTGATGCCACCCCGACCAGCCTCACGAGCCAGGACTACAACCGTTCCATCCCGGTTGGCGGCACCTTCACCGCCGCCTCCAGGAAGCTGACCATCAGTGTCGCCGCGCAGGACCCCTCAGGGGCCACCCTGACCATCGCAGACTGGGCCGCTCCCATAGTCCCGTCCACGGTGACCCTTTCTGCCCCGACGAAGGCGTGGGTGGGATCCGTGATCACTGCGGCAACCAAAGTGACCGACCAGCACGGCAGGGCGGTCGCCAACTGGACCGTTACCCTGCAGAAGATGCAGACAGGTAGCGCAACCTGGAGGTCAGTCAGCTCCCTGCCGACGACCTCAGCCGGCTACGCGTCCTACCGGTTCGCCAACGGCGTCTCCGGCTACTACCGATGGGTGACCCTGCCCACGACCGGCGCACCGAGCAGGATCAGCCCGGCGGTGGCAGTCACCTCGACGGCCCGTGTCATCGAGCGTCCCCCCGCAACTTCGGCAACCCACGGAGAATACCTGTCGGTGCACGGATCGATCTCCCCCGTTCCAGCCCCAGTCGTGTACATCCAGTACCGCTATGGGAATGGCCCCTGGCGCACCGGCCCTCTGGCCACTGTCAGGGGCAGCGTAGTCAGCGGCTGGATCGCGCTAAACATACGGGGGAAGGTGTATACCCGCTTTTACATCAGATCCACGACCACCTACGTCGGCTCCCTCTCCAACTCCTACGTCACGACGGTGAGGTAACACCGAGCTGGCGACAGTCCTTCCACCGCCCAGCTCGTTGACGCACCGGGCTCCTTGCGCCAGATTGTAAGGAACATCGAACGCAAGCCTTTCGCGCGGCATGCACTACGTTGGGACGGATATGTCTTCCGAACTCTTGAGTGAAGCCTTCGACCGGATCAGCGCGGTCGTTCATTCCGCACTGACCGGAGCGAGCATCGAGGTGCTCACGTTCCGAGTGGATCCGGGCGCGAACACGATGGCTTGGTTGATCTGGCACCTGACCCGTGTGCAGGACGGGCACATCGCAGAGCTTCTGGGCGAAGAGCAGGTGTGGACCGCCGACGGTTGGGTTGACCACTTCGACCTCCCCTTCGATCCGGAGGCCACCGGCTACAGGCAGAGTGCAAGCGACGTGGCGGCAGTGCGCGCTGGGGCTGAGCTCCTGGCGGGCTACTACGACGCAGTGCACATCCGGACCATCAACTACCTGCACACTCTGGCCGAGGCAGATTACGCCAGGATCGTCGACACGTCGTGGGATCCTCCCGTAACGCTCGCCGTGCGCCTGGTCAGCATTCTGTCGGACGACCTACAACACGCGGGCCAGGCCTCCTACGTTCGCGGGCTCGCGATGCGTGCCGGGCTATAGCCGGTCGGTCGTCACCAAGTCTCGATCCGACGTACCCAGCTACACGCCAGCCAAGGGGCGGTCGACACTATCCATCTCCGCACCACGTGAGGACCATGACATGAGCACGCTGGCCAATGACCAGGACACCAAGCACAAACCCCACCCGGGTGACGCTGGTTCCAAGGAGTGGAAGAAGGCCGCTGCTGGCGACTCCGCTGCCAACCGGCGCAGCGTCTTTGAAATGGAGAAGGATGAGTACGGCGGTGTGAAGGTCGGCTTGGCGTTCTTCGGTTGGCTCACTGCCACCGGAACCGCGGTGCTGCTGACGGCCTTCGTCGCGGCCGCCGGCACTGCGGTCGGTGTGGCGACCAACACCAACGCCAGCAGCGCCAGGACCCAGGCAACCCAGGACCCTAGAACCGTCGGTATCTTCGGCGCGATCGTGCTGTTACTCGTGCTGTTCGTGGCCTACTACTGTGGTGGCTACGTCGCCGCAAGGATGGCTCGGTTCCACGGACTGAGGCAAGGGCTGGCCGTGTGGCTGTGGGCTGTCGCCATCGCCGCCCTGGTGGCAGTGCTGGCTGCTCTCGCGGGCAACAAGTACGACGTGCTGAGCAAGCTGAACAGCTTTCCGCGTATCCCGGTGAGCCAGGGGAACCTGACCACCGGCGGCCTCATCGCCCTGGTCGTGGTCGCGGCCGGCAGTCTGGGCGGTGCCCTGGTGGGTGGCCTGGCCGGGATGCGTTTCCACCGAAAGGTCGACAAGGCAGGCCTCGGAAGGTGACCCTCTGTGAAGGACTCCTCGTTCACGCTGTCGACGTCAACCCGCCGACTGCTGACCCTGACTACGGCTGCCGGACTAGGCGTCGATGCATACGTCCACTGGCACCTCGGCGGGAATTTCAACAGCCCCATCGCAACGGCGGGCCCACATGTCAGCCAAGGAGAGCTGTTCCGTCTTGAGGCCACCTTGGCCTGATCGCCATGCTGCTCGCGCTTGCGACCCGTCGCCGCTTCGCCTCCGCGTTTGCCTTCCTGATAGCAGCCGGCGGTCTGGGCGCGCTACTGCTGTATGGCCACGTCCACGTGGGCGGCTCCGGTCCGGTGCCCGACATGTACGACCCCGTCTGGTACACCCAGAAGACCATCACCGCCGTCGCCGAAGCGATCGCCGCCGTGGGAGCGCAGGCCCTGTTCATGTTTCCGCAGCCATGACAAGTTGGAGGCGGTTCCCTCACCGAGCGGCGAGTCCCCTGCGGGATGAGTCGCCGCGAGGAGATATTCTTTTGAACCGTGTTTCACATAAGTCCCCCCGCGGGGGACCAGATATGCTCCGGTGCCCATGGGACTCTCCCAGGCTCGGTGACATTCGGACGGACTCGGCCCCGCTCTGGGGTGGCTTGGTGAAGAATGAACCTCAAGGAGGAACTTTCAGTTGACTGCAAGAGGCGACCTGAAAATCGAAGACCCTGAAAAGGGTCGGCGAACTACAGGACACGTAGCATCTGGGGCGAGTCGACGTCGTATCTGGGTGCGCCGCATAGGCGTGCTGATGGTGATCCTGCTGCTTTGGCTCACCTGGTCGATCGGTAGTGCACTGACGGCTCCGGGGACCGACACTACGGCCGCACGGCTGGCTGAGTGGGCCCGGTTCCACGGGATGGGCTGGGCTGTCAGCGATCTGGAGCAGATGCAGTACAAGGCCAACCCTCCCAAGGTTGGCGGAAGCCTCGCCGGTGGCATCCCACGCCTGTCCGCAACCCGACCAGCACCGAGACGGCCCACCAGACCAACGAGTTATCTGGCTCCTCCCGCGACCGTCCCACCCCAGGCTCAACCATCTCTGCCCGGAGAGGGCTCCTGGCAGTCGCTGATCAACGTCCACGGCGAGCCTGCGATCCGGGCAGCGTTCCTGCGTCCAGACGCCCAGCACACCAGCTATCTGGTCGGGGTGGCCTGGCTCAACCAGAAGCTGGTCAAGATGGTCCTGCATCCCGGCTACCGAGTGCCTGGAACAGCGGGGTTGTCCCAGCCCGCCGAGGTGCCACATTCGGAGCGAACCACTCTGCTGGCGACGTTCAACTCGGGCTTCACCATGAATGACGCCAACGGCGGCTACTGGCAGGACGGCAAGACCGTCGTGCCACTGCGCCGCGGCGCAGCGTCAATGGTGTTCTACAAGGATGGGCATGTCGATGTGGCCAACTGGAACTTGACCAACCCCGGCCCAGACGTGGCCGCCGTCCGCCAGAACCTCGGCCTGCTCGTTGACAACGGCAGCATTACTCCCGACGTGGACAGCACGACGACAATGACGTGGGGGGCAACCCTCGGCAACAAGACCTACGTGTGGCGTTCAGCCGTGGGGATCCGCAAGGACGGCTCGCTGATATTCGTCGCTGGTGCCTCGCTGTCGGTGCGGACACTGGCGAACATCGCGCATGACGCAGGAGCAGTCCGGGCCATGGAGCTCGATATCAACCCGCAGTGGACCAACTTCATCACGTACAGCCACCCAAGCCCGGGCGAGGCGGTGCCACACATGCTGACCAAGGACGAGCAAGCCAACCCCTACCGCTACCTTCAACCGTCATCACGAGACTTCGTTGCCGTCCTTGCTCGATGATGAGCCCGGCGTGACCCCGCACCCGTCAGCCGTCTCCCGGAGCCTGCACGAGCACGAAGTCACCGCCCTGATCACCGTCCAGTCGCTGACATCGTCTCCCGGCATCCGGCGGGGCGCGGTGATCCTGAGCCTCGCCGGGGAGCATGCTCTGTCGTGGACCGCGTTGGGGCTCGTCGGTGCGATGCGTGACCCTGAGCATCGACGGCCCTGGCTGCGGGCCACCGCGACGGTGGTGGGCGCCCACGCCCTGAGCATCGCCGTCAAGCGTGTGGTGCGTCGACACCGTCCCAGCGATCCACGCGTACAGGTGCTTGTCGCCACGCCCAGCGACTGGAGTTTCCCCTCCTCGCACGCGGCCTCGACCACCGCAGCAGCCGTGGCATACTCCGGGCTCCTGGGACGGCGCTACCCGCTGTTCTCAATTCCGGTGATGATGACCAGCCGGGTCATCCTGGGAGTGCACTACCCCAGCGATGTCCTGGCCGGCAGCCTGATCGGCGCCGTGATGGGGCGCTGGATCACCCGGGCCAGGAACGTGTCGCCTTCGTGAGTCGGGCGCGGATTCTCCTGCGGGCCTGCCGCCCACGTCAGTGGGTCAAGAACATCCTGGTGTTGGCCGCTCCGATAGCCGGTGGTATCGCGTTCCATCCGCAGGCCATCGTGCAGATGACCGTTGCCTTCATTGCCTTCTGTGTAGCCTCGTCCGGGGTCTACCTTGTCAACGACGTTCTGGACGTCGAGGCCGACCGGGCGCACGCGACGAAGCGGCGGCGGCCGATCGCCTCCGGCGAACTGTCGGTTCGCGCAGCCCAGACGGCAGCGGTCGTACTCCTGCCTGGCGCGCTGGTGATCTCAGCGCTGCTGAACTGGCAGTTGCTGGTGATCGTGGCGATCTATGAGGTCGTCCAGCTCTGGTACTGCCTGGGGATGAAACACGAACCGGTCATCGAGCTCACCAGCGTCGCCTCGGGTTTTCTGCTTCGGGCCATCGCTGGCGGCGTCGCGACCCAGGTTGGGCTGTCGCAGTGGTTCCTCATCGCCGCCGGCTTCGGGTCGCTGTTCATGGCCGCCGGCAAGAGGTACGCGGAAAAGCGCCTGGTCCAGGACACCAATGTGGCCATCCGTCCGGTGCTGGATGGCTACACCGCCACCTACCTGCGATTCGTCTGGACCCTGTCCGCAGGAGTACTGGTCACGACCTACTCACTGTGGGCCTTCACGCTGCGCCAAACCTCTTCGAACGAGTGGAGCGTGGTGTCCATCGTTCCGTTCGTCATGGCCCTGCTCAGGTACGCCGTTGACGTCGACAGCGGCGCCGCCGGCGAACCGGAGGAGATCGTCCTGCACGACCGGTTGCTGTTGATGCTCGGCGGTATCTGGGCAGCCTGCCTCATGGGCTCGGTGTACGTGTAGCCGCTCACCCGGACCTCTTGGCCGTAGCTCGAAAATTCTTGCCTCGCCGTCGGGCGATGCGCCGGTAACGGTCGCCCAGGAACGTGTTGGTCTTGGCTGCTGAGACCGCTACGAAGGACCCGGACCAAACGCCGATCCCGCTATGGCGGACACCCCAAAGGTGTTACGCCGCAACTAGCTTGGCGCCCGGGTCCTTCGCCATACGACAGCCCTGACGAAGCCAGATGACCCACCTCGGTGAGGTCGGATAAGTCAGCGTGGGCGCCAGGCACCATCTCAGCAACAACACCACCGACCAACATCGGAAAAACAGCTCCACGACGCGGAGCCGATGACACGCGCCAACACGTCAACTTGACTCGACCTACAGCCAGCTAGACCGGCAGGCGTTTGAACACTGAACGGGGAAGGTGCCGCAGACCGGACATGACCCACCGCATCGTCGGGGGCGCCCACACCGTCTGACGGCCTGAGACCAGACCCGCAACGATGACCTCTGCGACCTGCTCCGGGGTTTGGGACAAGGGGGCCGCGGCGAGCCCCGCGGTCATCTTGGTACGAACGAAACCGGGGCGGACAACTAGGACCTGCACGCCGTCTGCTGCTATCGCATCCCCCAGCCCGGTGTAGAAGGCGTCCATTCCGGCCTTGGTGGACCCATAGACGAAGTTCGACTTCCTGGGGCGCTCGCCGGCCACCGAGGACATGGCGATGATCGCACCGTGGCCCTGAGCGCGCATCCGCTTGGCGACCATGACGCCGCAGGCAACCGCAGCCACATAGTTGACCTGGACCAGCTCCAGTGCCGCGTCAACGTCCTGCCACGCGCGCTTCTGGTCGCCGAGCAGTCCGAAAGCCACCATAACGATGTCGACGTCACCTCCGGCGTCAAAGGCGGAGGCGATGGCGTGATCACATGACGCACGGTCGGCGGCTTCGAAGTCCACCTCGGTGACCTGCATTCCGAGGGCTTCCAGGGATGCCGCGGCACCGAGGCGGCGTTCCCCGGGACGGGCGGCCAGCGTGACCTGAACGCCGCGGCGCCCCTTGGCCAACTTCACCAGCGTTGCGAGGGCAATGTCGGAGGTACCCCCAAGAACGACGATCCGTTGCACGTTACCTATTGCGTCCTTCACAGTCCCAGCCTCCTGGCCAGATCAGAAGTGAACACCCCATCGGGGTCCGCCGCCCGTCTGACGTCGCGC
>Ga0208079_1001172_pt1 | contig 13999 bp, 10 predicted proteins | sample NGESurdeep092012_5_FD_184474 | JGI IMG/M metagenome (GOLD analysis project Ga0208079, IMG submission 184474) | Arctic peat soil microbial communities from Barrow, Alaska - NGEE Surface sample 210-2 deep-092012 (SPAdes) | ecosystem: Environmental > Terrestrial > Soil > Wetlands > Peat ... | reverse complement strand
GGCATGGGCGGCGGTGACGTGAAGCTTATGACCGCTGTCGGCTGCTGTGCCGGCCTAAACCACGTGGCCGGAATACTCATCGCTACCGCAATTGCAGGTAGGGTCTTCGCGCTCGCGCTCGCCTTAGTCGCGGGGCAGCTCAAACAGACCCTTTGCAATGTGGCGCAACTGCTGCTCCATCATGGATCGGTTGGTCTACAGCCGCATCCCGATCGGAATGTCCAAAACCCCCAAACTCTTCGACTGCCTTATGGCATCGCGATTGGAGCGGGCACCGCCATGACTTTATTGGGTGCCCTACTGAGTCAATAATATGAACACCCGCCGATTACTTGTCGCCCTTTTGGCCGCTTTGTTACTGTCCGGCGCAGGCACCTATTTGGTCACCCGCCGGATCAATGGAAAAAATGGGCGCACCCCTGCCCAAACCACCCAGAAGTATGTGGCTGCGTCGCGGCCTTTGCCGGCCGGGGAAGTGCTTAAGCCCGAGGACCTCACGTTGGTGGAGTGGCCGGCAAAGTTGCCTCTGGAAGGCGCGTTCACCAAGATCGAAGAGGTCTCTGGCCGGGCCGTGATCTATCCGGTAGCCACGCGGCAACCGGTGCTCGAGGGATATTTGGCGGTAGTGGGCTCCGGAATAGGTCTCACGGTGAAAATCCCTGAAGGTATGCGAGCCGCTTCGGTTCGCTCCGACGAGATCATAGGTGTGGCAGGATTTCTATTCCCCGGTTCTCATGTGGATGTGCTGGTCACTTTCCGCAACGAGGCAATTTCCAGTCTTGGTACGCAAATCGTTCTGCAGGATGTCGAAGTTCTCACGGCAGGTCAAAAAATCGAGCCCGAGCCTGGGGGAAAGGCGGAAAACGTTGGCGTCGTGACCTTGCTGCTGAAGCCAGAGGACGCACAGAAGCTGGTTCTGGCAAGCACTCAGGGCTCCATCCATTTCGTACTCCGCAATGGGGCCGACCGCGGGCGGATCGCAGCCGTGCCGGTCCGGGTGGGTGAGATCTCGAGTGGGCCACGCTCCCCGGATACGGCATCCGCGGGCCGTGCCCATGTGGCCGTGAAGCACCCTTACGAAGTGGAAACCATCATGGGCGACAAACATGTTACCAGCCAGTTCGAATAACGGCATGCCTGGAATAGGAAAGCGTGGACTAACGGTGCAGCGAATCGTATTGGCGGCTATCTTATTGACGAGCGCTTCTCTGCTGGGCCAGGATACCCCCGGAAGATGCTCCCCCCACGCAGCAAACCACACCCGGAGCCAATGCCACCACCTCAGGCCCGGTACTAAGCACGGCACCAGCGCCGTCTGCGGTCGCAGTGCAGCAGCGAGTGCTGAAATACGACCCCAGTCACATCGCGCCAGGGCCAGTTCCCCAGGAGGGGGGGAAGGCCAGTGAAAACGATCCCCTTACCCTGCACCTGCTGTTGGGGCGTTCACTGTTCATCAATACTGCGGACCGCATGCGACGGGTTTACGTCAGTAACCCCGCCGTGCTGGATTCGTTGACGGCCAGCCCTCACCAGCTGGTTATCACCGCGAAAGCGGCCGGGAGCAGCAGCGTCGTGCTGTGGAACGAGATGGGACGGTCAAACTTGTACACCATACTGGCGGACTTGGATGTTGCCGGTCTGCACGATTCCCTGGTACAGGCACTACCCGGTGACCATGTCGATGTCAAGGCATCGCAAGGACGCGTCTACCTCTCGGGTGTGGTTGGCAGCGATGCAGCCGTAGAGGAAGCAGTGAAGCTGGCCAATAATTACTCGAAAGATGTGGTGAATTCCCTGGTCGTGGATCCGCGGCACAAACCCGCAGGTGGAGCTTCGCGTGCGCATTGCTGAACTGGACCGCACCAAGTTGACCCAATTCGGCTTCAATTTCTTCAGCGTGGGACAAAATGCCGGCGCTGCTACCACCGGGGGTTTCAGCGGGCCTACCTTTCCTCAAATTGGGGGAACCGGTACGCAAGCGGTGATACAGGATGTGTTGAACCTGTTTTACTTCAACTCCAATTTGAACATCGGAGCTACGCTGCGTGCCTTACAGGACAAGGGAGTTCTGCAGGTGCTGGCCGAGCCTAACCTGACCACGATCAACGGGCAGACAGCGAGGTTTCTGGCGGGCGGCGAGTTTCCCTTCCCGGTGATCCAAGGATCCAATGGCGGTTTTACTTCGGTCACCATTCAGTTCCGTCCCTACGGCGTGAAGCTGGAATTTACCCCCTACGTGAATCCGGATGGGACCATTCGACTGAAAGTCAGCCCGGAAGTCAGCGCGCTGGACTACACCAACGCGGTGAAGATCTCCGGCTTTACCATCCCGGCTCTGTCCACGCGTAAGGCAGACACTGAGATCGAGCTCAAAGACGGTCAGAGTTTCGCGATTTCCGGACTACTCGACCATCGTATTACGGACAATTTGAGCAAGATTCCCGGTATTGGCGATATACCCATCCTGGGACAGCTGTTCCGTTCCAAGAGCCTGAACCATTCCATCACCGAGCTGATCGTCATCGTCACCCCGACGGTCGTCCACCCCCTCGAAACGCCCACCAGCGAGCGCCCGGCAGTTCCGCAGTGGCCGGTGCCTTTCCTGCAGCCGTCGGAATTCGACCAAGGGCTACCCGGCACAAAGAAAATAACGCCGGCGGTGCCGTCTGCCGATATGCACAAGTGAAGGAGTGCGGCGTGAGCTCGGGAGCGCCCCATATCGAGGGTGGAAGTCTATGCCTCATTACGGTTGGACTCGACCCGGAGGTGGCGGACACCGCAAAACAAGTGGCTTTGCAGGAAAACGTCAAATTTCTCAATGCATTTCCGGACTACTCCCAAAACCTGCTGAATGCGCTGGCGGAACAACTGCAGGGGGCTGAGGCTGTGGTTTGTCTGATTGACTTCGACAAGAGCAAAGACCTGGCTTTCCAGGCTGCAACTAACCTCCAGCCATTGGTCAACGGCCCGACCGCGCTCATTGCACTTTCCGGAGATGCGAATCCCGGCCTGATCCTGCATGCCATGCGGGCCGGTTGCAGCGAGTATCTCACCAAGCCCTTGCAGGCCGAAGAACTGTCAACCTGCTTGCGAAAATTGCGGGCCCGCTGGCTGTCATCTCCGGCTCGCCCCACCCCGGCTGCGGGCCGGGTCCTGGTCTTTCTAAGCGTAAGAGGCGGAGCCGGGGCGACTACCGCGGCGGTCCATCTGGGGACGTTCCTCGCCCGGCGGCACGCCCAAAAGGTCCTCATCGTAGACTTGCATCCTCACCTGGGACATGTAGCCCTGCTGCTGGGAATGGACTCGCACAGCTACAACTTCCACGAGCTGCTGCGCAACGTCGCGCGACTGGACCTTACCTTGCTGAACAGCTATGTTGCCCATCATTCCAGCGGGGTCGATGTGCTTCTGTCTCCCGACTCGTTGAGCGAAACCGATCTCATTTCCGCCGATGCGCTGGGACAAGCCATCCGATTTCTTGCCAATGTTTACCACTACGTCCTGATCGACTGCCCGTGCGGACTGGGCGAATTGAACCAAACCACCATCGCTTGCTGCAACCAACTTTTCCTGGTGGCGACTCCGGAGGTCCCGGCCTTGCGGGACCTCGCCCGCTACGTGGACCGCCTGCTGGAGTGGTATGTGCAGCCGGAGAAACTGAAAGTTGTCATCAATCAGCACGATTCCCACTGCACCGTGACCCCAGACCAGATCGAGAAGGCCATTCGCCATCCGGTGTCGATCACTCTACCCAACAGCTCCGGAGACCTGACCCGGGCGGTGGAGACCGGCGAGCCGATCTCACCGGAGAAGAGGTCGGAATTCGCCACCCAAATCAAGAACTGGGCTGGCACCCTGGTGCCGGGAGAGGCTGCCCAAACCGAAACGAAACACAGATTTGCGTTTTGGAACTAACTGGGCGTGGAAACAACGCGCTTGAGGATAAACCCTATGCCCGAATCGGTTTTGAACATCCCCGCTCCGCCCCGGCCGCCGATTGAGCGGAAGGATAGCGCTCCCCGGATACCCTTCAAGGGAACGCAAGATCTGAAGTCCGCTATCCATCGCGAATTAGTTAACAAGCTGGACCTGGATAAATTGATGCTGTTGCCGGACGGACGATCCAAGCAGCAGATGCTCGGTGTCATTCAGCAGCTCGTCGGCCAACAGGAAGTCCCGCTCAGCGCCATCGAACGCGACGCTCTGGCCCGCGAAGTAATGGATGAGGTTTTTGGCTTCGGTCCTCTCGAACCTCTATTGCAGGACCCCACGGTCAACGACATTTTGGTGAACACCTACAACACGGTCTATGTCGAACGCAATGGCGTGCTGGAGGAAACCTCGGTCGTATTCAAGGACAATGTCCACTTGATGCACATCATTGACAAGATCGTCTCCCGGGTGGGGCGCAGAGTCGATGAATCCTCACCCATGGTGGACGCCCGTCTGCCCGATGGCTCGCGCGTCAACGTGATCGTGCCGCCGCTGGCCGTCGATGGCCCCATTCTCTCCATACGCCGCTTCGGCTCCTCGCCCCTCACCGCCCAGGACCTGCTCGCCAAAGGCGCCTATACCCCGGAGATGCTTGAGGTCATGGACAAGGCCGTGAGGGCCAGGCTGAACATCGTAGTCTCGGGGGGTACGGGTGCGGGCAAAACCACTTTGCTGAATGTGCTTTCCGGCTTCATCTCGGAGCGCGAACGCATTGTCACCATCGAGGACTCGGCCGAACTGCAATTGAAGCAGCGACATGTGGTCCGCTTGGAGTGCCGGCCACCCAACGTAGAAGGCAAAGGGGCGGTCCATCAGCGAGAGTTGGTGATCAACGCACTCCGTATGCGTCCGGACCGCATTGTCATCGGGGAAGTGCGGGGTGGCGAGGCACTCGACATGCTACAGGCGATGAACACCGGGCACGACGGTTCGCTGACCACAGTCCACGCCAACAGTCCGCGCGACGCTCTCTCGCGCATCGAGACCATGGCGCTTATGGCGAACCTGAGCCTTCCAGAAAAAGCGCTACGGTATCAGATCTCCTCCGCCATCCACATTATCGTGCAGGTCTCGCGCATGAGCGATGGCTCGCGACGCGTAACCCATATCACGGAGGTGACGGGCACGAACGGTGACGTCATCAGCATGCAGGATATCTTTCTTTTCGAAAAATACGGATTGGGACCGAATGGAAAAGTCCTGGGTCGCTTCCGGTCCACCGGAATCATTCCCAAATTCGCCGAGAAATTGAAAGGGGCGGGCATCCCGTTCGCCCTGAACCTGCTCGAGGTGTCGCAAGAGGTATAGGGAGTTCGCTGATGGCCTTGACGGTGTCGGTATTTATCTTCTTCGCGGTGGTGACGTTTGCCGTCATCCTATTGTTTACGCGACCCTCAGCCACCGCCCGCACGGTGGGGCGGCGTCTGGCGGGAGTGCGGAGCGCCGGCCAGGCAGTTGTCCATGGGGAAGACGGTGCGGCGGAATTCCTCAAACAGACCATCCTGAGCGAAATCAAATGGCTTAACCAGCTACTGGAACGATGGGGTACGGCACACAAAATATCTCTGTTGCTGGCCCAGTCCGAGAGTTCCTGGAGTGTAAGTACGGTCCTGTTCGCGTCGGGAATCCTGGGATTGATGGGGTTCTCGATCGCACGTTTCTGGATCGTCGACCTCATCCCTGGACTGATAGCCGGCATCCTGGCCGCCGCCCTTCCTATTTTGGTTCTGCGAGCCAAGAGAGCGCGCCGGCTGGCGAAGTTCAACCAAAGGCTACCGAAGCTCTCGACCTGATAGCCCGCGCCCTGCGTGCCGGGCACTCCGTCAGCGCAGCTCTGGAGATTGTCGCGGAGGAGGGGGGCGAGCCCCTGCGTTCCGAATTTAGGGAAGTCTACAAACAGCAAAACTTCGGCATACCCCAGCGGGATGCGCTGCAGCAACTGGGGCGCCGGGTACCGTCTGCCGACTTGCAGATCGTGATCACGGCCATGCTGGTCCAGAAGGAGACCGGAGGGAACCTGGTGGAGATTCTGGAGCGGACCACTGCGGTGCTGCGCGATCGTATGCGCATCCAGGGCGAGTTGCGCGTTCGTACGGCCCAGGGACGGCTCACCGGCTGGATCCTGTGCCTGCTGCCGGTGGTGATGTTCGTTCTCATAAGTCTTGCCAATCCCGGTTACACCGACGTCCTGGTGCACGATCCGGTCGGGCGCAAGCTCACCTATACCGGCATCGGCATGATGGCAATGGGCGCATTGACCATCCGCAAAATCGTCAGGATCAAAGTGTGAGTCCATGAAATTTGCGCTGACATTTAGCATACAGTTAACCGCCTTCTTCGCTACCGCGCTGGTATTTGTCTGGGCCATGACTCGGCCGACCTCGGCCGCCAAGCGGGTCTTTGGAATCGCCCGCTTGCTGCCGGCCTCAGGTGAGACCAGGGGCCGGAGCTCCCGTAGCGTTCTCGATCAACTGCTCCGAGGGTCCCGCTTCTTGGGTGCGCGGCTGGGAATCGCGCGTGGTGAAAAGCTGCAAAAGCGTTTTCTGGCTGCCGGGCTGCGAAATCAGAGCAGCATGGATTCCTATATCGCGGCCCGCCTGCTTGCGCCGATAGCGGTGCTCCTGATTTGGAGCTTTTTCCACCAGATCACGTTTTTTTGGATAACTCTAATGATGGGTGGCGCCTATCTTGCCCCTGACCTGTGGCTGGCGGCGGTGACTAAGAAGCGCCGGGAGAAAATCCGGCTGGGGCTGCCTGACGCCGTGGATCTGATGGTGGTCTGCGTGGACGCTGGACTCGGGCTCGATCAGGCACTGCTGCGGACAGGACAGGAGTTGGGTGGCAGCCATTCCGTGCTGGCGGAAGAATTGATGCAGATTAATCTGGAGCAACGAGCAGGCAAACCGCGCATTGATGCCTGGCGCGATATGGCCGATAGAACTCAATTAGAGGCGGTAAAAGGTTTTGCGAACATGCTGGCCCAGTCGGACCGCTTTGGCACTCCGATTTCGAAAGCGCTCAGTACCTTTGCCGACGGCTTGCGCAAACAGCGCAGCCAACAGGCCGAGGAAATGGCTGCCAAGAGCACCATTAAGCTGATGTTTCCCCTGGTGCTATTCATATTTCCCAGCATGTTCATTGTTCTGCTCGGTCCGGCGGCGCTGCTTATATCGCGCAATCTGGGGGCGCTTGGAGGGAAGTAGTTATGGGCAGAGCAGGTGGGTGGTGAGGCCGCGGTCGTGGTAGCGCAATGAGTCTGGAAGTTCACGATTTTCGTCCGCTAAGCGGTGGATACGCAATCTCAACCAGAAAGGAGACGATATGGACGGTACAACGATTATTCGCGTGGTTTCAGGAATGATTTTCGTGTTGATCCTGGCGGTCCTGATTTGGCGCAGGAAGAGAACAGCCTAGCCTCGGGAGCCAGACCTATGCTGCCAACTTCCAAACCCATAGGGATCGTCAACACCAGCAAGAACGCCATCGTAGGTTCCGAGATCCGAGTTGCGGCCACCGCCTGGTCACGGCTGGTGGGCTTGCTTGGCGAGGCCGGGCTAGACCCCGGAGGAGGCCTTTTCATCCTGCCCTCCTCCGGCGTCCACACCTGGGGAATGCTTTTCCCGATTGATGTCGTGGCTCTGGACCGCCGCATGCGGGTGCTCGGGGTATGGGAGCGAGTGGGCGGCTTCCGGATTGCCGCTGTCGGTTGGAAGACCCGGAGCGTTCTGGAGTTGCCGGTAGGGACCATCCGGCGTAGTCGGATCGAGGTGAACGACCAGCTAGCCATTGCCCGGTGAGCCAACTGTTCCGACTGCTGCCGTTGCGCCGGCACAGGGGAGTGCGAGGAAGAACCCCGTCCGAAGCTTGGTGGATTCTCGGGGTGGGCCACAATCCTCATTCGAGGCGGAGCAAATCGCTCAGAAATCCAAGCCGGAGGCGCCTTAGCGCGTAAGCAATGTGGCGAGCACACAAGTCACACCATCCCAATCCGGGATCTCTTTGGTCACGGTATGCCTGGATCCGCCAACCATCAGCGTCGTCTCGCGGGTGGCGGCACAGCTGCTGGGAGCATCCTTCACCGGCAATATGCCCGACTACTTGCCCCGTAATCGGGATGTCGATCTCCTGAAAGCGATGCAGAAGTCCGAGGGTTGTTTGTGTGTTATCAATACCGACGGCGATCGGGAACTGGCCATGGAAACTGCGACCTCTTTGCATCAGTTACTCGGGGAACGCGTCCTGCTGATAGCGCTCTCCGCCAAGTCGGATACCGATCTTGTGCTGGATGCCATGCGCGCGGGCTACGCCGAGTATCTCGGGAGTCCGCTGAATTGTGATAAGTTCAGCGATTCGCTTTTGCGCTTGCGGCGCCGTTGGGCGGTGGCGCGCAGCAGCAAGACCGGCAGGGTATTGGCTTTTCTAGGAGCAAGAGGAGGGGCAGGTACGACTACCCTGGTCGTTCATCTGTCCACGTTTCTGGCGCAACTGTGTGGCAAGAAGGTCCTGGTTGTGGACGAGCATCGCCAGTTAGGCCACGTTGGCCTGTATCTTGGATTGCCGTCAGCGGACTATCACTTTTACGATCTGGCCCGCAACATCGATCGGGTTGATGCGGACCTCTTGAACGGCTTTGTGGTGCACGAGGTGAGTGGGGTCGATGTGCTTCCCGGCCCGGAGGGGCTGTATGGATTCACCGACGTACCGCTTAGCTCAATCCAGCAGACCATTCGCTATCTCCGCGGAAGCTATGAGTACGTAGTCATCGACTGTTGCCAGGGCGTAGGAAATGCGAATGAGGCTACCATCGCGGAATGCGACCAGCTTTACCTGATTGCTACCCCAGACGTGCCGGCGTTGCGCGATCTTTCCTGTTACGTGGACAAATTACTGCAATATAACTTTCCGCCGGGCAAAGTAAATGTGGTCATCAACCGCTTCCGCTCCAAAGGAGAAGTGACGCTTGAAGAAATTGCTAAAGCGGTGAGGCTGCCGGTGGCGCTGACCGTCCCTAACAGCTCCGCCGAATTGATTACCGCAATGAATACCGGCAAGCGGATAACGCCGGGATCGCGTTCCGATTTCGCAAAGCAACTGCGGAAGTGGGCCGTTGGCCTGGGGGATCGGCAGCCGGGGATGGAACGGCCACGAAACGGGCATTTGCATTCTGGAAGTGACGATAGCGGGACGGCCCTCAAACCAGGGCAACGGCGATCGCGAAGCTTACCTGATCGCCCAGAGCAACCGGCTAAGGCATGGTATTTACAGGAAGATCGGCCGGACGGTTCGCCAACCTGACGACCGCGCTGCTAGAATATCGTTCCAACAGCTTCGATTGCGGAAGCCGGCCGGTTACTCGCGATGAGGACAAAACCTCGCGTTACGCTACAGCTTGGACTGTCTATGAGTTCTAATGAATTACTTCTGGGATGATCAATTTCATCTTTACCGAACCAAAAATCCGGTGGAGTTCTCCTATTCCGACGGCGTAGAAGTGGAAGAACGCCTTCTTAGCGTTGTCTCCAACGCTAATGACCGCAGTACTTTTTCCCCGGAATTAGCGGAGTCCATTTGCGACTGGCCTAGTGAATACCACTTCAGCCGGTTTCGTCACTGCCTGGTGCGACCGCTGGACTTGCATCCGGGCGATAGAGTTCTTGAGCTGGGGTGCGGTTGCGGCGCGATCACGCGCTTTCTGGGCGAGATTGGTGCGAATGTAGTTGCGGTCGAAGGAAGCTTGGCCCGAGCGCGCGTCGCCGCGGAGCGCTGCCGGGAACTTACCAATGTTCGAGTCGTGGTGGATGACCTGCTGCGTTTCCAAACAGACGAGCTGTTTGACTGCGTACTTTTGATCGGAGTGCTGGAATACGCAGCCTTGTTCTCTGACCGGGAGAAGCCGTTTGAGCACTATCTGCGGACGGTAACCGGTTTACTCGCGCCGGGCGGCAGAGTGGTTATCGCTATCGAGAATAAAGTGGGCTTGAAGTATTTCAATGGCTGTGGCGAAGACCACGTTGGTGTTCCGTTCTTCGGAGTTCAAGATCTGTACGGGGCTAGAACCGTTCGCACCTTTGGACGGCGGGAATTGATCGCGCTGCTATCCGCGGCCGGGCTTCCCCAAGTGCGCTTCTATTATCCTTTTCCAGACTATAAGCTACCTTCCGTGGTTCTCTCGGAGAACGCATTGACGGATACTGGGTTTGACGCTACCGACCTGCTCGCCCGCTGCCACGCGCGCGATTATACGGGTTCGCCCTACCGCGGCTTCGACGAAGCGCTCGCTTTCTCCGTGTTGCATACCAATGGCCTTCTCGCTGAACTCAGCAACTCATTTCTCGTGGTTGCGACACCGGACAATGAACTGCGACCCAGGGCAACGGAACTCGCGTTTGCATGGTCGGTAAATCGCGCGCGTGAATTTTGTACCCAAACCAGTTTTGTGCGCCGTGGGTCTGAAATACGGGTGATGAAGGAGCCTCTCACATCGTCGGCCACTGGTCGTCGTACGGTAGACGAGAGCCTGACAATCACGCACTACGTGTCCGAGTCCGTCTACCGGGCCGGCCGGCAATTGTTATGGAATCTGCTGCGAGCGCGAGCTGGTAGCGGGAATGTGGAATCCATCGTTCAAGCGCTTCATCCGTGGATGGAATTTCTGTTGCAGCACGCTCGCGTGTCGACGGCGCCCATTGCCGATGTTTCGGAGAAACGGTCGAAACTCGCGTCGTACGTGCTTTCTGGCGACTTGCTGGACTGCACTCCCTTCAATCTTCTCAATATAGATGGCGAACTCGTGCCCATTGACGTGGAGTGGCAGAGCGAAAACGACATTAGGTTGGGCTGGGTGGTGACCCGGGGCGTTCTATGGTCAATGCCTTCCGGGATGTCAGCGGGCAGTCTCTTGCCATCGCTTCTAGAACTAATCGAAGCACTTTGTGGCAGCTTTGACCTCGCCGTTTCAGAGCCGGATATAGAAACCTGGCTCGGGCAGGAAGCGGACTTCCAGAAAATTGTCACCGGTCGCCCATGCGAACCGCTGACCACGGGAAGGACGTTTCAGGGAATGCGGCCTTTTGCAAGCGAGATCTCCAGCCTAAAACAGACGTTACGCAAACGGGAGGAGCAGGTCGCCAGCCTGATGCAGACGGTTGCCGCACGCGAGGTAGATGTCGCCAGCCTGATGCAGACGGTTGCCGCACGCGAGGTAGATGTCGCCAACCTCAGAAACACGTTAAGCGAACGAGAAGCCAGCTTGGAGCAAGTCGTTATGGAGCACGATCAATTGCGGAACGACATATCGCAATTGAGGGCACGGATCAGTTCGTTGAGCGTCGAGTTGACCACGCGCACTGAGCAATTGCACAGTGTCCTCCAGTCGCCAACGTGGCGACTGACTGCTCCGTTGCGAGCCATCGGGAAACTGCGTCCACGTGCTTACCGTGAACTGCGACAGATGAAGAAGGACTCACAACTGATTGCGCATTCCGGACTTTTCGATGCTAACTGGTACTTGTCGCACAATCCCGATGTTGCAACGCACGGTGCGGACCCAATTACCCACTATCTTCGGCACGGGGCCTTCGAAGGCCGCGATCCGAGCCAGGCTTTCAGTAGCAAGTGGTACCTTGAACAGAACCCTGATGTGCGAGTGGCCGGCTTCAACCCGCTGGTCCACTATCTGCGCTTCGGTGCCGCTGAAGGGCGCAGAGCAACTCCCGGCGCCCATGCAAACCATAAGCAAAGTTTGGCTGACGCCCAGAAGGAGTGGGACAACCTGGGTCGTAGTCGGCTTCAGCAACTTCTGCACAGCGACGACCGAGTAGTATTTCCGGCAACCGAAAGCCCGAGTGTTTCCATTATTCTGGTTCTTTATAACAAAGCCCACCTTTCGCTGCTGTGCCTCGATTCCATACTCGAAAACGCTGACGTTCCGTATGAAGTCGTGATTGTAAATAACTGCTCGAGCGATGAGACCGATAGCTTATTGGCGCGAATTGATGGTGCGACGATCATCAATAACACAGACAACCGAGGGTTTGGCGAGGCCTGTATGCAAGGAGCGGAGCAGGCGCGCGGCGAATATCTTTGCTTCCTAAATAACGATGCCTTATTGCAACCCCATGCGCTTTCATCAGCTCTGCTCAGCTTTCACGAAGGGTCTGCGGTCGGAGTTGTTGGCGGTAAGATTGTCCTGGCAAATGGCGATTTGCAAGAAGCCGGAAGTATCGTTTGGTCAGACGGAAGCGCGTTAGGATACGGGCGAGGAGACGATCCTAACCTGCCGCAATATGAATTTCGACGTCCGGTAGATTACTGCTCGGGAGCATTTTTGGTTACGAAGCGGTCCCTTTTTGGTCAGTTGGGTGGCTTTAACCGGATGTTTAGCCCCGCTTACTATGAAGACGCCGATTATTGCATGCAGGCTTGGGAAGCCGGTTTTAGCGTCATATATGAGCCTAGAGCGATTATTCGACACTACGAATCCGCTTCCTCGGATGGGAATGAAGCCGCCAAGCCTGCGATGGCAATCAATCAGCAGAAATTCCGCGAAAAATGGAACGACCAGCTTGTCAAGCGTCTGCCCGAATCGATAGCCAACATACAGTCCGCTCGCGTCTCCGTCAGTGCCGAAGGCCTTAGGATATTGTATATAGAGGATCGAATACCGCACCGGCACTTGGGATCGGGATTTCCTCGCAGCAACGACATACTGCATCATCTTGTGCAGCAGGGCTATCGTGTTACGTGTGCCTCGTTTACATCTCCCCTGCTAGACAACGAGTATTGTGACATCCCACGCGATGTTGAGTTATTGGACGGCATTTCGCAACGCGACCGGCTCTTTCGAGAGTACGTGCCTCACAGTGACATCGTATGGGTGAGCCGCCCTCACAATATGGAAGCTTTTCTGAAAGAAAGGGTCGACACTGGCAGGCCCAGCAGGGCTCGCGTGATTTACGACGCTGAGGCGATTTTTGCGGAGCGTGATTGGCTTCAGGCTCAGGTGCTCGGTAGCGAGATTTCATCCAGGGTCAAGTCCGCATGGTTGGACCGGGAGCTGGACTTGGCGAGGGCGGCTGATGCCGTTGTCGTGGTGTCCGAGCGAGATCGCGAGACCATGGCATCGGGTGGAGTAAACAATGTATCGGTAGTCGGTTTTCGAGTACCCGCCAATCCAACGGCTGCTGCCTTTGATGAGCGGCGCTCGTTCCTCTTCGTTGGAGCCATGCATGGTGCTGAAAATCCAAATGCTGACTCCATGCGGTATTTCTGCGATTCAATCTGGCCGGTTGTGCGTAAAGCGACTGGCGCTGAGTTGATCATAGCTGGCTACGGGGCCGACATTGCTCTCAGTGATTTTAAGGTCTCCGGCGTTCGCATCCTTGGCAGGCAGGATGACTTGACCGTGCTGTATAACGAAGCACGCGTGTTTGTGGTGCCTACCCGATATGCAGCGGGAATTCCTTACAAAGCGTACGAAGCGGCATCTTTTGGTGTTCCTCTTGTAGTATCTAACCTGATTGGAGAGCAACTCGGATGGCAGCATGGAAACGACTGTCTCATGGCCGGCACTGCTATCGCTTTCGCGGAAGAGTGCTGCCGCCTGTATCAGGACGCAAATCTTTGGGAACGGCTGCGCTCGAATGCGTTGCTGCGCGTCATCAATGATCTAAGCGACGAGGTTTTTGGCAAGGCAATCGCTTCTGTAATCACCAAAGTTAAGGAACAACCTCAGTGGACTACGCGGGAGCGTTAACTGTTATCGATTGGTTGAAGGCACAGATTGAAGCCAAACTATATTGGTTTCATCGGATGGAGTCACGTCACTGCGAAATTGACTATACACCTTGATGGAAAATGCTATAGCGAGCCTAAAGCCGACAACAGCTACAGTTCGGTTACAGTTGAGCCAGGACCAGAACCTGTTGCAAATGCGCGGATCGTCAATTAAGCTAGAGCGGTTTAGTTATTTGTGTAGTCTAGGTGCCGCCGGCTGAAGCCGGCTCGG
>Ga0208079_1001171_pt1 | contig 14001 bp, 12 predicted proteins | sample NGESurdeep092012_5_FD_184474 | JGI IMG/M metagenome (GOLD analysis project Ga0208079, IMG submission 184474) | Arctic peat soil microbial communities from Barrow, Alaska - NGEE Surface sample 210-2 deep-092012 (SPAdes) | ecosystem: Environmental > Terrestrial > Soil > Wetlands > Peat ... | reverse complement strand
GATATCGGGGTTTCTTACTTCTCTTTTACCCCCAACCAGAGCGGTGACCTTGAAACCTTTTCTGTTTTTAATGTAACCGGTCAGATGTCAAATCTTTACTGGGGATGGTCGAAACGCATCAGTAAATATGATGAAAATGGTTATATGCTCGAAACAACACTTTTTGATCAGGACAACGAGTATGTGAAAGGCAAACTGGTCCCGGTCACAAAGAATACCTATGACAGCCATGGTGCCCTCACAGAGGTCCAAAACATGGATAAAGACGGAAAGCTTATTAACAGCCCTGATAATGGGGTTGCAATTACTCAGTATAAATACGATGAGCTTGGCAACAGGACTGAGACTCTCACTTTTGACAAAGATAAAACTCCTGTAAAAGTATAATCCGGTACTGAGATATCAATAACATGAAAAAGCAATATTTTCTAATATCTATAATTGCACTTCTTTGCTTCTTTTCAGTTTCGGGATGTAAAGGGAAAAAGCCTGAGACTAAGAAGGAAGATGTCCCTGTGGCCAATAAACCTGCCGTCATAATCGGAAATGAAACATCTCTTCTCTTAAAAGACCTTAAGGATAACGGAGACTATGTAAACAGCAAAGCATACCCTTCGCTTATAAAAGCTTCAATTGTGAACGAGAGTCTCGGGAAAAATATACTTATTGTTGATCTGCGAACCTCAAAACAATACTCTGACGGTCACATTAAAAATGCGGTCAACAGGAAGTTTGAAGAACTGCCTTCATATTTTGAATCAGGAATTAAACCATTTGAATATGACAAGATCATAATTGTCAGTGAGGATGGCCAGATAGCTTGTTATGCAACATGTCTGTTGAGATTGAAGGGGTATGGAAATGTCTATGCTATGAGATGGGGAATGAGTGCCTGGAATAACAAGTTCGCTCAGGAAGGTTGGCTTAATGGAGTTTCGGGTAAGTTTGAGAGTAAACTCGAAAATACCGTAAATGAAAGACCTTCAGCATTGACGATGCCGGAGCTCAAGACAGGTCTCTCAACCGGTTCAGAGATCGCAGCAGCAAGATTCAGTAAATTGTTTGAAGAGGGTACCGGAGATGTGCTCATTACAGCTGATGAAGTCTTTGGAAATCCCCAAAAGTATTATATTATAAATCTCGAACGGAAAGACAAGTACGATGACGGCCATATACCAGGATCTGTAAGGTATAAGCCTGAAGGTACACTCGGATTTACTGATGAAATGGCATCTATTCCAACTGATAAACCTGTAGCAGTTTATTGCGGTACAGGTCATAATTCGGGATTCGCAACTGCCTACCTGCGTCTCTTAGGATATGATGCGCATACTCTGAAATACGGCAATAATGGCTTCATGCACGAAAAGATGATTAAACAGAGAACAACATTGTCGTGGCTTCCGTTTACATCAGAAGATGTTAATAATTTTGATGTTGTAAAATAATTTTTTTGACTTTTCAAATACTTATAAATCCGGTCAGAGCATGATTGTATCTGGCCGGAATTTGTATTTGAGTGACTCGTTATCAGTTTGGTCAGTAAGAATGAAAATATTCTTACACCCCATCTGACTCAGGATCATCCATATTCTCGCCGACAGGCCAGGTTCTGATGAATATATCAGTACAGGGCCATTATGTTTAATAATTGAGGTTACCTTTTTTTTACTCAGAACTGAATCAGGAGAAATGTTTTGCTTTTCCCCACGAATATCTTTTATCGGTTGCTGGTCATTATCAAGATTAATTATCAGGATATTGCCTTGAAGTGTTACAGCCTTAGCTGCCGTAATTAAATTTGATGTTTTTACCGATGGTTCGGCCCATCTTTTTGCATTGCTTTGGAAATGGTTCACTCCTGATGATCTGATAACAACCAGAATAATTATTGGCAGCACCACTGCAATTACAAACCTGTACTTTCTAATTAACTCCATCCTTAAATCCTGTTTCTTGTTCCTAGTTCCTTATTGCCCACTGGGCAATTTCTTAACGGTCGTCCCTATTCACAGCCGCCATCGAGTTTTTTAGCAGTCAAATGTTTTGTCTGAAAGAATTTCGCTTTCAGGCTGTCTGACAGACTATTCATTTCAGTAAACATTTTTTTTGCTCTTGTCCTCGCTTCAAACAAAGCGTTCTCACGAGCCGTTATCTTTTCTCCGGTAAAGCTGCTGTTCATTATTGTGTTGTACCACTCGTTCAGACCACCTTTCATCACGTAAGTGTTCTTAATATTTAGTCCTCTTGCAATAGCTATAGCATAGTTGGAATTAATGTCGCCGTTTGAATAAAATATATTTCTTGTTTTTCCATTATTAAGAATGCTGGCAGGATTCCTGTCGATAATCGTATTATAAGGAAGATTTATTGAGCCGGGTATATTTGACCTTCTGAATTCCTCCGGTGTTCTGAGATCAATAATCTGAACCGTGCTATCTTCCTCTACAATAAACCTCGCAACCTGATCAACGGAATAGTAGGTATTATTGTCCAGCATTTCGGAAAGAAGGCTCTGGGGTCTGACACTAAAAGAGCTGTTTCCTGAACGGGGTAAAAAGGCAAGAATTAAACCCAGACACAGAAGTACAATTGAAAATTTTGCTCTCATATTCATCTATTGAATTTTTAAATTTCCCCGGTTATGTCAGGTCTTGCAAACTTTTTTTCTGCAATCTCTGCAAACCAGAACATTATTACAGCAGCAATTATGAGGAGAAAGGTGAAGAGACCAGGTGAAATACCCATTGCTTCATTTATTTTCACCGGACCCTTGTATGAACCGTTAGCAAGTTTTTGTATCAACGGATATGTCTCTGCAAAGAGGAATGCACCTGTCAGTCCGCCAATAAAGAAGATCATAGCATCGATCTTTCCTATTGAAAGAGCGCATAACCCTGTTCCCGGACAAAACCCGCCCATAATAAAGCCGGCACCCATAATTACTCCTCCTACGATTGAAGCAGCAACATAGAACTCATTAACGAAGACCAGGTTAAGATCAAGTAATCCGAAGTAACTTAGTAACTGTGATCCTATGAGAGCAACTATGGCCGCAGTAAAAAAGACCTTTATGACAGTAGTATCGTAACCATAAAACATTCCGGCGAGTTTACGGCTCGAAGAGAAACCTGCCTGTTCGAGTGAAAATCCGAATCCGATGCCTATAAGGAGAGCTATCAGCAGATCAAGCCATTCCGGCATTGCTATAAGTGATGATATTGGTCCCATTTTCAGTCTTATTATCTAAATTATTTTAATGTCTTACGGTCTTGCGATTCCTTTTTATTCTTTGCACTCAGCTCTTTTCCCTGCGCCCTATGCTTTTTTAGATCCAGTTTTTCCTGAAGAACCATGCAAACATATACGCGGAACCGAATATCGCAACCATTGTCACGAATCCGGCAACAGAAAGAACTGCCATTCCTGAAAGAGCAGCGCCACTTGTGCAACCTCTGGCGAGCTGGGCTCCATATACGAAAAAGACGCCACCCAGGAATGCATAGATCAACCGCCTCGCATTGGTAATTTTAGGAGATTTTTCAATTTTAAACCTGAGTCTTTTAGACAATGCTCCCGATAAAAAGCCCCCAACAACCACCCCCAGTATTTCTATAGTCAGCCAGTTTTTCAAAGGCTTCTTTCCATCATCAAAATATTTACTATAGTATATTGAACCATCTGCATGAGGGCGGTCAACAGCACCAACAATTGAAACAACGCAGTACTTTAGACCACCGCTTGCTCCCAATCCCCGGCCCGCAAGGAACATCGCCATAAGCAATACTATTCCAAGCATTGTACCTGCAAGGTACGGATTCATATATTTGTTTTTCATTATTCTGAATTTCAGTTGATAACGTATTTGATGAATACAAAAATACGAATTGTAAGCTAGTAGTCAAACAGACCGGAGGTATTTTAGTTCATCCAATAATCATATCAACCGTACTATCTAAATTCAGTACTCAGGCGAATACATTTTTAGTACATTTATCAATTAATATAAAAGTGATGAGCAAATTCAAACTGACAATAGAATACGAAGGAACACGTTACTCTGGCTGGCAGATGCAAAAAGGTGGGAAGACCATACAGGGAGAGATACTCGATGCTTGCAGGGAACTGTTTGAAAATGAAACGATTGATATTTTCGGCGCTGGCAGGACAGATGGGGGTGTACATGCTACCGGACAGGTAGCACATCTCGAAGTTGAAACAGATCTGGTCCCACTAAAGATAAAATATGGCATAAATGACAGACTTCCGCCCGATATATGTATAATAAACGTGGAAGAAGCACATCCTAAATTTCATGCTCGGTACGACGCTAATGCAAGAAGTTATATTTATCAGATAAGCAGACGACGTACTGCTTTCGGTAAAAAATTCGTCTGGTGGATCAAAGATTCTCTTGATCTGAATCTTATGAACGAAGCTGCAAAAAACTTCCCGGGTCTTAAGGACTACAGATATTTTACCGATGAAGAGGCTGAAACATCATCCACTAAGGTGGAGATATTACATGCGAAAGTAAATGATTTTGGCGACATGCTCGTTTTTCATGTTGTAGGATCTCATTTCCTGTGGAAACAGGTGAGACGGATGACTGGAGTACTTGTCGAAGTCGGAAGGGGTAAACTATCTCCGGCTGATATTACTTCATTTTTTAAGACGAAAACAGATATACCTGCGAAACTGACTGCTCCCCCAAGCGGATTATTCCTCGAAAAGGTATATTATAAGAATGAGGAGATAAGCTACCTTACAAAACCGGTTATTAATATTTAATATCTTAATTGATGCTGGTTGAAGTAATTCGATACCTTATATTATATAGTCATAAAATAACCGGAAAAATTTAATGTCGTTGTGAGGAACGAAGTGACGAAGCAAACTCATGGAGTATAAAGTAAATTTATTTTACCATTATACTTTAAGTAGTATTTTAAAATTTCGTCCGACACCGAAGTTAACATTTGCACCCCTAAAAGTGTCATTTTTACACTTCCGGAAAAATGATTTATATTCACTAAAATTTGTGTAGAATTGTTCTAAATTAGATTTTAAAATCAATAGTCATGGATTATACAAAATCCAAATATACAATGTATTAACTTTAAAAATCATGTTTTTTGAAATGTGAATATTTGTTGAAATAATATTACAAAAAAGTTGGATTTGATGTTTTAATTTCTACCTTCGCTAGTCGTGAATCTATAACCTTTATTTGAACCTGATAATTCTTGTTTTTATTATAAACCCTTTTAACTAACATGTTTAAAAAACGACTGACTATGCAAATTTCTAAAAGTGTACGGCGCATTGCGCTGTTTTTTCTGAGCATGGTTCTTTCTTCGGGCATTCTTTTTGCTCAGGAAAAAACCATTACTGGGAAGGTTTCTAGCCTAAGCGAGGGACCTCTGGCCGGTGTAAACGTAACTGTTCAGGGTACGACGATCGGAGCAATAACCGACCTGAATGGTGGTTTTTCTATCAAGGTACCAAGTAATGCAACTATGTTGGTATTTTCATCTATTGGTTATACTACTCAACAGGTAACCCTAGGTAACCAGAGTGTATTAACTGTCACTATGGTTGAAAGTGTTGCTGCTCTTGATGAGATTGTAGTTGTGGGTTATTCAACCCAGGCAAAGAAATCTCTTACCGGTGCAGTTTCGACAGTTAACTCTGCAGCATTATCGCAAGAGACAGCTGCCAACCCGATTGAGCGTTTGCAGGGTAAGGCATCAGGGGTTTCCATTATTAACTCACACGTACCCGGTGGTGAATCGGTTATCAACATCCGTGGGTTAGGTACAATCAACAACAGCGGACCGTTGTTTGTAATTGATGGAGTACCAACAAAGTACGGAACATCCCAGATCAACCCGAATGAAATTGAATCACTTACCGTTTTGAAGGATGCAACTTCGGCTGCTATTTATGGCGCCAGCGGTGCTAACGGTGTTATTATTATTACCACAAAACGTGGAACGGCTGGTAAAACAAATGTTACATTTACAGCACGTTATGGCGTAAGCCTCATTCCAAAAATGTACGATCTCCTGAATACACAGCAGTATGGGGAAATGCTCTGGCTCGAAGCTAAAAACATGGGTGTGGCTCCATCTAATATTCTTTATGGAACCGGTGCAACACCAACAATTCCTGACTATGTTGTTCCTGCAGGTGCAATGTCTGGGAATCCTTTAACTGACCCGACTTTGTATAATCACACTCCCGGCGCTAGTTTTTATAATATTACCCAGGCAAATAAAACAGGAACAGACTGGTATGGAGCAATTTTACGTCAGTCTCCTATGAAGGATTATAATATTTCCCTTTCAGGTGGTGGCGACAAAGGAACCTATGCATTTAACATTGGTTATTCAACAGAAGACGGTTTATTGAAGTACACATCTTTTGATCGTTATTCAATTCGTTCCAATGCTGACTCAAAAATAACCAGCTGGCTGAAAGTAGGAGAATCAATGGGCATTACTTTTACGAAGCGCAATGGTAACAATCTTGATAATCAAGAAGGTTCAATGATCTCTGAGGCTTATCGTATGCAACCTATTATCCCGGTATATGATATACAGGGGAATTTTGCAGGCACCAAGGCTACAGGTACTGGTAACGGGGAAAACCCTCTTGCTACTCTCTGGCGTGATCAAAACGACTTCAGTAAGGACCTTAGAGGAATCGGTAACGGTTATGCAGAGATAACTCTTATGAAAGGTCTGTCGGTAAAATCCCTTTTTGGATTTGACTATCGTAATAATGATACAAAAGATATTTTCCGCCAGAATCCTGAATTTCAGGAATCAAAACCAACTGACATCCTCACAATGTCAAGCAACTATACCGTTCAGTGGAACTGGGCGAATACTCTTAACTTTACAAGAGCATTCGGAGATCATAACATTAATTTCCTGGCCGGTTCTGAAGCTGTCTCAAGCACCTATTATTATCTGATGGGATCGCGTTCAACATTCTTTTCAAGCGATGTTAATTATATGTATCTCGATGCCGGTGAAGCTGATAAAAATAACTCAGGTAACGGTAATCAGTCAACAAAATTCTCATATTTTGGCAGGTTGAACTATGATTACAAGGGTAAATACCTTGTTGAAGCTACTTTCCGTCGTGATGGTTCTTCAGTTTTTGGTGCCAATAACCGCTGGGGAAATTTCCCTGCCGTATCAGTAGGATGGAGACTCTCACAGGAGAACTTTATGGCTAATGTAAAAGATGTAGTTAATGATCTTAAACTGCGTGGTGGTTATGGAATTTCAGGAAACGATAATATCGGACTTTACAATGGGTACAGTACTTTCTCATCCAACTCCAATACTTCTTCCTATAGCATTGCCGGTAGTCCGAATTCATCAGTTGCAGGATTCTATAATTCAAAAGTCGGGAATCCTGATGCAAAATGGGAAACCACAAATACAATGAACATTGGTATAGATTTTGCTGTATTAAACAGTACTCTTACTGGATCTCTTGATGTATGGCAAAGAAAAACCAAAGACATGTTATTCCAGGTTTCAATACCACAAGTAGCCGGAGAAGCTACAGCACCACAGGTAAACATTGGCGACATGGACAACAAAGGATTTGATCTGAACCTTAATTATAACAATAAAGCTTTAAACGGCGATCTTAATTATGGTCTGGGACTAACCTTATCTCATTATAAAAACAAGATTGTGAAGATCTCGAATAATACCGCAGAATTCCTTAATGGTGGTGATTACAGGCAGATGACTTATACACGTGCTACTGTAGGAACCGCATTCCCAGAATTCTATGGTCTGATAGTAGATGGTATTTTCCAGACACAGGCTGAAGCTACCGCTTATGCACCTGAATATGGAGGTTCCTATAATATTGCCGGCCACTTCAAATTCCGTGATTTAAACGGTGATGGTAAAATTGATGATAACGACCGTACTTATATCGGAAGCCCTCATCCTAAGTTTACCGCTGGTCTGAATATGAACCTTGGCTATAAGGCATTCAATCTTAGCGCATTCTGGTATGCAAGTTATGGCAACAAAATTGCTAACTATGTAAGTCGTTGGATCGATTATCCACAATTCACTGGTAACCGTTCGATTGATCGTCTGACAAAAACATGGGGCAGCCCTTATCTTACAAACAATGCAAATGCCACATTACCTCTGGCCGACCTGAATAATATCAGCCAGTATCCATCTACAGCATTTCTTGAAGATGGCTCTTTCCTCAGATTGAAAACTCTTCAACTGAGCTATACTCTGCCAAAAGAACTATCACAGAAAATTTCGATAGCCAGCTGTCAGGTCTATGTACAAGCTTCAAACCTTGTTACATTCACTAAATACAAAGGATTGGACCCAGAAATTAACAATTCCGGAATCAATCTTGGTATAGATGCCGGTCAGTGGCCGACTGCACGTCAGATTGTGTTTGGGATAAAACTCGATTTGTAGATAATTTGATGTGAAGAAACTATTAAAATAAATTAAATATGAAAAGAAAAGCGATATTTATAACACTGGTTGTTGCATCGTTAATGACAGTGTTCTTTGGATGTAAGAAAAGTTTTCTCGATACACTCCCTACCGGGGCGGCAAATGATGCTCTCCTGGCAAGTGAAAAGGGTGTGAATTCTATTCTGATCGGTGCCTATGCTGCCATAGACGGACAGATAAACGGTGCTGATGGTACCGGTTGGGCTTCATCTGTTACGAACTGGGTTTGGGGCGATGTTGCCTCTGATGATGCTACAAAAGGATCCGATATAAGTGACCAGTCGACAATAGTTCCTGTTGAAAACTATTCAGTTGATGCTACCAATGGATACGTTGCCAATGCATGGAGATTCGACTATGCCGGAATTGCCCGTGCCAATGCTGTTCTTAAAGAACTGGCAAAAGTAACTCCTGCTCTTCCTGATGCTACATCATCCTCAATTAAGGCTCAGGCATTGTTTATCAGGGCTTTCATTCATTTCCAGGCTAAAAAGATTTACAATAATATCCCTTATATTAAGGAAACCGATGATCCGATAAAAGTAGCTAACAATGTTGATGCATACCCATTGATTGAAGCTGACCTTCAGTATGCTGTTGCGAATCTTCCCGCAACACAGGCTGAGGTTGGTCGTCCAACCAAATATGCTGCTGAAGCTCTTCTTGCACAAGTTTACTTGTTCGAGAAAAAATGGACAGATGCTAAACCATTACTTGATGATATCATCGCCAGCGGAAAATACTCTCTTATGCCTAATTTTGCTGATAATTTTCTGGCTGCAAATAGGAATAATAAAGAGTCTGTGTTCGAAATTCAATACAGTGTAAACGATGGAGCAGATGGATCACCAAATGCAGGATGGGGCGATGCTCTTAACTTCCCGGTTGATATAGACGGAACAGGTACATGCTGCGGATTCCATCAGCCAACACAAAACCTTGTGAATGCATTCCAGGTTGATGCTGCCGGCCTTCCGCTTGCAGTTACCACCGGAACAGTTCCGAATTTTAAAAGCGATATGGGTGTATTATCTACTGCAAGTTTTGTACAGGACACAGTTACTCCTGTCGACCCAAGGTTAGACTTCACAGTTGGCCGTCGTGGTGTTCCATACCTCGATTGGGGAATTATGCGTGGTTCAACATGGATCCGCGACCAGAATAATGCCGGTCCTTATCTGAACAAGAAAAACATGTTTCTTAAGAAAGACAAAGGGGCATTATCAACCACAACAGGTTGGGCTACAGGTGTAAACTCAAACAACTACAGAATGATCTCTTATGGTCACGTTTTGTTATGGAGAGCTGAAGTTGCTGCTGAAACTGGAGATTTAGCTATGGCAACAACTCTTGTAAATCAGATCCGTGTAAGGGCAAACAATCAGAAACTGATGGGCAGATGCCGTACATTTATTCTTCCAAACCAGACAGGCCTGAAAATTGACAATACAGTACCTGCTGCTACATATCTTGTAGCTCCATATCCTGCAACCTTTGCAAATGTGGCTTATGCACGTACTGCTATCTATACTGAAATGAGACTTGAATTTGCAATGGAAGGTTTCCGCCACTTCGACCTTGTGCGTTGGGGTTTAGCTGCAACTACCATTAATGCTTACCTTGTTCAGGATAGAGCTTTCAGATCTTTATTCGGCGGTGTAACACCAGCTGTTTTCACTGCAGGTAAAAATGAGTACTGGCCAATTCCTCAGGTTCAGAAAGACCTTCAGCCGGGTATTCTTACACAGAATACAGGTTACTAATAAGAATTTGAATATTGTAAAAGAGGCTGGCATCTGTCAGCCTCTTTTTTTTATCTTTTTAAATAAATGAGGATAACCCCGTTTGCTGCGCTAGATCCATAAAACGAGGCACCAACGCCATCGATATATTTTATAGTTTTTACTTCCGAAGGAAGGATCGTTGAAATATCCGTTACAACCATATCATCAAGAATATACATGACCTGGGAAGTCAATGAAAAAGACTGAACCTTTTTACCATACACAGCGGTGCCTACAACCTTTACATTAAATATCTCACTATTAATAAGCTGAAAGATGTTTGTGTATTTGGAATAATCTTTGACTCTCTTTAATCCATCTCCGTTAATTCCCCTTTGAAGATCTTCAGCTGTAATATGGTTTTCTCTGACTGCATCATTAAAACTTGTCTGTCTATTACTATAAACCAGGTTTATGGACATCTTTTCTGACTTCCTGATCTTTATACTTTTATCATCAAAACCGGAAGCTGAAAACAATAGAATATCCTTCGTTGCACAATTAATAGTAAAATGCCCAAGAGAATCAGATTGCTTCGTGACTCCCGTATTCATAGATTTTATCAGAACCTTATTCAACGGAAAAATATTATAAGTGGTGACGATACCGGAAATAACTGTACTATTTTGTCCTTTTACTGAGCCATTTAGCCCAATTGCTACTATTATAGTAAGAATACCAAGTCTGTTTAATATCATAATTATTGATTTATTAATGTTAATGCAAGAAAGAAGGCATTTAATCTGTTTTCAGCAGATCACCGTCTTTGTATTTAAATTTGACAACCTCTCTGCAAATAGCACAGTTGTAATTTGGAGAATCAGGTGCAAGTTTTGGAATTTCAACATAAATTATCCTGTCACTTATTTTTATTACCTTCATGTCACCCTCTAAAACCTTGGTTATCTTGAATTTATTATCAGATTTAATAAGGACTAAAAGTTCTGTTGTCACTATATACTGTCCGTTATATGAAGGAATAGTTATCGTTGCATCCTCAACTGAATCGCTGTCGATGAGACCAACAGCTATTTTTGAAGGGTCAATAACGTACTTTATCTGGCCATTAACTATATTAAGTATCTCACCTTTATCAACCGATTTATCAGAGGTTTTAAATTTGTCTGTGATATATGTGGATGCAATATCCATAATTTGCCTCTTGATTTTAGGTTCAACGTAGTTACCCTGCAACGATTTGTTATTGTTATGAGTACAAGAGATTAAAAAGAACAAAAGAACAAACAATGACCAACCTTTTTTCATATTTATCTATTATAGGTGACCTTCAAAAGTAGAACAAATATGGTAAATTGAAGCGGGAGGGAGCCAAATTATTATAACTGGCCAATAGTTCAACAGGTTATGTTGGAGGCTGAAAGTTGCATGATGCAGGTTGCATGGTGAATTACTTTTATCTTTTTCCTTACTTCGTATACTTCAACCTCAGATCAATATCTTTATCATATACAAAATAACAAGGATCATCGCATTTTGTCTTGTCAAATTTGACTCGCGGAGTAGCCGAACCAATTGCAATAAAATAATCAGAAGGTATATAATAAGTAGCTGTTACAGTAAATTTCTTATTCAGGGATACATTAATATAAGTATGGTCCCCGGTTACTTCAAAGGAGCTATAAAGGACACTATCTTCCAGATTGCCTTCATAAACATTAATTACCGTTTGATTACCAGAGTATGAATTATCAAGTTTTACATTCAGATTGGTTTTCGATGGTTTATCGACTGTACAGTCCGGACACTTGACAAAAAGACCCTGATCTTCACAGGAGAAGAATAGAACAAATATAATCGCCAGAAATGTTTTACCTGCAATTTTCATATTATATCTAATACCATTTTAAGATTTTTGCTTTTATCCTCACATTATCGAAATATATATTGTAGGAAGCTCCAAGTCTTACCCAAATGGGACCAACATGATAAAAATCTGATTTCATGTAATCAGCGCCAAGTGAGAGAGTGAAGTCCTTCTTTTCCCATTTTATTGAAATGGCAGGAATGACTTTGAATTTATTCTGAGGCACAATCAAGGTACCTTTTAATTCATTGCCAAATGAATAACCAGCCGATAATGACGTTGAAAGTTCAATGTTGCCTTTGAAAGCATAGTCGGTGAGAGCAAAATCTTTAAACAATCCTGCATAGACTACCGATCCTTTGTTCATATATTGATAAAATATATGTTCGGTTTGTTTAAGTAACACCCTTGTATACCATAATTTGACATCGCATCCTAAAATTATACCTCCATTCAGATATGGCTCCTTGAATGCGAGGCTTGCTCCTGTAAATATATCATGAACAGAAAATCTGCCGGAAGTCATAATGTCCATCTGGTCAATTTCGTATTTTACATTACCAGGAACTTTATTATCCTGAAGGATTCTGAGAATATCTTTTCTCCTGTATTTTGAGGCTACAGTATAAGGGCTTAAGGCATGACTTCCCTGCGCAGCCCATTTGTCTCCAATTTTAAGAAGATATTTTGTTGCTTCACTTCTGTCAGCAATTATAGTAAGGGCAAGAGCATTATTCCCTAAAAGATTGGTCGCATAAATATCGGCACCCTTTTTAAACAGCAAGTCCATAATCAGTGTATCCCCATTTAGTGCAGCCATAAGAAAGGGGGTAAATCCCTCTTTATCTCTAGCCTCCAGATTAGCGCCTTTTTGAATAAGAAGATCTGCAAGGTCAATATGTCCGGCCCAGATTGAGGCTAACAGGGGAGTAGATCCTTCTAAAGTTTTATTATCAATCGATGCATCATAATAAAGAAGCATATCGGCTATCTCAAAGTATCCGTAAACTGATGCATAATGAAGAGGAGTTGCATCAAATCTGTCAGTAGCATCGATATCGGCATCAGCCCGGACAAGGGCTTCTACAAGTTCAGAATTCTGGTTTTTTACAGCTATAAGAAGCGGAGTTTCATACTGTAAAGTCTGCTTGTTTACATCAGTACCATATTCTATGAGCATTTTTGCAACTTTTGTCTGATTATTGGAAATTGCAAAAATAAGGGCTGTAACTCCCTGCTCTGTTTCTGCGAACAGATCAGCGCCCTTCATGATAAGACGGTTAATCTCATATGTATATCCTTTTGAGGCGGCTATCATCAGATTATAATCAATTGCACCTCTGTAAGATGCAGGTATATACTCAGTTGTATCGTAAATCATAGTATCACTATCGCCAACCTGTGAATAGACACTACCGGTAATAAATATCAACGACAGAACAAAAAGAATACGCATATTTTGAAGCTTCACTGACAGATTAGACCCCAAAGTTAGTTTTTTGATTCTTTTTATCCTGATATATTCTATCAGTTTATTAATATTTTTCAATCAGGCAGATTTTTCTTTTCGTCTCAAATCATATGCCAAAATCTGTGCTTTAGGCAATTTAAGTATATAATTTTAGTTATATTATCTATGGAATGCAATTAAACCTTCTAAAAGTCCGGATTTATCTATCAAAATAGGAAATTTTATGTTAATCTTGACGGAGGGAAAAGAATACTTTTTATTTTTGTCTGGTAAATAAACGATTTGAGTTGAATATAAAATACAAAATATTATTATTTACTCTCCTGCTGTTATTTGTGAGTATCAAACCGGGAGCAAAGGAGAACAGTATTGTTCTTACAGATAAACTTGTTCCTA
>Ga0208079_1001170_pt1 | contig 14004 bp, 16 predicted proteins | sample NGESurdeep092012_5_FD_184474 | JGI IMG/M metagenome (GOLD analysis project Ga0208079, IMG submission 184474) | Arctic peat soil microbial communities from Barrow, Alaska - NGEE Surface sample 210-2 deep-092012 (SPAdes) | ecosystem: Environmental > Terrestrial > Soil > Wetlands > Peat ... | reverse complement strand
CTGGACGCTCCTGGTGGTGCGCCAGCTCGACGCGGAGAACCGGGAGGCCGGCGGCTACGTCGTGGCCGCCGACGCGGTCGGGGCGGGCGTCGGCGAGGTCGTCCTCTACGCCACCGGCAGCTCCGCCCGCCAGACGGAGATGACGAAGGACCGGCCGTGCGACGCCGTGATCATGGCGATCGTCGATACGTGGGAGACCGGCGGGACGGAGGTCTACCGCAAGTAGCGGGCGACAAGCGATGAGCGAGCTCGACGGGCGCGAGATCCAGGAGATCATCGAACGGGTTCGCCGCCGGGTCGCGTCGGCCGGCGGCGAGCGGCCGGGCGCCGGCCTCCGCGCGGAGGCGGAGCTGTCGGCCGCCGCCGCGGCGGAGCTGGGCGACGGCATCCACGCCACAATCGACGAGGCGGTGGCCGCCGCCACGCAGGCGTTCCGCGCCTTCGGGGCACAGGGCCTCGCTGGCCGCAAGGTCATCATCGACGCGGTGCGCCGGTCCATGCTCGACCACGCTGAGCAGCTCGCCCGGATGGCCCACCAGGAGACCCACATCGGGCGCGTCGAGGACAAGGTCGTCAAGAATCGCCTCGTGGCGTCCAAGGCGCCGGGACCGGAGGACCTCGAGGTCCAGGCTGTCACCGGCGACGCGGGGATGATGGTCACCGAGTTCGCCCCGTTCGGCGTCGTCGCCGCGATCACCCCGGTCACGAACCCGACCTCCACGATCATCAACAACACGATCAGCATCGTCTCGGCGGGGAACGCGGTCGTCTTCAACGCCCACCCCAGCGCGAAGCGCTGCTGCGCGGAGACGATCCGCCTGATCAACCGGGCCATCGTCGCGGCCGGCGGACCGCCGAACCTGGTCGCGGCCGTGGCAGCACCCACCATCGAGACCGCGCGGGCGCTCATGAGCCACCCCGGCGTGCGCGTCGTCCTCGTGACCGGCGGCCCGGCGGTCGTGCGCGAGGCGCTCAAGACCGGCAAGCGGGCAATCACCGCCGGCCCCGGTAACCCGCCGGCCGTCGTCGACCAGACCGCCGATGTCGAGCGGGCGGCCCGCGACATCGTGCGCGGCGCCTCGTTCGACAACAACCTCGTCTGCATCGACGAGAAGGTCGTCCTCGTCGTGGACTCGGTCGCCGACCGGCTCATCCGGGCGATGACCCAGAACGGGGCCTACCTGCTCAAGGAGCACGAGCTTCGCCGCCTGGAGCGCGTCATCTTCACGGAGCTCGGCCAGCCCGGCAAGCCGGGCGTCATGAACCCGGCCTGGATCGGCCGCGACGCGGCGAAGATCCTCGCCGAGATCGGCGTCCAGGCAGAGCCCGCGCCCCGCCTCCTGATCGCCGACGTCCCGCGCGATCACAGCCTGGCCTGGACCGAGCAGATGATGCCGGTCCTCCCGGTCGTCCGCGTCGGGACGGTGGACCAGGCGATCGACCTCGCGGTGCGGATGGAGCACGGCTTCCGCCACACGGCATCGATCCACTCCACGAACGTCGAGACGATCACGAAGATGGCCCGGGCGATGAACTGCAGCATCTTCGTGACGAACGGACCCAACATCGCGGGCCTGGGCGAGGGCGGCGAGGGCTTCTGCTCGTTCTCGATCGCCAGCCCGTCCGGCGACGGCCTGACCCGGCCGCGGACCTTCTCGCGCGAGCGGCGGATCACCGTCGTCGGCGCGCTGCGGATCGTCTGACGATGGACTCCCGCCCCGCGATCGAGCCGGCCCTCGCCCTCCTCGAGCTCGACTCCATCGCCGCCGGCATCGAGGCCGGTGACGCGATGGCCAAGCGAGCCCCGATCGACGTGATCCGGGCCGGCACGGTGCATCCGGGGAAGTACCTCATCCTCGTCGGCGGCGCAGTGGCCGACGTCGAGGAGGCGCTGGACGCGGGTCGCGAGGTCGGGGCCTCTTCCGTCCTCGACGTCGTCTTCCTTCCCAACGTCCACCCAGGGCTCGTGGCCGCCATCCGCGGGGAGCGCCGCGCGGCCGCTGGCGAGGCGCTGGGCGTCATCGAGACGGCAACCGTCGCCGCGATCCTCGAGGCCGCTGATGCCGGGCTCAAGGGCGCCCGGGTCCGCCTTCTCGAGTTGCACCTCGCCGACGACCTCGGCGGCAAGGGCTATCTCCTCTTCGACGGGGCGGTCGCCGACGTCGAGGCGGCGGTGGAGATCGGCGCCGCGCGGATCACGGGGTCGCCCGGCCTCGCGCAGCGCGTGATCCCGCAGCTTCACGCGGAGATGGCGGACAACCTGGCCGCCGACGCCCGCTTCGCCGCGCGGGTCCGGGGGTAGGCACCATGCAGCTCGCGCGCGTGATCGGCACCGTCGTCGCCACCGTCAAGACGCCCGGCCTCCAGGGCGTGAAGCTCCTCGTCATCCAGCCGCTCGATCGGCACCAGCGGCCGGTAGGTGGCCAGCTCGTCGCGGCCGACGCCGTCCACATGGCCGGCCCGGGCGAGCTCGTCTACTTCGTGGCGGCGCGCGAGGCCGCCCAGGCGATGCCCGACCCGTTCGTCCCCGTCGATCACGCCATCGTGGGGATCGTCGACGCCGTCTCCCTGCTCCCCGGGGACGAGCCCGTAAGGGACGAAGGGTGAAGCTCGGCCGCGTCGCCGGGACGGTCGTGTCGACGATCAACGCCCCTGCCTTCGACGGCCGGACGTTGCTTCTGTGCGACCTGCTGGACCCCGCGGGGAAGCCGGCCGGCGGCTACCTCATCGCGATCGACACGGTGGGAGCCGGCCCGGGCGAGACCGTCCTCATCCTCGACGAGGGCACCTCTGCCCGCCAGGTCCTGGGCGCCCCGGGGGCGCCCATCCGGACGGTGATCGTGGGGATCGTCGACGCGGTGATCGTGGACGCGGTCACGACCGAGAAGCCGGGCACCCCACGCGCCATCACCGGGACCGCGGCCACGAAGGAGCCCCACCCGAAGGAGCCGCGCCGGCGCCGAGACGGAGGGACGCGATCCGATGCCGATCACGGCTGACGAGGCGCGCGCGGTGCTCGCGCGCTGGCAACCGATCCTGCGCCTCGCCGACTGGGACATCGACCTCCGGCTGGTCACGGGTGCCTGGCGCAAGTCGGGCGACGTCAAGGTCGACCTCGACGACCGCAAGGCGGTCCTGCTCCTCAACGCCGAGCCGCGCTCGGAGAACCTGGAGGAGACGATCGTCCACGAGCTGGTTCACGCGCGGCTGTACGCCCTCGACCAGATGCTCGTGGAGCTCCTCGACGCCGTCTTCGGGGCCGACGCCGACGAGCCCCGGCGAGCCTTCGCGGAGACTCGCTTCATGACCCTCCTCGAGTCCACGACGGAGGACCTCACGAACGCGCTCCTGGCGGCGAGCGGGAGCCCTGCCCCGCTGTCGTTCGGGCGCCTCCGCGAGGAGGTCGAGCGGGAGATCGGGTCCGGGACGACGGCGAACCAGGCGTGAACCTGCGGGGACCGACGGTGCCGGCGCCCGTCCACCCTCCCGACCCGCCGACGCGCTTCCGAGCCGTGGCCGCAGCGGTTCTCGCGTACGCCGTCGCGATGGCCTTCCTGGAGTCGGCGGTTGTCGTCTACCTCCAGCGCGCGCTGGGAATCGACCCGCGGGCGCTCTTCCCGCTCCCCGACCCGATCCTGACGGGCGATTTCGCCGCGATCGAGGTCGGCCGGGAGGCGGCGACCCTCGTGATGCTCGGAACGGTCGGCTGGCTCGCCGGACGGAGCGGCCTCGAGCGGCTGGCGTGGACCGTGGTGGCCTTTGGGACCTGGGACATCTTCTACTACTTCTGGTTGTGGGCGTTCATCGGCTGGCCGTCGTCGCTCGGAACGCGGGACCTGCTCTTCCTCTTCCCGGTGCCGTGGACCGGGCCGGTCTGGGCGCCGGTGGCGGTCAGCCTCGGGCTCGCCGGGTTTGGCCTGGCCGCCGCACGGCGCATCCGCGGGGGCTGGCCCGTGCGAGCCGGCCGGGCGCAGGTCGTCGCGGGCGGGCTCGTGGTCATCCTGAGCTTCGCCCTGGACGCCGGTCGGATCCTCGCCGGCGGGGCCCCGGACGCGTTCGCGTGGCCGATCTTCGCGGTCGGCCTCGCCATTGCCGCCTGGGGCGCGACGACCGCGCTGGGGGCGCCGACCGACTATCCCGCGCGGGCCCCCACTACTTCGCCGACGGGTCCGCCACCCGCCCGATGAAGAGGATCGCGGTGGTCGTTCGGGTACCCCAACTTGTGCCGAGTGGCGATCCCGGCTTCGGACGGCAGGGCCTCACGGCCGCTGGCTCGCACTCGGGGGGCTCCATCCTCTCAGATGTTCTCGTGGCGCACCGTACGGCGGCTGCAGCCTCGGTTGAAGTTCGCCCGGACGCGATTCGGACCGCGCTCGCACTGGATTGATGGGTTGATCCTCTCAGATGTTCTGCAGGGCGAGCACGTGATCGACTGGCCAAAGCAACGCGGGCGGACGACCGTGCATACGGCTCGTGAGGCGAGCATTTACGAGGATCGCCGTCCTTCGAAGGGCGGGCACCGACGCCCGGACGCGACCGCGTGCCGACCGCCTACCCCGCGATCCGCTCCCGCACGACCGGGGCGGGCGTCGGCGGCTCGTCGCCGACGGTGATCGCCGCTCGCAGCTCCGCGGCGGCGACCTCCGCCTGGGCTGCCGAACGCGCGTGCACGAGGCAGAGGGGGCGCTCGGGGCCGACCGCCGCTCCGACGGGCGCCACTCGCGTGAAGCCGACCGCGTGGTCGATCCGCTGATCCGTCCGCACGCGTCCGCCGCCCATCCCGACGATCGCGAGGCCGATCGCCCGCGCATCCTCGGCGACGACGTACCCGGCTCGTGTCGGGACGACCGGCATCGTCACCTCCGGGAGCGGCAGGTACGCGTCCGGGCGTTCCAGAAGGTCCGCCGGCCCGCCGAGGGCGGCCACCATGCGCGCGAACCGCTCGGCGGCCTCGCCCGACGCCAGCGCCCGCTCGCAGGCGGCCCGCGCGTCCGCGACCGAGGCGAACAGGCCGCCCGTGACGAGCAGTTCGGCGGAGAGCGCCATCGTGACCTCGTGCTGGCGCGGCTCCCGGGCGTCGGGCCCGCCGTCGCCCACCAGGTAGGCGATGGCCTCGCGGACCTCGACCGCGTTGCCGGCCGTGGTCCCCAGCACCTCGTTCATGTCAGTCAGGAGCGCCGTCGTCTTGCAGCCGGCCCCGTTCGCGACCGCCACGATGCTCTCGGCGAGCGCTCGCGCGTCCTGGGCCGTGCCCATGAAGGCGCCGCTGCCGAACTTCACGTCCATGACGAGGCCGGCCAGCCCCGCAGCCAGCTTCTTCGACAGGATCGAGGACGTGATGAGGGGGATGCTCTCCACCGTCGCCGTGATGTCCCGGATTCCGTAGAGGCGTCGGTCGGCTGGGGCAAGGTCGGAGGTCTGGCCGATGACCGCGCAGCCCACCTCGCGCACGACGCGCCGGAAGAGGGCGTTGTCGGGCGCCGTCGTGTAGCCCGCGATCGCGTCCATCTTGTCGAGGGTCCCGCCGGAGTGGCCGAGGCCGCGCCCGGAGATCATTGGAACCGCGCCGCCGCAGGCCGCCACGATCGGCGCCAGCATGAGGGAGACCTTGTCGCCGACGCCCCCGGTGGAGTGCTTGTCGAGCGGCGGGCCGGGCAGGTCCGCATCCGACCAGTCCAGGACGCTCCCGGAGTCGCGCATGGCGCAGGTCAGCGCCACGGTCTCGGCGCGCGTCATGCCGCGGAAGAAGACCGCCATCGCGAACGCCGCGGCCTGCCCCTCGCTGATCGAGCCGTCGGTGATCCCGGCTACGAAGAACGCGATCTCCTGCTCCGTGAGCGCGCGGCCGTCGCGCTTCGCCCGAATGACCTCCTGCGGGAGCACGCGCTACCCTCCCGATCCCCGCTCGGCGGCGAACGATCCGGCGAATGCCCGGACCAGCCGGGTCAGGTCCGCCGCCGCGATCGCCGCGCCGCGGAGCGTCTGCTCGTGGTCGACCGGCACGTCGCTCATCCCGACCGCCAGGTTGGTGATCGCGCTGATCGCGGCGACCCGCAGACCCGCGTGGCGCGCGACGATCACCTCCGGCACCGTCGACATCCCGACCGCGTCCGCGCCCAGCACCCGGTAGGCGCGAATCTCCGCCGGCGTCTCGAAGAGCGGGCCGAGAAGCGCGCCGTAGACGCCCTCGTGAAGGCGGATCCCCAGGCCCGCCGCCAGCTCCAGCAGCCGGGAACGGAGCGCCGGGTCGTACGCGTCCTCCAGGCCCACGAAGCGCTCGCCCCAGGCGTCGTCGTTCGGCCCGATGAGGGGATTCGTCCACATGAAGTTGAGGTGATCCGTGATCAGCATGAGGCTGCCCGGCCCGGCCTCGGCCCGCAGGGAGCCCGCCGCGTTCGTCAACAGGAGCGCCTCCACCCCGAGCGCGGCGAATGTGCGGATCGGGAGCTTGATGACGGCCGGTCGGTGGCCCTCGTAGAGGTGGAAGCGGCCCTGCATGCAGCCGACCGTCACGCCGTCCAGCTCGCCGACCAGGAACCGACCCGCGTGGCCGGCCACCGTGGACGTCGGGAAGCCCGGGATCTCCGCGTACGGGATCGCGACCGCGTCCTCCAGGAGGTCGGCGAGGCCGCCCAGCCCGGAGCCCAGCACGATCCCGAGGCGCGGGGTGCGCCCGGCGGCGCGCGCCCGGATCAGGGCTGCGGCGACGCCGGGATCGCCAGCGACGCCTGGATCGCCGGAGGAGCCGGGGTCGCCGGTGATGGGCAGGCTCATCGCGGGGTCTCCTTGAGCAGGAACTCGGGCCCGAAGCTCAGCGGCAGCAGCTCGCCGAGCGTCACGGTGCGGATGACGCCGGCCGGGCCGGCAAGGTGGAGCGGCGCGTCGAGCGGCATGAACTCGCGGAGTCGCTGGCGGCAGCCGCCGCACGGGGAGGGGAGCCCGGAAGCCGGGTCGGCTACCACGAGGGCTTCGGTGACCCTCCGGCCGCCCGCGGCGATCAGGACGCCGATCGCGGACGCCTCGGCACACTGTCCCTGGGGGTAGGCCGCGTTCTCCACGTTCGGCGCCGCGTGGATCCGGCCATGCTCATCGCGCAGGGCGGCGCCCACTGCGTAGCCCGAGTACGGCGAGTACGTTCGCTCCCGGGCCGCGAGCGCGGCGGCGAGGAGGTCGTCCGGCGAGCCGGTGGTTGGCATCGGGTCGGGGCCTCCGTGGTCGGGATTGAGCGGGCGCGAACGATCTGGCGCGGGCTCGAACGATTACGCGCGGGCTCGAACGATTACGCGCGGGCTCGAACGCCCGGATGCGTGGACAATCCTTTTGACCGTCCAGCCTCGGATGTGTATAGTACTGGCGCGGGGTGGAGCAGCGGCAGCTCGTCGGGCTCATAACCCGAAGGTCAGGGGTTCGAATCCCCTCCCCGCAACCAAGGACGAATCCACCAGCGAACCCCGGCCCGCCCGCCGGGGTTCGTGCTTTTTGGGCGGCGGTCTCGCCGTATCCTCACGCTCTTCCGAGCGTCGGCGCCAGGACGACCAGGCATTCCGCAGGACCGAAATTGTCGAGATGACGCAGGACGCCGAGCCGGGCGCGGGTGCCCCGTCAACCCTCGAACGGGTCAACGCCGCGGGCGTTTGTCACGAGCGGCTCGGAAGGCGTCGCTTTTCGGCGATCTCCACATGTACGGGCCAGAGGGGATCCAGTTCTGCCCCCGGGCGAACGTGGTCGCGTCGCGCTCGCCGGATCCGGGCACGTCCAAGGTCGACGTGGGCTTCCCCGGGACACGCTGACCGGTCCGGCCGACGGGCATGTCCTGCCAGGTGCCCGCCACGCGGGCGTTTGTCACGACCGGCGCGGCAGGTCCTGCCATATGCACGCGACGCGGACGTTCGTCCAGTCGCTGTTGTCAGGTGCGCCCCCAGGCGGCCACCTGACCTGTTGTGCACTCGGCACCGCAGTGTCCTGGACCCGGGTCACGCGCGGGCCGACCACGATTCCCGGCGAGCGAGCCGAGACGCGATGACGAGCGCCCGCCTGGAGTGCACCTGTCAGGAACAGCAGGCCCGAGAAGGGGACTCGCTCGCCGCAGGCCCGAGAAGGGGACTCGCTCGCCGGTGGCGGCATCCTCCGCGACATGTGCCCGCAGACTTGTACCATGTGCGGCCGGCGCACGCCTCCTCCCGCGGCCCCGGCCCCCGTGCGACGGCTCGCCTTTGGGCTACTCCCAGCGGAACGTGCGCGCCGTGAGGACCGTGGCGCCGGCCGCCCATGCGCCGAGGAGCAGGAGCGGCCCCACGGCGTCGCCGGTGCTGGTGCCGAGGCCGATCCTGAGGGAATCGGCCAGGGCCGCGGACGGGACGAGCGAGGCGAGCGCGCCGAGCACGCCGGGCAGCTGGTGCGCCGGCACGAGGAGCCCCCCGAGCAGGAGCGCCAGCAGGAAGAGCGCGTTCGTGAGCGCCATCGTCGCCTCCGCCCGGAGCGTCCCGGCCAGGAGCAACCCGAGGGCGCTGAAGGCGCCTGTTCCGAGGGCAACCGCCACGACGACGACCAACGGATCCCACCCCGGCCCGGGATGCCAGCCGAAGGCGGCGACCGCGAGCCCGATGAGGAGAACCGCCTGGACCGCCTCGACCACCACGATCGTCCCGATCTTCGCGACGAGGAGCTGGCCGCGCGTGAGCGGCGATCCACCCAGCCGCTTGAGGACGCCGTACGAGCGCTCGAAGCCTGTCGAGATCCCGAGGTTGACCAGCCCGGCCGCGACGATCGCGGTCGCGAGGATCGCGGGGAGGACCGCGTCGATCGGGCGCGCCCCCGGCGCTGCGGTCGCGGTGGCCGGAAGGATTGGCACGGACCCGAAGAAGAGGAGCAGGACCACCGGCAGCACGAGCGTCACGAACAGGTTCTCGAGGCGGCGGCTGGTGAGGCGCAGCTCCATCTCGAGGGCGGAAGCGATCCGCGCCACCGGCGAGGATGGCCGGCCGTCGCCGCGGCGGAGCACGTCGGGTGTCGGGGGGCGGCTCATTCGGCGCCCCTGTCGGCGGCGGCCGCGTCGGCGCCCGTATCGGCGATGGCTTCGTCGCCCGTGCCGGCCCCTGTCGCGTCGGCGCTCATGTCCCGGCCCGCCGTGCGTGTCTCGTCGCCCGGCCGCGCCTCCGCGATCAGCTCGAGGAATCGTTCCTCCAGCGTGCCGCCGGACGTCTGCAGCTCCGCGAGGAGGAGGCCGCGCTGCTCGCACCAGTCGGCGAGGTAGGCGATCGCCCGCGGATCCGGCGCGCGCCCGGCAAGCCGGTGCCGTCCGGGCGCCCCATCCGGCGCGAGGGTCCCGCCGAGCGCCGCGCCCAGCGCGACGAGCTCGCTCGAATCGATCGCGACACCGGCTCCGTCGTCGCCCGCCAACCGGAACCGCAGGACCGGTCCGGACCCGGCAACGAGCTCGGCGGGCGTCCCGGCCGCGACCACCCGGCCCCGGTCCATCACCACGACCCGGTCCGCCAGGCGTTCGACGTCGGCGAGCTCGTGCGTGGTCAGGAGGATCGTGCGGCCGGCCGAGCGGAGGTCGGCGATGAGCGAGCGCACCGTCGCCTTCGCGGCAGGATCCATGCCGGCGGTCGGCTCGTCGAGGACGAGGAGCTCCGGGCGCCCGACCAGGGCGAGCGCGAGCGAGAGCCGCTGCTTCTCGCCGCCCGAGAGCAGCTTGTAGCGCCGGTTCGCCGCGTGCGTCAGACCCAGGAGGTTCAGGAGCTCGTCGGGATCGGCGGGGTCCGCGTAGAAGCGGGCGTGGAGCCGGACCAGCTCGCGCGGACGGCCCTGGGGCGTGATGCCTCCCTGCTGGAGCATCAGGCCGACCCGGGCGTGGAGCGCGGCGCGGTCGCGCACGGGGTCCATCCCCAGGACCCGAATCTCGCCGCCGTCCGAGCCGCGATAGCCCTCGAGGATCTCCACCGTGGTGGTCTTGCCCGCGCCGTTCGGGCCGAGCAGCGCGACGAGCTCGCCGCGGGGGACCGCGAGGTCCAGGCCGTCGAGGACCTGCAACGCCCCGTAGCGCTTGCGCAGCCCGCGGACCTCGATCGCGAGCGGCACTCCGTGGGCGCCCGCAGTGGGCCCGCCAGGCTCGACCGCGACCTGGTGACCGGCGGCCACGGTGCTCCCTGCAGTGGTCATTTCAGGATCGCCGCGAGGATTGCGTCGAGCTCCGCCGCGTCGCGGACCTGCCCGATCTGGAGGTCCCGGACGATCCCGTCGCGATCGATGAAGTAGGTCTGCGGCGGGGCGAGGACCGCCCACGGCTGCGCAATCGTGCGGCCCGGGTCCGCGACCGTCGGCCAGTCGGCCTTCTCGTCCGCAACGAAGGCTCGCGCCGGCGCGGCGTCGTCCTTGAAGAGGATGCCCACGACCTTGAGCCCCTCCGCCGCGTGGCGTTTCTCTGCGGCCGCGAGGAGCGGGAACTCGTCCCGGCACGGTCCGCACCACGAGGCCCAGAAGTTGACGAGGACAGGCGACCCGCGCAGCGAGGCCAGGTCGAACGGCGCACCGTCGAGGGTCGTGCCCGCGAGCGCGGGAGCAGGCTTCCCGATGAGTGGCGAGCCGATCTGGATCACCGATGCGCCGGGCGTGCTCCCCACGCCGCCCGATGTGCCGGGCGTCGTCGCCACGCCGCCCGTCGCGCAGCCGGCCAGCACGCTCGATGCCACGGCAAGGACGGCGAGGCGGGTGGCGAGCCGGCGGAGGTGATGGGTGGAGCGCGAGGTCATGAGATGGGTCCCGGTGCCGGGAGGGCGCCGCCCCGACCCGATGGTCGCGACGAGTCGCCGGCGCGTGCGGTCACTTGACGGTGAGCGTCCCCGTCATGTTCGGGTGGACGGAGCAGACGAAGGCATAGGTGCCGGTCGGCAGGGCCGGCACGTCGTAGGTCCGGGTCTCGGTCCCGTTGAAGATGTCGCCCTTGAAGACCTCTTGGCCGGTGGCCGAGTCTTTGTGGATCGAGACGTTGTGCGGGATCCCCGCGTCGTTGTTGGCAAACACGATCTGGAACGGCGTGTTGGCCGGCGCTTCTAGTGTGGACTTGTCGTACGCGATGCCGCTGGCGGTGAGCTGGAGCGAGACGGAAGCGCCCGGCGTCGCGCTCGCCGCGGGAGAGCCGGCCGGGCCGTTGGCGGAGGGCGCCGCGCTCGCCGCCGCTGAGCCGGCCGCCGCGGACGGCTCAGCGGACCCTGCCACGATGGCCGCGGAGCCCCTCGGCGGGACGATCCCGGCCGCGACCAGGATGCTCGCCGCGAAGATCGCGCCGAAGGCCAGCAGCGTCTCGGTGGGCAAGCGCGGGGCGGGGATGTTCTCGAGATGACCGGTCGCGTCGGCCCGCACCTTCTCGCGGTACTCGGCGCGAGCGTCGCGCAGCCAGCCGAGGAGGGCCATAACCAGCATGACCACGCCACCGAAGAAGATCGCGACGTTGAGCACCCCGCCCAGCACCATCACCGACGCGGCGAGGGCGAGGAGGAGCGGCCGGAAGGTGGGCCCCGGGACGTGGACGCCGGCGGGCGGTCCCGAATGGATCACGGCCGGCAGGGCGACCGGCGCCTCCAGCGTGTCGTACTCGCGGCTCGCTTCGCGCCCCCAGTAGAGCAGGCCGGAGACGAGCGCGACGATCCCGATCGTGATCGCGAGGAGGCCGAACGGCTGGATCGTCCAGGAGGTCGAGTCCGCGATCGGCAGCTTCGTCACCGGATCGATCCGGGGCCCGACGTGGACGAAGAGGAGGGCCAGGAAGAAGCAGGCGAACCCGGCAGCCGCGAGGAACGGCGCGAGACTCGGCCCGGGCATGTGGATGTGGGCCGGCGTTGGCGCCGCGGGAAGCGGTCGGGTCCGCGTGGGTGGTGCCGTCAGCGCGCGGCGCATGACCCAGCCCAGGTAGGCAACCACGAGCGCCGCGAGCGCCAGCGGAATCAGCGCGACGAGCGCGCCCCAGTCTGGTGAGACCAGCTTGCTGATGAACTCGAGAAGCGAATCCCAGGGCGACATGACTGCGGGATCGCCTGCGCCGCGCTACTCGGTCTCGTCGCCGCGCGGCGAGGCCGCCATCAGGACGAACCCCATCAGGCCCATCGCCACGCCCAGCGCGAGGAGCAACGTCACGCCGACCCAGTCATGGCTGAGCAGCCCGTAGACCATGCCGAGCCCGCCGAAGACGAGACCGACGAGCATGGCTCGCCGCGGCCGCATGATCATGAGCGCGATCCTTCGGTCATCAGAGCAGGTAGAACGTCGAGAACAGCGCGATCCAGACGACGTCCACGAAGTGCCAGTAGATGGAGGTCGCCTCCACCGCATCGTGGTGCTTCGCCGAGAACTGCCCGGCCATCCCGCGATAGAGCACGACGCTGAGCATGATCGCACCACCCAGCACGTGCGCGCCATGGAAGCCCGTCAGCGTGTAGAACGTGCTGCCGAACGCCGTGTCCGTGATCCCGAAGCCCAGCTGCGTGTAGTCGTACACCTGGCCGATCAGGAACGTCAGCCCCAGCACCAGGGTGATCCCGGTGTTCCGGAGGAAGCCCGTCCGGTCGCCCCGGCGGATCGCCGAGACGCCCAGCTGCATCGTCACCGACGAGAGCACGAGGATCGTCGTCAGGATGGCCGGGAGGACGATCTCGTGGTGGATCTGGAACGGCTGGAACGCCGCTTCGTTCACGAAGGGCGGCCACTGGGTCGCGTTCAGGCGGACGTTGAAGTACGCCGCGAAGAGGCCGGCAAAGAACATCACCTCGGAGACGATGAACAGGATCATCCCGAGGATCGGGTTGCTGATCCCCCGCTGGGCATGCGCCCGGCTCACGCCCTGGGCCGTCACGTGCGGCGTGAGGGCGCTGCTGTTCGCGGCCATGCTCAGTGCCCCGCGGTCAGTGCCGGCGCGTCATTGGCGTGGCGGCGGTCGAAGACGGGTCGCTCCGAGCGGATCGGCGGCAGGTGGTCGAAGTTGTACGGCGGTGGCGGCGACGAGGTGGCCCACTCCAGCGTGTTCCCCTCCCACGGGTCGTCACCGGCGGGCTCGCCGCCGCGGAGCGTGATGAAGACGTTCCACAGGAACGGCAGCATCGAGACGGCAATCGTGAAGCCGCCGATCGTGGCGAGGAGATTCAGGTCGTTCCAGCCGGCCGTCGCGCTGTAGTCGGCGATCCGGCGCGGCATCCCGGAGAGGCCCAGCAAGTGCATCGGGAAGAACGTGAGGTTCATGCCGATGAAGATCCCGACGAAATGGATCTTGCCCAGGCCCTCGTTGAGCTTCCGTCCGAACATCTTCGGCCACCAGTAGTAGAGGCCGGCGAAGATGCCCATGATCGAGCCACCGAAGAGGACGTAGTGGATGTGGGCGACGATGAAGTAGGTCGCGTGGACGTGGTAGTCCACCGGCACCGAGGCCAGGAACGCGCCGTTGATCCCGCCGATCAGGAACAGCGAGAGGAAGCCCACCGCGTAGAGCATCGCCGTGGTGAAGCGGAGCTTCCCGCGGAACATCGTGGCGACCCAGTTGAACATCTTCACGCCGGTCGGAACGGCGATCAGGAACGTCATCAGGCTGAAGAACGGCAGGTAGACCGAGCCGGTCGTGAACATGTGGTGAGCCCACACGGAGAATCCAAGGGCGCCGATCCCCGCGGTGGCGAACACGAACGCCTTGTACCCGAAGAGTGGCTTGCGGCTGAAGGTCGGGATGACCTCGCTCACGATCCCCATCGCGGGCAGGATCATGATGTAGACGGCTGGGTGGCTGTAGAACCAGAAGACGTTCTGCCAGAGGATCGCATTGCCCCCGGCGAGCGCGGTGTTGAAGAAGCTGCCGCCGAAGTTGCGGTCGATGTAGAGCATGATCAGTGCGCTCGTCAGGACCGGGGTGCCCATGAGGACGAGGACGCTGGTGACCATGATCGTCCAGACGAACACGGGCATCCGGAAGAGCGTCATTCCCGGCGCCCGCATCTTGAAGATCGTGACCAGGAAGTTGAT
>Ga0208079_1001167_pt1 | contig 14032 bp, 13 predicted proteins | sample NGESurdeep092012_5_FD_184474 | JGI IMG/M metagenome (GOLD analysis project Ga0208079, IMG submission 184474) | Arctic peat soil microbial communities from Barrow, Alaska - NGEE Surface sample 210-2 deep-092012 (SPAdes) | ecosystem: Environmental > Terrestrial > Soil > Wetlands > Peat ... | reverse complement strand
CCTGCTCCGAACGGAGCCCCCAAACGGAATCGAACCGTTGACCTTCTCCTTACCATGGAGACGCTCTACCGTCTGAGCTATAGGGGCATCCGGGCGACATGGTCCCCGCCCGGTGATGCGTCCAGAAAGATACACGGTCCCGGGCTCAGGTCTGAAATCAGGGTCGGTTTCGCAGCAGCCGCAGACACGCTGGCGGGTGCTGAACACACTGTCCGTGCTATTGAAGCTGGTCCGGAGATGATGAGAGCCAGCGGTGCGGGTTCGCCAGCCAGCGGTGCGGGTTCGCCCGGGACTCCCGAACGGACCCGCACCATCGACCCACTTCCTACTAGCTGGTCACCATGCCATGCCCACGGTGCTCCGTGCGGGTCATCTGCACATCCGCGGCGCCTGCCACCAACGCCACGATTCCCACGATCCACGCAGTCCACGCCAACGACGTGAACGCTGTGAATCCCATGACCCAGGGCGACAACACGAACAGCAGACCCATGAACGCGATGAGTCCCTCGAAGACAACCCTGTCCGGCCTGGCCAGGGACAACAGCGCCAAGCCCGCAGTGATGACCCCAAGAGCGATCATCGTGTACGTGGCCTTGCTATCTGGCGTCGTCGTCCAGATCGGGCACAGAGCCCCATAGATCCCCACAAGAAGCGCAGCCAAACCCTGTGGGTGCGTCCACTTGCTCATACGAACCAACCACCGTTCAGCGATGATGGCCCGTCGCTCCCAAGGCGGACCGACCACCTAATGGTTGTCCTGGCCACGTCGCCCGTCAATATGTCGACGAGGCTCACGCAAGCCAATCCCACACCGCGACCTGAGTCGCTGAGCCATCACTGGCGAGCGGTGCCGGTCTCATGGGGACCGTGCCATCTGGCATGGGAATCCCACGTAGGCTCGAGTGGTGCGCCGGGCCCCATGACGGGAGCCTGCGGTGCTCCTGATCAGAAGAGATGGAGGTCGAATGACCGAGGTTGGCCAGACCGATGACAGCGTGACCGGTGACAGCGTGACCGAGCCCAAACCGCACGAGCCGAGCGAGATCACCTTCGCGGAACAGTTCTATCCCGCACGTCCACGGCACCTGCGGCCCAAGGCTCGTCTGCGTAGCTCACATGTTCCCACCGCAGAGCAGCTCGGCGAGCCGATCGGCTCGAACCCGTCATACGTCTCCTGGCTGCGGCAAGAGTCCATGCTCAACGACGCCAACGTCATCGCGAGACAGTTCGTTGGCCGCGGAAGCATGTTCCAGAACCCTTTCGCCACACCCGACCCCCGCGCAGCAATCGAGACTGCGTCTGTCTGGTTCACCGCATACCCCATCTCGGTCCTTGGCAAGCCCGGCCGCTCCTTCCTGGCCACCCTCGGCGACCCAGAGCTGTGGAAAGCCTTCCAGAGCATCGGAATCCAGGGGCTGCACACCGGCCCGGTCAAGCGAGCCGGCGGTATCCGCGGTTGGTCAACGACCCCGAGTGTTGATGGCCACTTCGACCGCATCAGCACCCAGATCGACCCGGCGTTCGGCACAGAGGCCGAGTTCCGGACCATGTGCGAGATCGCCGGCGAACACGGCGGAACCATCATCGACGACATCGTTCCCGGGCACACGGGAAAGGGCGCCGACTTCCGGCTGGCCGAGATGAAGGTGACGAACTACCCAGGCATCTACCACATGGTCGAGATCGACCCCGCCGACTGGCACCTCCTGCCTGAGGTCCCCGAGGGCCGGGACTCGACGAACATCGACGTAGAGACCGAAGATCAGCTCGGAAAGTACGGCTACATCATCGGCAAGCTTCAACGAGTGATCTTCCACCAGCCGGGAGTCAAGGACACGAACTGGAGCACCACTGCCCCGGTCATCGGTCCCGATGGCGTCAAGCGCAGATGGGTCTATCTGCACTACTTCAAGCAGGGTCAGCCGTCGATCAACTGGCTCGATCCCACCTTTGCCGGCGTGCGCATGGTCATTGGCGACGCGCTGCACTCGCTCACCGACCTTGGGTCGGGCGCTCTGCGCCTCGACGCCAACGGCTTCCTGGGCGTCGAGAAGAGCACCGTGGGACTGCCCGCCTGGTCGGAGGGCCACCCCCTCTCAGAGGCGGCGAACCAGCTCATCGCCAGCATGGTCCGCAAGGTCGGCGGCTTCACCTTCCAGGAGCTGAACCTGACGATTGACGACATCAAGACCACCTCCGAAGCCGGCGCCGATCTGTCCTACGACTTCATCAACCGTCCCGCGTATCAACACGCGCTGGCCATGGCCGACACCGAGTTCCTCCGGCTGACGCTGAACACGTCGCTGACCCTTGGGGTCGACCCGGTCCAGCTGGTCCACGCCCTGCAGAACCATGACGAACTGACATACGAGCTCGTCCACTTCACGACCCTGCACAAGGACGACGTCTACACCTACCACGGTAAAGACATCACCGGCGGCGACCTCGCCCTGACCATCCGCGGCGACCTCTGTCATCGTCTGACCGGAGAGGCAGCGCCGTACAACCTGATCTTCTCGACGAACGGGATCGCCTCGACCACCGGCACCGTGATCGCCGCCGCCCTCGGATATGCGAGCATCGACAACCTCACCGACGAGCAGATCCGCAGGATCAGGCAGGCACACCTGCTGCTGGCCATGTTCAACGCACTGCAGCCGGGGGTGTTCTCGCTGTCGGGCTGGGACCTGCTCGGCATGCTGACCCTGGACCCCGCAAAGATCGCGCCACTTCTGGCGACAGGTGATACCCGCTGGATCCACCGATCCGCTTACGACCTCATGGGGTCCCGGACCGAGTCTGAGCAGCCACGGGCCGGCATGCCGAAAGCGGTGAGCATGTACGGACCACTGCCTGAACAGCTCAAGGACCAGGCTTCCTTCGTCTCACAGCTTCAACGTATCCTCGCGCTGCGCGACCGCTACGGCATTGCCACGAGCACGCAGGTCGACGTGCCTGAAGTGGCGAACAAAGCGATGCTCGTCATGGTGCACCGGCTCAGCAACCCGGTCGAGCACCAGGTCACCGTGCTGAACTTCGGCTCGGACCCAATCGTCGGTACGATCAACTCCACGCATCTGGAGCCCGGATCTGTCGTGGTCGACATGTTCACCGACGAGGTCGTTGGTGAGGTGGACGACCTCCACAGCTTCAGCATCGCCCTTGACGGCCACCAAGGCCGGTCCCTGTTCGTATCACCGACGGACACCGCCGAGGCCGTGACGTGACAGTCGCGCCCGGTGGCTCGAGATCTCGGTGATTCGAGATCTTTACGGGTTCTGAACTAGTTTCACAGGCTGCTGTGAAGATCCTGGGGCAGTCTGCAGACATGAGTCATCAACTCGATCGGCCAAGTCGGACCAGCACGCCCCGTGGCGCGGTGACCCGTGACGCAGGATTGCTTCGGATCCGAGCCCTGACCAAGGGCACCGCAGTGACGGCGGCAGTTGGTTCCGTCGCGCTCGGTCTGCTGTTTGCACATCCTGCGCAGTCACAGGCCGCGTCCACCCCGGCCGCGACAACGCCAGGGCAGAGCAGCGACGCGCAGGCAGCCGCACCCGCAGCCCCCAGCGACCAGCAACAGCAGCTGGCGCCTCCAGCTCAGCCCCCAGCGGACGTGGCACCCCAGTCTCCGCCGCAGGCGGTTTCGGGTGGGTCCTGAGCGATCGACGCGGGGATATGCAGACGTGTGGGGGAAAGAGGTCTCGGTAGGCGACGCCGTGTGGGGCACTGATCTCGCGCTGCCCGCGCGGTTGGTGCGCCCCGAGGATAGGGTCGTCGCCGTGGGCAGCTGGCCGCAGGGGACTCCTGATGAATAGTCAGGTGTGGTGGTTTGCCACCCGCTCCACGGGCATTGCTGCGCTCGTCCTGCTCACGGCGTCGATGGTGTTGGGAATCCTCACTGCCAGCAGATACGCCCGACCAAGTCTGCCGCGCTTCGTCACGATGGGCCTACACCGCAACGTGTCGCTGCTGGTCCTGGTATTCCTCGCTCTGCACATCGTCACGACCATCGTTGACTCGTTCGCACCAGTGGCGTGGACGGATGCCGTGTTGCCGTTCGCCGGGGCCTACCGACCGTTCTGGCTAGGGCTCGGGGCGTTGTCGTTCGATCTCCTGATCGCACTGACCGTGACGAGCCTGCTTCGGGGACGGCTGGGTTACCAGACTTGGCGCTGGGTGCACTGGGCGTCCTACGCGTGCTGGCCCATCGCAGTCATGCACAGTCTTGGCACCGGCAGCGACTCGAGTCTGCCGCTGTTTCTCGGAGTGTCTGCCGGTTGCGTCGGGGCAGTCGTGGTCGCCTTGTGGTATCGACTCGCGACAGGCTGGCCCGAGCATCGCGGTGTCCGGGTGAGCTCGGCGGTGCTCTCGGCGGTGCTGCCGGCTCTCGCGCTGGGATGGGTGCTCGGCGGTCCGCTCCAGCCCGGCTGGGCACTGAAGGCCGGTACGCCTGCCTCCCTGATCGCTCATCCCAAGCCGGCCGGGAGCACCACGACGAAGCCCCCCGCGGGCCAGGTTTCTACTGCGCGGCGGCTGCCCAACCCTCCGTTTACGGCGCCGCTGGTCGGATCGGTTTCTCAAAGCGCTCCGAACCAGAGCGGGCAGATCGCGATCCGCATCCACGCGACCACCGGTGCGAGCACCAACGGCGTACTCGACATCGTCCTGGATGGCACTCCGTCCGACGGAGGTGGCGTGAGCCTGACGGGAAGCCAGGTCAGCTATGGGACGCGATCCCAACCGAAGCAGTACACCGGTCAGCTGACCAGTCTCAACGGCACCGTGTTGCAGATCTCCACACAGGACGGAAGCGGCAAACCCCTCGCGCTTTCGGTCACCTTGAACCTCAACGGCACCCACGCCACCGGCCAGGTGTCGGCCACAGCTGGTAGCGGCGGGGGCTCAGGTGACGGACAGTGACCGTGACACCGTCGGCGGCCCCCGCGTCGGTCGCCCCCCCGGTGGGACTGCCCCGGCTTCTGCTCGGAGGTCCCGATCCGGCACGACCGATGCCTCTGGCCGAGCACCTCGACCTGCACGGGGGCTTTCTCCTGCGGGGTTACGGAGGGGATCGCGGCCCCACGATGTTGATCGACGCCGTTGAGCGGGCCGGCCTGACCGGGCATGGTGGGGCCGGGTTTCCCACCGCCCGCAAGATGCGCGCCGTCGCCGGACGCCGACGGCCGGTGGTAGTGGTCAACGCCGCCGAAGGTGAACCCGCCTCACGCAAGGACGCGCTCCTCACGCGCACCCGGCCGCACCTGGTGCTGGACGGCGCGGTGCTGGCTGCTGACGCCGTCGGCGCCCCCGAGGTCATCGTCGCACTGCACACCGGGCCATCGTCGGTCCGGGCCGCGATCAGCGAGCGACAGGCGGCAGGCATAGACCCCATCGCCATCAAGATGGTGCACGTGCCACCGGACTATGTCGCCAGCGAGGAGTCCGCGCTGGTGAGGTTCCTGTCCGGCGCCCAGGCGCTACCCACTTTCACGCCGCCGCGACCATATGAGCGAGGGGTCAACGGACGCTCCACACTCGTCCAGAACGCCGAGACACTCGCCCACCTGGCGCTGATCGCCCGCCATGGCGACCAATGGTTCCGCTCAGTAGGAACGCCCACCGCGCCGGGCTCGTTGCTCATGACCGTCGGCGGAGCCGTGCAGCGACCCGGGGTGTACGAGCTGGCATTCGGGATGCCGCTGAGCGCCGCGTTCGACGCTGCGGGCGGTCTCACCGAGCCGGTCCAGGCAGTCCTGGTCGGCGGCTACTTCGGGGCCTGGCTCCCCGCCGAGACCGCGCTACGGGTGCGGCTGACACCCGCCGACCTGATCGCTGCCGGTGCCGCGCTCGGCGCCGGGGTACTGCTGGCCCTGCCCGCGTCGGCGTGCGGACTGGCCGAAAGCCAACGGGTGACTTCGTGGCTCGCCAGCCAGAGCGCAGGACAGTGCGGCCCCTGCACGCTGGGTCTGCCGGCCATCGCCGAGGATCTCGCCCTGTTGAGTCGAAGTGGTAACACCACAAACGTCCGCAACCGCCTGCAGCGCCGGCTGCGCCTGGTGGAGGGACGCGGCGCGTGCCACCACCCTGACGGCACAGCCCGCTTCGTGGCCAGCGCGCTGCAGACGTTCGCAGCGGACCTCGCCCGCCATCGACGAGGCAACCCCTGCCCTCCCTCCCGATACCCCGTGCTCCCCCTGCCCGACGACCCGAGGCGGCCATGACCGTACGGCTGCGGGTCAACCCAATTACGTGCCAGGCTCACGGGTTGTGCGCCGAACTCCTGCCCGAGCTCATCAGCCTGGATGAGTGGGGCTACCCACTGCTGAGTCCGGAGCCGGTGCCCCCAGCCCTGATGGAGTACGCCCGCCGGGCCGTGGCCGACTGCCCGACCCTTGCGCTTCTGCTCACGGAAGACTAGAGAAACTAACAACGCGCGCCAGGAGACGAGGGATGCTCTGTGGCACTTACAACACCACGGCGGAAACGAGGCTCGATGCGCGAACAGGGTGCCGAAGGCGCCGATGGCAATGCACGCTTGACCGGCACGGTGGGGGTGGTTCTGCTCGTCGTGTTGTTTCTCGAGGGAATCACCGTCCTGCAGGTTCGCTCGTTGATAACCCTGCACATCTTTCTCGGAATCCTGCTCATCCCGCCGACCGCGCTCAAGGTCGCGAGCACGTCCTACCGGTTCGTCCGTTACTACAGCCGCAGTCCCAGCTACGTACGCCACGGACCGCCGGCCCCACTTCTGCGCTGGACGGCGCCGTTGCTGATCATCTTCACCGGGGCCATCCTGGCCACCGGTGTCGCCCTGCTCACCGTGAGCCCTGAGCGGCCGGGGCTGCTGCTCACCGCACACAGGTTCAGCTTCGTCGTCTGGTTCGCTCTGATGGCGCTGCACGTGTTGGGCCACGTGAAGGACGCACTGGCGTTGACCCGGTGGGACTGGTGGCCACGCGCGGATCGCGCCCGTCCCCGCGGGAAGGGACAACGACGTGGGCTTGCGACGGTCTCCGTCGTGGCCGGCATCGTCCTGGCGGCGGCGCTTCTACCGGTCGCGTCACCGTGGACCAACCGTCAGAACCTCGGCCACAACCGCCATGAAGGCGCAGCTCAGGTAGGCCAGCGAGCCGTCAACGTCAGGGAGACCTCGTGGCCATAGGCCCAGACGGCGTTGAGATGTCGCCCGGCGCCCAGGACCCGCCGACCGGGCTGCACGTCCTGGTCATCGAGGACGACCCGGCAATCGGCAAACAGCTGGAGCGCGGCCTGGTCCGTGCCGGATACCGGGTGAGCCGGGCCGCTGATGGAGCGCAAGCTCTCCTGGCCGCACCCGCCGACGTGATCCTGCTCGATCTCGGGCTCCCGGACATCGACGGGCTTGAGCTCTGCCAGCGACTCCGCGCGCGGTCAGCCGCGGCGATCATCGCGGTGACGGCGCGCAGCGAGGAAGCGACACGGGTCGCCACGTTGGACGCAGGCGCCGATGACTACCTCATCAAGCCGTTCGGCTTCGTCGAGCTACTCGCCCGCGTGCGTGCTGTGCTGCGCCGTATCAACCCCGCGGAGACCGGCCAGCTACACCATGGCGCGCTCACCGTCGATCCTCGGACCCGGCGGGTGTTCATGGGGGACCGCGATATCGCGTTGACGCCCAAGGAGTTCGACCTGCTCTCCTGCCTGGCTGAGGACCCGGGACGGGCATTGACCCGTCAGGAGATCCTCGAACGAGCCTGGGGTGGGCACTGGTACGGGCCGAGCAAGGTGCTCGACGTGCACGTCGCATCGCTACGGAGGAAACTAGGAGATCCTGCCCTGATCGAGACTGTGTACGGCATCGGCTACCGACTCGCATCGATCGAATAGCAGCCCACCGTGACTCGACGTATCCTCGCCGCGTTCCTCGGCCTGACTCTCGCATTGCTGATCGGCGTGGTTGTGCCCCTTGGCGTGATGACCGCCAACCACGACCGGCAGGCGTTCGCCGACCAGACGGTCTCCGCCGCCACGGCCGTAGCCAGCGCAGGTGAAGAACTGCTCGCCGACCACGAGCGCGGGGCACCGTCACTGGGCAAGCTCAGCTATCGCCCGGCCCTGGTCGGCAACGACCCGTTCGCCTTCTACGACAGCGGCGGACACGTCTTCACACCGGGCCCCGCACAGTTGCGGGTTACCAAATCGCAGGTTACAGCCGCCCTCTCAGGCCACACCGTGCAGCAGTGGCAGGAAGACCCGCAAGACGGCCTGCTCGTCCTTCGACCGGCGTACTCAGGTACCCGCATCGTGGGAGCAGCGGTGGTGCAACGAGCCGCGCATCCCCTCAACGAGCAGGTCGCCAGCCTATGGCTCGGGCTCGGTCTGACCGGACTCGCCGCCATCCTCCTGGCCACAACGCTGAGCATCGCGCTCGCGAGATGGGTGGGGCGTCCCCTGCGACGCCTTGACGCGACCGCAGACCGGTTCGGGGCCGGCGAGCTTACGGTACGTGCCTCCACCGTCATGGGACCCCCTGAGACGCGACATCTCGCCGGCACGTTCAACGACATGGCCGGCCGCCTCGAAGCCCTGATCGGGAGCCACCGAACCCTCGTGGCCGACATCAGCCACCAGCTTCGGACACCCCTGGCGGCGTTGCGGCTGCGACTGGAACTGCTCCACGACGACGTGGACACCGCGGCGGCCGGCGAGCTGGACGGTGCGCTCGGCGAGATTGCACGGCTCTCGCGGCTGGTCGACGGGCTCTTGGCCGTGGCCCGGGCCGAGTACACCCAACCCGCGCCAGCCACTGTCGACCTCACCCAGCTCGTCAGCGAGCGGGTGGCTATCTGGTCCCCGCTGGCGCAAGAACGTCACATCCAGCTACTGACCTCGTCCATTCAGGCCAGCGTGGCGGCCACTCCGGGCCACCTTGAGCAGGTTCTGGACAACCTCTTGGCCAACGCCCTGGACGTGACACCCAGCGAAGGACAGATCACAGTCTCGATTCGCCAGCATCACGATCTTGTCAAGCTGGAAGTCATCGACAGTGGACCGGGAATGACACCAGCCCAACGCGCCCAGGCCTTCCGCCGATTCTGGACCCAGCCGGCCGACAGCCCGTCCCGCGACAGTACGTCCGGTAGCGGACTGGGGTTGGCGATCGTGCATCGCCTCATCACCGTTGATGGCGGCACGATCCAGCTGACCAACATCCCCGGCCTGGGACTGGCCGTGCAAATCGACCTCCACGCCGCAGCCGATCACGGCCGGACACCACGACGCATCAGCGTGGACGACCCGCTCGAGCCCGGTGAGGCGAGCCACGACGTGGAAAGAACGGAATACTAGGTACCGGCAGTGCCACTACTGCCCAGCGGCTTCAACTGACACACTCGGACAGCAAACGGGGATGGGAAACCGGGCCTCCCCGGTTGAATGGGTGCATCATGATCGGCTCAGCCCGGTGGCCTGGGCAACACGCGAGGATTGGAATGATGTCGTTGAACAGCCCCCCCGTGCCGCCGAACGCCTCGCCGCCAACCGATATCAGTGCACAGGGCCCGGCGGCGCGTCCGGGCGACACCATGCATCACGGCCTGCGAGTTGCGGCTGCCTACGCCTGGCGCCTGATCGTGGTCGCCGTCGCCATCTACCTGATCTTCGTCGCGCTGGCAAGACTGACATTGGTCGCTGTCGCCGTGTTCGTCGGCCTGGTCATCACCGCACTGTTGCGCCCGCTCGTAGACCTCTTGTCACGCAAACTGCCCCGCGCGCTGGCCGTCGCGCTGACACTGCTGCTGACCATCGTGGCGATCGGCGGCATCTTCACCTTCGTCGCAGACTCGGTTGCCGGGCAGACTTCGAAGCTGTCGGCCCAGTTCATCAGCGGTCTGAACGAAATCGAGCGGTCACTCGCAGGAGCACCCTTCCACATCCGCGCCGTCGACCTGACCCAGGTAGGTCAACAAATCCGTGGTTGGGTGACCCAGAACGGTGGTTCCCTGGCAGGGCGGGCGCTCGGCGGGGCAGGCGTCGCGGCAGAGGTCCTCACCGGGCTCGCCCTGGCCGTGTTCTGCTCGGTCTTCTTCCTCAACTCCGGCACCCGAATCTGGGAGTGGCTACTCAGGCAGGTAGGCGAAAACAACCGCCGCTGGGACGGCGCCGCGCGCGCTGGATGGGCTACCTTCGCCGGCTACACCCGGGGCATCGTCATCATTGCCGCCACCAACGCCGCACTCGTGTGCGTGGCACTGCTGATCCTGCAGGTGCCGCTGGCACTGCCCCTGGCACTGCTGACCTTTTTCGCCACCTTCATCCCCCTGATCGGCGCTCCCATCGCCCTGTTCGTGGCCACGCTGGTGGCGCTGGCCGCGCGCGGACCGCTCATCGCACTGCTGGTACTGGCCCTTATCGTAGTCATCGGCCAGATCGAAGGTCACCTGCTCCAACCGCTGGTGATGAGCCGCGCGGTCAACATCCACCCGCTCGCGGTTGCTCTCAGCGTCGCCTGCGGAACCGTCCTGTATGGCGTCATCGGTGCCGTCGTGGCCGTGCCAATTGTCGCGGTCACCTGGACGGTCTGGACAGCGCTCAGGACCCAATACCCATCGCGAGACGACAAACCTCCCGAGACGGCTGTGGAAGAATCTGGGCCCGGCCCCGCCGCTGCCATATGACCAGCGGCTTGTGTGATCGTTCCCAGTTGAAAGGACCACAGTGACGTTCCAGGGATGGACCGACTCGATCCTCGACTTCTTCGAGGGTCTGGAGGCTGACAACTCGAAGAGCTACTGGCAGGCGCACAAGACGGTCTATGACCAGCAGGTGCTTGCGCCGATGCGGGCGCTGCTGGCCGAGCTTACCGACGAGTTCGGTGAGGCAAAGATCTTCCGCCCCAACCGTGACATCCGGTTCAGCGCCGACAAGACCCCGTACAAGACCCAGATCGGTGCCACCCTGGCCGGCCATGGGTACGTACAGCTCTCAGCGAATGGGCTCGCGGTGGCCAGCGGCACGTATGCCTTCACGACGGATCAGCTGGTTCGCTATCGCCGCGCAGCGGCCCTGGATCTGCCAGGCGAAGCCCTGGCGAAGGTGGCGGACGACGCTCGCGACGCAGGTCTGACCATCACCGCAGCGAGCACCCTCAAGACGGCGCCGCGAGGCTATCCGAAAGATCACCCCCGGATCGAGCTGTTGCGGATGAAGGGGCTGGTCACCTGGAAGCAGTGGCCGGTCGAACCGTGGCTGGCCACAGCCAAGGCAGAGGACAGGGTCGTATCGGTGCTACGCGCCTCGGTCCCCCTGGTCCATTGGCTCAACGTCCACGTCGGCGTCTCCGAAGCGGAACTGCTAAACCGAAGGGACTCTTGATCTTGTCTCAGACCGCGACCACTCCGAGCATTGTTGGGGCCACCCGTGGTCATGCCTGGCGAGCACTCGGCGTACTGCTCATCGGCATGTTCATGTCACTGCTCGACGCGACGATCGTCAACGTTGCCTTGCCGACGATCCGCACCAGCCTCAACGCCTCAGAAGCGACCCTGTCGTGGATCATCTCCGGCTACGCGCTCGCGTTCGGTCTTGCTCTCATCCCGGCGGGGCGGCTCGGTGACCGCTACGGTCACAAGTGGGTTTTCATCACGGGGCTGACACTGTTCACGGTTGCAAGTCTCGCGTGTGGACTCGCCCAGGACGGCAACAAGCTCATCGTCGCAAGGGTCGTCCAGGGACTCGCCGGTGGCATCTACCTGCCCGCGGTGACCGCGTATATCCAGCTGCTCTTCAGCGGCCGCACTCGCGGAAAAGCCCTAGCCATCATGGGCGCCGTCATCGGCGTCTCCTCAGCCCTGGGCCCCCTCATCGGCGGGCTACTCATTCAGGCGTTCGGCAACACCAACGGCTGGCGCCTCGTGTTCGTCGTCAACCTGCCCATCGGCGTCGTCGCCCTGATCGCAGCATTCTTCATGCTGCCAACCGGCTCCGAAAGTCGCGGTAGGTCAAGCGGTGTCGACTTCCTGGGTCTCTCGCTCCTCTCTGGTGGCCTCGTCGCGATCCTGGTTCCACTCATCGAGGGACAGGACCGGGGCTGGCCCTTGTGGACCTACCTGACGCTGGTCGGCGGCGTGGCGCTGATCGCATTCTTCGGCGCGTGGGAGGTCGTCACGACCAAGCGAGGCAAGAGCCCACTCGTACCCCCTCACCTCTTCTCACACCCGGCCTTCACAGGCGGCGTGATCCTCGCTCTCGTCTACTTCGCGGCGTTCGTGAGCATCTTCTTCACGATCTCCATCCTGTGGCAGGCCGGCCTCGGCCACACCGCCCTCGAATCCGGAGTCGTCTCCATCCCGTTCGCGATCGGCAGCATCGTGGGCGCCTCGCAGAGCGGCAAGCTCGCGGCCAGGATCGGCCGCACGGTGCTCGTCATCGGTGCGGGAATGGTCGCGGTCGGCCTGATCGCGCTCTGGCTCGTGCTCCTGCTCGCATCGCCGGGCGAGCTGACGAACTGGGACCTGCTCGTGCCCCTCCTTGTTGCGGGCATCGGCAGCGGGCTGTTCATCGCCCCCAACGCACAGTTCATCATTGCCACAGTCGATCGTCAGGAGGCTGGTGCGGCCAGTGGCGTCATTGCCACCATGCAGCGTCTCGGCTCCGCGATCGGTATCGCCATCATCGGCAGCGTGTTCTTCGGCACCCTTTCGATTCCGACGAGGGGACGCCCGACCCCGGGGGATCTCGCCGCCGCATTCACCCACAGCGCCACCTGTGCGCTTGCCGTGAGCGCGGCGTTCGCGGTGGTCTCCTTCCTGCTTGTATTCGCCCTGCCGAAGCGGGTGGGGCCCGGACCCGCCGCCTTGCGCCCCGAGCCAGACCACGCAGCACCCGCGCAGGCGCCGTACAGGAGTTAAGGGTCTTTCGGCGTCCTGCTCTTGCCAGATGTCCCCAACGGGTACATGAACGGAGCCTCGGATTTCCAGGTGGCCCCGTTCGTGTCCGTCGACTGATGGCGAATGACTAGCTGCCATCAACACGGTCGGCCGCTCGGTCTTGAGCCGACACGCAATCAGTCGTCGGCCTCGAACGTCACCACCCAGCCCAGAACGCTGGCCCACCACCGTCCCAGTGCGGTCGGTTGTGCCGCGTCCACAACGACCTGCTCCCATTCAAAACTCATGGGGCCCAGCCGGTGAAGGCGCCCAGTCAGGGACCGGCTTGCGACACCTGCGATGGGGCTGTGGGAGGCTGATCTCGTGGATGTTCCTTATGCGGCCGTACCTGTGGTGCTCGAGACAGATCGACTGCGATTGGTCCCCCTGGACTCTTCCAGGGCTGAGGAACTGGCCGAGATCTACGCGAACCCAGAGGTGGCCCGCTACATCGGGGGAGATCGGCTGACCGGTGAGGGGACGCGGGCACAGGTTGCCCTGTTCGAGCATGTGTGGCGAGCACGCGACTACGGTCAGAGTGCCCTCATTGAGCGGGCGACGGGCCGCATGGTTGGCCGCGCTGGCCTGCACTACTGGGCGAATTGGGACGAGGTCGAACTCGGCTACGTCCTGGCCACCAACAGCCAGGGACAAGGGTTGGCGCGGGAAGCCGCGCAGGCATGGTTGCAGTGGGCGCAGGCTCACCTGCCCCAGGACGACCTCATTGCCGTCATCCAGCCGGCCAACACCGCCAGCATCGCCCTCGCCGAGCGACTCGGGTTCACCTTCGACCGCCGCGACGTGACCCCGCGCGACGTGGACGTGTCCATCTATCGACTGAACCGTTCGGCAGGCTGAACAAGCCGAAGCCCCCGGTGCCCGTAACCCCATCGCCTCGGGGGACGGTTGTCAGTATGGGGACTACGACGGCCGGGGGTGCGACATAGCAGGCGTCATGCTTATCCGGTTGCCTCCGCTGGGGATGACGGCACTGCGCGCGCCTTGCGACGCAACCGAGCGTTCTGGGAGTGGCACGGACGGCCTGCGAGCGTCCGTCGGACTCTGGGCGCCTAGGCGGTGAGAGCGGCCAACTACTCGGCTGTGTTCGTGTTGGCGGATCG
>Ga0208079_1001164_pt1 | contig 14041 bp, 9 predicted proteins | sample NGESurdeep092012_5_FD_184474 | JGI IMG/M metagenome (GOLD analysis project Ga0208079, IMG submission 184474) | Arctic peat soil microbial communities from Barrow, Alaska - NGEE Surface sample 210-2 deep-092012 (SPAdes) | ecosystem: Environmental > Terrestrial > Soil > Wetlands > Peat ... | reverse complement strand
GGACGGAACGGCTGGAAGGCGCACGTACCGAAATCCCGATCGACCGCGATGGCGCGTACCGCAAGCTGGTCTACCAAAACGGCCGCCTGGCCGGGGCGCTGCTCTACGGCGACATCACGGACGCCGGCGTCTATTATCGGCAATACCGGGAGGGAGTGAACTGATGTCCAAGATCATCGCATCGGCGGCCATTCGCGGCGGCCACGCCTGCGTGCGGCGGGCGGAAACGGCGCTGGCCGAGTGCGTCGACCGCTACGGCCGGGACAAGGACATCGGCTTTCCGTCCACCGCCTATGCCCTGCCCGTCATCCTCGCGCTGACGGGAAAGCGGGTGGAGAGACTCGGCGACCTGGAAGAAGCCCTCGCCACTGCCCGCTCCTGGCTTCCCGCCGAACCCACCGAGCGGCTTTGGCTGCCCTATCTGGGGGGCGCGCTCGATGCCGGCGCGGCCACCCTGGTGGCGCAGGAGGCGATTGAGGCACTCAAGCCTTTGCGTGGCATTCCGCTGGCGTTCGATTATTGGCTCGGGCCTACGGCCGATGGCATCCTGCGCGAGCAGGGCATCAAGTTGGTGGATGGCCGCATGCCCGGATTCGCGGCCTGCGTGGGCGCGCTGCCCGATGACGAAACCGCCGAGCAACTGGCGCGCGACCTGCAAGAGCGCAACCTGCTGGTCTTCATGGGGTCCAACGCGGGCGGCGAAACCATGGCCGCGCAACTCAACCGGCGCGGCGTGCAGATGAACTGGGAAACGTTCCTGGTCCCTTACGGGCCGGATACCTCCTCCATCATTCACGCCCTCGGCTTCGCTTGCCGCGCCGCGTTCACCTTCGGCGGGCTCAAGCCGGGCGGGCTGAAGGAAACCCGCGAGATCCTGCTCTACAACCAGCGGCGTGTGTTCGCCTTCGTCCTGGCGCTGGGCGAACTAGACGATGAGAAATACGCCACCGCCGCGGGGGCCATCAATTTCGGCTTCCCGGTGATCGCCGACACCGATATCCCGGAGATCCTGCCCAGCGGCATCTGCACTTACGAGCACGTGGTCTCGAACGTGGCCCACCGCGACATGCCGGCGCGCGCGGTAGAAGTGCGCGGCGTCAAGATTCGCACCGTGGAGATCCCCATTCCGGTGCGGCACGGCCCGGCGTTCGAGGGAGAGCGCGTGCGCAAGGAAGAAGTCGCCGTCGAGTTCGGCGGCAAGCACACGCGGTGCTTCGAGTACCTCGCCAGCCGCCCCATGGACCAGGTGCAGGACGGGCTGATTCGCGTGCTTGGGCCGGAGATCGGCGACGTGCCGGAGGGCGCGCGCCTGCCGCTCGCCATCTTCGTGGAAGTGGCCGGCCGCAAGATGCAGCCCGAGTTCGAATCCATTCTGGAGCGGCACATCCACAGCTTCCTTTCCGAGCCGATGGGCGTGATGCACCTCGGCCAGCGCGACACGGTCTGGCTGCGCATTTCCAAGAAAGCGCGCGACGCCGGGTTCCGCATCGGGCACCTGGGGACGGTCTTGCTGCACAAACTGAGGAACGATTTCCCGGCCATCGTGGACAAAGTGCAGGTCACGCTGTACACCCTATCCGCCGACGTGGAGGATCTCTATCCCGCCGCCATGGCCGCCTACCAATCCCGCGACGAGCGCATGGGGGCGCTGACGGACGAGCGCGTGGAGGTCTTCTATTCCTGCGCCCTGTGCCAGAGCTACGCCCCCAACCACGTCTGCATCATCACTCCCGAGCGCCTGGGCCTGTGCGGCGCCTACAACTGGCTGGACGGCAAAGCGGCTTACGAAATCAACCCGCACGGCGGCAATCTGCCGGTCCGCAAGGGGGAGTCCGTGGACCCCGTCCTGGGGCAGTGGAAAGGCATCAACGACTTCATCCGCAACGCCTCCAACGGCTCCTTCGAGCGATTCTCCGCCTATTCGATGATCAACGATCCGATGACCTCGTGCGGTTGCTTCGAGTGCATCGCGTGCATTCTGCCGGGGACCGGCGGAATCATGATCGTGGATCGCGAGTACGCCGGGCAGACCCCGGTCGGCATGACGTTTTCCTCGCTGGCGGAGATGACCGGAGGCGGGCAGCAGACCCCGGGATTCATCGGCATCGGCACCATCTACACGCTCTCCCGCAAATTCATCAGTGGCGATGGAGGCCTGGCGCGGCTGGTGTGGACCACGACCCGCATCAAGCAACGCCTGGGAGACAAGCTCCGCGAGCGTTGCCAGGAACTCGGCAAACCCGGCTTCTACGAGAAGATCGCCGACGAAACCGTGTGCACGGAACTGGAGCCCCTGATCGAGTATCTGGCCTCGGTGGAGCACCCCGCGCTCGAAATGGGCGAGATGGTCTAAGGGCATGTCCACAAACTGTAGCGTAGCCTTTCAGGCTGCCATGCCCCCATTCGTGGGGGCATTCTTCAGCCGGCAGTTGTGCCCGAAGGAGCCTCAAGCATGAGTCTGGAACTGAAACCGAAGAAATGGGCCGGCGCGCTTCGCCAGGTGACGCTGGGAGCGGGCAGCCGCCAGCCGGTCACCGTGGGCGGCGGCAACGGTCTGCCGCTCCATACCTTCGAAGCCGCGTTCCCGCATCGCCCGATTCTGGCGCTAGGTCTCTGCGGTGAACAAATCCTCCCAACTTCTACAGAATTTCGAAATCCGCCGTACGGATCGCAAAGGCGCCGGTGGAATCGAGCGCCTTCAGTTCCAACCGGTAGAGGCCGGGAGCCAATTTCTCAAGCGGCATGCGCAGGCCGGCGGGCACTATGGGGCTACCCGCCTTCACGAAATTATCCAACAACACGTTGCCGGTGTCCTCCTTCATCTCCAGGGTCCTGCCATCCAGAATGTGGATCTGCACCGCCACCTTGGGCTTCGTCTCGCCCGCCAGCGCCGGGTCGTAGAGCTCGAAGTAAATCCCAATCTTCTCCTCGGCTTTGAAGCGCGAGTAGCCCGAAGGCGTGAACTGGAAGGCCCCGGCCACCAGCGGCGACCGCCCTTCCAACAGCACCGAGTCCAGATTGGCGTCCGAATCCGACACCTTATTGAACACTTTGCTGAAGGCGATCCCGCTGATCGCGAAATCGCTGGCCTCATAGGCATTGATCACCAGCGGCGATTCCAGCTTGCCGAAACTCGCGTCGCCGGAATCGAACACGACTTTCAGGTTGTAGACGCCCACCGCCACATCGAACTGGTTCTCGTAGTGCATCGGCTTTTCCTTGAAGCCCTGCACTTCCTTCTGGTTTTCGAAATCCAGTTTGACCGCATCGCTGAAACGCGCCGCCACGCTGCCATCCTGCTTGTAGGCGATGCCGAGCACGTTCACGCCCGCATGCATCTTGCCTTTCACCTTTTCGAATTTGATGGCCTCCGACGGAATCTCGATGGCCACCGCCACGCGCGCGGTATTCGCCCCGGTATAGAAGAACGGCGCACGCATTGACGCCGCGATCGTGCCGGCCGCCGGCGCCGCCGCGCGGCTCTCCAGCGTCTTTTCGATCGGGTTGCCCGCCAGCGCGTCGCGCGATCTCACGTTGCAGTAGCCGGCCCGGGAACGCACGGTGGTTCCGCCCTTATCCACTTTGACCTTCAGGGTGTGGCAACTGCCTTCCGCCGACTCGGGCGGCGTGTATCCCACGATGTAGTACTGATTCTGTTCCTTGCCGATCTTCTGCATGCCGCCAACCATGTCGTTGGTGTTGGTGATCACGAACCCCCCGGTGCCTTCCGCCAGCAGGTACATGATCTGCTGATTGTCGGTCGCGCTGGGTGGAAAAGTGGGAATGTTCAGGCGCGACGGATTGTTGTATGGATTGTTCGGATTGTTCCGGTTGTTCGGATTGTTGGGATTATTAGACCCGCCGCTGTTGTTGGTGTTGGTGTTGGTGTTGGTGGTGTTGTGGACGCCCGTGCCGGGGTTGCCGGTATTGGTCCCCCGCGTCGTGCCGGTCCCCGTCCCCGTGTTGCCACCGGTGTTGCCAGGGGTAGTACCGCCCGGGGCGCCGCGCGTGATCCCGCCGCCGGGCGTCCCCGTGTTGCCACCCGTGCTGCCACCAGGACTGCCGCCGCCCCGCCCGCCCTGCTGTTCCCACTCGGTGGCGGAAAGGAAGAATGAGGCGATGCGCAGCACCGGCGAAGCCGCCAAGGCGATGCCGCTAGAGCGCCACGCAACGCCGGGAAATGCCGACGGAAATTCCAGCGCCGCGCGCCCGCGCCCGCCAGGCATGGGAAGTTGATCCATCATCCCCGGCATACCGGTGACGCTGAGCCCGCGCGCGTCGATGGGATAAATCGCCACATTCGCCTTGCTGCACGAATCGATCGCCGCGTTCGCCTCCGAACGGGCTTCGTTGCCCAGCGGGAATCCCGACGTGAACAGAATCAGGCTCTTGCGTCCCGGAACCTCCGTCAGATTCTGGGCCATGCTCCGCAAGGCCAGCAGCATGCTGCGCGCCCCATACGCGCCGGCGCCGCCACCCAGGCGCGGCACACCCATGCTGGCCCTTTCCGGTCCCGGCGCCACCGCCGACGTCTTGATGCCGCCCACCACCTGTTTGAGCCGGTCGATGTCGCCGGTGAAATTCTGCGCGATTTGCAGCGCGCCGGTGAAGTTCACCACGGCCATTAGCCGGTCCGGACCGGCATTGGATTCAATGAAACGCGCCGCCGCCTGGCGCGCCTGCATCTGCTCCCCCATCGCCATGGTGGAGTTGTCAAAGAAGAGCACAATGTAGCGCTGTTGGCCGGCAGTGCCCTTCGGGTCGGCGCCGGAGGAGAAGGTCTTGAGCTGTTGCTCCTTGTTGTCTTCCCAGACCTTGAAATTCTTCAGTTCCAGGTCTTCCACATACACGCCTTTTTTGCCGGTGACCACCACGTCCACCAGCACCAGCTTGGTTTCCGTCCGGATCACCGTCGGCGCCCCCTGCGGCTGCGCCTGTTGGGCCGGCGCCGGAGCGCCCATCAGCAGAAGAACACCGCTCAATAATATCGTGCGCTGGAATCGCATGCTACACCTCTCAGTACGGAATCTCGACGGCGCCATTCTGCGCCGACATCAATTGTCCTTCGACATCCCTGACCACCAGCCGGACCGAGTAAGTGCCCGGCTTGACATCGATACTGGAGCGGATGGTCAAGCCTCCGTCCAGGCGTTTTTCCACCGTCTCGTCCTTCAGCTTCATCTCAATTTTCTTCTGGTTGCCCGCGGCATACACGCCGTTGCGATCGAACAGGCCCGCCACCACCGTGATTTCGTTGCAGTTGCGGTCCGCTTCCTTGCGGAACTTGAGATGTTTGACGTCCACCTTGATGACCAGCGAGACGCGCGCCGTGTCCGCGCCCGACTTGAAGAACTGGGTATGCAATTCCACCGCGATATCACTCATCTCCTCGCGCGAGAACAGCGCCTCTTCGATTTCGCGCTTCGCGGTCTCGATGGCATTCTCCAGATGCCGCGGCGCGTAATAGCCCGTGCGCGCCCCGACGCTCACATCCTTCACGGCCTTGAGCGTCACCTTCAGCGCGTGGAAACTGCCGTCCATTTTGAGGTTCTGCGGAGAAAAGGCCAGCAGGTAATAATATTCCGGAGCCGTCGCCAGGCGCGCAAACCCGGCGTCCAGATCGTTGTTGTTCTGGAAGAAAGTGGCGCCCGTGCCCGCCGCCAGTTCCGCCATCACGTCGGACTGCGCGCGGTTGGTCTCGCGCTCCATCTGATGCAGGACCATTTCCGTAATATAGTTGGTGCCCTGGCGAGTGATATCGGGAGTGTCCGTATAAAGGCCGCGCGCATCCAGCGAGTTGATCAGCACGCTAGAGCGAATCGCGCGGTCCATGATGTCGGTCTTTTCGATCGAGTGCTCCGCCAGGGTCACAAACCCGCTGGAGACCAGGATGATGGAGCGCTGCCCCGGCATGGCCGCCATGCGGCGAACCAGTTCCTTAATCACGCCCATGGCGAGCCGCGTCTCATGATCGCCGAGATTCAGTTCCTGCTGCGCGGCCTGCCGGGCTATCTGCTGTGCCTGGGCGTATTGCGATGGATCGAGGCTCTGGCACGACATGACATCCCGCGCCGCGGCGTCCAACACGGTCGGATCGTTCTTGTTCACGATCAGGTCCGCCATGTAATAGGTCATGTTGGGGCAATTGCTGAGGCCTTGTCCGGTGACCGGTCGCATGCGCAGTTTGGCCAGCGCCTCGTGCAGCAGGGTACGGTCGTCGGTGAAATCCTGGATGGTCTGGCCCGACGTGGTGTAAATCGCGGCGCGATCGGTGGTGCGCAGGGCGGTATCGATATGCCGGCCGGCGGCGTCCCTGGCGTGCACCAGATCGCCGAACTTCATGTGCACGTCGTCGAACAGGTAGGCGATAAAGCGGTCCGGCAGGTCGACCGCGGGTTTCTCCTCGGATGGCTTATCCGGGCTGGAGACGGGTACGGCGCCGCTCGCTTTATTGAGGCGGCCCGCCGCCTTCTCCATGGAAAAGCGCGCGATATATTGCGGCTTACCCTTATCGAACAGTTGGAAATCTTCCTGCTTGAGGGTGCCTACCGCCTTGCCCTGGCGGTCGCGGACCACCACCGGCACCATCACCAGGTTGACCCGCGCCTTGAACAGCGCCGGCTCATCGTGCGTGGCCATTTCCGCCGCGCTCTTGGCGGGCGTTTGCGGCGGCGGGGGCGCGGTTTGCGACCAGGCAGCGCACGCGCCGAAGATCGTCAGCGCTCTAGCGCAATAGCCGGACCTGATCATAGTTGGCTCACGGGGTCACAGTCATCATAGGACAACCGCGAACCAACCACAATCCGGAGGCGGTACGCGGGTGCTTAAACGTTTTCGGGAAAGCTGGCCATGAATACGCCGCCTGGGATTCCCCGCCCGCCACTTTCCTGGAAGAAAATCCGGGCTATCATCGTCTCATGGCCTGGATGGTGCTGGAAGGGTCGGATCGCGATCTCATTGAGGGGTGCCGCCGCGGGGAGCGGGACGCCTTTCGCGCCCTATTTGAGACCTACCAGGACAGGATCTACTCGATCGCCCTGCGCTTCAGCGGCGATCAAGCGCTCGCCATGGACATCGCCCAGGATACCTTCCTCAAGCTCTTCTCCTCGATGGCCGAGTTCCGCGGCGATTCCTCTTTCGGCACCTGGGTGTACCGCCTGGTGGTCAACAGTTGCCTCGATCATAAGCGTCGCTCCTGGCGTCTGATTCCCCTCGCCGCCGAAGTCCTGGCGGTGCTGCGCGCCCCGGGCGACGCGTTGCACGGGCTGTTGCACTCGGAGATGCGCGGGCGGGTGCGGAGCGCCGTCGAGAAACTGCCCGCCGAGCAGCGCATCGTGGTGGTGCTGCGTTACACCGAGGGATTGGCGTACGAGGAGATCGCAACGGTGCTGGGCTGCTCCATGGGGACCGTCGCGTCGCGCCTCAATCGCGCCCATAAGGCTCTGGGGCGGCGGCTGTCGCATCTGAAAGGAAGCTCGCATGTCTGACTGGCCTGAAGAGGAATTAGCCCGGGAATTGGCCCGGGAATTGGCCCCGGTGGCGACGCCGCGCATGCTGAGGATTCGCCTGGGGTTCGCGCCGGTTAAGCGCTGGGAGTTCCCCCGCGCGGCGCTCGCGGTGGCTGCCGCGGTCGTAATGATCATCGGCGGCGGCTATGCCGCCAGCCGGACGGCAGCGCTCGATCTGCGCCGCCAAGCCGGCGCGGACGTTCCGCTCCGGACGGCGGCAGGCGTTCCACCGGCCGGCGCCCGGCTCCTCCGCTGTGACGGCGGGGCAGGCATGCCCTTACAGGTAAACGCCGGCAAGGCCACCGTCCTGCTCGCGCACTCCGGTTTCGAGAGGCCCGCTCATACCCTGGCCCCAGCCCCCGAAGCCGGCTGCCATCTCTGTCACAGCCTCTAGCAAAATACCTGGCCGCCCGCCTCAATCTAGGAATTTCTTCACGTACACATCGCGCGCCAGTCCCTCGGCGCGCGCCTTCTCTTGCAGGCGCACTGCGTCCTGGCGGCTCATGCGTCCGCCGAGCGCGACCAGGAAGTAGCCCTGCTTATCCCGCGGCGAAAATACCGTGGCTGCGAGATCGGCGTGGCGTTCATTGATCCGACCGGCTTTCCTGGCGGCGGCATCGTGGGCCCGGTAAGTGTAGGCGATCACGCGCCACATTCCTTGGCCGGCCGGGACCGGCTTGGATGCCGGCGTGGAGATCGTTCCCGGAGCACGGCTGGCTTTGGGAACGGCGGGCGCCGCCGCCATCGGTGCGGAGCCGGGGGCGGGGTCCGGTTGCGCCGCCGCCTCGGGAGCGCGGCGCAGGTGCAGTCCGAGGATCAGCAGCACGACTCCGGCGGCGCCCACCAGTATCCACTTGGGAAAAGGCTTGGGCGGAGCCGCGGCCTCTGCCGGCCGCACCGCGACACCCGCGGCCGGCGCGATTTCGGCCGGGGCCGGGGTACCCTCTGGGTCCGGCGGCAACGGGCCGGTGCCGGGATCGGCGCCCAAGGCTTGGGCGAGGATGTCCGCGCTCCGCGCCGGCGTAGAAGGTGAGATCTGGCGCCAAAATGCCCGCAGCTCGCCGGTGTACGGTGCGTCCGCCGCGGCTTCACGCAGCCAATCGGTGGAAAGCTTGATCCGCTCGCCCACGGCTACCACGTGATCCGGGTCGAGCGCGGGATGAGCCAGGCCCTGGGCCTGCAGGTAGCCCAACGCGTCGACAACCGCGTCGAGCACTTCGCGCGCTTCGGCTTCCGACAGGGGCGACTGGCCGAGCGCGGAGGCGAGCGTATCGTCGGCGTATTCGAACACGGCGTAGACAGCGATTTCACCCGCCAGTTCGGCGCGCCCGCAATCCAGTAACTCGCGCAGATTCGGATGCCGCAAGCTGCGCGTGCGCTGCCACAGAGCGAGCTGGGCGGCGCCATCACCTGCAAACTCCGGCACCAGCTTGACAATGGCGCGCCGCCCGTCGGAGGCGAGCGAGGTTTCAAAAAACCCGGCGGCCTCATCGCCGCTCAACCACTTTTGGAGAAGATAATCCCCGGGCAGGGACACGCCTTCCCAGCGTTCCCGCAACTGAGTCATACCTCTATCATGACGCCTGCCGGGCCTCTACGCAAACCGGGGACTGACATGAATTTCCGGCGCTGTTTGCCGGAAATTCGCTGTCTGTCCTCGATTTCCCTGGCAGGATACGCCCCATTTTCGTCGTGTGTCCGAAAACGTTTAAGCACCCGCGGACCGGGCGGTCCGCCCCACCATGGCAAGCAGCATGATACCGTATTTACAGACTTAGAGGTCCTGTGCTCTCGAATGGCCATACCGAAGCCTCCGGCGTGATCTTCCATATCATGCGGTTTTCGCTGCACGACGGGCCCGGCATCCGCACAGCGGTGTTTTTCAAGGGCTGCCCACTGTCCTGCTGGTGGTGTCACAATCCGGAAAGCCAGAGTTTCTCTCCCGAGGTGCTTTACTCCGTGGACCGCTGCCGTTTGTGCGGCGATTGCGCCGCCATCTGCCCGCACGGCGCGATCGAGCGCACGGGCGAGCGCATGACCGTGACCGGCGATGGCCAGCTCTGCGCCACCTGCGCCGCCGCCTGCACAGCCGCCTGCGGGGCGGAAGCGCGCTCCGTGGCCGGCCGGACCATGACGGTGACGGAAATCGTGGCGGAAATCGAGCGCGATGTGGTGTTCTTCGATGAATCCGGGGGCGGCGTCACCTTCACCGGCGGCGAGCCGTTCGCACAGCCGGAATTGCTGGAAGCGCTGCTGCACGCGTGCCGCGCACGCCGCATCCACACCACCATCGAGACCTGCGGGGCGGCGGCGCGGGAGAGCGTGCTGCGCATTGGGGGGCTGGCCGATCTGATCCTCTACGATCTCAAGATCCTCGACCCGGCGCGCCACCGGCAGTACACGGGCGGGCCCAATCGCAATATCCTGGAGAACCTGGAAGCGCTGGTGGCGGCGGGCCGGCCGGTGACGGTGCGCATTCCGGTAGTGCCCGGCGTCAACGATGGCGCCACCGATGTGCGCGCGGCCTGCGACTATCTGGCGCCGCTCGGTTTGACGCGGGTCGATCTGCTGCCCTACCATCGCGCCGGCGCGGAGAAATACCAGCGGCTGGGGCGCGAATACCGCCTGGAGCGGACGGCGCCGCCGCCGGCCGCCGCGATGGCCGCGATCGCGGCGGAGATGGAAGCTGTGGGAATTCCGGTGAAGATCGCCGGTTGAAGGAGCGTCTTATGACGGAGCGAGTGGCGCGTCTACGCGCCGGCAGCCTGGAAACCAAGCCGTGGCTCTCCCTGGAACGCGCCCGGCTGTTGACCGAGTTCTACCGCACCTCTGACGCGGCGCTCTCCATACCGGTGCGCCGCGCGCGCTCGCTGGTCTACCTGATGGAGCGCAAGACGATCTACATCGGCAGCGAGGAGTTAATCGTGGGCGAACGGGGGCCGGCGCCCAAGGGCACGCCCTCGTATCCGGAGCTTTGCTGCCACAGCATGGAAGACCTGGAGATCCTCGACACGCGCGAGAAGATCTCTTACACGGTGAGCGATGAGGCGCGGCGCATACAGGCGGAGGAGGTCATTCCCTACTGGCAGGGCGGCTCGATGCGCGACCGCATCTTCGCGGAGATGACGCCCGAGTGGAAGGACGCCTACGCCGCCGGAGTTTTCACCGAGTTCATGGAGCAGCGCGCGCCGGGACACACGGTGCTGGGCGACGTGATTTATCGCCAGGGCCTGCTGGAGCTTCAGGCGGATATCGATGCCGCGCTGGGGCGTCTGGACTGGAACGGCGACGCGCGGGCGTGGGACAAGCAGCAGGAGTTGAAGGCCATGCGGATTGCGGCGGGCGCGGTGATACGCTTCGCCGAGCGGCACGCCGACCTGGCGCTGCGCATGGCGGACGAGGAACCTCGGGCGGAGCGCAAGGCGGAGTTGCTGCGCATCGCCGAAGTCTGCCGCCACGTGCCGGCGCACGCGCCGCGCGATTTCCACGAAGCGCTGCAAGCTTACTGGTTCGTCCACCTGGGTGTGATCACCGAGCTCAACACCTGGGATTCCTTCAGCCCGGGACGTCTGGACCAGCACCTGGCGCCGTTTTACGAGCATGGGCTGGCCGGCGGCACGCTGGACCGGGAAGCGGCGCGGGAGCTGCTGGAGTGCTTCTGGGTGAAATTCAACAATCAGCCGGCGCCGCCCAAGGTGGGCGTCACGGCGGCGGAGAGCGGCACCTACACGGACTTCTGCAACATCAATACGGGCGGCCTCAAGAGCGATGGCACGGATGGGGTCGGCGAGGTGACCTGGCTGATTCTGGACGTGATCGACGAGATGCGGCTCTTGCAGCCTTCGTCGAACCTCCAGTTGAGCAAGAAGAGTCCCGACCGGTTTCTGAAGCGCGGCCTCGAAATCGTGCGCCAAGGCTGGGGGCAGCCCTCCATCTTCAATGCCGATATGGTGGTGGAGGAATTGCTGCGGCAGGGCAAGTCGATCGAAGACGCGCGCGCGGGCGGCATCAGCGGGTGCGTGGAGACGGGGGCGTTCGGCAAGGAAGCCTACATCCTGACGGGCTACTTCAATACGGCGAAGGTTCTGGAGATTACGCTCGCCAACGGGCGCGACCGGCGCACCGGGAAGCAGATCGGGATCGTTACCGGCGATCCGCGCGAGTTCGGCTCTTACGACGAGCTGTTCGCGGCGTTCCGCCGGCAGTTGCGCCACTTCATTGAGATCAAGGTTCGCGGCAACAACGTGATCGAGCGGCTGTACGCGCGATATATGCCGGCGCCGTTCCTCTCGCTCCTGGTGGAGGATTGCATCGCCAACGGGCGGGATTACAACGATGGCGGGCCGCGCTACAACACCACGTACATCATGGGGACATCGCCGGGCTCGGTGACGGACAGCCTGTCGGCCATCCGCTTTCACGTGTTCGACCGGGGGACGGCCAGCATGGACGAGCTGCTCGCGGCGCTGGACGCCGATTTTGCCGGCTACGAGAAGCTGCGCCTTCAGTTGTGGAACAAGACGCCGAAATACGGCAACGACGACGACTACGCGGACGGCATCCTGCGGGCGGTGTTCGACGCCTTCCACGACGAGATCGACGGGCGCCCCAACACCAAGGGCGGCGTCTATCGCGTCAATTATCTGTCGACCACGTGCCATGTGTATTTCGGGTCGGTGACCGGGGCCACGCCGGATGGACGGCGCGCGTGGGAACCGCTCAGCGACGGCATTTCTCCCACGCAGGGGGTAGACCGGAATGGGCCGACGGCGGTGATCCAATCGGCGGCGAAGCTGGATCACGCGCGCACGGGAGGGACATTGCTCAACCAGAAGTTCTCGCCGCGGTTGGTGGAAGGGGAGAGCGGGTTGGAGCATCTGGCGCAGCTTGTGCGGTCGTACTTCAAGCTCGACGGGCACCACATACAGTTCAACATCGTGACCGCGGAAACCTTGCGGGAAGCGCAGCGCGAGCCCCAGAAGCATCGCGATCTGATCGTGAGGGTGGCGGGGTACAGCGACTACTTCTGCGATTTGACGCCGGCACTACAGGGGGAGATCATTGCGCGGACGGAGCAGGCGGGGTTTTGAGGACGGGTCTTCACCGCGGAGACGGGATGCGCGGTCTTCACGCCGTCCAGCCTGCGCGACACGGTGTTTTCCCTCCACGATTTAGGTGTCTTTACCGGTGAGCGTACATGAGCCGCACCATTCCTGCGTCCCAGCTTTCATGGTCTATTGAATCGAGGGGGCGCAGCAATGGCAACGGACGCATCGCGTTCCCGCCGTCCTGGCCGGCAGCGCGGTTTCGTGCTGGTGACTATGGCCCTGGCCGCGGTGGGTGTTTTTGCCGTCGTCGGATTGGCCGTGGACGTTGGCCGAATGTTCATCGCCAAGAATGAGACGCAGGCATACTGCGATTCCGCGGCGCTCGCGGCAGCGCTGGCGCTGGACGGTACAACCACTGGCATCGCCCGAGCCCACGCGGCCGTTACTGCTTCGGCAAACCACTGGAATTTCGGCACAACCAGCATCAGCAATTCCTCGGCCACATTCTCCACAGCGGCCGCCGGGCCATGGGTCGCCAGTCCGAATCCCGCGACGGGATACAGATATGCTCGTGTCACAGCTACCGTTCCGGTGGCGTTGTACTTTCTTCCGTTGGTGGTAGCGAAGAGCACGTTCAGTCTAGTTTCGAGCGCCGCCGCCGGCCAGATTGCAATCACCTCGTTCAAGCGAGGTGTGGCTCCGTACACCGCGGTCAGCACCAACACAACTGGACCGAGCTTTGGGCTGGTCGTCGGGAATTCCTACGACATCCAGTGGCCGCAATACAACAATACACGGGCCCATTGCGGCACCATCTCACCCAACACACCGGAAAAGTGCTTCAATTCGCCGCCCTGCTCGGGCGATAGCGAAGCTACACTGATCGCCGTCGTCTCCAACTGGGCTGCCAGTATTGACGGATTCTGGGGAGGAGGGTCAAACAGCCAGATCGCGGCTGAGGTTCTGGATCTCGTTCAATTAGAACCGGTGGCTGTGGGTACCAACATTTACCCTTTTCTCAGCAACGGAAACAAGGCATCCGAAGCCGGGTATTTGGACCAGCGCGCCAACCAGGACACCGATATCTCCGACAGCACCGTTACGGCTTACCTGGCCAGCTCGGTTCACAACGGTAGACGTCTGATCCCGGTGATTATTGTGGACCCCATCGACCCCACTCACACCAACGTAGCTGGCTACGGGATGTTCCTGCTTCTAACAAACGGTTCGCCAAGCGATTACTACGTTAAGAAGACCAACGGCAACGATCCCTACTGTGCCATCTACGCGGGGCCGTACAACATTGGAGGCATTGGCCCGGGGGCGGGTGGTACTACCGGTGCATCCGCGGTGCGGTTAGTTCAATGAAAATCCCGAGGAGCAATGGACCGAGCCTGCCGCGCAGTCGCGCGGGAACTGCCATCATCGAGTTTGCGCTGGGGTCGGGCGTACTCTTCGCGATGTTCGCGGGAACATTTGAGTTCG
>Ga0208079_1001162_pt1 | contig 14049 bp, 19 predicted proteins | sample NGESurdeep092012_5_FD_184474 | JGI IMG/M metagenome (GOLD analysis project Ga0208079, IMG submission 184474) | Arctic peat soil microbial communities from Barrow, Alaska - NGEE Surface sample 210-2 deep-092012 (SPAdes) | ecosystem: Environmental > Terrestrial > Soil > Wetlands > Peat ... | reverse complement strand
AACGAGGATCGAGATGCCACGGACCTACGGCGGTGCCTTGAGGTAGCGAACGCAGATGGTGTCACCGCTACAGATTTCACAAGCTCCGACTTTGCTCAGATTCGGGATCTCCTTCAGCGCGACCTCGGGCGAGGTGGTGCTGCATTGGCGGTTATCACCCGAGACCTGTCGCCAGAGGCAGCCGGTCAGACTGCGACGCGAATCCAAGCGTTACTCGGACGGATCGTTGGAGTCTGAGAAGAGCCTGATTCCCTTGATTGGTTCAGCTGCGGCCTCGATGGGAATGAAACGAGGTCTCGCGTCAGCTGAAAGGCACCAAAATCACGATCGCACCTGTGTGTGGCGAGCACTCCATGCAGACCATATGTCTCTGGCAGGCAGGTCCCCGTTCCACCACCGTTCCACCGGACTCCCCGGATTTGCCCGGATTTGCCGTCATGGATTGGCAGCGGGGGAGTGCCAGGACCGGAACTGACAAGGCGATTCGGATTCTTCACTACCGTCCGGCACCGTCGCCGTCGTAGTTCAAGTCCCCCATTGGGCAGATCTCCAAGGTCTCCATGAACCGCTTCGCGTGCCCGGGCGTCAGCGGAGTGTCTTTCAGCACGTTTCATCGACACAGGGGTGAGTATCGCCTTGTTTGGCATGGCATGGGCATGGGCATGGGTCCCAGTGTGACGTGCTCATGGAGTCGTGTTCCATGCCGCGTGGATGCCGCGGCTCCCCCCGAATCGCCACGGACGGAACCGAACCCATATGGACTGTGACCTGCGGTTTCCGGACCGCAGCGACACCCCATGAACCCCGTTGTTACGCCTGCAAGGTCGAAGCTCAGATTGCGCGCCTGCTGGTCAACGCATTCCCCCACTGGGTTGGAGGTGACCCCGCAGAGATAGATCCTCCGGGTGTCCATCTCGATGAAGAACAGCACGTAGAGACGGCGGAGCAGCACCGTATCGACGGTGAAGAAGTCGCAGGCCAGAATGGTCCCCGCCTGCGCCCGCAGGAACTTTGCCCAGGTTGGGCCCGTTCGGCGAGGAGTGGGCTCGGTGCCATGCCGGCGGAGGATTGCCCACGCGCTCGAAGGAGCGAGCCGAACGCCCATAGTTGCCAGTTCCCCATGGATTCGGCGATATCCCCAGGTCGGGTTCTCTCTTGCCAGACGAAGGACCAGAGAGACCGTGCCCGCTGGAATCGCCGGTCGTCCAGGCCGCCGGTGCGAGTAGGTCCACTTCCGTCGCACGAGCTCTCGATGCCAGCGCAGCAGAGTCTCCGGCTGGATGAAGGATCGACCCCCCGGCGAGCAATCGACAGCAGTCGGCTCAATCCAGCGAGCACTGCTCGATCCGCTGGCTGCAGGGCCGGACGGGCCACCTGCCGGCGCAAGACGGCGACCTCGTGGCGGAGCATGACGATCTCGATGGTTACCTCGTCCTGTCCATTGCGTGAGAGACGGACCAACTGAAGTATGCGGACGAAGGCAATGTAGAGGAAGGAGAGTGCCACGCTCTATCTTCGTCAACGGAGTCGTGCAGGCGAAAGTCCAGGTCGACCGTGCGGATGACGTTTTCGGCACCTACAGGCACACACCCTCCGTTGCGGATTGAGGTGCCCAGCCGAACTGGTTTCAGGCCGGCGGTGGTGGATTCAGGGGTGGTCCCATGACTGGCGGAAGGGTGGTCCCATGACGGTGGCGGAACTACCCGTCAAGTGGTCCCATGCTCGTGGCGGCTGACAGCTAGGGGGTCCCCTCGCTTGCCGGGGGATTTGCCGTGCTTTGGACCCGCGTCCCGCTTCACCGGCCCCCCTGGCGCCGTTTGGCGCCAGGGGGGCCGAAGATACTTGTGGTAAATTAGAGCAAGTGAGCAAGAGGCAAGTTGATCTTGAGAATTCCAAGCGGTGGTTGAACTCGGCGCAGCGAAAGCAGATTAACCACGACCGAAACTCGATCACCAGTCGAGCAGGTGGGCGTTCAGTCGTCTATGCGATCTTGCTCGTGATGCTGATTACTGTTGCCGCTTGCGGCAGCAGCCCAAAATCCAGTTCGAATCGTGAATTGATGACTCCCGAAGCAACGATTCGCTCCTTTTTCCACGCGCTTGCGCGCCAACAAATCGCAGTTGCGAGCACCTTCGTCGATAGATCGGACCGCTCAAGGATTATGCCGATTGCAGAGGAAGGTCCGGACACCCTGATCTCGATGAGGCTACTAGCTTCTGACAGCCAGGGTCCTGGCGTCCACCGAACATACCAATTGATGCTCAGGCACTCCGTCTCGATTCCTGGGTCCAGAGGAGCTGGCATTCCGATCCGGGGAACCATCGTGATCTCGGAATCAAGCGATGGTGCTTGGAAGATCATCGACCTGAGCCCGTAGCGCCCAGTGATCGGCCGACTACGTGGCAGCTCTGCTTCGCTGCGCCGTGGAATCTCACAAGACAATCCCTTGATTCCCATCGGCTGGAGGAGTATTTTTGATCGTGAGCTGACATTGAGGAGGCTGCATGCCGAAGAGATCGAACTGGGGCAAGCGGCGGTCGGCCCAACGATTGCTTCCAGCAGCCCAAAGTGGGCTTCTGGGATTTGGAGCAGTGCTGGGAGCGTCGCTCGGGGCCACAGCCACTTATTCCGTTGTTGGGCCCACTCCAATCGCTGGTGCTGTGTCTGGTTGCAGTGGCTCCATAAGTAACTACTTCGATGGGTACAGTTCCAGCAACATTACTGGCCTAAAGGGCATTTCGGCGAACCTGACGACACGCACGTCACATTTGTGTACGCCATTGCAAAACAATGACTTCTACTCGGAATGGACAATGATGGCTGGTGGAGGCGGAAATCCCGGATACGCTCAATCGGGGACCGACTTCACTCAGGGGAGCACTTCGTACGTGAGGCTATTTGCACAAGCGAATACTTGCAATACGTGTGCGCCGTACAGCAATTTCACGAATACTCAAGCCAATGCAGGTCAAGTCATCCAGTTCTATACTCAGCCTGATAGTACGGGTGGCATTTTTTCTGCTTATGCGAGCCCCCCGTACAGCACTGGATATGTCTTGTTGGATACCGGTGTGAATAAGAGCTGGAGTTCACCATGGGATGCCCAACTTTACGGAGAGGTTGGCCATCTCCAAAGTGATATTCCGGGGGATTCGGCCAACCAGACACAGTTCAAAGCTATCAACGCACTTGAGAATGGTTCTTGGACCAACGCACTCGCGGGATTGACTCCTTACAATCAAAACGGCGGAGCATGGGGCCTCAGTCCGATCGGTGTAGATAGCAATAACTACAAGTACTTCTCCAACTGGTCAATCAATCCCTAGCGTTAATTTCACGATCCGCCCTACCTTGACCGAATCAGTTCTACTTGAGAGGATGATGGTGAGATGTCTGAGCCTGGAGAAGCCGATAGAACTCAGCTCCCGACGAATCGATCTTGGCGCACGAAGCGTCGCGTGCTGGCTGTACTGTCGATAGCTGTTGTGTTCGGAGTCGGGGCTGCCGCTGCAACCATTGAGTTCTCCGGTCCTGCTTATCCAGATACGAAGGCCTCGCCCTCAGTGGGCTATTCCGTGGTTGCCCCGCTGGCTTCGACAGTTTCCTACAATGGCAGTTCGGTGCAACTCGGTCCGATTCCAGCTGGTTACGTAGCGACCGCAACTGCAGCTGACGCGTACAACCAATACGTGAACGCTAGTGGCTTATCTGGCGCTGCCACTGAAGGTGGCTTTGGTGACCCGACTGTGTTCCTAGCCACCTATACTAACTCGACATTTGGGCCGGTTGATTCAGCGACTGGTCAGATCAAACCTCTCTACGAGAATACAGCTGTATGGGTCGTATTCTTTTCAGGAGTTCACTGGCCCTTGCGGTACACACCTGGCGGCGCTAACTCCGGTTCAGGTCAAACGACAACCTCTGTGCAACTTTCGACCGACACGGCGGATGTGCTGATTCTCGTGGATCCTCAAACTGGGCAGTTCCTAGACGCGCTCACTGAGCCTACGTCGGGTAAGTCAGTAGCCCCTGCTGCTCCCGGCTCCACATTTGCTCCACCGCCGACGGGCGACACTCCAGTGCAAACGGTTCCAAGTCAGGGCTAGTCGGCAATGACGCGGGTGCATTATTAGCTCAAGTTGGCATCGGGATGACCTGGATCACCAGAAGCGCCAATGCCAGAACGCCCACATTCAGCGAGTAGAGATCTAATGGAGTCCAGGGATTCGTCGATGGATGTGGTGGAAACCAGTGATTCGGTCCAATCGACGCCCGCCAGAGCCTCACGCGTTCGGCTGCGACCTGTGAACCCAAGTGACTACTCGTTTCTCTATGAATTGTCCGTCAGTCCAGAGACTGGTTGGAGCTGGCGTTATAGGGATCAACAACCCAGCTACGAGACATTCCTTAGGTCGCTGTCTACGGAAGTCTTCGCTCAATACATGATAATGCGCGTCGAGTCGAATGAGCGGCTCGGCCTCGCAGTCTGCTACCGAGCAAACTTCCGAAACTCTCATGCGTTTCTTGCACTCCAAGGGGTGCCCACCGCTTGGGGCCGCGGACTGCTCATCGAAGGCGCGAACTTGTTCATTGATGGGCTGTTCGATAACTACGAATTTCGCAAATTGTATGCAGAGTGTCCTGAATTCAACGTCGCTAGTTTTCGAAGTGGTCTCGGTGACGGTTTTGTCGAGGAAGGAGTACTGCGGGAACATGAGCGTTACCGAGGCAGATGGTGGGATTTGCACTACTTCGCCCTGTATCGTTCAACTTGGAACCTGCCTCAACGGGTTTCCCGAACTAGCCGAGTTGAAAGCGGACAGCGGCTGGCACTCAAATCGTGTAGTACATTTGACGAATTCAATCAGCACGTCATTGACAGCCTCAATATCGAAACGTCTGTCGTCATCGACGCGAGCACGCCACTTGTAGCTTTGGGACTCGATTCCCTCGAGATGTTCGAGCTTCTCTGCGCAATTGAAGACCTCGGAGTGTTTCTTTCCGATGCGGTGCTTACAAATCGACTCACGGTAGGGGGCCTATTTGAGTCCTACGTCGCGGGGTGGGAGGCCTTATCCAGAAAGCACTGAATCTCGAACCCTTCGGGCCATCACATTGACCGCTCATCTTCAGTGGGAGTTGTTCTGCATTGCGGTAGACAATCATCCGGATGAGGCTGCGTTGATCGATCAGTCTGGCGCTGCCTTAACATTTTCGGATCTGCGCCACGCGGCTTTGACGAAGAGCAGTACTTTCAGCAGATGTGGTGTGACGATCGGCACTCCGGTCGCGATCTATGAATCGAGTGAAGCATCGACCATAGCGTCACTATTGGCATTGTGGCGACTGGAAGCAATTCCTTTGATGTTGCCGTTTGACCCTTCTCTATTCTCACGGGCGAGAGTGCTGGATGTCGCTATGCCCCAAGGCACCTTCGAGTTCGATGGATTCACCGTGGCCAGACGGCACACTGACTCTAATAGCATGAATTACTATTTGAATGGTGACATGTTATTCGTGACTTCAGGGAGTACGGGCATACCTAAGGTAGTTGCGCATTCGTCGTTGAGCCTGATCGCTGGCCTGAAAGCCACAATTGCCGTCCAACAGCAATCAATGAAAGCGCTCGACCATTCAATGGGCAACATATCAAAGCTACTCGTTGACGCCCGTTTGGGGCTGCGCTACCTAGCGTCAGCTCCGGTTTGGACAATGTCAGGGTTTACCCTCGTTCAGCGAGCGCTCTTGACCGGAGAGACCCTCATCCTTGGGGCAGGCCTTAGCATAGGAGACCTATTGACCTCGATCGGGCGATATCGAACGACCAACCTGTCTCTGTCGCCTTTTGTTGCGCGGCGGATGGCGAGAGAACAGCGAATATCTCAATCAGCGGAGGTTTCATCGTTGCTAACCATCGGCTTGGGGGGCGGACCTGTATCCCCCGAACTAGTGGAAGTGGTCGAAGAGACGTTCAGGTCTACGGTGTTGGTGGGATATGGGGCCACAGAGTTGGCAGGGCCTGCAATCATGTCGCGTCCGGAAGATTCCATCGCGTCCCGGTCGACGTCGATTGGAAGAGCGCTTCCCGAAGTTGTTTGCACTATTGATCCGGGCTCTTTAGAACCGGGATCCGACGACGCGAGCGAGAGGGGGGTGCTTTCAATCTCAGCACCGTCGCTAATGCGTGGCTACTTGGGTCAACACGGTGAGCAGCAACTCAAGGTTAACGCATTTGATACGGGCGATGTTGTTGAGCGTCTCGCCGATGGAACGTTTCGGTTTATCAGGAGACAATCGAATACCATAATGAGAGGTGGCCTAAGGATCGATCCGGTGACAATTGAAAGAACACTGGAACTGCACCCGGTGGTGGATCGTGCTCGCGTTAGGGGAATGCCCAGTCGGGTATTGGGAGAAGAAGACATCATTGCTGAGGTGACTCTGCTCCATCGGGACGAGGTAACTGCAGAGTCGATTCGGGATTGGAGCGTCTCCCGACTGCCATCATCAATGGTACCCAGGCTAATCAGGATTGCCGAAGTACTTCCGACAGCCGTCGATGGTGAAATGGGACGTTAGGAACTCCTGTGCAAGCGTCCAGGAAGAGCCTCTCGAGCCACTGTGTATGCGTCAACGGCAGAGCTTCATGGGTAGCCAGGACCTGATGCGACCACTGACGTCCGCTGATTCCGAGTTCGTCGGTGCTGCCGATGCTTGAGTGATCGAGCACCTGTCCAGCAACGCCAAAGGATCTGAACTGATTGCATGCCGGCCGTGGTCCATCGGCGCCAGATTCGTTGGTGTGAAATCCCAAAGCGTCCACTAATCCGGCTTCACGGAGCAGGGTCGAGTCCAGTTTCATCAGGTCGGTGACCCGGGACCGGCCATCAGGGCGATGATCGGTCCCGTGACTTTGGTGAAGTGGTTCTTATTGTGTCCCTCAGCGCCCAGCTCCCACGCCCGACGGGTGCGGCCTTCCAGGTCGTCCATGCCGATGGTGGCGATGGAAGACACCGCGCCCGGGATCCACGAGTCGGGCACAGGGTGCCCGGCGATCGCATGGCGGACCTGTTCCACATAGGGGCGCTCGCGAACGGCATCGCCGGCTTCTGGGCCGAGCGAGGCGTCGGTGAACTCGCGCAACGGTGCGCCGAGCAGCGCGGCGAGACGTCCGAGCATGTGAATGTCGTTTACCGCTTGTGTGTCCTCCTCGACCTTGGAGACCCAGCTCACCGAGCGGTTGACTTCTTCTCCGAGCTTGCGGCGCGACCAGTGCCTCTCCCCGCGATACCGGCGGAGGAGGTCGCCGATCGTCCCATTCGTTGGTTGCGGCATCGTGCCCAATCCCCTGTCCGGCGATCACGCCATCGGTGTGTCAGCGTTCGCGTTATCCCGCAGCCCAACGTTCAAGTAATCCACCACTGGGCCCCGAGGATCCTGTCTACTCCATCGCACCCCCCTGCGCCCGCCGGGGCCGATCGATGAGCTGAGCAATCTGCCCGGCAAGGTGGTCGGCCGAAGGCCGGCCAAGCTCAGTCGCGACGACGACCTCGTCGTTCCCGTGGCGCATCCTGACGAGCCACACCCGGCCGGTCGGGCGGCTGGCAGCTTCGTCGCCCTCGTAGTCGACTTCGACGCTGAACGCACCACCACGAGCAGTGTTGGTGCTCCGGCATTTGGTCGAGCAGTAGAGACGAGGACGACCCCGACCCGAGGGTGGAGGCAGCTCCTCCTCGCATCCCGGTGTCGTGCACACCTTCGGCCGATCGAATGACGCGCTCACTGCTTCTTCCTCTCGGGAGCTCCCGGGCGTGTGTAGGGACGGTAGGACTTCCCATCCATGTGAATGTGGTGTGCGCTGTTGACGACGCGGTCGAGAATCGACTCGGCCACGACGGCGTTGGGGAACAGTGAGTACCAGTCCACAGCGGCTCTGTTCGCAGTCGCGATGAGGCTCTTGCCGGCTCGTTCGGTGACGAGCTCGTAGAGGTCGTCTGACTGTGTCGGAGTGAAGGCCCTCATCGCGAAGTCGTCGATCACCAGGACGGTCGGTCGGGCCCAGCGACGTAGGCGCGTCTCCCACGTCCGATCAGCGTGGCCACCGGCGAGATCGGCGAGCAGACGCGACGCCTTGGTGAAGGCCACGGTATAACCCCGACGACACGCTTGGTGTCCGAGTGCTTGGGCGATCATTGTCTTGCCTACTCCGACCGGCCCATGGAGCACCACCGATTCGCCCGCCTCGATGAAGCGCAAGGTGGCGAGGTCACGGATGCGTGCGGTTGGGGTCTTCGGGTTGAAGTTGAAGTCGAAGTCCTCGATCGAACAGGTCTGCTCGAAGCGCGCCGCTTTCACCCTTCGGGTAATGCCGGCCGCGTCGCGTCGAGCAAGCTCGTCTTCGCACAGCGACTGGAGAAACTCGACGTGTCCGAGTTCGCCGGCGTCGGCCTGGGCCAGCCGTGCCTCCAAGGTGTCGAGTATTCCTGACAGCGCCAGAGAGCGCAGCGTCGTTTCTAACTGGTGCGTCCTCATCGTGCTGCCGCCTCGTCACCCAGGTGATCGAACAAGCCCACCGGGCCGTGGAGGTGTGCGGGGGCGTCGGGCGGGACCTGTTCTTCTTCCCCGTCGTTCTCGGTGCCCGCAACCAAGATCCCCTTGACCGTTCGGTACTCCGGGTCACCAATCTCGATGGCCCGTCGGCACGCCGTGTCGAGGCGCTCAGCCCCGTGCTTGTCGGCCAGTCGGATCACCCCTTGGGCCTGGCGTAGCCGGTAGAGGGCGTTGACCTCGAGCAGGCCGGTAACCAGGGACTTCACGTACTCGCCGAGCTCAGTGGCCTGCTTCAGGCACCACTGGGGGGTGCTCATGAAAAAGGCCACTTTCTCGGGTGGGAAGTCGGTCCAGTCGGTCTGCTTGCCCTTCTCCACCTTCACCCAGGTCTTGATGATCTCGGCGTCGACGTAGAACTCGACGGTGCGCTCGCCGATCCGGGCATCGACGTGTTGGCCGATGAAGCGCCACGGCACGGTGTAGATCGCCTTGCCTGCCTTGGCGTAGCAGTCGGGCCCGACTTTGGGATGACCCCACGTCGTCAGCTCGAAGGGAGCGACCGGCAGTGCAGCCAGCGCTGACCGCTCTGTCGAATCAAACACCGAGATCGGCGAGGCGCCGTCGAGCGAGCGGTGCGAACGTGTGCCGGCAACACCGGTGCACCAGTCAAGCGCGCCGTGTTGGATGGAAGAGAGGTCGACCCACTCACGTCCACGCCACATCGAATCTCTGACGTAGGGCATCATCCGCTCGACTCTCGGCTTGTCCTTGGGCTTCAACGCACGAGCCGGGTCGATCAGACAGTCGTAATGCGCGGCCAGCTCGGCATAGGAGCGGTTGAGCAACGGGTCGTAGATGTCGGCCTTGATCACGCCGGTCTTCAAATTGTCCGACACCAACCGACGCGGGACGCCACCGAAGAACTTGAACGCCTCGACATGGCACGCAGTCCAAGCGCGTTGGTCCATGGTCAGCACCGGTCGCACGAACATATATCGACTGCACGCCAGCACGAGAACGAACGCCCATACCCGCCGCATCTTCTCGGTGACCGGATCGAGCCACTGCCCCAGGTAGCCGTAGTCGACTTGTGCTTCTTCGCCCGGTGGAACGTCAGGACGAGGCGGCGTGGCGATATTGGCCAGGTTGTCCTCGGGGAACTCCCGCCACACATAGCGACGGAAGCTCGTGAGACCGACCGCGAGCCCGTGCTCGTCACGTAGGCGCTGGTGCACGGTCGTCGCGGTGTTGGTCTTGAGCATCTCTTCGATGACGCCCCGATAGGCGTCGACCGTGTCGTGGGTGAGGCTCCGGTGCCGGGGGTCGACCAGCTCGGGGAACCAGCCATTGACGAGCGCCCCCCACTCTTGGGTGGAGAGCTGATCACCATCGGGCGAATAGCCCTCGGACTCCGCCTTGGCGGTGTACTTGGTGACGGTGCCTCGGTCGACTCCAAGGCTCCTGGCGACCTCGGCCTTGTTCCGGCCGGCCTTCCAGTGAATGAGGATCTCAACGATATTTACCACTCTGAATGTTCTCCTTGTCATGGGCGCTCCCCGTCTCGGTTGACGAGGTCGCGGCTAATGCAACAAGGAGCCCGAGTGGTGGATCCCCCGCCTCAGCGGTGCGGGATTACTTGAACGTTGGGGTGCTGGATAACTTGAACGCCATCCCGTTGAACTGCGGGAATACTTGAACGCTGACACGGTGGCCTCCAGCCGCCAGACCTCCGGTTCGCGAACCAGGTGCTGGCCTCGTTCGCTGAGGAACCGCCGAGTGTGGTCCTGGTCCTCGTGGGCGTCGAACGCGCCCTCGTCCCGATAGCACTCGTAGAAGATCCGCTCGGTGGGATGGTCAGGGCGCACGTGGTTCACGTACACCACGGTTCCGGGCTCCGTGTCGGCGATCCCGGCCAGGGTTTTGGACACCAGGGCGTCGAAGGCGTCGACGTGATCGGGTCGGACTTCGAAGCGGACGACCAGAGCGAACATGGTGGATTCCCCTCGGTACTCTCTCGACTGCGTCGTTGACCGTAGTCGATGACGCTCGAAAAACGCATCGACGTCCTGCCACGCCCTCTTCCTGCCGTAGACGCGTCCACGGCGCGCTGTCGGATATCGACGGCTGCATCGACGTCGCCGTGGCCGGACGCCGACCTGACGATGTTCACCGTCACGAGCCAGTCGAAGGGCGCGGGGACGAAGACGAACATCGGACTACGAGTTGACGAGTCGGCAGAAATCGCATCTCAGGGCGGATGACGAGGTGGGGACAGGCGCCTCACTCCTTCGTCGCCCGTCGCCTGTCCCCACCAGCGACCGACGGGCAGCGCGTTACAACTTTCTTTACGTATTCGAGCCGCTACCGCCTGACATTGCCGATCAACCTGCCGTTAACCCTAGTCCTTTTGCTCATTGACTTTTGCTGTCCATAAGAACATGGTGGAAAGTAGGGTCACCGTAGCCGCTGTCTATTCAGACAACTGATTGCTACGCCACGCAGGAGTAGCCATGAAGGTCAGCGCCATCGGTTCTCGCCGGATGTTGCGAGTGTCTCGCCCACTTGTCGGTGTTTTTGGTGCGGGCTATGTTCCCTTGTCTTCGCCTTTCACCACTTGGACCAGCCCTTCGTGGTTTGCAATCGGTACACTCAACTGCGGAAGGAACGATCGATGAGAGGTCGGCCACTGACAGAGAGATGGCAGAGGCCTCTTATAAAAACGGCGCATGGGCGATTCTCTAGAGTTAGGCGTCCCTCGCATTTCATGAGGACCATCCTCGCGTTCGTTTTGCTTTGTGTGGCATTAGTTGTCGTGGTTGAGGCCCGTAGCATGCCCCAAGCTGAGGCATATCAACTTGAACAATGCCACCAGCTATACCCCGAGGAAACCATCTGGAATCAAAACTCCGCCGGCTACGCAACCAACACCAATTGGGCAGCAGTTTACTGGATTCTATCGCCAACGCCGATAGGGGAGATTATTCAAAATTCGTCCGGCTCGGATATCTATACGACCGATGGGAATTCCGGTAATGTAGGTTGGTCGGGTTTGACAACCTATAACTGTACGGGCGCTGCGATGGACGTTGGCGCCCACGTTCAATACAACACGATCTACACAAATAATTACTCGGATGGCGAGCGACAGAGCGTCATGGCTCATGAGCTTGGTCACACGCTGGGCCTTGATCATTCGTCGGCCACGACGTGTCCGGACCCGTTGATGTATCCTAACGACGCTCGCTGGGGCGACTGTAATTACAACGTCAATAGGCCGCAGTCCGACGATATCGCCGGGACAAACGCGACCTATTTGACAGCGGGGGGGTACAACTATGGGAACCTTGCCCAGAACGTGGAATGGGGGGTGAATCCGTCCCCAAATAGTAACTGCAACGTTCACTTCCAATTTGGGACATTTCTTGGAACAGCCTATGCAAAGATCAAAATAAACTCTGGCAACTGTACAAATGTGAAGGCATTTGTCAATGATGCAATACCCGCATTCGGTCACGTTTCAGGCACGTGGTATCAAGCACAAGTAGCGAATGAGACTTACTTCGAGGCGGCATTCACCGTATACATGGTGCCGAATCCTGGTCAGGGTGTTCTTCTCTACGGTCTGAACTTCTGTGTGGGATGTTGATGAAGACGCCGATGGAGGATCGCATGATCAGAAGGATACGATTTTTGGTGATCACGGCACTTGTCGGGCTCCTAGCCTCAGTCGGCTTGGCGGCGTGTGTTTCGGTGGGTAAGGCTGCTCAGCGGAGCGGCCAAACACAGATGCATGTTGGTGGAACGCGAGCGGAAACGTTTACCTCGTTGAGCCAATTGATATCAGCGTCTTCTTCCGTGATAGTGGGGTCAGTGACGAGTGCATCGACGTCAGAAATGCTCAATGGCGTTCCCTGGACGATTCAGACAGTAAACGTGAACCAAGTGTTGGCAGGGATGAATCCGGGGCCCGCGATGAAGTTGCGGCAGTTGGGTGGAATCAATACGGTGGGAACTCAATTGCTGAGTCCGGGCGCGACATATCTGCTATTTGTAGTGCCGTTTCACCTGAGTCAAGGTGATCACACTGGCGAATGGGTGGTCGTGGGTGCAATGGCTGGTGAGTACCGTTACACCGGTAGCACCCAGACCGCGACTCGGATCGACCCAGAGTCACCCAATCTCCCTGCATCACTGACGACTCAGCAACTGAGAAATGCATTGGCAGTCACGTCACCTGCAGGAACCGCTGGAGCACCTCCTGTTTCAACACCAACGAGCATGCCAGTAGGCTCAACGACGACTTTGCCTACTGTGACCGGACCGCCGCCGGGGGTGACGCCACCGCCGCCTGGGAACACTCCTACGACTTTGCCGCCGAGCCCCTCTGGTTCTTCTTAGTGGCATCGTGTCGTCCAGGACCCTAGGGACGGAGTCACCGTTAGAGTCTTGCCCTGTGTTTCGTAAGTGGTTGGTCCTGGTGGTGATTGTGGCTGCAATGATCGTATCGGCTTGCGGACGTACATCTGGGGTGCCCGAATCCACGGCGTTGGCCTGTTTGAAGGTAATTCAGCAGCGACCGGTTCCAATGCCCTCGGATGGTGCTGGGGCGGCGTTCTCCTGGCCGCCGAGTCTTCTCGGACTGCTTCGACAGTCAGGCGATGCAATCCTGAGGACCGCGGGAAGCGAGCTGGCGGCGGCGGCGAAGTCGAACGACCCAACGGCAGCGAACTCAGTCTTGGCCCTGGCAAACGTCTATTGCGGTTCTCTGACCCATTCGTAGTCTTCAGGGATCTCAAATGAGCCACATTAAAAAATCGTCTTAACACACAACGACAATCTCTAGGGCGAACCCTGTGCCGTTCGCTCATGAGATGGTGCAACCGATCTTCGCCGCCGCTATGCAGATCAGCCGGTGGTTCACATGCAATGGTCTCTAAGCCAGGCGAGAAACGGCGCGCCGTTGTTCGGGCAATTGTTGTCTAGACCGGATAGCTGAGTGCCCCAGATCGTTAAATGGACTCAGATTGGGCGGCCGGAGGTTGCTCATGGTGAGATAGGTTGTAATCTGATACGACTAACCCTATGCAAACGATTCCCAGGCGAGGGAGGGGCAATGACGCATCTGAAATTGCGCTGGCTTTGTTTACTTCTGGTGGTGATGGGGATTGGGGTATTGGGCATAGTCAGTAAGAATGTGGGCGCAAGCCAACCTCGAGAGGGGTATGTGCCCGCGGTTTGGTTTGTGACTCCTGCTGGCGCGGTGGCGGGGAGTGCGTCTTATGGGTCGTTGAACAACGTCCACCTGAACCGCCCCATCGTAGACATTGCGTCTACGCCGGATGGCAAGGGGTATTGGCTTGTAGCGGCAGACGGTGGAGTGTTCGGATTTGGTGATGCTCAGTTCTACGGGTCGACAGGCAACATCGCACTCAACCAGCCCATTGTCGGTATGGCGTCCACGCCCGACGGTGGCGGTTATTGGCTTGTGGCGGCAGACGG
>Ga0208079_1001161_pt1 | contig 14056 bp, 12 predicted proteins | sample NGESurdeep092012_5_FD_184474 | JGI IMG/M metagenome (GOLD analysis project Ga0208079, IMG submission 184474) | Arctic peat soil microbial communities from Barrow, Alaska - NGEE Surface sample 210-2 deep-092012 (SPAdes) | ecosystem: Environmental > Terrestrial > Soil > Wetlands > Peat ... | reverse complement strand
CCTGCAATTCTCGCTAGAGCGCTCGCTGGATGCCGCTGCCCAGGACGTGCAATCGTCCATCGCCGCCGCGCTCCGGCGATTGCCGCCGGGCATGCCGAATCCGCCCACCTTCCGCAAGGTAAATCCGGCGGATCAGCCCATCCTCAACCTCTCGCTCAACTCCCCTACCCTGCCCCTCTCCGTGGTGGATGAATACGCCGAGACCATGATCTCGCAACGGATTTCCATGATCAACGGCGTGGCCCAGGTCAACGTCTTTGGCGGACAGAAATACGCCGTGCGCGCCCAGGTGAACCCCAACCTGCTGGCCGCGCGCGGCATCGGGATCGACGAGGTGGAGAACGCCCTGGCTCGCAATAACGTCAACCAGCCTACCGGCACTCTCTGGGGCCCGCGGCAGGCGTTCACCGTGCAGGCCACCGGACAACTGATGAATGCCGCGGCTTTCCGCCCGCTGATCGTGGCCTACCGCGGCGGGCGCGCCGTGCGTCTCGAGGAACTCGGCCAGGTGGTGGACAGCGTGGAGAACAACAAGGTGGCGGCCTGGTTCAATGAGGCGCGCTCCATCACCCTCATGGTGCAGCGCCAGCCGGGAACCAACACGGTGGAAGTGGTGGACCGCATCAAGGAACTGCTGCCCAGCTTCCGCCAGCAGATGCCCCCTTCGGTCAAGCTCGACATCCTCTATGACCGCTCCGAATCGATTCGCGAATCGGTCAACGATGTGAAGTTCACCCTGCTGCTTACCATTGCCCTGGTGGTGATGGTGATCTTCCTGTTTCTGCGCAACATCTCCGCCACGGTGATTCCCTCTCTCGCGCTGCCCATGTCGGTGGTGGGCACCTTCGGCGCCATGGCGCTGTGCGGCTACACGCTGGACAACCTCTCCCTGATGGCGCTGACGCTCTCCGTCGGCTTCGTGGTGGATGACGCCATCGTGATCCTGGAAAATATCGTGCGCCACATCGAAATGGGCAAACCGCGCATGCAGGCCGCTATCGAGGGCGCCAACGAGATCGGGTTCACGATTCTATCCATGACGCTCTCGCTGGCCGCCGTGTTCATCCCGGTGCTGTTCATGAGCGGAATCATGGGGCGTCTGTTCCACGAATTCGCCGTGACCATCAGCGTGGCGATTCTGATTTCGGGATTCGTCTCACTCAGCCTGACGCCAATGCTGTGCAGCCGCTTTCTCAAGCTGCCAGGCGAACGGCAGAACGCGTTCCAGCGGGCCAGCGAGCGCGTCTTCGACGGAATGCGCGATCTCTACGGATGGAGCCTGCGCGGCGTGCTGCGCCACCACGTGCTCACCATGCTGATGGCCACTGGCACCCTGGTGGCCACCATCTACCTCTACGGCCTGGTGCCCAAAGGCTTCATCCCCAATCAGGACACCGGACAGATCCAGGGCACTACCGAAGCCCCGCAGGACGTCAGCTTCGACGCTATGGTGCAGCGCCAGCAACAGGTGGCCGAGATCGTCGCCAGAGATCCCGACGTGGACGCGTTCTCCTCCAGCGTGGGAGGAGGCGGCGGAGTCAGCGGCGGCAACGCGGGCCGCGTCTTCGTGCGCCTCAAGGCGCGCCAGGTGCGGCAGTCCACACCGGAGCAGGTGATCGAGCGCCTGCGTCCGAAACTCAACGCCATCCCGGGAATCCGCACGTACCTGCAGAACCCGCCGCTGGTGCGCATCGGCGGCCAGGTCAGCCGCAGCCTGTATCAATACACCATGCAGGCGCCCGAAATCGACGTGCTCTACCGCGCCGCCGCCGACTTCGAAAAGCGCATGCGCGCCGTGCCCGGCTTGACCGATGTCAACAGCGATCTGCAAATCTCCAGTCCGCAAGTGACCGTGGATATCGACCGCGACCGCGCATCGGCGCTCGGGCTCACTGCCGACGCAATCGAGAACGCGCTCAACGATGCCTACGGCTCGCGGCAGGTTTCGACCATCTACACTTCCACCAACGACTACCAGGTCATCCTGGAGCTGTTGCCCAAATACCTGACCGACCCGAACGTACTCAACCTGCTGTATGTCAGCTCCAGCAACCTCAAGCAGATCGCGATAGGCTCGGTGGCCAACCTGCGCGCCGACGTGGCGCCTCTCACCGTGGCCCATCTTGGACAGTTGCCCGCGGTCACCATTTCCTTCAACCTGCAACCTGGCGTGTCGCTGGGGGATGCCGTGGAACGCGTGCAGCAGGCCGCCACCGAATCCCTCCCCGATACGGTGCGCACCAGCTTCCAGGGCGTGGCGGCGGCCTATCAATCCTCGCTCGGCGGGATGGGTGTGCTGCTGGCGATGGCGATCCTGGTGATCTACATGGTGCTGGGCATCCTGTACGAAAGCTTCATCCACCCGATCACGATTCTGTCCGGCCTTCCCTCGGCCGGCCTGGGCGCGCTGGTCACGCTGCTGATCTTTCATGACGAGCTCAACATCTACTCGTTCGTGGGCATCATCATGCTGATCGGCATCGTCAAGAAGAACGCCATCATGATGATCGATTTCGCGTTGGACGCGCAGCGCGCGCACAACATGGCGCCCGACGCGGCCATCTACCAGGCATGTCTGGTGCGCTTCCGGCCGATCATGATGACCACCATGGCGGCGCTCATGGGCACGCTGCCGATCGCACTCGGCCTCGGCGCCGGCGGCGAGGCACGGCGCCCGCTGGGCCTTGCCGTGGTAGGCGGCCTGGTGGTCTCGCAGTTGCTGACCCTCTACATCACGCCGGTGTTCTACCTCTATATGGAACGCGCGCGCGGGCTCGCGGGGTCCATGCGAAAGCGCGGCGCCCCCGCCGGGAAAGAGGTCCATGTGGCCGCACCGGTTCGTTAATCGGCAGCCCCGGCCGCGCTTGACGTAGTTGCGGATCAACTGTGCAGTTCGGATAATTGAAATGAAGAGTTTTCCCATGAGAACGGACAAGAATGAAAGCATCGTCGTCTCCGCGCTGCGCGCCCGCGCCAATTTTGGCAAGCTGCTGCGCCGGGTCGCGGATGAGCGCCGGTCCCTGGTGATCGAGAAGCGCGGCGCACCCAAGGCGGTGCTGCTCAGCATCCGCGATTACGTCCGGCTTGCCGCCCCCGAGCCGGAAGTGCTCCGGGTGATCGGGGAGGAATCGCGGCAGAAGGGCACAGATACGCTCAGCTCGCCCGAGATCGATCAGGTCATCAAGGCCACGCGCGCGCGAAAACCGAAGCTTGGATGATCCCGCTCAGGCTCGTCATTGACACCAACATCCTCGTCTCGGCAGCCCTGAAGCCGGACGGACTACAGCGCACCGTCCTTTTGCTTGCGATCACCAAACCGGCCAGGCTGTACGTCACCGACGCCATTCTCACGGAATACCGTGACGTGCTCGCGCGCCCGGAGCTGAAAATCCGCAAGGGCCTCCGCCTGCAACTCCTGCAGCTCATCAAGAACCATGCGCAGGTTGTCAAGCCTACGCGTCCGCTGCACGCCGCGAAGGGCCCCAGCGACGACAAGTTCCTGGAGTGCGCCGATGCCGCCCGCGCCGATTACCTGGTGACAGGCAACCAGCGGCATTTCCCGAAGTTCTGGAAGAAGACCAAGGTGATCACGTCACGCGAGTTCATCAGCATCGTGGCACCGCATTTGATCCAGTGAGAACGGCGACCGTGACCGAGTTGTGGGCGTTGACCGGGTGAGCCAAACGGGTCATGCTGTTTGGAATGGCAACAATCATTGACCGGGATGACGCTCCTCCTCACATATCAAGCATCAATGAATTGGACTTCTCCGGCGATCTCTTTGCTGAGCGTTTGGAGGGGCCGTGGTTTAGGCTAGGCGCACAGACCCTAAAGGAGCGCCCGCTCAACTGGCGCAGGCCGTACTGGCGGCGGAATTCGTTGAATCGCGGAACCCCGCGCTCGCGGTCGCGGATCAAACCGAGCGCGGCGACATCGATCTGCTGGGTGGCGCTCTCCAGGCGTCCCATCTTGACGTTTTGCAGGAAGCGCGGATGATTTTCGAGCGCCAGCAATCCCAGGCGCTGGCGTCCCATGCTGAGCGCCCAGTTGCCCAGGCCGCGCGAATGCATGGCGCCGGTCGCCTTGCCGCGGAAGGTCTCGATCACGGGAATCTTGTTCTGAATCTGGTTTGCGTCCTTCTGAAGGTCGCGATATTCGATCAGGTCCGGCACCAGGGCGTGCAGGCGGTAGACGGTGATGAATTCCTCATACCTGTGGGCCGGAGCATGATTAACCTTGCGGGATCGCATGATCGTACAAGGCGTCTACGCCGCAGTCCTGATACCGCGCCTCCCGGATGGCGAGTTGGATACCAGCGGCTTCGGCGCGATTCTGGAGTTTTTGCGCGGCAAAGGCGTCACGAAGATCGTGGTGAACGGCGCCACCGGCGAGTATTGCCTGACCACGGCGGCCGAGCTGGCCCGCATGCTCGCCATCTGCCGGGAGACGCTGCCCGGCGCCACGGTGCTGTGCAGTATCGGCGCGGCGGGGTTGCCAGGCTGCCTGGAATTGGGACGCATTGCCATCGATCACGGGGCGCGCGCGCTGCTCCTGCCCATGCCGCACTTCTTTCCCTATGCGCAGGGCGATCTTCACGCGTTCTGCGCGGCGGTGGCGGCGCGCCTGGACGCGCCCATTCTGCTTTACAACCTGCCCCGGTTCACCACCCCGCTCACGCTAGAGACGGTGCGCGGCCTGATCGAATCCGTGCCCAACATCCGCGGCATCAAGGACAGCAGCGGAACGCTCGCGCTGCTCGGCGGATTGGGTGCCGGGGCATGCCGGATTGTCGGCGACGACAGCGTTCTGGTGGCCGCATTGGACGCCGGCGTCTGCGACGGCGTGGTCTCCGGCGTGGCGGGTGTGCTTCCCGAACTGACCACGTTCCTCTTCGATCGGCGGAATTCGGCCGCGTACCCGCGGGCGGTGGAGCTACTCAACGAACTGATCCGCCACCTCGCGGCGTTGCCCGTCCCGTGGGGCTTGAAGCTCATCGCGGAGTGCCGCGGAGTCACCCCAGCGTGGTTCTCGCAGCCACTCTCGGCCGCGCGCACCGCCCAGGCCAATCAGTTCCGCGCCTGGTTCCCCAGTTGGTGGGCGCAATGGGAGAGCGCCGTGGGGGGCTGCGCCATTAAACCTTGACGCCGCACATTTCCGCGAAGCGCACTTCGGTGGCCTTGACGCGTCCCGCCACCACGCGCAGGATTCTGTGGAAAAACTCCGCACCCAGAGTAGGGTCGCTCATGCAGTGGGCTTTCAGGGTGGCCCCATCAATCTGCAAGGCGGTAGTGCGTTCGCGTGCCCGTACCTGGAACAGCGTGTCCTGATCGTCCAGCAAGGCGCTCCATCCGAAGACATCCCCCGGCCCCAATGCCTGCACCCGCATGACGTATTGCGGGGTTCGCAACTCCACCACCACAGAGCCGGTCAGCAAAAGAAAGAACGATGTGGAGCGTGCGCCATCCACCAGGACGACTTGGTTGTCCTCAAACGCGACCTGGGTCGCGATCTCAGCCAGACGGTCGATCTGCGCGTCGCTGAGCCCATGCGTGAATGCGTGATCTCTGAGAACCTGCTTTTGAGGCATCTGCCCCACCTCCTGCGTGAAAGCCCGCACTTCGGCGCGGTTAACCCTTTTAGAATGCTGATATTTACCGCGCTCTGTGATAAAAAGTGCAATTCTGGTGCCACGCGCTTCGAAGGCTGGGTAATGGCAGGCGGGGGTACCTTCTGGGTCGCCCTCTGGGTCGCCTGCCCCACCTACTGGCGGTCCATCCGCGGACCCGGCTTCCCGTTGGTGGATTGGCGCACCGTGGCGGGGTCGAAGATCCGCTGATCCACTGGCAGTACTTTATAGACCGCGGGATTGGGTTTCATGGAGAACAGGTCGCTCAGGCCGGTAGCCGTGGCATCGTAGAGATTCAACGGCCCCATCCCCAGCAGCCGGAAGATGGTCTTCAGCAGGCCGGGGAAACTGGTATTGGCGTGCGAGACGTAGTTCGGCTTGATCCACGGGCCCAGCGCCATCAGCACGGTGCGGTGCGCATCGATGTGGTCCACGCCGCTTTGCGCATCGTCTTCCGTCACCAGGACCACCGTCTGGCCCCATTCCTTCCTGCCGGAAAGATACTCCACGATGCGGCCGAGCGCGTAGTCGTTATCCGCCACGAAGCTTTCGGCGTACGGATAGCCGTCGGCGGGCCGGGCGTCGGCCATGTGGTCGTTGGGCAGGTGGATGAAGACGAACTGCGGCAGCGCCATGCCTTCCATTTCCTGGATGAACTGGGTGGCGCGAAACTGGTCGGGAACATTCATGTTGAACCCGGGGTACTGGCGCGAGGTATTGCGGTAGAGCGGATCGGGCATGGGGACATTGGTGAGGAAACGCGCGCCGGTGGGTTCCAGGTCTTTGCCTTCATCCACGCCGGCCAGTTCAAACCCCTCGCCGAAATTGCGAAAGGCGATGTGGTGGCGATCCAGGTGGTGCCAGATGGTGCCGTTCTCCAGTTGCTCTTCGGGATGCACGGAGGAATCGCTGCCCGCGAAGAGCAGGCGCCCGGGCGCGGTAGAGAGGCGGAAATCCTTCTTCCGATCGCTGTAGGCCGCCATCAGCGAGCTTTCCGTCCATGCGTTGGGGTAAGACCCCACCAGCCAGTGATGCCCGTCCACGCTGACGTCGCTATCGGCGTAAAAGTTGTCGCTGATGGCCCACTGGGCGGCCATGGCATGGTGGTTCGGGGTGACGTTGATATCGCGAATGCTGAGCCGCCCCTGCTTCCCGTCCACGTAGCCCCGGGTTCCAAAGCGCGCGATTTCCGGCATCCCCATGGCGCCGGGAATGTCGCCGAAGACTTCATCGTAGGTGCGATTCTCCTTGACGATCAGCACCACGTGCTTGATGCCGGCGGGCAGCGGGCGCTCCGCTTGCGGGCTCGGGCGGAAGCCGTTGGCATCCATCACGAACGCGGTCTTGGCCGCCAGGTCGCTGGCGGCGGGCAACTGGAAAATGGAGACGGAGCCGTGCCGCGCCTGCCCGCGCGGCGCATTGGGACCCTGTCCGAACCCGCGCCCGTTGGCGACGAACACGGTGTCGCGACCCATGACTACTCGCGTGGGAAACCAGGCGGCCGGAATATGTCCCAGCACGCGCCGCTGGTTGACGTCGATCACGCCCACGGCGTTGATCCCCGCCTCCGCCACCAGCAGCCATCCGGATTTCTCGTGATAGGCGAGGCCGATCGGCAGCACTCCGCGATAGCGTTCCAGCCCGGGGATGCGAATCGGGATCTCGGCTTCCACCGCCGCGGTCTTGGCGTCGATCACCGTGATGGTGTCGTCGTTGGCGTTAGAGACGAACACGCGCCCCGCCGCGGCGAGGATCCCCGAAGGGCTGCTGCCCCCGTGTACGGTCGGCCCAAAAGGCAGACCGGTGCGGATGAAGGTCTCCACTTTCGGCGTGGCGGGAGCGGAAACATCCACCACGCTGACGGAGTTGGATTGGCGCACGTTCGGGTCGCCCAGGCCCGGGACTTTGACCGGTCCCCGCTCCGTGGCGCGCTCAGCTCCGGCGACGGCTTCGGCGCTGGGGAATCCGAAGGCCGGAAAGGCCAACCCGGTGGCGCCCGCCTGCTGCATATCGGCGCCCGGCACGGCCTGGTATTCAAACATGCCGAGGTTGGTGACGTAGAGTTTGCGCCGGTCGGGGGAAAGCGTCATGGCGAAGGGCAAGCGCCCGACCTTCACCGATGCCACCACCTGCCGCAATCGCGTATCGATCACGGCGACGCGGAAGTTGGCCTGATCCACCACGTAGAGCATGCCGCGTTCGCTATCCAGCGCCAGATCGCCGGTGTAGCTGTCGTCGTAGCCCTTCTGATTGAGGTCGATGGCGCGCCGCCGCCCGTTGGGCGCCGCGCCGCTCCAATCGAAGAGGGCGACCTTTCCGGAGTTGCCTTCCGACACCCACGCGGAATGCTCGTTGACAAAAGCGATTCCCATGAAGACGCTGCGCCAGTCGGCGTCTTCGACCTGGGCATGCGCCAGCAGGTGACGCACCTCCCAGTGGTTGTTCTTGTCGTGCTCCAGGATGGTGAGCGAGTTGCGTCCGGGCCCGCCATTTGCCGTAATTACGGATTTCCCTTCCGGACTTACCGCTAACCCAAAAGGTCCACTACCGGTAAGAAACTGCTCCCCTTCGGGCTGGATGATCCGCCCGCCGGGGAGGATCGCCCCGGTAGGGCGCCGCTGGGCGGACCGTATTCCCGCGGGAGCGTTGAAGGACTGGGCCGCCAGGGAACCGGCACACGACAGGACGAGGAGGCAATTCCGCAGGGGGTGGAACACCTCTACATGATATAACCGCCGCCGCGAAATAAACCGTTGCAGAAGTTCAGTCACGAATCGGGAAACCGCTGGCTGAGAAGCCGGGGAAAAAACGCCCGCAAGCGGGCGTGGCAGGCGGACCCAGAGGGTACCCCGCCTGGCACGCCATTGCAAACAGACGACTTGCGGTGGTGGCGCCGGCGGGGTACCCTATGGGTCCGCCTGCGCGGTGCGAGTCTTTCACAGTTTCTAACGCGTGCGGCTCCGATCGGGACCGGTGCCTTTGTGGGTTTTTGCATAGTACCGCGCAACAATTGCTCGATGCGTAAGGAATCCTACTGATCGTTTTTACACTGCGGGTGTGGTATATCAAATATAGGAGTAGATCACCCATTCTTTTAGTGTTGAGCAGTACAAAACCCGACGTTGTAACGCCTGATCACGAGCTCTGTGTCGTTTGGCACGCCAACTGCAAAGAAGGCTGGCGGTGGTGATTCTAATGAGACTTCAACCAGCCTCGCTCATAATGTTGACCGTTTTCGCCGTCTTGGCGCCATCGGCCAATCTATCCGCGGCCCAGGCACCCAACAGCCAGAATAAGGCACCAAACAGCAATAAAAAAGCGGCGTCCGGATCGTCGCTCTCCGGCTGTGTGGATGAGAAGGAAGGTCACTACATCCTGGTTGACGACCGGAGTTTAAACCCGGTGGCCGACCTGGAGGCGGACGGCTTTCCTACGGAAGGTTTCGCCAAACATGTGGGCCATAAGGTGACTGTCCGAGGAACGTCCAACTCGGCAAGCACCCGCCCGGTTTTCAAGGTTCGCAGTATCGAGACAATCAGCGAAACCTGCGCGCCAACACCCCAATCGGATAAGAAATAAACGTAGTTGGAGGAGACAAAATGGCAACCAGCCCCACGGTATTTGTACCTCAGAAAGCACTCGAAGATCCCCTCGCGCATCTGCCCTGCTCCAGCATTGTGGAGTACAAGAAAGGCCAGATGATCTACAATCAGGACCAACCTTCCACCAGCATCTTCCTGATCATCGAGGGCAGAATCAAAGTCTCCCGCCTAGCCGACGACGGCCACCAGGTGGTTGTCGACATCTACCAGCCCGACGAGTTTTTTGGCGAGTCCGCATTGCTGAATCTGCCTCATCGCTGCGAGCAGTCCACGGCTATGGAAAACACCAAGCTGATGGCCTGGACTACCGCCGAGATCGAAGACATCATCATGAAGCGTCCCCGCCTGTCCGTGGCGCTGCTGCAAATCCTGGTGCAGCGCACCATCGATTTCACGCACCGCATCGAAAGCTTCAGTGTGGACAACATCGCGCGCCGCCTGGCCCGCTCGCTGATCCGTTTCTCGGAACGCCTGGGCACGGTGGAGGAGGATGGCTCGGTCCGCATGACGCCGTTCACCCACGAATTGCTCTCTCAGTATGTGGGCACGTCGCGCGAGATCGTCACTCACTACATGAATCAGTTCCGGCGCCAGGGATACCTGAAGTATTCGCGCAAGGGGATCGTTCTCTATCGCGACGCCTTCCGCGACTGGCTGCGCCAGAACGCATAGAGCGATCCGTTTGCTGGGTGGAACAGATCATTGCTTTGTGGTTTGTCATGCCTGGCTAATGCAGAGTGCTTGACAAGGTCGAAAAAGCACCCTCGTGGCGCACGCACTGCTGCGTGCAGCGTCGAGTCTCACTCGACGCCTCTGCGCCAGCGGGCGGGCGTTGGCAAGAGTGCCGGCGCAGCACGCAAGAGTGCGTGCGCCGCATCTGCCCGTCAGCGCACCCGGTCAAAAGGAAGTGCGTTGGGTTTTGGCCGAACCGGCGGAGTTGGCCAGGGTTGCCTCGCACGACGCGACCAGGGCGGCATCCCCGGTCACCGGGAATACGGCACGCAGCAGAAACACGCCGCCCAGGCCGGAGGCGGCGAAGTACTGGGCGAAATCGGCTGCGGCATCGCTGCGAATCGCACCGGGCGCGATCGGGTTGCCGGCGGCATCGTAAAACGTGAAGGAGAGCGCTCCGAGGGAACGCGTATTGTCAAAGCCGGTGATGCGGATCTCTAGCGCGCTGGCGAAGCGCACGGCTTGAGTCGCACTGATGCCCGGCGGAACGGCGGCGATGGTTACGCTCTGCTGGTCGATAGAGCCGCCGATTTGCGCGGTGAAGGTGAGCACGCCGGCGGTGGTCCCCGTCTGGAATGGCAGCACGGCCTGTAGATCGCCGGGCGCGATGGGATACGTGACGCTGCGGCCGCCTGAAGCGAAGGCGATGGCGGCGTCGGTGGGACCGCGGAAATCCAGCGTCGCGGTCCCCGTGCCGCTGGTCTGCGCCGGAGCGTCAAAGCGGACGATCAACGCGCCCTGCTGGGCGCTGGCCGCCTGCTTGAGGTCGAGCGAGACGGTCGGTTTCGGCAGCGGCGGATCGATGCCCGTACCGAGCAGTGGGTAGCTCCGGTCGCCGAGCGTGAGCGACCCCTGAAGCGCACCGGTGGTCCGCGGAGTGAACACGATGGTGAATTCCCCACCCTGGCGGGGTCCGAGCGCCTGGCCGGAGGGGGGCGCGCCCAGCAGGGCGAAAGCCGCACCCTGCACGGAGATCGCCGGTATGGTGAGCACCAGCGGGGTTTCGTTCTGGATGGTGATGCGGCGCTGGACGCCAGAACCGCGGACGACGCTGCCGAAATCCAACGTGCCGGGAAACGCCGTCCCGGAACCGGGATCGACGCGGTAGGTGAGCCGCGGCGCCACGGTAGCGGTCAGCAGCATGGCGATGCCTTCGGAACGCAGCGCGGCGCTGTAGGCTCCAGTATCGGTGGCGCGGAAAACAACGCTCAGATCGATCGCGCCCTGCGGGGCAAGCCCGACGGGAAGCGCGGGCGACGTCAGGGTGAAGCCCACACCGGCGACCGCCAGGACGTTTAAGGTGGCCGGCGCGCTGGAAGTGTTGCGCAGGCGAAAGTGCGCGGAGGCGGTTTCATCGGCATACAGTGAGCCGAAATCGTAGACCGGCGGCGCGGCCCGCTCCGTGCTCCCCTCGACCAGGAAGAGTTCGAATTGCGCATGTGCGGCCGGCGCCAGCACAAGGGCCAGCAGCAACCACGCCCCGGTGGGGCAGACCCCCCGGTTAGCGGGGCGGTCCCCCAGGTTCACGGGCTGAACCTGCCGTCGAAGGCTCATGGCTTGGCGCATGGTTTGGCTCATGGTTTACCCACCGTGATGGAGGGCGTTCCAATGCTCAGCACCGGCTGGGCCGGCGCACTCGGAACCGCCGCCGCCGGACTCGCCGCGCCTCCTCGCGTGGCCACGATACCGGCCACCGCGCCGCCAGCCACCGCGGCCACCACCGCGATCCACTTCCGGCGGCCCGCCGGGGCGGCGGACGCCCTAGTTACCCCGCCCCTGGGTTCGGCAACGTACTGGAAGGAAACGGTGCCGGCGCGCGCCTGCTCCTTGGATGCCAGGATCCGAATCTGGAACCGGCCGGGGATGCGGTTGGCCAGCAAGCCGTGCAGGCTGGCGCGCCCGTGAGCGTCGGTGATGACGACTTCCGTGCGCAGTCCGTTGACGAACGCCCCGCCCGGTCCGTCCTCGGGCAGATGGAAGCTGACGGCCGCGCCGGCGACCGGTTTGCCGGTCTCCTCGGTGATCTCCACCGTAATCGGGCGCGTACTGCGCGACCCTGGCAGGTGCACGGCGCCTTCGCCTTCGATCACGCGGATTTGCAGGATGGCGACTTGGGCAAGCGCCGGCGCCGCCCATAGGAGACACAAGGCGGCGAGCCCACCCGATTTGAGGTACAAAACGTCCTTCAGGAGGGTTAGTGCCTCGCGCTGGGCGGAATTATCCGATTTTTCTAATCAGCACGACCGTCACGTTGTCCGGACCGCCGGCCTGCTTGGCCGCTTCGATCAAATTGCGGCAACTTTCCTCTAGCGAACCGCCACCGCACCCGCCATTGAGGATCTGTTCCATCTGCGGCGCTTCCAGCACGCCGTGCAATCCGTCGCTGCAAATGAGTACCAGATTGCCCTTCGCCAGGGGCACGCGATAGTGGTTGATGGTCAGCGGGGCGCTGGCGCCGATGGCCATGGTGAGGACATGCCGCATGGGGTGATGACGCAGGCTCTCCTCGTCGAGCCCCAGGGGGCGGCCGACTTCGTTGACCCAGGTCTGATCGTCGGTGATGACGTGCAAGCCGCGGTCGTCCAATATGTATGCGCGGCTGTCGCCCACGCTGGCGATGGCGAGTTCCTCTTCCAGTTCGAGGGCGGCGACCAGGGTAGTGCCCATGCCTTCCAGACTGGGGTTGTCCCGAGCCGCTTCGAGCACCCGCCGGTTGGCCTCCTCGGCGGCGCGGATCAGCACCTGGGAATCCCGTTGGGGGGACAGACGGACGGTTTCGGCCACGGTTTCCACGGCGATGCGCGAGGCATGCTCGCCCGCCTTGGCGCCGCCCATGCCGTCCGCCAGGACGAAGAGCCCGCGCTCGGCGTCGATGAAACAGTAATCCTCGTTATTGGTTCTGACGCATCCCTTATCCGACAGCGAGAAGGCTTCCAGCATGTGCACGAATCCGCCCGTACGCCACTGTAGCACGGAGGCGCTTGACGGTAAAATGGGAGATTCGTCACCTTCATGCTCTGGAAACGCCTGCGCCTCACGCTCGACATGATCAAGTTCGAGCACTCGGTTTTCGCCCTGCCGTTCGCCCTCACGGGGGCGCTGCTGGCTTTCCGCGACAGCGGCTACAGGGCGGCCGAAATCGGCGGAAAGCTGGCCTGGATCGTGGTCGCCATGGTGGGTGCGCGTTCTGCCGCCATGGCGTTCAACCGGCTGGTGGATGCGCCCATCGACGGGCGCAATCCGCGCACCAAAATGCGCCAATTGCCCGCCGGGATGCTTTCGCGCGGCTTCGGCTGGGGCTTTGTGGCAGTGGCGGCGGCGCTCTTCTTCGTGGCTGCCGGCGCGCTCAATCCGCTGTGTCTTCGGCTAGCGCCGGTGGCCCTGGGGATCGTCTTCTTCTATTCGTTCACCAAGCGTTTCACCTCTTTCTCGCACCTGGTATTGGGCTTGTCGCTGGGCATCGCACCGGCGGCGGCGTGGATCGCGGTGCGCGGCGCGCTGGACCCGCGGATCCTGTGGCTCTCCGCCGCGGTCGCGTTTTGGACCGCCGGGTTCGACGTCATCTACTCCTGCCAGGATTTCGAATTCGACTGCGCCGAGGGGCTGTTTAGCGTGCCGCGCGTGCTAGGCATCGCTCGCGCCCTGCACGTAGCTCAGGCACTGCACCTGCTCATGATCGTCTGCCTGCTGGCGCTGATCCACACGCTGCATCTGGGGGCGCTCGCCCTGGCGGGCGTGGCGGCGGTGGTAACCCTGCTGGTCTACGAGCATTCCCTGGTGAAAGCGGACGATCTCTCGCGCGTCAACGCGGCCTTCTTCACCATGAACGGTTATGTCAGCGTGTTATTCTTAATCTTCTGGGCTGCTGATATTTTCCTCCTCAAACCGGGTACCTGAACAACATGCAAGTGGTATTTGAAGATCCCCGTCTGAACCCGATTCGCGGCAAGGTGGAAGCGGGGCAGCGCTTGTCTTTCGAGGACGGCGTGACGCTCTACCGCACCGCCGATATCCTGGCGCTCGGCTACCTGGCCAACCTGGTGCGCGAACGCCTGCACGGTTCGAAAACCTACTTTAACGTCAACCGGCACATCAA
>Ga0208079_1001158_pt1 | contig 14071 bp, 17 predicted proteins | sample NGESurdeep092012_5_FD_184474 | JGI IMG/M metagenome (GOLD analysis project Ga0208079, IMG submission 184474) | Arctic peat soil microbial communities from Barrow, Alaska - NGEE Surface sample 210-2 deep-092012 (SPAdes) | ecosystem: Environmental > Terrestrial > Soil > Wetlands > Peat ... | reverse complement strand
CCGTCCATCATGTGCGGATGACCACGCAACGCAGCCGCCGGGCCTTCACGCTTCGCTTCGAGAACGAGGAGACGCACCGACTCCTTGCGCTCATTTCCTCGCGTCTCGGAGTCTCCATGAACGAGTTGGCCGAGATGATGATCGAGGCCGAGCTCGGGGTGGCGTCTCTCGCGCTCCAGGAAGACCTGGCACACACGCTCGGTCTGCTTGCCTCCTACCAGGGCGACCCCGAAGCCGACATCGCTCGAGTCGCGCGTGCCGAGGTTGCATACCCAGATCCGGTGCGCGCCCGGCTCGTTGGCTCACGCAGCGACCCGCTCGGCATTGGGAACGTCTTCGCGTCCGCCGCCCACGCTCGCTGATTCATGCCCGTTGCCTGGAACGACGACCCACCCGGGTCGTCGCGTCGGATCGAGGCGAACCTCCGGGCCATCCTGGCCGACCTCCTCGCCGGCGCACCGCGACGAATCCCTCCCACGGTCGGGATGGCGCAGGCGTGGCATCGCGTGGCGTACGCGAGCATCGCGCTCCCCGTTCCGTACTACGCGGGCGAGGTCCGCGACACCGATCCCGCCTTCCCCGAGCTGATCGGTTACGAGGTGATGATCGGATCTGCGCAGGGCGTTCCTCCGCGGACGTTCCGGCCGCGCTCGTCGCGTTCCAGGCGGGGATGCAGGCGGTGATGCGGCAGCTCGACCCCAGGTTGCCGGTCGGGACGCGGCCCGGGACTGCGGTCGACCTCAGGGCCGTCCTGCTGGCCGCGGCCATCGCTCACGGCGAGTGGATCCGGATTCATCCATTCGCGAACGGCAACGGGCGGATCGCCCGTCTGTGGGCGAACTGGGCAGTGGTCCGATACGGTCTTCCGGTGTTCGTCTCGCTTCGGCCCCGGTCGGCAGGGCTCCTGTACGCAGGTGCTGCGGCGGCCTCGATGCGGGGCGACCACGACCCGATGGCGACCGTTTTCCACGACATGCTGCGTGCGACGCTGACGGGCTCCCCGTAGCTCGGCTCACCTTCACGGTGCCGATCGCGGCGCTCGGCGAGCTTCTGGCCGCGCTGTCGGGGGACTGCGACGTCCTCGTCACTGGTGGGTACTTGACCGGATAACTCCACCAAGCACCGCCCGACTCACTTCTTCGTGGGGCCAAACTCCAACTGGCCGGCGACGATCATCTGTTCGAAGTCTTCGACATCGGCGGGCGCCATCTCTTGACGACGGCTCGGACAGCATCGAGCGTCTCCTCAGAGGCAGGTCCGAGCATCCGGCTGATGTCGGCACTGTCCTGTGGGCGGGCTGAGATCAGCTTCATGACCACGACATAGGGCAAGGTGAGAGTTGGCAGACGCCTGACTCGCTTGTTGTCTTGAGCGCCAGCAATGGCCGCGTGGCCCCAGGTTCCGGGAATGCCAATCAGGTCCAGTTCGTCGCGTCCGAATCTCCAGGCCGTCCCGCGGAGATCTTCGTAAAGACCGAGGTTCCCGAGGAATGTCCAGCCAGCGGCTTTCAGCGCCCGCCCGGCCTCGTCGAGGTCGGCGATCTGAAGGGCCAGGTCCAGATCGGCGGTTTGTCGCGGCGGCATGTAGGCATTGGCCGCGACCGCTCCGGTCACTGCGATCTTGATGTCCTTCCTCTGGATCACGCCCGCTGCTTTGCTCCACCATTCCATCGTGGGTCGCCGTCCCTTCATCAACGCATCGAGCATGCTGCCGGACCCTGGACGCTGACGGCGCGCCGTGAAGGCGAGCATGGCGCGCCGAGCAGCTACTCGCCGTTCGCGGCTTGGCATGGTCGCAGTCGCGTGGGTCATCTCAGGAGGCTCGACGGCGACTGACGTCAGGTCACGTTCGCGGCCCGTCACCGCGAGACCAAGCAGGGTCTTGAACGCCGTGGCCGGATCGCCCTGGAACTCGGAACGGAAGCAGAACTCGTCGAGATAGGGTCGGTAGTCCGTCGGCGGCTTGTGGTAGGTCGCCAGGAGCCAACGCTTGAAGCGGCTGGTCGCCCCGTCGGCGGCCGGGGTCGCACGACCCGCGCCGCGCTTCAGGCCACCGGACGGATTCGGGATGCGGGTCCATGAGGACATCGAGCGCCGCAAGCGGCTCATCACCGTCCACGTCGTCTCGCGGCTTGACAGGCCAAGGAGGCGACCAAGTTCGAGGGCGTTGAGGCCAGGAGTTGTGGCGACGAGGTAGGCCGCCCCGAACCAGGTCACAAGCGGGAGGCGCGTGTGATCGAGGATGGTCCCGGCGGTGACCGAGGTCTCGCGGCGGCAGCGCCGGCACAGGAAGCGCAATCTCGCCAGTTCCCAGGCTGCCCCGCCGCCACATCCGGGGCATCGGAACCCGTCCGGCCAGCGGATCTCGATCAGGTAGCGCCGACACGCCGCGTCGTCAGGAAAGGCGGCCTGAAAGTCGGGCAGGGTCTTGGGGAAAGCTGGGCTCACCCACAGAGTTTGCGTTGGTGGAGTTATCCGGTCAAGTACCACTCGTCGACAATGTGCCCACTGGTGACACGAACCTCCAGCACCACCCGCGGGCGGCCTCGATGACTTCGTGAGCTATTACCCGTCGGTCTCGCGAGAGCAGGCGTCGCGGCGCTCGAGGAGGTCGAGGAGATGCTCGGGGTCACCGCCGGCAGCAAGCGTGGACAAGCCGTGGGCGGCGACTGTGCTTCGCCGAAGTAGGCCTCCCGCGACCGCTGTCCGATCGCGCCGCGCTGGCGCCGCGCTGTGTCGCCGGTCGCTGTTGCTTGCGCCAGGGGGACGTCAGGCGGATGATGGGTTCATGGCAGTCGAATGGCGCGACCGGATCACTCGCGACCCAAAGGTGCGAAGCGGACAACTCACGATCCGCGGGATGCGCGTCACCGTGAAGGACGTCCTTGAGCTCCTCGCCGGCGGGATGACGATCGAGGGGATCCACCACGACTTCCCCTACATCGAGGAAGCAGACATCCTCGCGGTTCTCGCGTTCGCCGCCGAAAACGTCCAAGACGTCAAGGCGTGAAGGCCCTCTACAACGGCATGCTGTCGCCAGTCCTCGTGCGGCGACTGGAGGACCTGTGGCCGGGGTCCCTGCACGTAGTCACGGAGTTCGGCGAGCGATGTCCGGACGACAGCGTCTGGGTGGAGGCCCGTCGGCTGGGCCTCGTCATCATCACCAAGGACCGTGACTACGCGGATGCGGCGCGGTTTCCGGGGCCTCCGCCCCAGGTCGTCAGGCTTCTGGTCCTCAACGCTGGAACGGACGCCGTCGAGGTATATCTTCGCGAGCACGCCGCCGAGATCGAACAGTTCTCGACATCGAACGAACGCTACCTCGAGGTTTGAGACGGCTTCGCCGGCTGGCGGCGTTTTCTTGCTGCCGATGGCCTCCGATTCGGAGAGTGCGCTTCGAGATCGGACCCGATCGACGGTCGCCGCGCCTTCACGATAGGCAGCCCGCGCTGGCGTGGCTCCGCGCGCCGGCCCGGGTACGAACGAACGGCCGGCCGAAAGCGCGCACGAGGGCGAGCTTGATGCACAGTCGGCCTCCGCCTCGCATACCGGCAGGAACCCATCCTCCCGGCTGATGCGCGTTGCGGGCATATCGACCGACATGAAGCGGGCCCAGCCCTGATGACGGTCGTTTGTCCGGTTGGACTCCGAAGCAGGTCGAGCGCGTAGGCTGGTGACGTCCACATGGAGGTCACCACGATGCCGACCAACAGCAAGCGTGGACAAGTCGTGACACCGGGTTGCCGCTCTGAGCTGACATGATGGCGACAGAAGGTTGACGGAACGACGACAGGTGCTATGATCTCATGGCCGCAGCAGGAGCACCGAACATGACCACCGCCGCCTACGCGACCGAGGTCCGGCGCGTCCGAGACGCGGGCCTCGAGACTGTCGACATCGCCGAGGCCACGGGCGTCGACACCAGCACGGTGTCCGCTTGGCTCAACGCCCGACGAACGCCCACCGGCGACCGACGCAACCGGCTCGTCGAGCTGTCGGCAATCGTCGAGCGCCTCCAGCGCGTCATGGATCCCGCCTACGTCCCGGTCTGGCTCGTGAAGCCGCTCACGCTGCTCGATGACGAGCGCCCGATCGAGGCGATCGCCCGCGGCCACTACCGCGCGGTGTCACGACTGGTCGCGCAGCTCGAGAACGATTCCTTCTCCTGAGCAGCCGGATCGCGCGGATCCGCGTCCGAGGCCGCTGGTGGCGCATCACGCGGCCCGGCACCAGCGCGCTCTTCTACTCCCGGGACGCGTTCGACGCCCGCTGGCAGACCGGGGCCGTGGTGCGCGGCCTCTATCTCGCCGACTCTGAGGACACGGCGTGGGCGGAGTGGCTGCGTGCCACCGCCGAACAGGGTGCGCCCCCAGCCTCGCGGCTTCCGCGCGCGATGTGCCCGCTCGAGGTGGACCTCGACGGCATCGCCGACCTGACCCGCCGTCGGCTGCCCACGAGGACCATACGGTGTTGACCGTGTTCCGCACCGGCCCCGACATGCCGGGCGTCGTCGAGGCCAATCCGGTCACCGTCCACGACGTCATCCCGAGGATCCCCACCGGCCTGCGCACGTAGGGCCGCATCCCTCCCTCTGCCCTGCCATCTTGTCGGGCGGCGTCGCGGCGTGCGGCGTGACGGCACGCGCCGAGTGACGCCGCCCGGCGTCGCGCGCCCGGGGGTGGGCTATCCTCGGGACGTGCTGATCCCCGGCGGGCCGGGCGGCCGCGAACGCCCGGCGCGACTCCTCCTGGTGGACGACGACGCGAACCTGCTGATCGTCCTTGCCGAGCAGCTGCGCGCGGACGGCTATGACGTGGCGACGGCACGCGACGGCGTGGAGGCGCGGCGCCGCCTGGAGAACGCGTGGCCGGACCTGGTCCTGCTGGACATGATGATGCCGCGCCTGGACGGCATCTCCCTCGCGCGCGAGATCAAGGCCCGCGCGGACCTCCCGATCATCGTCCTGACCGCGATCGACGCCGCCGACTCGAAGGCGGAGCTCCTGGACGAGGTGGCCGAGGACTATGTCACGAAGCCGTACCACTACCCCGAGCTGCGGGCGCGGATCAATCGCGTGCTGCGGCGCCTGGGCGACCGGCTGCCGGGCCAGCGGATCGTGCTGGGGCCGGAGCTCGCGCTCGAGCTCGGGCGGCGCGCCGCGACCGTCAACGGCACGGACGTCTCGCTCACCCCGACCGAATCGCGCCTTCTCTACGCCCTCGCCGCGAACCTCGGCCAGACCGTCCCGACCGAGACGCTCGTGGCCCGCGGCTGGGCCGACACGGACGGCGCCGATTCCTCCTACGTCTGGGTCACGATGCGGCGCCTCCGCCAGAAGATCGAGCCGGATGCGAACCGGCCGCGCCACCTGGTCACCGTCCGCGGGATCGGCTACCGCCTGGAGGCGGACTCGACGTGATCCCGTTCCGGATCCGGATCACGGCCGCGCTGCTGATCGCGGCACTGGTGCCGCTCGCCGCGTTCGGGGCGCTGCTCGTGATCACCGGCCGGGCGGACAGCGACGGCAGCATCTTCCGGATCCTGCTCACCGCGTTCGTGATCGCCGCGCTGCTCGGCGTCGGGATCGCGTTCGTCGTGGCCGGCAGCCTCACGGCGCCGCTGCGGGCGCTCGCCACGGCACTGGACCGGATCGCGGCCGGCGACACGAGCACGCCGCTCCCGGCCCTCGCGGACGATGAGCTGGGTCGCCTCGCGGAGCGCCAGAACCAGCTTGCCGCCGACCTCCTGCGTCGCAATCGCCAAGTGGCGCGCGTGGTCGACGCCGTGGGCACGTACTCGCCGCGCGAGGGCGCCGACCGCCTGGTGGACCTCGCGATCGCCGACGCGCGGGCCGCCTTCGGGCTGATCGACGCCCGGATCGTGCTGGGCGACCCGTCGGTCATCCCCGCCGAGGAGCGCGTGCCAGGCGATCCCCTGCCCGTTCGCGCGGATCTCCGCGCCGGCGCCGAGCCACTCGGCGTGCTCGTGGGCCGCGCCTCCGCCACCGCGCGCTGGGATCGCGCCGACCAGGACCTCCTGGAGCTGTTCGCGGCGGTCGTCGGCGTGGGCCTGCGCAACGCCGAGCTGTTCGCGCGAGTCGCCGACCAGAACGAGCGGCTCCAGGAGCTGGATGCGGCGAAGGACGACTTCCTGCGCGGCGTCAGCCACAACCTCCAGACGCCGCTCGCGCGGATCCGCGCCTATGCGGACCAGCTGGCGGCCGAAACCCCCGACCGACGCCTGGGGATCATCGCCGAGCAGAGCGACCGGTTGTCGCGGATGGTGCGCCAGCTCCTGACCGTCAGTCGGCTCGACTCCGGCGTCCTGCGCCCCGTTGCCGAGGTCTTCGCCCTCGGGCCGCGCGTTCGCCGGGCCTGGGAGGCACTCGGCGCGTCCGGCGTCCCGTTCACGCTCGACGACCGCGCCGGCGGGTGGCTCGCCCTCGCCGACCCCGACCAGGTGGACCAGGTGATCTGGGGCCTGCTCGACAACGCGGTGAAGTACGGCGGGGGCGCGCCGATCACCGTGAGCGTGACGCTCGCTTCCGGGGCGGTTGGCGCGGCCGAGGGACGCGCTACGGTCGAGGGTCGCGCTGCGGGCGGCGGCACGCTGCGCCTGCGCATCGCGGATGCAGGGCCCGGGATCGCGCCCGCCGATCGCGGGCGCCTCTTCGAACGCTACGCCCGCGGCACCGAGCCTGGCGCCGAGGGCACCGGCCTGGGCCTCTACGTCTCGCGCGAGCTGGCGCGCGCCAACGGGGGCGACCTGGTGCTGGATCCCGCGAAACCCAGGCCAGGTGATCAGCCGGCTGGCGGAGCTGTTGGGTCGGGCGGACCGTTGGCCGCCACCGGCGCCGCGTTTACCTTCACGATCCCGGCGGAGTCACCCACAGAGGGCTGACGGGGCGGGTCGATCCATGTACAGCGAGAACCACGGTCCTGCCATCGAATTGAGGCCGGAAGAGACGCGGGCGATCTCGCCGCGGCGCCTTAACGCTGCCCCCAAAGGTGCGCCGACGCGTGGCCTGCGCTCTTCGACTCTGGCTCGTTCATGGCCATCGCCTTTGTGACGGCGCGCTGTTGGTGCATTCGGTCACCGGCACTTCTGGGCTACTCGCGAATTGGGACTTTCGTAAGGGAGATTGAAAGGTAGGCCCAGCAGACTCAGCGAACAAGCGACTGCGCAACCTGCGTTCGCGTTGACAGCATGCCTCTCAGGAGCGCCGCCGATGGATGCATCGCCTCGCACAGGCACACACAGCCCAGGGCACCGAAAGCATTCGCGGGGTCAGGCGGTTGTTGAGTTCGCGCTTGTCCTACCCGTGATGATGCTCGTCCTCTTGATCGCGGTCGATTTCGGGCGGCTGTTCTTCTCGTACATCCAGGTCAACAACGCGGCCCGAGAGGCGGCCAACTACGCGGGCATGCATGCAGCCGATAGCTCCTTTGACACCACGACCTACAATCAGGGGGCGCACGACGCAGCGGTTGGGGAAACGAACGCCCAGGGCCAGCGCGGGGAGGGTGGCCTGGTCGTCGACGATCCTTTCTGCTTTGACCCGCTGGCACCAGGGGACGCGACGCTGGGCGGGTGCCATGCAGCTTCGAGCTTCGCCCCCGGGATCGGCAATCAGGTCAGGGTTGCCGTGAGCCAGCCCTTCACCTTCTTCACTCCATTCATCTCCGGGTTCTTCGGCGGAGCCCTGACACTGGGCGCGTCGGCTACGGCACCCGTGCTGAACCCGCCCGTCGCCCCGTCCACGCCGGCCCCCACGCCCGTGCCTGGCAGCCTCGTCGTCACGAAGGCCCTGGCCGGGGACCTCACCGCCTTCGCGGGTGGCGACTTCACGTTCGCCATCTCGTGTGATGGCAAGGCATACGGCCCGGTCACGATCAATGTCGCCACGGGCAGCGAGTCGGCCGACCCGATCACCGGAATCCCCGCTGGGGCCGTTTGCACCGTGACCGAGACTGACAAACCACATGCTGGGTCGCATGCGTCGTGGGACAACCCCGCCGCGGGTCAGGCGACGATCGTCACGAGCGGGCAAGCCAGCGTGACCATCACGAATACCCGCGCCTACAACCCGCCCGGGCCCAACCCGACACCGACACCGACACCCACACCCACACCCACACCTTGCACCAACCCGACGGTCACGATTGCACCAACGAGCACGGACGGCGGAAAGGATGTGAGGGTTCTGGACCTCACCTTCACCGCCACCTCGACTGGAACCCCAACCTCCTGGGCTTGGGACTTCGGTGACGGGACGACACCGGCAACGACTTCCAACCAGGCCGGACACAAATTCATCTATACGAAGGGCTCCGGCAAACAGAGTTGGACCGTTACTGTCACCGTCACCACTGGCGCGACGTGCTCTCGCTCAGCCACCGCCAGCGTCAGCATGAATCCGTGACATGAAGACGAGACACAGCCTGCGCGGCCAAGCCCTCGTCGAGTTCGCCCTCGTCTTCCCGGTCTTCATGCTGATCCTGTTCGGCGTGATCGAGGTGGGCCGCTTCGTTTACACCGACAACGCGCTCTCCCAGGCCGCCCGCGAGGGCGCACGTCTGGCCGCGGTCGAGGCTCGATGGCTAGGAGACACCGGTCTCTCATGCGTTGCGTCCCCGAGCGATATCACTTCGGCCAACCCCGGGGCGCACGTGTGTCCGGCGACCCCTGCTGATCTCAAGGCCGATGTCCTCGAGGCGGTCAATCGCATGGTCGTTGGCCTGGGCACGGCCTCCACGGTGTATCTCAGCTGCAACGCCGGCGACAAAGCCGATCCTCCCGATCCGGCCCCAAGCGGCGAATGGACCGAGAAGTCAGTCCCCTTCCCGAGTTGTGGGGGCAATGGGACCCCCAACCGCTCCGGGCAACTCGTTTCGGTACGGGTCGTCTTCCAGTACCAGCCGATCATCCCGATCATCGGATCGTTGTCCAGGACCGCGTCGGCCACCATGGTCATCAACTAGGAGACGGTGATGTCCCGCTTGCCAGCCTCGCCGCAGCGTGGCCAGACCCTCGTACTCTTCGCCGCATCATTGATCGTGCTGCTGTTGATGACCGGGCTCGTGATCGACGCGGGCTACGCGTTCGCCCAGCGTCGCTCGGCGCAGAACGCGGCCGACTTCGCGGCGTTCGCCGGAAGCCGCATCGTCGGCGAGAGTTTCACTGGCAAGCCGGCCGGTGCGGGCACCGGTGAGAACGTTCTCAAGGCGATCCAGTCTGTCCTAGCCGCGAACCATGCCCAACTCGTCAACGCCCAGTACATCAACGCGGCCGGCGCGCCCGCCGGAACCGTTGTAACCGGCTCCATTCCGCCCTCAGCCGCGGGCGTCGTGGTCAACGCGAGCACCGCCTGGCGACCTTTCTTCCTCGGCATCATGGGTGTGACCAGCTGGTCTGCGGGGGCCGAAGCGACTGCAATGACGAAAGGGACCGCGGCCGGCCGAATCCTTCCGATCGGGATCCAGCGAGACGCGTTTAACCTCCTTACGCCCTGCAGGGTCGATGAGGGTTGCAGCCCCGAGGACCTCACTCCGGGGACACGCATCCAGCCCGGCCAGTTCGGTTGGCTATCCTTTGGCGCAGACCCGAAGAAGTGCGATGACGCCCCAGGATACGGTCTTGGGATGCTTCCGGAGGGTTGCGAAGTCAATCAAGGCTTCCTCCAAAATGAGATCGACCCGGCCGGCAGCAGCCACGGCTGCTGCACGACAGTCTCGGGTGATCCCTTTCCGTACATCCAGGGGCTTACGGGCAATGAGTGGGGCAACCTCAGCTACTACATCGACAATAGGATTCCGGTCTGGGTCCCAATCTGGGATGTGACTACGAGCAACGGAAGCAACGCCTACTACCACATCGTTGGCTTTGCAGCTGTCCTCCTGACGTCCTCGGGTGACGGCACCGAGCACGCCAAGTGGCTCGAGGGCGTGAGGCTAGCCGACGTTGGGGGCACGCCCAATGCCTATGGCTTGATCGGTGTGACCGGGGAAGTCTATCTCGTGCACTGAGCCCTACGAGCGATGCTCTGTGATTGGAGCGGGCGCCACCATGTTGGGAGCCCCCGGGCCCATGGCTTCGGGCGCTTCGATGAGCAGTTGGATCGTGGAGTCGGGGAACTCGAGGCGGTCGAATTCCCCTCGGCGATGCTGATCTCTCCCTGCGGCGCCGTCAGGTACGGATGAGCCGGGCCCCAACGCTGGGTCCCGTTTGCTCATCGCGACGACCATCCGCGGGCGGTCTCGCCGCATTGCGGTCAAGTGCTGGCGCCGTTCGCATTGACTCCGTGGCCCTCATGGCCGCGTCCGCACTGGTGGTCGACATCGGGGACTCATGGGGGTCAGCGGCGCATGTAGGAGGAGGCCGCCGACATCGCGGCGGCCGCCGAGGCTACCGCCGCGGCGACCAGTTGCCCGGTCTGACGTCCGCTCGCGGGGGCTCGCCCGAGGGCGGCCACGACTTCCCGCTCCATGAGCGCCTCGGCCAGCTCACCCGGTACCAATAGGGGATCGACCCGCGCCCGGGATCGGGGCACGGTGCGCCGCATGAAACCGTTCGTTGTCTTCGCCCTCTGGGCAATGGTGGGGTGGAATGTCGGAGCGTGGGCGGAAGCCACGGCGGGGATTCCCACCGCCGTCGGAACCCTGGTCGGGGTCGCGATCGGGGCTGCGCTCGCGGTCGAGGTCCGGCGAAAGATCGCGGCTGCCTCTGAGCGCGCGCGGCGCGCGGCCGTTCCTGCTGCCCCCGTCGAGGCCCCCGGGGCGTTGGACCGCGCAGCCTGACCCTTCTCCGCGCGCCCGGACACGCGGACGTGTGCCGTCGGCGTCGGCTTTGGCGCGGACGGCCGCGGGTATCTGCCTGGTCCGCTCTCGGGGCTTGACAGGGTCCTCGCCCGGTACTTCTTGACGGTATCCGCGCCCCCTTTGGGCTATGCACCCGCGCACCGTTTCAAGGCAGCGTGAAAGGTGTCACGCGGAGCATTTCTCGCACCTACTTACACGGGAGTCTGCAATGACGCATCGGCCGCGCCGGCCGCATTCCGCCCTATCGACCGGGCTTCGCCGCGCGCGGCTCGGGTCGGTCGGCCTCCGTGACACACGAGGCCAAAGCCTCGTCGAGTTCGCGTTCGTGGCGGTCATACTTCTCCTGCTCACCGCGACCGTGATCGACTTCGGTCGTCTCTTCTACACCCAGATCACGGTAGAGAACGCCGCGCGGGCGGGCGTTCTCGTCGCAGCGAAGGCTCCGAAATCGTACTCGTCCGTGACCTGCCCGAGCGGGCCGGTGCCATCCACCAACCGCATCGGCTGCGCCATCGCGAAATCCGCGATCCAGGCCGATCCAGCCGACATCACCGTGGACGTGCACTGCGAGGACCGGACGTATCCAAACCCCATCAACATGGCGTGCTCAACGGACCCGACGGCAGCCGTGCGATCGCGAGTCACAATCACGACGCGGTTCGGCTTCCTGATGCCCGTTCTCACGGCGCTTTTGGGCCATTCCATTCCGATCACCGCCAGCGTGACCGCGGATCAGGAGTCACTCCCGCCTGCCGCGACGTTCATCCCCACGAGTCCTCCGGCTCCCACGCCGACCCCCACTCCCGTCCCGACTCCCACGCCGACCCCCACTCCCACGCCGACCCCCGCCCCAACGGCAACGCCCACGCCCACTCCCGCCCCAACGCCAACACCCACGCCAACTCCCACTCCGGTGCCGTGCGTGCCCGGAGTGACGGCACCCATGCCCGACCTCAAAGAGGGCAAGACGCCGGGTTCATCCGAGACCGTGGACGAGGCTCGCGACGAGTGGCAAACAGCAGGGTTCAACCCGAACTACATCACCCCGAACAACGGGAGCACCAACAAGACCGTCACGCAGGTCACCGTCGATGGCCCGCCCCCGGTCGCCCCGGTCGCAGGTTCGTGCTATCCGATATCGACAACCCACGTCACGCTGGAGCACACATGAGCCGGGTCCGGCGTCGCACCGCACGGCTTTCGTCAACTGCTCACCCGACCACGGGACAGGGACTCGTCGAGTTCGCGCTCGTTCTGCCCGTGTTCCTGACGCTTCTCTTCGCGGTCGTTGACGGGGGGCGCGCGATCTTCGCGTACAACCAGATGTCGGAAGCAACGAGATTCGTGGCTCGCGCCGCCACGACCACATGCTTCGCGACTTCGACCCCCTGTGACCAGTCGACCGGTCCGATCGCGGCGGCAATCACGGCGCAACGTGCCGGTCTCCAGGGTCCCGTGGTATGGACTGTCCAGTGCGTGAACTCGGCTGACGGGAGTGTGCCCGATCAGGTGCACACGTTCTGCAAGGTTGGATATCTCGTCCGGGTCGCCGCTACGTCGAACTTCAACCTGATCACACCCTTCGTGGCTCAGGCATTCGGCCCAGTCAATGTCGGCTCGACCACCGATCAGGAGATCCTCCAGTGAACATGCAGCACGAGCATCGCGACGGCCATCCGCGGGCGGTCTCGCCGGAACGGGGACAAGTGCTGGCGCTGTTCGCTTTGAGCCTCGTGGCCCTCCTGGCCGCGTCCGGCCTCGTGGTCGACATCGGGGGCTCATGGGGTCAGCGGCGCACGCAGCAGAAGGCCGCCGACGTCGCCGCGCTTGCTGGGGCGACGGCCGCAGCGAACAGTTCGACGCGCGCGGGGATCATCCAGGCAGCGATTGACTCGGCTGTCGCCAACGGATACCAAGCCTCGGAAGTGCAGGTGAACATCCCGCCGGCGTCGGGCGCGTATGCCCCAGGCGGCAGCAAGTCCGGTCCGCTCAGCACCAATGACTGCTCGGACGCCACGAAGTACCCGTGCTGGGTCGAGGTCGTGATCAATCGGCCACACGAGAACTCGTTTGCCCGGGTGGTCGGCATGGACTCGTTCCCGGTCGACGCGCGCGGAGTCGCGGTGGGAGGCGTTGCCAACGCCGTCTCCAACGGTGTCTCGCCACTCATGTTCAACTACAAGGCGATCAAGGCCCACGGGTCTGTGAGCCACAAGTACTGCGATCCCCAACTCAGCAAGTGCGATCCGAATAGCTCGTGGCCGCTCTTTGACAGCCAGTTTGCCTGGACGACCTTCTGCATCGAGCAGGCGAACTGCAACGTCAGCTCCGCCGAGGCGAAAGCCATCATCGAGGGAGGCAACTTCCAGATCGAGGTGTACAACGGGATGTACCTCGGGCCACACAACCCCGGCCAGAAGACGGCCGTCTGTCACGCGCTGCTCGACCAATACCCGAACGGCGCGGACCTCCCTGTTGGCATCAACGACGACAACGGCACCCTTGTTGGCTGGTGGATCTGGCACCTCGACACGGCCAACAGCGACTGTGAAGGCCACGATGGGGAGGTCCTCAATGGATGGTTCGTCTCGGACGCGACTGAAACGTTGCCCCTGACGATCTCGGCTGGCGGTAGCACATCCACGTTCGGGCTCCAGGTGGTTCGGCTGGTCGAGTAGCGATTTCTCCCTGGTCGCCCCCGCTGAACCGTCGTAGCGACAACGTCGGTTCATGACGAGGTGGGCACTTCGCAGGAACCCGGTCGCGGGGATCGGCCCGGCGGAGAGCCCGCCTTGCGGGTTGTCCGGGGCGGCACGACGCGCGTCGTCCGGGGGCGGCGCGGACCGGTTGCGGGCGCACGGAGTAGGCTTCAGGCCGGCGTGGGTTTCCATCGCGCAACGCAGCCCGCCTGGAGGATCCGTCCGTGAGCACCGACGACGTCCACACCGAGGTCGATCCGCTCGGCGCGCCGCGGAGCATCCGGATGGTCCGCCGCTTCGACGCCCCACGCTCGCGCGTCTACCGCTCCTGGACTGTGCCCGAGGAGCTGGTCCGCTGGTTCCCGCAGCGGATCGAGGGCTCGCTGGCCGCGGGCACCCGCAGCGTCCTCATCTTCCCCGACCAGCGCGTCTGGTGGGACGTCAGCGTCCTGGAGAGCGACCGCCGCTTCGAGTTCCACTGGCCGTGGCTGCCGGGCGAGACGTGGGAGACGACGGTCTCCGTGCTCCTGGAGCCGGCCGGCTACGGGACGCTCCT
>Ga0208079_1001157_pt1 | contig 14075 bp, 16 predicted proteins | sample NGESurdeep092012_5_FD_184474 | JGI IMG/M metagenome (GOLD analysis project Ga0208079, IMG submission 184474) | Arctic peat soil microbial communities from Barrow, Alaska - NGEE Surface sample 210-2 deep-092012 (SPAdes) | ecosystem: Environmental > Terrestrial > Soil > Wetlands > Peat ... | reverse complement strand
CCCGGGCGGCAGCCACGAGGTCCGGGTCGCGGGTGATCGTCCGTTCCACCCATTCCAGGTAGGTCCGCTCCAGCGCGGCGATCTCGCCGAGCGTGCGACCGTGGAACTTGCCGAACACGATCTGCGTTGCGAGGGCCGCCTCCAGGTCGGGCGGCGGCCTTCGAGCCGAACGCCGCGCACGGACGCGATGGAGCGGACCCGTCGGATCGGAGGCTCGCGGCTCCTCCGCCTCGCCCCACGTCGCTCGCCGGAGATGGACAGGTGGCCGCGGCCGGTGTCGGTAGCCACCGCCGGCCGGCGTCGTCGTCGCATTGCGCGGCCGGAAGAGGTCCGTGGTGTCAAGGCGGGCCGTGACCGGCCGCGTCGGCGGCGGGGGCGGCGGCCCGCTGGGGCGCGCCGCTTCCGGTGCCCGGGGTCCGGGACCGGTGCCGCCGGCCGCCGCCGCATCCCGGTCGGATTTGCCCGCTCGCCCGGCGGCACCGGACCGGAGCGCCTGGTATGCCGCGTTGATCTCGGCCATCCGGCGCGTGGCATCCCGGCGCGCGGCGGAGTCCGGGGCAAGGTCGGGATGGTGCTCGCGGGCCAGGCGTCTCCAGGCGGCCTTGACGGTGGCCTGACTGGCATCCCGGTCGACGCCGAGCACGTCGTGGGGGTCGCGGTTTGCCATCGCACCATCGTAGCCGAGTGCGGCGGTACCCTTCGCTCATGCGCCCATCCCGAACCGCCCTGATCGCGCTCAGCGCGGCGGTCGTCGCTCCCTCCGTCGCAGCCTACCGATTCGCCGTGGAGTACCGCCGCCGGGCGGGCTTCCCGGCGCGCCGTCCGCCACTCGAGACGCCGGCCGCGTACGACCTGCCCTTCGAGGTGCTCATCGTCCCGTCCGACGCGGGGCCGCTGCCCGGCTGGTTCGTGCCGGCGCCGGGCGGCCGTCCCGCACCGGCCGTCGTCCTGGTCCACGGCTGGGAGTCGAACCGCGCGCGGATGCTGCCGAACGCCAGATTCCTGCACGCGGCGGGCTTCGCCACGCTCATGTTCGATGTTCGCGGCCATGGCGACAACCCGCCGGAGACGCTCCCTATCAGCGGCGCCGAGTTCGGCGCGGACGCGCGCGCTGCCGCCGGCCTGGTGGCGGACCGACCGGATGTCACGGCGGTCGCCGTGCTGGGGCATTCGATGGGGGCGATCGGGGCAGCCATCGCCGCCGCGGACGATCCGCGGATCGCGGCGCTCGTCACGACGGCCGCTCCGGCCGATCCGCGGCGCCTGACCCGGCGGACGTTCCAGCTCGCCGGGCTGACCATGCCGGGACCGGTCGCGCATCCGCTGGCTGCGCTCACGACCCGCGTCTACCTGCGACCGCGCGGTCACGCGCCGTCCGCCGTCAGTGCGGTCGCGGCGGTCGTCCGGTACGCGGGACCCATCCTCATCATCCACGGGGCGCTGGACGAGATCGTGGGACCCGACGACGCGGTTCGCCTGGATCGTGCGGCCCGTCGCGTCGCGGGTCGCGAAGTGGAGCTCCTGATTTTGCCGGAGGGCCGGCATCGCTGGCTCTACGAGGACGCCGCCTACCGCGGACGGATCGCGGCCTTCTTGGCACGCCACCTGGCCGGTGCTCCCGCGCCGGACCGGGCAGCGGCGCGCGCGGTCGCGACGCGGGTTCTCCGACCGGCGGACACGGACGGGGCCCTCAGCGCGCTCGAGCGCCCGGCCGCACCCGCATCGGCGTCGGCCGCGCTGGCGTCGGCCGCGCTGGCGCCGGCCGCCGCGGTCCCGACCTCATCCGGTCCCGACGGGCCGGCCTGAACCCTGCAGCACAGGAGGCGCTCCATGGAACCAGCCCTCGGCACCTGGGAGGCGATCCAATCCCTGCGGGTCGTCCGCACGTTCGCGGACCTGCCGCTGGAGCCCGCGGCGCTGGAGCGAATCCTCAACGCGGGTCGGCGCGCGGGCAGCTCCAAGAACCAGCAACGCTGGGCCTTCGTCGTCTGCCGCGATCGCGAGCACCTGCGGGAGCTGTCGACGATCGGGCCGTGGGCCGGCCACCTGGCAGGAGCGGCCGTCGCGATCGCGCTCGTTACCCCGGATCCACGCGCGGAAGGCGCGCCGCTCTCGATCGAGTTCGACATTGGCCGGGCCGCCCAAAACATGGTGCTGGCCGCGTGGGAGCTGGGTATCGGCAGCGTCCCTGCCACCGTGTACGAGCATGAGCGAGCAGCCGACCTGCTCGGCCTGCCGGACGGCATGCACTGCGAGTACGTGCTGTCCTTCGGCTACCCGGCCGATGCGTCGTCGCTCAGCGCCCCGAATCGGGCCGGGGGACGGCGGCCGCTCGCCGAGCTGGTCCACGCGGAGCGCTGGTAGGCAGCCCGGCCACGCGTGCGGGGCCACGGCGACGGTTCGGCGAAACGCGCCGTCGTCCCGGCGACGGCGCCTACTGCCAGCGGAAGAAGCGCGCCGAGATCAGGAAGCAGCCGACCAGCCAGGCGGCGAGGATCCCCACGCCCACCCCGAGCGGCACGAAGGGGGTGCCCCCGACCATCACCTGGCGGAGCGCGTCGCCAAGATAGGTCAGCGGCATGAACGCGGCCACGGACCGCAGGACCTGGGGCAGGCTCTCCAGCGCGAAGAAGATCCCCGACAGGAACATCAACGGGAACTGGAGGATGCTGACCATCTGGCTCGCCGAGTCCTCCGTCGGTGCGAACGAAGCGACCACGTACCCGAGGGCGATGAAGGCAAGCGCGCCCAGCACCACGATCCCGGCGAAGACGAACGGGTTCCCCAGCAGCGTGATCCCGAACACCACCTGCGCGACTGCGAGGATCACGACCGCCTGGATCAGCCCGATCAGCAGGCGCGTGATCACGTTCGCGGCGATGAACGTGCGGCGCTTGATGGGCGTCGCGGCGATGCGCTTGAGGATCAGGCTCTCGCGCTGCTCCACGATCGGGATCGCCGAGAAGAGCCCGAGCTGCATCAGCGCCATCGCCAGGATGCTCGGGACCAGGTAGGCAACGGCGCTGATCGCCTCGCTCTGGACCGTCTGGGTCTGCAGGGCGAGGATCGGCGGCCGGCCGCTCGCCGCCTGGTTGAAGCCGCCAACCAGGCTCGCGACGATCCCGGTGATGGTCCCGGAGACCTGCTGGTTCGACGGGTCCGTGTAGACCGTGAGCGGCAACGCCGCGCCGCCGACCGCGCCTGCGGACGCGATGGCAGAACCGAAGCCCTTCGGGATGACGAGCACGGCGCGGACGTCGCCCTGCTTCATCGCCGCGATCGCGTCATCGGCGGTCGCGTAGGTCTTGAGCGTGAACACGTTGGCCAGCGCCGGGTTCGACAGCAGCGCCGTGGAGGATGGCGATCCGTCACCGTCCACCCAGGCGACGGTGAACCGCGACGTCCCGCCCGAGAAGATCGCGCCGAACAGGAGGATGAAGACAAGCGGGAAGGCGAGCGTCCAGAACATCGCCGCGCGATCGCGGGTGAAGCTCTTGAGATTCGCCGAGGTCAGGCGGACGAGCGTGTGCATCGGTCGGATCCTCAGTCGCGGATGGCGTGGCCGGTCAGGGCCAGGAAGACGTCCTCGAGCGACGGGCTCCGGATGCCGAGACCCCTCGGCTCCACGCCGAGCGCCTCGGCCGCGCCCAGGAGCGCCCCGATCGTCCCGGCCACGTCGCGCGTATAGAGAAGCGTCGCCTCGTCATCCTCGTGCGCGACCCGAGTGACGCCGGGAAATGCCGCCAGCGTGGCATCGTCGATCCCGGGGAGTCGCTCGTACCGGACGGTCCGCTCCGTGAACCGCCGGCCGACCAGCTGGTCCACCGTCCCGATCTCGAGGATCTTGCCGTGGTCCATGATCGCGAGCCGGTCGCACAGCTCCTCCGCCTCCTCCATGTAGTGCGTCGTGAGGAGCACCGTCCGGCCCTTCGCGCGCAGCCCGCGTACCAGCTCCCAGAGCGACCGACGGGCGGCCGGGTCCATGCCGGTGGTGGGCTCGTCGAGGAATACGAGCTCGGGGTCGTTGACCAGCGCGAGCGCCACCGACAGTCGCTGGCGCTGCCCGCCCGACAGCTGCCTGGTCTGGGCATTCCGGCGCTCGCCGAGGTCGAGCGCCTCGATCAGCTGGTCGGGCGGGACCGACGATGTGTAGAAGCTCGCGAACAGCTCCAGCACTTCGCGGACCGTCAGGCGTGGATACAGGGCCGCCGTCTGGAGCTGGACGCCGATCCGCTCCTTCAGGGCACTGGCCTGGCTCCGGACGTCGAGCCCCAGCACGGTGGCCTCGCCGGCGTCCTGCGTACGCAGACCTTCGAGGATCTCGATGGTGGTGGACTTGCCCGCGCCGTTCGGCCCCAGGAGTCCGAAGACTTCGCCCCGGCCGACCTCGAAGTCGATGCCGGCGACCGCCTGGACCTCGCCGTAGCGCTTCTGCAGGTCGCGGACCCGGATGACGGCGTCGGCGTGCGTGATGCCGGACGGGATGACAGGTTGAGCCAGCGTCATGGGCGAGGCACCTCGGGCGGGGGCGCGACGGCGCGGCACGCACGACGCACGTGCCCAAGAGTCTGGCACGGGCCGGTCAACCGTCGAGCGTCGAGAGATCCGTCGGTGCGTGCCGTTCGGCACGTCGGGAACGGCGCCAAGCGGCACCTCATCCGGCTGAGACGAGCTCCCCACGCCGCCCGGCGCCGCGGCTCAGGCGTCCGACGGCGCACCGCCGTGCCGCACCGTCTCGGCCTCGGCGAGCTCGAGGTCGAGGACCGGAGCGCTGCCGGCGACTTCGGGCGCGGGCGCGCCGGCTGCCACGTACGAGGCGAACGCCGCCTCGAGGCCAAGGTCCTGCTGCGCCCGCTCGGAGCGGAGCCACTTGTGCTCCAGGAGGTCGCAGTACGCCTGCAGCGGGTCCCGGCCGGACCCGATGACCGACCGCAACCGGGCAAGGTACGGTTCCAGGACCTCCTCTTGCCACCGTGCGGCACCCTCCGCCGACGAGACGGGCCTTCGCTCGAAGTAGGCGAGCCAGGCGCGGTACTCGCGAAGGTCGTTGAGCAGCAGCCGGGCCTGTCCCTCCAACGCGACGAGCCCCGTCCTGCGAGCCAGCTCGCGGGCATGGAAGTCGCGCTGGGCGACGGCAGTCCGCAGGCGGACCGTCCCGGCATCGCCGGGCAGCAGCTCGATCTCGCCGATCGCGAAGCCAAGCTCGTTGAGCCGACGGATATGGGCCTGGATCGCGAAGCGGTCGCCCGCCTGGATCTCGACCTGGTCGTGGAGCTCCTGCCAGAGCGCCGTGTACCGGTACCTGACCGACTCGGCCGCAGCGATCTGGTCGTCCATCGCCTCCGGATGTCCCTGGAACGCGGCCAGGTCGGCCAGGCCGAACGCGACGTTTTCCACCAGCACGTCGAGGTCGTAGGCGCGCTGGCCGTCGGAGAGCGCCGCGTGGGTCTCGCTGGTCTCGGCATCCACGAGGTAGGCCTGGATCGTGCCGCCGTCTCGTCGGAAGAGCGTGTTCGCCAGCGAACAATCGCCCCAGTAGACACCGGCTCGGTGAAGGTCGACGAGGAGCGACGCCATCGCGTCCAGGAGCCGGTCGCGGTAGCCGTCGGCGGTCAGCGGGACGCGCATGAGGAGGCGCCGGTACTGGAGCGAGTGGCGGAGGTATTCCGTGACAAGGATGGCGGTGTCCTCGCGCGGACGCTCCGCGATCCCGATCGCGCGGACGGACGGCAGCGCCAACGCTTCGAGGCGAACGAGCACCTCGTACTCGTGGCGAGCGTTGTCGACCGACTCTTCCTTCAGCGCATACGTGGTCTCGTCGATGACGACGAACCGGACGAGATGGCGCGACGGGCCCACCGGCAGGTCGCGCAGGACCGCCTGGTCAGCGCACCAGTGCTCCAACGGCAGCTCCCACGGCAGCGCCAGGAGCGGATCCGAGGCGACCCGAAGCCGCAGGTGCGGAACAGCCTCGCTGTGCGGCGTGCTCAGCGCCGCTTCCGGAGGTAGGTCGTGAGGGAGGCGTCGTAGCCAGCGGCCTCGAAGACGCGCCGAGCGTCGGGCCGGTGGTGGCCGGCCGTGACCTCGACGAAGGCTGCGTCGATCCCCTCGGCGATCTTCTCCGCCTCCGCCATCAGGGCCCCTCCGACGCCGCGCCCGCGAACGCCCGGATCCACGACCAGCGCCATCACCCGGACCACGTGGTCGTCGTGATCGAAGCGCGGGATCACCTGGCAGGCCACGAAACCCACGCGCTCGCCGCCCGCCTCGGCGACGCGGACCGGGCACTCCCGTTCGACGTACCGCTCCAGGCGCCGCACGATGTCGGTCGCGCCGGCGGGATAGCCCTCATCAGAGAGGAGGCCCGCGATCCATTCCGCGTCGTCCGGGCCGCCATCCCGGATTGTCAGCGTGGCTCGTTCGATCATGGACCGATGGTACCGCGTCCGCCCGGGGTGCGGCCGTCACGCCATGGCTCCCGAAACCGCGAGGCGCTCCGCCGGCGTACCGAGACACAGGATGCGCGCTGGCGGTCGCGCGCCGGGTTGCCGGCGGCCGCCCTGCATCGAACCGGAAGGGAACCCCATGCATCGAGCGCTGATCACCGGCCTGGCCATCTCCGCGAGCGTCGCGCTCGCCGCGTGCAGCGGCGCCGCAAGCCCGACAGCGGCCCCGCCAAGCCCGGCCGCCAGCGTCGCGGCGCCAAGCCCGGCCGCCAGCGTCGCGGCGAGCATGGCCGCGAGTCCCGCCGCGAGCCAGGCGCCGGCGGCGTCCGACGCCATCACGATCCAGAACTTCGCGTTCGCTCCGGCCAGCCTGACCGTGAAGTCCGGCGCGACCGTGACCTGGACCAACATGGACTCGCCCAAGCACAGCGTGAAGTGGGACGACGGCACGACCGGCAGCGACCCGCTCGCAACCGGCGCGACATACACCCGGACGTTCGCGACCGCCGGGACGTTCACGTACGTCTGCGGGATCCACGCGAGCATGAAGGGCACGATCGTCGTCAACTAGCGGCCGGCCCGGAACTCCGGGGCGGACCAACAACCGGGCAGGTCAAACGACCAGCGACCGGTCAGGCGTCGCGGCGCACCACCAGGAGGGTCGCGTCCGAGGGAAGCGGGATTGCCTCGGGCTCGGGCAGGCCCGCTGCCTGGAACAGCTCCGCGTGCTGTGCCACGGTCCGGAGGCGAGCGCCGTGGAACAGCTCGTCCAGCGCAACGCCGGCAATCAGCTGGCCGTGCAGGGTCGCGTACTCCTCGAGCCCGTCGGGCAGGCACCAGCCCAGCACGATGAGCCTGCCGCGGGGTCGGAGCATGCGCCAGGCGGCCTGGAGCGCCGCGGCGGGGTCCGGCATCTCGTGGAGGGCGTGCTGCAAATAGGCCAGGTCGAAGGAGCCGACGTCCAGCCCGGCGTCCACCTCGCGCGCCTCGATGCGGATCCGCGACCCCAGGCCGGCTCGCTGTACGAGCTGCGTCGCACGCGCGACGGAATCCGTCTCGGGCTCCACGCCCACGAGCCGCGTGGCCGGGAACCGTCGAGCGATCGCCGCCAGCCAGCGGCCACCACCGCAGTGGAGGTCGACCACGTCCATCCCCCGAACCAGGTCCGCCACGAGTTCCGGGAGCGCCGCGAGCGCCTCTTCGAAGAAGACCGCGATGTCCTGGCGGGTCAGCTGCTCGATCGCCCAGTAGTAGCGTGCCGACCGTGAGCCGACGGGCAGACCGGTGCGGAGGTACTCCGCCATCCGGTCGTAATCGAGGCTTGCCGTCACCGTGTAGGTGAACTGCCCGCCAAGGTATTCCGGGCGGTCCTTGTCGAGCAGGATCGTCGCGACATCCGGGTCCAGGGTGACCCGCCTGCCGTCGTCCGCGATGAGGTCGGCAGCATAGGCGGCATCGCACCAGGCGGAGATGGGCTCGGCTGCAGCCGAGCTGGCGGCCGCCAGCTCGGCGCGCGTCAGCCCATTCGTGCCGGCCTCTCGGAGGCGGGCAAAGAGGCCCAGCTCGATCCCGAGCTGGATCACCCAGGCCCGGTAGAAGCCGGTGAGGCTGGCGACGAGATCCTCGAAGCGGTCGTCGAGCGGCATCGTGGCGCGATTGTCGCACGGTCGGAGCGTACCGGCCGCCTCACGAGCGCGTCGTGACGGACCCCGGCGCACCGGCGCGGACCCCGGCGCACCCGTGGGGCCGACCGCCCGACGCGGGCGCGATGGCCGGAACCTGCCAGCGGGCCGACCGCCCGGCTGCCATCCTTCCGGGATGGAGACCGCGTCCCACCGTACGCTCGGCGCGCCCGGCGCCAAGGTCGCGCTCGCGCTGACCGCCCTCTACATCGTCTGGGGCTCCACGTACCTCGCGATCCGGGTCGCGGTCGGGACGATCCCGCCGTTCACCCAGGGCTCGATTCGCTTCCTGATCGCGGGCACGATCCTCTATCTCGCGACGGCTCGCGGCTGGGCGGGTGAGCCGCGTCCGGGCCGGCGCGAGTGGCGCGACGCCGCGATCATCGGCGGCTTTCTCCTCCTCGGCGGAAACGGCCTCGTCGCGCTCGGGGAGACCACGGTTGGGTCGGGCATCGCGGCGCTCCTCATCGCCACGCTCCCCCTCTGGGTCGCCATCCTCGGCCGGCTCTTCTTTGACCTGCGCCTGTCGCGCTCGACGCTCGTCGGAATCGGGCTCGGGTTCGCGGGCGTCGGCGCCCTCGTCTGGCCGGCCGGCGGAAGCGCGCCGGTCGATCCTGTCGGTGCGGTCATCCTCCTCGGCTCGCCCATCCTGTGGTCGATCGGCTCGCTCTACAGCGCCCGCGCACACCTGCCGGCGCGGCCGCTCGTGGGGGTCGCGATGCAGATGCTGTGCGGCGGGGCGATGCTCGGCGTCGTTGCGATCCTCACCGGCGAGGTGAGCCGGTTTCACCCGGCGGCCGTGACGCCGGAGAGCGTGGCCGCCGTCGCCTATCTCGTGGCTGTCGGGTCGTTGATCGGCTTCACCGCGTACGGGTGGCTGCTGCGGGTCGCCCCGCTCCCGCTCGTCGCGACCTACGCGTACGTCAACCCGATCGTGGCGGTCGCGCTGGGCGCGCTGATCCTGGGCGAGCCTGTCACGCGCCGGACGCTGCTGGCCGGGGCGATCATCATCGTCGCGGTTGCGATCATCGTCTGGACGCGCGGCCGTGAGCCGGTGCCGCCACGACCGGAAGAGGTCATCGAGGCAACCTGAGCGCCGCCACGCCTGGCGTTTCAAGCGAACGCGCCCGGCGTTTCAAGCGAAGATGCTTGCAGCGGGCGATGGCGGGTGGTACACAGCGAGCTCGATGCCCTCGACGTGGCGATCCTGCGCGAGGTGAAGCGCTCCACGAAGCTGACGCTGGGCGGGCCGGCTCCGGACGCCGGCACCACCCCACTGAGCCGCCCTGCCCACCTTCCCCGGCGCTGGCCAGCGCCCCAAGCGGAGATCGAACGATGACGAACGAGACCCTCCACACGATGGGCCAGCAGCACGGCCGCCGATCGTGGGCCGAGCCGTGGAAGATCAAGATGGTCGAGCCGCTCACCGTGACGGAGCGCCCTGCGCGCGAGGCGGCCCTCCGCGAGGCCGGGTACAACACGTTCCTGCTCCGCTCGGATGACGTCTACATCGACCTCCTGACGGACTCCGGCACGTCCGCCATGAGCGACCGGCAGTGGGCCGGGATGATGCTCGGCGATGAGTCGTACGCGGGCAGCCGCAACTACTACCACCTCGAGGCGGCCGTCAAGCATTACTACGGGTACACCTACCTGGTTCCCACCCACCAGGGCCGCGGGGCGGAGCACCTGATCAGCCAGGTGCTCATCAATCCAGGCGACCACATCCCCGGCAACATGTACTTCACGACCACGCGCCTGCACCAGGAGCTGGCCGGCGCCACGTTCCACGACGTGATCATCGACGAGGCGCACGATCCGACCTCGCTCCACCCGTTCAAGGGCAACGTGGACATGGCCAAGCTGCGGGGGCTGGTCGAGGAGGTAGGCGCCGCGAAGATCCCGTACGTCTCGCTCGCCGGCACGGTCAACATGGCCGGCGGCCAGCCCGTCTCGATGGCGAACGTGCGCGAGCTTCACGCCTATTGCGCGGGACTCGGAATCAAGCTGCTCCTCGACGCGACGCGGATGGTGGAGAACGCGCTCTTCATCCAGGAGCGCGAGGAGGGCTACGCGGGTCGCACGATCGCCGAGATCCTGCTCGAGTTCTGCTCGTTCACGGACGGCGCATGGATGAGCGCCAAGAAGGATATTGACGCATAGGTTACAATGGGCGCATGAGACGCCGTAGTTCGATCCTCCACGATGCGTACCACGAGGCGGGCCATGCCGTCGTGGCGCTTGGGCTCGGGCTGCACGTGTCTAGCGTATGGGTCGTCACGTCAGGGCGGGGCATCCTTGGCGGTCGGGCGCAACTTGGGGCGTCGGCCTATCAGACGGGCGCCGTGGCCCTGTTTGGCCCCCTTCCGGCCCACGAGAGCACCATCGCGGACCTCGCGGGTGACGCTGCCGACATGCGCCGCCGCGTCGTTTCCCCGTTGGGTGGCGCGGACCATCGCCAAGGTGCCGGGCTCCACCATCTACTGGCCGCGATGGACGATCTAGGCGACGACGCGGCGCGACTCCTGTACGAGGAGGCGGCAACGCTGGTTCAGGAGAGTTGGCTGGACATCGAGCGCATGGCTCGCGTGCTCGCCTCCGGGCGGGACCTGTACGACTTGACGCCGGAGACGTGGCGGGAGGCGATCGCATGATGACCACCGCCAGCCCTCATGGGTACATCCGCCGAAGTGTCGCGAGCCGTGCCGATCCCGGCGACGTGTCGCGCGAGTTCCAAACCGAAGAGGTACGGCGCCTGGCCGGCGACAATGCCGCCCGGCTCGTCATCATCGATCGGGACTGGGGCCGGAGTGCCGCGACCGACAAGACGGGCCGCCGGCTGGCTTTCCTGGCGCTCCTAGACGCGATCGAAGCGGGCGACGTGTCGGCCCTGTACGCCTACTCGACCGACCGGCTCGCCCGTTCCGTGGAATGGTCCGCGCGCCTCCTGAACGCCTGCCGTCGTGCCGGTGTCCCGATCGTCACCCGGGAGGGTCGCATCGAACCCGGCGACGCGGGCGCGGCCCTGCTGTTCAACGTCCTGGCGGCCGTCAATGAGAACGCCCTGAGCGGCATGGAAGCGAAGGCCCGCGCCAGCATCGGGCGACGGCAGGCCCGCAACGTGGAAGCCGGACGGGCACCGAATGCGGGCATGGGGCGGAAGCCCTACGGCCCCGAGACGACGTACCTCGTCCTCCGGATCTTCGATTGCGTCGGGAGCTTCCTGGGCACCGCGAAGACCCTGACGGAGGCTGACGTGCCGTCCTACCTCGGCGGCAAGCCGAACCCGCGCCAGAACGGCGGCACCTACGGCTGGAACGTCCACACCGTCTCCCGCATCGTCCGGCGCGAGCGACCCGGGATGCCGAAGGTCGGCCGGCAGGGTGCCGCCCCGCGAGCGCGCCGCCGTTTCTCGGGCCTGCTCGTCTGCGGCGCACCCGGCTGCGGGCAGATCCTCTCGACCATGCCGCGGCCCGGCGGCCGGCAGGTCGGGTACTACTGCCGCAAGGCCCACAACGACTCGACGCACCCGCGGCCCTACGTCGTCTCTGAGCGGTTCGTGCTCCCGTGGGTCAAGGCCGAGATTGCGCGCCTCGTGGTCCCTCCCGCCGTGATGCTGGACGCCGACAACGCGGCCCAGCGTGAGGCCCTGGCGGGCCGCTTGGAGAGGGCCAACGAGATGTACGTGCTCGGCCCGAAGGCCGGCGGATGGACGCGCGAACGTCGCGACGCCGAGGCCGCCACCGTGACGGTGGAGATGGACCGGCTCGGCGACGTCGAGACGATCGCCGCCTTCCCGCCAGTGGACTGGGAGTGGCCGGTGCCAGAGTTGAACGCCTACCTCCGGGCCATCCTCGATCGGGTCGACCTGGGGTCGGACATGCGCCCGGTCGAGGCGACGTGGCGCAACCGAGCGATGCGTCGCCCGGACTGAGCCTGCCCTTGCCAATGCAAGGACACTTTGCCCCGAACTGACGATTTGGCATCGAGTTGGCATCGATTGGCATCGATTTGGCATCGAGTTGTGTAGACAGGCCACCCCATGGGTGAGATAGTCGGGGCACCCGGCGCAGCTCGCGTCGAGACCACTTCCCAGGCGGTCGCTCAGGGCGACACGCCCGAGGACACCAGCCGTGTCCACACGCGCGTGGCAAGACTAGTTACTCATCTTGCCTGGTTCCGGGCTCATCTCGACGACGATCCCCCTCTCCGTCTCCACCGCTCTGGTGGGCCAGGGCACGCTCTCCCGGTGTGGAGCGATCGCGATGCCGGCGGCTCGCGACTCGGGTCCCCTGCCCTGTCCGTGGCCTTTGAGCGCTGGCTCGAGCCCGGGCGAGCAACCGGTCACTCCCTCTACCCCATGCGCGCGGCGATCGCCGGCTTCGACGGCGCCCTGAGCCTCCCCGACCGCCCAGGTCTGGCCGTCACCCTCAGGGCCCTCGTCCGGGCCCGGGGCGACATCGCCCTAGCGGCCGACGTTCTCGCCCGACGCTGGGCAAAGATGGGCGACCCCGAAACGGCGCGTGAGCACTTCGCCTTCGCGATCGCTCGGCTTCGTGACGTCTGGACGCGATACGACGTCGCGGCCTAGAAATCCCCACCCCCAATCGTCATGTCTCACAAAGGAGCAAATCCCATGATCGAACAGGGTGACTTGACGATCGCCGAGGTGGCGGCAATGACAAAGCTCTCGCCCAAGACGATCCGAAGATACGCGAAGAACGGCATCGTCCCGAGCTACCGGGTCGGGCTGAAGGAAATGTTCAGGTTCAAGCCCGCTGACGTAGAGCGCCTGATCACCGCCCGCTGAGGCTGGCGCAATCACTCACCGACGCATCCCGGGGCAAGGCCCGGGCGCCTGGCCGTCGTCCTTGGCGACGTCCCGGAGATTTTGTTCGCATGTCCGTCGCGATCCCGCGTTTCTCCGATCTCGATCGGATCACTCAATCAATCCTGCGCGCGGCCTGGGCCGCTGAGGCCGCCAAGAAGGCCATCGCAACCCCGGCCCGGCCGGTCGTCGTCGGGGCTCCCCGATGACTTGCCGGTTCTGCGCTATCGATCACGGAGACGCAGACTGCCCGCCAGTCCCCGTTGGGTTCGGCTGGTGCTCGCTCTGCATGTATGTCCGGCCGCTGGCCGAGCTGTCCGTCATCAAGGTCGATCCGCCCTACACCTGGTTTCTGAGCCTGCGCCTCAGTAATCGAGCCGACGTCGCCGCGATCCTGTCCGTGCCATACGTCGGCACCCCCGACCTGATCGACGATGCCTGCATCAATCGCCGACGCCCCTACTCGCGAAGCACCTACTCAGGTCGCCCGACCAAGGCCGTCGTGAAGCCCGACAGCACCCCGCGGGCGGATGAGGCACTCGCCGCGTTCAAGAGCGGTCGAGCAACCGATGTCAACTCTCTTGCCCTTGCTCTTGACGTGTCCGTCGACCGGGCGCGTAAGCAGGTGCAGAGGTTGAAGAGGGTGGGCCTCATTGAGGTTGCCCAGGGTGGGCAGCGCGGCCGACCAGAGGCGCTCCGGGCTGCCGGGGAAGGCTGGTTATTGCCTGGCGATGCCTAGGCATCTAACCATCCATGACCACCCAACGGCCAATGCGCGGATGGCTGGTTATTGGTTGGTTGTGTCGTCCCCCCTTATAGGGGGCGACCAGCCATCCAACCAACCAACCAACGCAGGCCCCGAATGCCAGACCTCCCCTCCCGGTCGACCTTCTGTGCTCTCGAGTCAAGCCCAGGACGGTAAACGGGTAATTTGGTAATTGTGTAATCAGGCACAATAACTTACAGAACGCGCATTATCGGCAGTGAGTTGAGCGTGAAACGGCGCTCTCTGGATACTCCCCGGGAGTATTCGGGCACGAGCTGAGCGTGAAAACGGCCCCGATACTCCCCCGATCCTGGGCCGTTTCTGCGACGCATGACGGCCCGTCGACCGCGGCC
>Ga0208079_1001156_pt1 | contig 14083 bp, 10 predicted proteins | sample NGESurdeep092012_5_FD_184474 | JGI IMG/M metagenome (GOLD analysis project Ga0208079, IMG submission 184474) | Arctic peat soil microbial communities from Barrow, Alaska - NGEE Surface sample 210-2 deep-092012 (SPAdes) | ecosystem: Environmental > Terrestrial > Soil > Wetlands > Peat ... | reverse complement strand
GGCCGGTTCTGGTCCCCGTCATACTTCGCCGGGTCATGCGGTGGCGCACCACTGTCCACAGTCAAGGACTACATCACCAACCAGAAACGACCAGACTAGACAAGGTTTCCTCCCTGCCCTGAAGGGCAGGGTTTCCACCCCAGATCACCGATGAGTGAGCAGGAGCAGCTTGCTTTCGGTGTTGGTGCCGGTGCGCTGCTGGGACCGGGCAGTCCACGTCGAACCGATCTCGACGTGCCGATTGGCTGCGTCGACGTTCATGAAGGTCGTCATCCCGACAATCCGGCCGGTGTCGTCGCGCCTGAGCGTGAACGGCAACATCGTGCCCGCATCCCTGAGGCCAACTCGCCGGTCGATCTCAGCGTGCATCTCCTGCGGACCCGGGATCGAGGTGTACCACAGGTCCCAGAGGTTGCCGTCGCGCACTGCCTCGACCAGGCCCTCGTGGTGCTCGGCAGACAGCGGCTCCAGAGTCACCAGCTCCCCGACCAGGATGACCTCTGCAAGGAAACTCACGGTCGACACCTTACGCAGGCCCCCGGCAGTCCCGAGAAGCACAACCGGCCCGCAGGCCGCCAGCACCCGGCAGGTTTGCCCCCTCCTCGGTTGCTCGCGTCAGGGCCATGACGGCGCGCACTGTTGCCCGCTTGGACCCCGCCGGGTTCGGCGAACCCTGGGCGCTGCCGTGGGTCGCGACCGCCTCGGCGAACAGGTCGGGCCAGGGTGGCAGCCGCAAGGCCGCCACCTCGAACCCGATGGCGGCCTCCGGTCCTGACCAGTGCTAGCGGCGAACCAGCTTCACGACGGTGAACCCCCCAGCGCAGATCGTGACGCGGGTGGAGCCGCCGGTCGCGCTGGCATCGCCAACGCGTCCAACCGGCTTGCCCGTGTTGTCATACTCCAGCTGCTGGGCCACGAACCCCTTCGGCACCGCGATGGTGCGCGAGCTGGTGGTGGTGCGCGAGCTGATGTACAGCGTGGTGTTCCCAGCTGGCCCGGTGACCGCGACCGTGGAGACCTGCGGCTGGATGAGCAGTGCGTCCACCGATGCTGTCCCGTTGCTGCGACCGACCACGGTGCTGCCACCCGCGGGCAGGGCTGCGGCCAGCGCGAACGGGAAGAGCTTGCCGGACGCGCCGGCGATGCCCCGGGCTCCCGCACCACCGTTGGGCGTGCTGCCCAGCCGCGTGGTCCCCGCAGACCAGAAGGTGCTGCCGGCGCGAGCCTGGCTCTGGTTCACGATCGGGTACAGGTTCCGAGGCTGGTCGGAGACCGGCACCGCGATGGACACGCTTGCTCCGGGGTTCAGCCCAACGTAGGCACCGCCGGACCAGATGGCCGCACCGGTCCATGCGGAAGCCGGCCTGACCACCGACCCGCTGCCGGTGATGGTTCCCGACTCGGCCTCGACGACCCTGATCCCGTTGACCCCGACCGTCTTGTTGATGCCCAGGGCCTCGGCCTTGAGCGCCGGGTTCGCGTCCAGGGCCTCCATGGTGAGCAGGGTGTGGATGGTGGACTCGGCACCGGAGTTCAGGTTGACGTTGCCGCCGGGGTCGATACCGTCGATGGCGTCACCGGTGGCCGGGTTGTAGGCCGGCTTGCCACTGGGGTTGGCACCGAAGAACCAGGCAGCGGTCACCGCGGCCAGGTGCAGCAGGCCGGGAGCGTTGGCCGCCTTCGCGGTCGCCACCAGGCCTTCCACGCGGCAGTCCACGCCGTAGGCGATCTGCGAGTCGTTCGGGGTCGGGGTCCACTGGTTGACCGGTCCACCCGCGGCCAGCAGCTGCGGGGTGAACTGGGCCATGTCCTTGACCGCGGCGGTGAGCAGGTCGGGTCGTCCCAGCGCGCTGGATGCGGTAGCCAGGGCGGCCGGAGCCATCCCGCCCCACGCGTGCCAGAACGTCCGTGACTGGGTCCACGGCAAGATGGCGCCAAAGGGCCACTGGTTGACCGAGCCTGAGGACATCAGGGCGACTCCCTGGCTCAGCCGGGTCAGTGCGGTGGTGACCACGGCGTCGCCAGGAGCGGCTCGGTGGTAGGCGGCGAGCCCCAGCACTGCCTCGCCCGAGGCGTCCGCCCCGGAGTTGATCAGCCAGGCCGGGACCTTGACCCCGGTGGCCACGTCGTAGGTGCCGTACTTGGCCAGCGACTGCCTGTTCAGGGAGGCGACCGCCAGGTGCAGCCGGTCGGCAAGGAAGGAGGCGAACGCGGGGTCGGTGTTCTTGAAGTCGGCGTACCCCTCGCCCAGGGCCCATACGGTGCGCGAGAGCCAGTAGGACTCGGCCGAGTCACTGGGGTTGGGCGTGTCGCCTGCCACGGCGGGGTTCAAGGTGCCGTCCGACTGCTGCCAGAGCACCACGTTGCCCGCGTGGGGGCCGGTGGTGGTCTGCAGGTAGGTCAGTGAGCGCAGGGTCTGGAAGGCGTGCGCCCTGCTGGCCGCGCTGCCGGTCTGGCGCCAGTCCCGCAGGTAGACCACCGCGGTGCGGGCGATGTCGTCCGCGTCGAACGCGCCCTGGCTGTAGTAGGTGACACCGCTTGGTTGCACGGTCGGGGCCCCGCCGCCCACGTGGGTGTAGTTGTCGTAGGAGTTGTAGTTCGCGTAGACCCACGGGGCCTGCGCGGTGGGCTGGGTCTTCTGCTGGTAGGTGGTGTGTCCGGCCACCTTGAGCAGGGGGACGGTGTCCAGCAGGAAGTTCAGGTGGTGCAGGTTGGTCAGCGGCGCGCTCGCCGGCGGCGCGCCAGGTGCTGCGGGCGCGGGTACTGCAGCTGCCACCGCACCGACTGCCAGGAACATCGACAACCCGGCCACCAGCGCCACGGGTCTTGTCATCAGTTTGGACCGAAGATCGGTTCTCGTCATCAAGCTCTCCAGGTTCGCGTTTCTAGGTGACCGCCGGGCGCCATTGCCCGCACACTCACGTCAGGTAAATGCCAAGTCCGTCCTGAGCCGAACGGCTTCCGTTCCTCCGATCTACGCCACTGGGTTAAAGCACGAGCCGATGCCCCTGGTTGTGGTCATGGCAGGCAAGCCAGACCCCGGGGGCGCTAGAAATGGGTGACGCAGTAAGGCTGCTCACGGTGGGCGAGCAGGGCGTCGAGCACGTCGAGGGCAGCCGGGGACGTGGCGCTGACCTGGCCCGTCCGAGCCAGAGCGTCAACTCTGACCCCGCCCAGGTACAGCGAACCCAGGGCGGCGACGTCCATTGCCACATCCGATGGTGCGTCCTTGGAATCATCTGAGGTCACCGTGGCCACCCCATCGCGCACCGACAGAACGAAGACGCCGCCGGCGATACCCAGGGGATCTGCCACGGCAATCCGCACCTCACCATCGGCCTCGTAGCTGCGAGCCTCCAGTGCCACAACCGGGTTCAGCACCCGCAGCCACAAGCCGTCGTCCTCGCCGGTGACCTTGAACCCGCGCCGGTCAGCCATGGCCCACTGCAGGGGATCGGCCATGGCTGCGCTGCCGAACTTGACTCGCGTCACGAGGTCGATGGACGCCAGGAAGTCCCAGAGGCCGAAGTAGGCACTCTGAGATGCCCAGACAAGGTCCAGGACCGCGATCGTGCGCGGCTCGCTCTCCCACTGCAGGACCTTGTAGCTGACGTAGCCGTCGATGCTGCCCGCTACGTCGTAGTGCAACGCGGCCCGGGCTCGCCTGTCCGGCTCTGGCCGGTCGTCGGCCCATATTCCTGCGATCTTGGCCGGATATGAGGCAGTCCGCTTCAGTGATCCCAACGTCTGGGCTTGAAAACGGTCAAACACCGCAGGTGCTACGTCAAGTAACGAGGCTGGGTCGGTGACCTCCACGCTGCCCGCGGGAGAGGACGAGAGCGCGAACCTGTCGCTGGTGTCGACCTCAACTCGCCGGCTGAAGGTCGCGGCGCCGAATCCAAAACGACCGTAGATGGTCGCCTCCATGGAGCTCAGAGCCGCGAGCGCTCTGCCCTCGTCCCGGGCACGGAACAGGTCGGAGGTCATCAGCTCTCGCATCAGACCCCGGCGACGGTGGTTCGGTCGGACGGTCACGCTGGCGATCAGGTGAGCGTCCAGTGACCTGCCGCCACCAACGTTCAACGGCTCGACGAAGCTTGCGTAGGTCGCCACGGGGTGTGCCGCGTCCCACGCTCGCGCGGGCCGGCCGGTGGCGTAGGCCCCGGTGAGCACCCGCTGGTCGGACTCATAGGACTGCGCGGTGCGCAGGAGGTGTTCGGGGGCGGCGACAGGTTCCTGGAAGCCGAGCGCACAGGCCTCCAGCCAGGCGGTGGTCGCCTCGTTCGCCTGGTAGCGGGTGCTGCCGGGGCGAAACGACCTGAACTGGTACCCGGCAGTACCCGAGCCGGCGCCCTGGCTCACGCGCCCTGCCGAAGAACGGCGACGCTCATGCTTGCCCAGCCGCCAGGTGGCAGGTTCACCGGAAGGCTCTGGCCTGCCGCGACCATGTGCGTTGATGCCGTTCTATCCGGGAAGCTCAACGTGACCTTGCCCTCGTCGCCACCACAGATGATGGGCAAGTTGATGGCCGTCTGGGCGGGTTCATCTCTGCTGTTGAACAGCAGGAACGACCCCTGCCATGGTGTGGCTCCCGTGAGGCTCTCCCGGTAGGAGTCCACGCTCAGCACCATCACCTCGCGGTCGGCTGCGCAGGCGAACGCGTCCCAGAGCAGATGAGCACGGAAGGTGAAACCCGCACCGTAGATCTCCTGACCCAGGAACCCGGCGTCGTTCGTGCCCTCGAGCATCGGAACGTCTTCGAACGGGATGAAATCCAGGGGCATCGGCCCGTACATGTCAGGTGAGCATCGAGGGAAGAAGGAGAAGTTGCTCCGGCGGCCGTAGTCCAGGATCTGCAGGGTTGCCGCGGGGTTCGCCTCGGAGCCGATCGCGGCCGCAAGACGGGCATCCGTCTCGATATTCTCGAAGAAGGCGGGGTAGTTGATGTTGGCGCACGCGAGGAACATGCCCAGGTGCGAGGCCTGTTCTACCCGGGCCGAGGTCTGGTCGTCGTACCAGTACATCATCCGCAGGGTTTGGGCCCGGAAGTACGTGCGGGCCTGGTCCCACTCCGCCTCCCCGGTGAGCTCATGCAGGCGATCGGCGGCATCGATCGCCTGCGCAATCAGGACCACCTCCTGCAGGGCGGCGTCAATGGGGACATTGGCCAGTGCCCTGATCGCAGCGCGCGCCTCGTCCAGATACTGGCTCTCACCGGTCCTGGCAGCGAGGTCGACCATGAGCAGGGCGTAGGGCCCGGATACGGCGTAGGCCGAGCCGGGACCGATCTTACGCAACGACGCCTTGTCGAACTGCAGGGGAAAGAGGTACTGGGTCCCCCTGGCGAGCGGGATCGCCACGGTGTCGATCTCCTGGCGAATTCTGCCCAGCAGTTCCTCATCGTCGCGCTCCGCGTACAGGAACCACATCTCGGCGAGGATGTAGACGTACTGCCAGCTGCCCATCGGCGTCGGGCTCTGGGCCAGACCACTGAGTACCAGACAGCGATCGCGCCCGACCTCTGCGCGGATGAAGTCATCCAGCCTGCTGGCCAGGGCGGCGTACGGTCCGCCCGGGAAGGCGGACTGCAGGACGTCGATCGGCCGCAGGGCCCACAGCGCCGACTCAAGACACGGTTCGCTTCCCACGTGTTCCAGGCCCCGGGCGGCCATGGTCTTCTCCCAGGCATCCGAGCGACCGTCCACATAGGCGAGCAGGTACTCGCCTTCTGGGTCCGATCCCCAGGAGTGCTCGGTACTCATCAGGTCGGCGGCGCATCCGGCGGCGAAGTCGGCCCAGCTCGTCGCATGCTCCGGCCAGTACCCCGTTGACGATCTCAGCAGCGGAAGAGCGCTCTGGACGAGATCGGAAAGGGCATCCTGTTCGGACGGCGGTGTCGGCTCGCCCTGCAGATGGTCGGCGCTGAGGTACCAGGAGAACACCTGCGGACCGGCCGGGAAGTCATGGCCGCTTTGTGCATGGGCCAGCAGACCGATCTCCGCCGACGGCTCCCCGTTTTCGTACAGACGCCTGAACCCGCAGCTGTAGCCGTGGAAGCGGGCAATGGTGTCCTTGCTCATCCACGACATGGACGTCATGTCGAAGAACATCCGGAACTGCGTCTGAAGGTACGGGTCGTAGTAGGACAGCGCCGGGAAGTCGTTGCCCCGACCCTCGCCGTTCCACTGGGTGGGGTTTTCCACCAGTGTCTTGAACCACACATGGTCGCCGCGCTCATAGGGCGGCAGCGGCCCGAGGTTCACGCTGATCTGCGGTTCGACGCTGCGGCGGGGGCCAATGGCGAATCCGCCCGAGTCCAGGACGATCCGCAGATGGAACCAGCCGGTGCCGGGTACCGGCTCCACGGTGCCCGCCCAGGTGTAGGTACCGCCGGCTTCGTCGGTGCGCGACCCGGCGATGACCAGGCCATCGCCGGAGGCAGTGATCTCGGTGGGGCGAAGGTCGAAGGACTCTCCGCTCACGAGCGTGTTGTCTTCTCCGGTCACCCGTCGCCAGGCCTGCCCGTTGCGCACCTCGAGATGGAATCCATACCCCTTCTCGCCCGGGGTGAAGACCAGCCTGCTGCCGGGGTTGGTGACGAACTTAGACGAGCTCAACTGAGGGTCCTCTCGAGGCGCGCGACGCCTGGTGTTCTGGGAAGAATGGGAAGAGCTGGGTGGGGCCCTACCCCTTGACCGAGCCGGCGACACCGCCGACGAGGAACTTCTGCAGGAAGACGTAGGCGACCACCAGAGGGGCGGCCACGATCATGGTGGCCGCGGCCAGCAGGCCCCACTGGCTGGTGTAGGTGCCCTGGAACGCGAAGAGACCCAGGGTGATCGGCGACTTGGCTGGGTCCGGCAAGAGGATCGTGGCCAGGATGATGTCGTTCCACACACCGATCGCCTGCAGGATGAAGATGGTCGCCAACACGGGCTTGATCAGGGGCGGCAGGAAGGTGAACATGAAACGCCAGTACCCGATTCCGTCGAGGGCAGCGGCTTCGTCCATCTCCTTGGGCACGGACTTCAGATATCCCACGAGCAGCAGGGGGCCAACCCCCAGGCCCGAGGCCATGATCAGGATGTAGCCCAGAGCCGTGTCATACAGGTTGAGGCGCAGCACGAGCTGGAACTGCGTCATGAGGGCGTTGGGCAGGAAGAGCATGGCCACAAAGATCCCGTACCAGAGCTTGCGATGACGCACGTAGCCGCGCGAGACCGGGAAGCCGACGACCAGGGACACGACGGTGTTGAGGGTCGCGGCGACACTCGTGTACATCACACTGTTCATGAAATAGGCACCGAAATGCCCCTTTTGCCAGGCTTGCGCAAAGTTCCCGAACTGGAACGACTTGGTCAGGCCTACCGGATCTTTGTAGAACTCTGTGGTGCTCTTGAGCGCGGTATTGATCAGGAAACCCAACGGAAACAGATACATCACCATGATCAGCAGGACAAAGAGGTAACTCACGACTTTGCCTGGTGTGAAGAGCCGCCGCCGGCGACGACGCCCGCGCTCCGGTCGCGGGGGCGCTTCGGCGCTGTCGACACGTTTGCCACTGGTCAAGGTGGTCATGTTTTTGACTCCTGCCGGCGCAGGTACACCAGGACGGCGATGGAGATGATCCCCACAATCACGAACTGGACCATGGAGATTGCGGCGGCATAGCCCTGGGACTGACTAGACCCACTGGAGGTGCCTCCACCAAAAGCCTGGGTGAAGACGGCCAGAGACAGCAGCTGGGTCGCCGGGTTGTTTGGCCCGGTCAGCACATAGGCGAGCTGGTAGCTCTGGAGGGAGCCGACGATACACAGCAGGACATTGGCGGTGAACGACGGAGCAAGCAGCGGCACGGTGATGTGACGAAGCTTCTTGCTGGCGCCGGCGCCGTCGATGCTGGCGCATTCGTAGAGCTCCTCGGGGATCGCCTGGATTCCTGCCAGGAAGATCACCACCGCAAGCCCCAGACCCGCCCAGACCTGCACGAAGATCACCAACGCGAGGGCAATGTGCTGATCGCCGAAGAATGCCGAGTTCGCGCCGAACCATGACCAGATCGATGCGCCCGGGCCGGCTGAGGGGTTGAAGATCAGCGACCAGATCAGGCCGATCACGGTGACACCGAGCACGGTGGGCATGAACACGACCGCACGGTAGAACGTGCGACCGCGAAGTTTGGTGCTCAGGACCACGGCAATGAGCAACGCAATGAGATTCTGAAAGATGGTGACCGAGAAGGCAAAGACCAGGGTGTTCTGCAGCGCGTGCAGGTTATAGCCGAGCTTCGCCCCTGAGAAGAAGGTCAGGTAGTTCTCTATGCCCACCCAGTTGATGGGGATGTAGGGAAGTCCGCGGATGTCCGTGAAGGAGATCACCACGACGGCGACGGCGGGCACAATCGCAAAGACGAGAACGAAGCTCATGCCCAGACTGAAAGTGCTCCGCAGCCCGGCTCTTCCGCCGAAAGGATAGAACTCCGACATCGTTTATGGCCCTTCGCTTGCTCCAGTGGGGGGGTGGTTGTCGGCCCGGCCGCAGGCGGCCGGGCCGACAGCTTCTTAGAGGCCGGCCAGCCAGTCCTTCTGGGCGTGTGCTGCTGCTTGCTGGACAGTCATGCTCCCCAGCGGAGCCACCTCGACATAGTTGAACGGGAACGTCGCGGCGTTGCCCGCTTTGGGGTTGCTGACGAAGACGGTGTCCCAGGCCGGCGAGAAGGTCTTCGTGTAGCTCTGGATCGACTTCAGGAAGTCACTGGTGGCAATGTTGGGTTCCGACGAGGCGAACCCGGCGAGCGTGACGAACTTCGTGTAGTTCGCGGGCTGGGAGAAGAAGTCAAGATAGGCCAGTGCCGCGTTCTTGTTCTTTGCGCTGGACGGCACCGCGAGGGTGAGCTCGACCTTCCCGCCAAGGGTCGCATTCGCAGCGGCGCTGTCGCCGGTGGGAATCGGGAAGTAGCCGAACTTGAACTTCGAACCGACGGCCGAGGCTATGGTCGGCTCGTTCCAGGTTCCGTCCGCGGTCATGGCGAACTCGCCGTTGGCGAAGCCGGCCGGGATCGCGGTGTAGGCAACACCGGTGAAGTTCTTCTGGGCGAACCCGTACATGGTCGAGACACGATCAAGGACCTTGGCGGGCAGGGCGTCGGTGAGGTTGACCTTCTTCTGCCACAGGCCCTGGTCGAGGCTCTGCTTGTCCTGCGCGCTCGGGTACAGACCCTGCACCGCAGAGACCATCGTCAGACCGGCGGGCCAGCCATCCTTGCCACCGATGCCCAGCGGTGCGACACCATTGGATCGCAGCTTGTTGCTCAGTGTCACGAACTGGTCCCACGTCGTGGGGACCGACAGGCCGTACTTGGCGAAGAGGTCCTTGTTGTAGTAGACGCCGGAGTAGTAGCTGACCCCGGTGGGGACCGTGTACTGCTTTCCCTTGAAGTCGGTCACTGCAAGAACGGACGGGGAGAACCTCTTCATCATCGGCTGGCTGGTCAGGTCGACATAGACGCCGGCCTGGGCAGCGCGCGCGTCGTCCCCCTCCGCGGTGGCCGGCACATAGGAAGGCAGGGCCTTGGGACCCGCCAGGGTGATGTCAACGTTGCCCGCGGTGAGCCGCGATGAGTTGGTGGCCGCGAAGTTCGCGTTCGGGACGGCATCGAACTGGATCTTGACGGCGGGGTACTTCTTCATGAAGGCGGCGTTGACGGCGCGGAAACCAGCGTCGGAGGCGTCCGAGCTCGACACGATGAACTTCAGGGTCCCCGTCGGGGCGCCGCTGGATGTGGCCGAACCACCCGAGCCTGACGAACAGGCTGCGAGAAGAGCCGCGGTGGCCAGGACCGAGACCGCGGCGACTGCGCGCCTGTGAACGCGACGTGAGGGCAACGACGATGTTGTCACTTGAACGAACCTCCTATGGGTGAGCACAACGAGCTGAGATGTTTCGCCGGCCGCCGCAGGGGTATCCCCGTGAGCAGGCCGGCGGTGGTGCAGACACGTCCTCCGAGCGAGGGGGGCAGTGCACTGTTGGCCTTGTACGTTCGCGCCACGCCGAGGGGTAACCACCGGCGCCACCGGGTGGGGGAGCGCGACCTGTCCACTCGCGGTGATGTCACAAGGCCACCGGCTGGCCGGTCAGCGCCGACCGCTGGGCCGCGTTCATCAGGGACACCGTCCGCAGTCCGACCTGGCCGTCCGGCTGGGGGTTTCGGCCTTCTGTGACGCCACGCAGGAACGTGTCGATCATCGCGGCGTCCAGGTCGGGCCCATAGGGCAGCCAGATGGGGTCGGTGGCCCCGTAGCCTCCGACGTGGGATGCGAACGGGCTGATCTTGATGGAGCCCTTCGTCCCGACCACCTCAAGGGTCAGCCCGCCCCAGCTCGGTGCACTCATCGGCTGACTCCACGAGCAGTCGATGGTGGCGATGACGCCACTGGGGTAGGTGATGGTCACCATGCCGCCGGTCTCAACCTGCACGCCGGCCTCGGCGTGCAGGATCGCGTTGGACACTGCCCGCACCGACGTTGCCTGCTGCCCCAGGAGCGAGTCGAGCAGGTCAGCGCAGTGCACGATGTGGTCGACGAAACAGCCGCCTCCCGAGAGCGCGGGATCGGTGAACCACTGGCGCTCGGACAGCGGGATCTGTCCGTTGTTCGTCCCCATGACGGCCAGAACTTCGCCCAGGGCGCCCGCGCGCACCTGGGCCAGCAGGTCCACGAATGAGGGCGAGAACCGGACGGGGTAGGCGACCATCAGGGCGACCCCGGCTCGCTGGACTGCCGCCAGCATCGCCGCCGCGTCCGCGGCGGTGGTGGCCAGGGGTTTCTCACACAGGATCTGGGCGCCGGCCGCCGCCGCCTGCTCGACCAGGGCGCGGTGGTTGATGTTCTCCGAACACACCACGACTGCGTCCGGGCCCCAGGCCAGTGCCTCCTGCGTACTGCCGACGTAGGTCACGCCCAGCTGGTTGGCGAGCTCAAGACCACGAGGACCGGTGTCGCCAGAGGTCGCGCCGTCGGGGTCGCACGCGATGACCTCGACGTCGAGCCGAGACAACAGGTACCGGACGTACCCGGTGGCGTGGCCGTGTGCGAAGGACAGGACAGCGACCTTGGTCCTTGCCGACACTGCGCCGCTCACAGCGCAAACTCCTTGGTCGCAAGAACGGCCGAGGTGTCGAACTCGATCGCACGGCCGGTGGCGATCGAGGCTTGAGCAGCCTGCGCCAGAGCGACGGCGATGATCCCGTCGTCCAGACACACCCGCGGTCTGGGACCGCCCTGGAATGCACGGGCGAACTCGCGCAGCTCGCTCAGGTAGGGACTCTCTTCGGCCGAGGCCGGCGGCAGATAGGACGTCCCGACCTGCGGCGCGGCGAGGTTGGCCACAGTCGTGCCGCCGGCGCAGGAGTCGAATCGGAGCACTCCGGCGCCGCCTGCGACCTCGAACGAGGTGCGAAAGTCCATTCCCTTCGGGCCCCAGATGCCTTGGATGTGCGAGATCGCCCCGTTCACATGGGTCAAGGTGACGTGCGCGACGACGTTGCGTGGAATCCTGCCGCCCGCGGTGGGGGGATTCTGCACGGCAAAGACCGAGGTGACCTCCCCTGCAGTCCACCGGGCCTGGTCAAGATCGTGAATCATCTGGTCCAAGATGATCCCGCCCGAGGCCGTCTCGTCGAAGAACCAGTCGCTGGTGGCACCCTCTCCGCCTCTGCTGAAGCGCAGCACCGCGGGCGCCCCGATCGCTCCGGCCGCGACCGCCTCATGCATGGCCGCGTACTCGGGAAAGAATCGAACGACGTGCGCCGGGTAGACCTGAACGCCCGCAACGCGGGCGGCGGCGGCGATCACCTTGGCGTCTTCAACTGTGCGTCCCAGTGGTTTCTCACACAGGACGTCCTTGCCAGCGCCGATGGCGCCAAGGGCAAGCTCGCGATGGGTCAGCGTCGGAGTGCAGATGTCAATCACGTCGCTGCAGCCGAAGAGCTGCGGCAGTGTCGGGACCGCCGTCAGCCCGTAGGCCGCGGCAAGCTCTTGCGCGCCGGCGACGGCGTACACGCTCACCTGAGCACCCAGGGCCACCCAATGGGGTGCGTGAGAATGTGACACTCCCCCGGCGCCGATCATGCCGACCTTGAGCCTGGGCACGCAGATCTACTCCCCTTCGGTGCTGGTCAGGCCGGCGCCGGCGGAGTTGATCGCGCCGGCGGGCCGACGGCAGTCACAGGGATGCTGAGGATCTGGCCGGGCCATATGTGCGTCTCCTGGGGAGGTGGTGCGGTGGTAGTTAACCGGTTTAGTAGCCGGCACAGAGAAAATCAGAGACTTCCGAACAAAACAGGTGTGGCCGCAGCGGGACTAGGTGATGTCCATCACGGGCGACCTCGGGTCCGTCGACCAGCGGTTGGGCCGACGCGCGCCCCAATGGCGTACATCTGGCCTTGACCCACGTGGGGTCGTGCTGTCGGCGGTAATCAGTGCTGGTGACGCAGTGTTCTGGTTCGTCTCGAATGACGAGCTGCATCTGCGCGAAGCGAATCTCTCTGGAGATTCCACACACATGACCACGTTGTCAAGCGATGCCCGAGTTTGCCTGCCTTGCGCCTTTCTGTCAAATATACGACGAGACTCACCTAAAGTGCTCGCGAAGTGGGGCGCGTGCCTCATGGGAGAAGTGCTCGCGAAACCTGGCTCCTGCCTCGGGTGCTGCAGTGTGCTTGGGGAATGGGTCAACGGTTGTCGATGGCGGCGCGCAAAGAGATCACGAAGAAGTACGCCAAAGAGTACGAATGCGCTTCGAAGACGGACAAGGGCCGGATGCTCGACGAGCTCGTGGCAGTCACGGGGTGGTCGCGGGCCAACGCCCGTCGGGCGATCACCAGCGCCAGCAAGCGCAAGGGCCCGGCGAGGGCAGTCACACGCAAGCCACGGGCGCGCATTTACGGGTATGACACCCTCAAGGTCCTGATCGAGGTGTGGACGCTGATCGGGCAGCCGTGCGGGAAGTACCTGGCACCGATCATGGCCCCAACCGTGGCCCAGCTGGAGGCCTTCGGGGAGTTGGGCAAGGTCGCCGACCGGCTCAGCGCGGAGGTGCGTGAGCAGTTGGTGACCATGAGCCCGGCCACGATCGACCGTCTGCTCAAACCCACCAAAGAAGCCCGCTATCCCGCCGCCAAGTCCACGACCCGTCCTGGGGCCACGCTGCGTTCCTCGATCGTGGTCCGCCGGGCGATGGACAAGATGGAGCAGGCCCCGGGGTTCTTCGAGATCGATCTGGTCGCTCATTGCGGGCACAGTCTCAAGGGTGAGCACGCTTGGACCCTGACCGCCACCGACGTCTACCTGGGTTGGACGGTGAACATCGCAATCCGCAACCGGGCCCACTCCTGGGTCGTCGCCGCCATGGAGGAGGTCATCGGCCGGCTGCCGTACCCCATGGTTGGCCTGGACTGTGACAACGGCGGAGAGTTCATCAACCACGCCCTGATCGCCTGGTGCGCCGAGCGGGCGATCTTCATGACCCGTGCGAGGGCGCATACCTCCAACGACAACGCCCACGTGGAACAGAAGAACGGTGACATTGTCCGCAAGTCCGCGTTCCGCTACCGCTACGACACCCCCGAAGAGCTCGCCCTGCTCAACGAGCTGTGGGGGTACGTGAACCTGCGCAAGAACCTGTTCCTGGCCACGAAGAAAGCCAACGGGTGGCGTAGCACCAAGGCCGGACGCAACACCCGTACATACGACAAGCCCAGGACCCCCTACCAGCGGCTGCGCGAAGAGCCCGGCTTCCTGGGCGACGACGCCGAACACCGACTTCAGGTGCTATACGCCCAGACCAACCCGGCGGACCTGACGAGGAACATCAACCGGATCCAGCAGGCCCTCATCCTTTCCGCAAAGGACAAGACCATCGCCCTCAGGGATCAGGTTTCGTGAGCAAATTACGTGAGGCACGCGAACCTCGTTTCGCGAGCACATTGACATGAGTGTTGGTATCCCCTTTCGGGGACGCCGCGCAGGCCGGAAAATGAGGGTGGGTTGCCCGCCGACGCCGATGGTTACTTGGGCTGCGAGCC
>Ga0208079_1001155_pt1 | contig 14091 bp, 19 predicted proteins | sample NGESurdeep092012_5_FD_184474 | JGI IMG/M metagenome (GOLD analysis project Ga0208079, IMG submission 184474) | Arctic peat soil microbial communities from Barrow, Alaska - NGEE Surface sample 210-2 deep-092012 (SPAdes) | ecosystem: Environmental > Terrestrial > Soil > Wetlands > Peat ... | reverse complement strand
AACCATGAGCGCACCGCCGCGTACGAACCCGGGTAGTGGAGACCCTCACGCGGCATCGAACGATGCTACGGCCGGGGCAGTCAAATGGATAGCCCCTTGAGCGAAGTCCTGGTGGGCTGTTCGACACCTTCGCGCTCCTCTTCATCGAAGGAGTGTGGCAATGCTGCAATGCTGCCTCGCGAAGTAATTACAGGTGGTAACCGTCCATGCTTAGCCGCCAGTTGACCCGGTGCCCGGCCCCGCATCAAATCACCGCGGGTGTCCACCCGGACTAGCTCTGACCTCTGCTCCCCGCCAGCAGATGCACCTCGTGGTCTACCACCGGCCCAGTCACCGCCTCGAAGCGTGGTGTACGTTCGCCCGCCAGCTCGACCCACCCGCAGTCTTGAGCGGCATACGGGTTGCTGAGCCGGATGCCGCTCGAACAATCCGCGTCGATCTGGGCTGCGGCCGCGGTGTTTTTGCCGGTCACAGACGCCAGTGGCGGGCGTGATTAGGTGTGGATGATGAAGATGCATGTCGCCAGGCGGCCAGGTTTGCCGACCCTCATCTCCGGTCCGCAGGAATCTCGTAGATCTTGATCGTCGGCCCACTTAACCCACCGTGGGCGACTTCCACCACGTTGGCCACGGCGTTCCAGATGCTGGGGATCTCAAGACCGTGAGCTGTCCAACGGCCGCCGGTTGGTAGGTCGCGAGCAGCGGGAACTGCTTGTCCAAGATGGCGTAGAACCGTTGTTCGGCAACGTACTTGGGGTCTGCTTTGTATTGGTCGTACTCGTCGCTGCTCAGAGCTACATAGCGCATCGCCGAACGGTGGTCGACCTTGTTACTGAGCGCGAGGCGTCCACCTATGACTTGCAAGCTGCTGAAGATGGGTGTATCTCCAACGGTTAGGAACGGTGTATATGCCTCTGAGATCGTGTTCGTGGGATTGATGCCTCGCGCAGCGAGATCGGTCCCAAGAGTCTGGGTGTACTTCGCGACGTATCGGACGGAGACAGCGACAGACCCGGCAACGAGGTTCGCGGCCATCACGGCACCCAGGCCCGCTGCGCCCCAGGTCAGCCATCGCGCCGCGCCCTTGACGCGCAGGTACCGAAATGGATAGCCCACCTCGATTAATCACATCAGGCCGAAAGCAGATCGCCCACAACACCATACCTACACCAGTGAGAAGCTCCGTTGAATGCCGACGTACATGATTTACCGGATCGGAATCGTTCGGGCCCGCGGTCGGAGTTGGCTGGGCCGGGCATCCGAGAGCGACCGGCCAGGCAGTCCACCGTGCGGACAACGGTCGACTGAACACGTGGTCACAAGCTCATCAGTTGCCCATGCAGGGCGACACTGAAACCTGCCCAAACCGGCTCTTCAGACCTTAGCCTAGGTACATGCAGTTCGCGGCTGAGGCCCGCCGATATTTGCGGGTGCATGCCTACCGTATCCGTCCGCGTAGGTGACGAGGTTGCTGAACCCACGCAGGGGTTGCTGAACTCAACAGAGTCACCGCCCAGGCGTTTGACCAGGCGGTTGTAGCCTTCCCACCGGGCGTTCGAATAGCCCGTTAGGATTGCCTGGGTCGATGACCGGACACCACGCCTCGATGGTCGCAACGAGGCATCAAACACGACCACGTCAATCGTTCATCCGGAAAGCGGCGCTGCCCCGCGATCTTGGTATTGGACACGCGGCCGGGCCGTGGATCGACCAGCCGATTGAGCAGTTCGATGCTTTTTGCCAGCTCCTCCTGCTCGTCCGGCGCGAGCTTCGATCGAATGGCACTGAACAGCCAGTCTTCTCGTATCGCCCGGCCAGCCGTGAACGCATTCCAGGCGGACGCAGTGACGAACAAGATCGTTTGTCGCCCGTTGGTCGGGTCGGTGCCCCACTCACGAGCCCTGCCGCCCGTAGGACGGAAACGGTGGCACCCATGGATCGCGGGCGCACGCCCTCAGCCCGTGCCAGTGCTGTCATTGTTGCGGTCCTTGATGTTCCAGATGGGTGAGGACTGACATGTGAGGCGGAAGCCCTGCTCTGGATGCAACGTCTTGGCTCGTCGTCGTGCTGCAGCGCCCACGGACGCCGGCGTCTGACTGAGGGTCGCTGCAAGACCGGTGACCGCTATTCGGCCTTGAGTACAGATTCGTCAGCTCCAACGCAGGCGTGTCGTCCATGTGGTGACGTCCCAGCTGACCTCACCGACGTTGCAGGCGAGGCAGTCCGCAGTGCGATACAAGCCGGCTTCGACGCTCACCATCCGCGACGGTCGCCCGGTCGAGGTAAGCTGACGAGACCCCCCGACCGAGCTCCCACTTACACTCAGATCAGACCAACCCAAGGATCGTCGCGGTTGCGTCGTACTCGCCGGTGGTGACCCCGTGCGAGGGGTCGACCGGAGCGCCTCCGGGCCAAGTGTGGCCGCCGCCATTGACGGTCACGAGCTGGGCGCCGCAGGGGTAAATGGTGGCCGCGATGTGCGCGGTAAGCTGCGTCGTGGTGGCCGTCGAGCACCCGCGGAGGGCAGCCCATGCCGCAATGGCGGTTTCGGCTGGCGGTATCGCGGGGTAGCCGGGGCGCCCGTCGGGTCCTCCGCGGTAGGGATCCACCGGGTCTGCGTCGCCATGGACTGCCACGATCCGGATCGGGTGGCAGCTCGCCCGTGGGTCGATCGATGCCGCCACTGTCACCACCGCCGTGAACCTGCCTGGCAGGGCGCAGGCGGCGAAACCGGCCATGTCACCACCATCGCTGATTCCGGTGATCACGACGCGGGCAGGATCGGCGCATTCGGTGGCGGCCAACTGTGTGACCAACGCGGACAGGAACCCCAGATCGTCATACCCGGTGGTACCGGAGAAGTTCCAGGACTTCGCGGGGCCCGCGCCCTGTGGCAGCACTGCAAGCACCCCGGCCGCCATGGCGCGCGCCGGGATCCGGCTCTGGGCTGCCAGTTCCTCCGAAGTCTGGCCGTATCCGGGCAGCCCAACCACCAGGGGAAGCCGGTGGTGACCGTCATCCTCGGCAGGGACGGCCAGCATCGCCCGTCGTCCGCCCGGCAGCGTGAGATCTAACGTGCCGGCGGTTCGCGCCCGAGCACAGCTGGGCTTGGCGCTCGATGACGAGGTGATGGTCGGCAGACGCGTGGGTGAGGCGACCATCGCGACCGCTGATGGGGAGGGTGGGTTCTGTCTGCGCGTGACTTCGGCGCGAGGGGATCCCGTGCAGCCTGCGACGGCCAACAGCAGCATGATCATGGCTCCGTATGGGTAGGCAGTGCGCTGCCCGAGGATCCTTGCCCTGCGCCGTCCTGTCTGCCGTCGGGGCAATGAGCTTGGGCTGCTACTACAGGACGCCCCAGCAGGAGTGCGCTTGTGTTTGGGCTGATGTCGGAAGATCACAGGCCCCGCACGACAACGGCAGTGCCGTAGGCGCAGATCTCCGTCCAAGTGCTCCCAAGCTCACTAGTATCAAAGCGCATGGCCACGATCGCGTTACCGCCGCGCTGGGTGGTCTCCTCGACGAGCCGCTCGATCGCCTGCTCACGACCCTGAGCCAACATCGTCGTCATTCCTTGGAACTCTCCTCCGAAGAGCGACTTCACGCTCGCTCCGATCTGAGAGCCGACATTGCGTGACCGCACAGTTAGACCGAAGACCTCATCGAGCACGCGCTCGATTTCGTGGTCCGGAAAGTCGGTCACAGTCGTGATCAGCATGTCGCCCTCCGCGTGTCCAGGTCCCACATGACGCGGCACGTTACTCCCCGCGGAGTGACTTCCACCACCTCATTGGCGGTAAGGAACCGTCAACTCGACCCCCTTCTTATCGAGATCTGAACTCCGGTCCCTTTCCCCATGGCAGCCAGCGTTGGACACCTCCCCCCATGAAGATTGATCATCACCGGGACCGTGGTGTCCTTGGGCCGGAACCCGCACCGCTGGACCGCGAACCGGCGAAACGTCCGGTAGGGGACGTTGACGCCTGGACGGGTCAGCAGCTGATCGACCTTGACGATGCTCAGCTTGTCGCGGCCCACCCAGGTAGCGATCCGCTTCTGATGGGCCAGCAGCATCTCCCACGAGTCGCCGTGACCATTGGGCCGGGACGGCCGCACCGCGCCGACCACGACCACGACCAGCTCATCGGTCAACGCCTGCGGACCGCAGTCGCGAGTCAGCCCAGCCTCGTGAGCAGCCTGCACATACCGGCGGGCGGTCCTGCGGTCCACCCCCCGCCCGCGCCGCGACCGTACCCAGCCCGACCCGGCCAGCTAGCCCCGCAAAACTCACGCACCTCAACCATGTCGACCTCCCTGAACACCACGACCGTTGACCTCCACGTCGAAGAACATGACGTGAAAATCCAACAAGCGCCCCAAGGGGCCGCCCCGCACGGCGGCCGGGTGGTCCCATAACTAGCAACCAGGTGGTCCCATGAAGCTGGCAGAAACCGCTCAGGGTGGTCCCATGCTCATGGCAGGCGACAACCCCCGTTGTTCTCAGCGGAATTCGGTGCTACTCAGTTGCCGATGGCGCTCCCAGCCGGTTGCCAATTCCTGCAAGCTGCGCGCGGGATGATGCTCTCTCGGCAACGAAAGGGCATCATCCCGCGGCACAGTGCTTGAGCAGCCTTAGGCCTGGACCAGGATCGTGCCGGCCATGATCATGTCGTATCCTTGGCCGTCATTTCCCTTGACCTCCATGCCCAGATGCGTAGGTCCGTCACACGGCATGGCGCAGTACCAGTGGAACGCACCAGCAGTATCGGCTGTGAAGGTCGTTGTTGAGGTTGTCGGAGTCACCTTCTTGGTGGCCGGATCCTCCCTGCCGGCAGCGATGATGAAGCTCAACTTGAGGCCGGGTGAAGTGATGCTGTGCGGTCCGCCGTCGTAGTTGATCGCGGTCAACGTGAAGGTCTGCCCTTTCTTGACGACCCAACTGCTTGGCAGGATCGCGTCGTGCATCTTTGAATCCATGCCTGACATCGTGATTGACCCCGGAATCACGTTTACGGTGATCGCGTTGGTGCCGTAAGAACTGGTATTGCCGGACGCCTTCGCGGCCGCAGGTGCGGCAGCGGCGGGGGCAGCTGCCCCCGTGGCTCCGCCGCACGCGGTGACGCCCAAGGATGCAAAGGCAAGCGCAGCGAGCGCGACTACCGCCTTGCGGGTGACGAGTTTCATTAGTTCCCTTTCCAATGTCTCAGCAATGCCGACCCCTTGCGCCAAATCCAGCGGACCAGGCGACGCCGACGAGCCAACAGTCCTGTTTTTTTACAGGCGACAGCTAATGCAGTTGATTAGCTGAAACAAAGGATCCTGGAACACGGCGGGCCCCCGCATGTGCGGTGGTACGCATCTGGGCTCGGTGATTCCGCCTAGCTGATGTGCGGCTTCGCCTCATATGAGGATGGACCCTAACCGACGGCGGTCTGGCGGGGCCGGGTCGTCGATGGGGGCTGCCCTTGAGTGACGTGGGCTCGGATCCTCATGCTCCTCGGGGGTATCCGAGATCTCTTGCTGGGTCCGACAAGGCTACGCGTGCACTATCCGGACCTGGGATGGCTGCTCCGACACAAGTGGGAGGTCGAGGCTGACGCAGGTCGCGCCCGGACGGCTGGAGATCTCGAACGCTGCGCCGATCAGGCTGGCGCGTTCCTGCATGCCAGCCAGTCCCAGGCTGCCTTGCCGGACGTGTAGGGGATCGAATCCGCAGCCGTCATCGACGACCTCGACACACAGTCGGCCAGGGCCGTATTCAAGTCGGGCCACGACCTGCTTTGCCATCGCGTGGTGCTCGATGTTGTGAAGCGCTTCCTGAGCGACTCGGAAGATGACCAGCTCCTGCTCGGGGTCCAGCCGCAGACGATCGCCTTGCTCGTCGAGCGCGGTGCGAAGCCCGCTGCGTTCGGCCAGGTCAGAGAGTAACCATTCCAGCGCCGGCACGAGCCCCAGATCGTCCAGAACGGACGGGCGTAGCGCCCGGCAGAACCGCCGGATGCCGTCGATGCACCGTTGCAGCGCGACGTCGACAACCTCGAGCCGGTCGCGCTGGCCCGGGGCTCCCGGGAGATTCTCCAGTACTGCCTTGGCGACAACGAGCTCCTGGACGGTTTCGTCGTGCAGTTCGCGGGAGAGACGGAACCGCTCCTCTTCCTGGGCCCGCAGCGCCAGCCCGATGTAGCGCTTGAGCGAGGCCTGGATGTCCGCCAATCGCCGGTTGGCATTCTCGGCTGCCAGCTTTGCTCGGCGTTCCTTGTCGACACGTCGGGCCACCACCACGCCGAGCATCACCAGCAGCGTGAGTTGGACTGCCACCCCGACGCTCTCGTCGCCACGGTGGAACAGGACGATGTTGGGGACCGTCAGCACCACACACCACAGGCTGGTTGGAAGAGCACCTTCGATGCCGAAGTTCAAAGCGGCGTAGAGAACGGGCAGAAAATACGCTGATTCCGGCAGCATGTACAGAGCCGGGTTGAGGCGCAGAACGTGAGTCATGTCGAGGCTCATGTCGACGAGGCTGATCCCGATCGCGAGCACCTGAACAATCCAGAAACGCCTATCGCGCATTCGTTCCCCAAACGACCGACCGGAAGCCTCAATCGTTGCCGTATTCAGCGACATCGACCTCCTCCAATCGCAGCAGCCCCGCCTTCACGGCGAAAACCACAGCCTCGGTACGCGAGCCCACTAAGAGCTTGGCGAAGATGTTCCGCAGGTGGGCCTCCACCGTTCGCACGCTGAGGCCCATGGACTTGGCGATCTCTTTGTTCGCGGCGCCACTCGCCACCAAAGCCAAGACTTCCGTTTCCCGTGGGCTTGGTTGCTGCCAAGCCGCCGGTTGGTCCGCACCGCGCAACCGGGGCTGGAGCCGGCCGAAGACCTTCTCGGCGACCTCGGGCCCCAGGACCGTGTCGCCCTGGTGGGCGCTGCGTACCGCTGTCGCCAGATCGGAACCCTTCACAGTCTTGAGGAAGTAACCAGCGGCCCCAGCCTCCAGGGCGGCCTCGACGTACTGCACGTCGTCGTACAGGCTCAAGATGATGACCACCGCTGCGGGCGCTATTTCCTTAATCGCGCGAGTCGCATCGATGCCGTTCTCACCTGGCATGGCGATGTCTAGAAGAACCACATCAGGAGCAAGCCGTGCTACCAACTCCTGCGCCTGCCACGAGTTCCCGGCCTCCCCGACAATCTCCAGATCCTGATCATGGTCGTGTAGCCGTTGTCCCACGCCGGCCCGAAATAGCGGATGGTCGTCAACGAGCAGGACCCGGATCCGGCGTGTCTGCTTCTCGAGAGCGGGTTCGCCGGCCATGTTCGGTCCATCTGTTCCATGGTCAGTCAACCGATCGCCTTCCCGCAGCTTCCCAAGCCTTATTGGCCGCCTACCCGGGAATCCTAATCTCGGCGCCGGGGGGATAGCGAATTCAGGTGGTCGTGGATCCTGGTGCTGGAAGCCGATTATCTGTGGTGATCATCATCGTGGTCCGCTCGACTAAGGCTGGCAATGGACCGTGCGCATGGGTCCCCTTTTCTTGTGTCGGGAACCCACCCCCACACTTTTCGCGGGTCGTACCCGCTGGCCGCAAGGTACAGCGCCGCGGTGTCTATGGGGGTGGCATGCCACACGCGGCAGTTGCTTCTGAGCACACGCTCAGTTCGAGCATGAGATAAGTCCTGGTAGCCAGCGTCAATGGTCGGCAGCGGCCGGGTCATGATCATGGCGACATCAACGTCCCCGGCGGACTCCTGCCTGAAGAACGGGTAGATGTAGCGTGCCAGATCACGGCAGTAGTCGCTGCGCGTGTTGTCGTTTCCCCGGTGCCGCTGCTCACGTACTGCTCTCCCAGCCATGCGAGCGTGACCCCCGCGGGCGCCGGGGCGGTCAGGCCCGCGGCCAGGGCGGGGACCGTGATGGTGTGGGGGCATCGGGTGGCCGGGGCGGACACCACCGTTGGGGCCTGGCCGATGGCCCGTGCCAGGTGGCGGTCCACGACCTTGTCACGGCCGAAGTTCTTGCACACTGCGATGAACGCTTGGGCCTGGTCCTTGGTGGGGAAGGCCTCGTAGTCTCTGCCGCTGGTTGCCTTGCGCCAGTAGACGCGGTGCTGCTGACGGCGTATTTCGTAGCACATGTCGTGCTCCTGGTGTGTCGTGGCTGCTTGGACACGACGGACCGTCCGGTCCCGAAGCTGCGGGGAAACCGGTGGCCGTGCGGGCTGTCTCACCCTTGCCGAGAGAGGCCGGCAAACGCATGTGGACCGGTGCCCCCCGCGGGGGGCACCGGTCCACATTCATACGGGTGAGTGACGGGACTTGAACCCGCGACATCCGCCACCACAAGGCGGCGCTCTACCAGCTGAGCTACACCCACCACGCCAAGCGACCACCATGATGGCGGCCGCGTTCTCAGCGGCGCTTATGCTACCCGCTTTCGTACGCGGTTCGGACCATCGGGGGGCTTCTCGATCGCGCGTGCGTGGGTCCGCCGAAGACAGACCCGGAGAGCCGGATCAGGAGATGGTCGGCGTGACCTTGTAACGGGCTGCTATCGCCTTGGCGGTCTCGGAGTCCGGACCTGGCTGCGCGACGAAGATCGCCTCACGGTAATAGCGAAGCTCGGCGATACTCTCGCGAATGTCAGCCAAGGCCCGGTGGCCGCCAGCTTTCTTGGGGGAGTTGAAGAAAGCCCGCGGAAACCACCGCAGGGCCAGTTCCTTGATCGACGAAACGTCGATGATCCGATAGTGCAGGTGGGACTCAAGCTCGGGCATGTCACGCGCCAGAAACCCACGGTCCGTTCCCACGGTGTTGCCGCCTAGAGGTGCCTTCGCGGCCTCCGGTGCCCACGCGCGGACGTAGGCCAGGACCTGTGCCTCGGCCTCGGCCATCGTGATACCCGTCGACAGCTCCTCCAGCAGGCCGCTGGAGGTGTGCATATCGCGGACGAAGTCGTCCATCTGTTCAAGTGCTTCCGAAGGAGGCTTAATGACCAGGTCGATGCCGTCGCCGAGCTGGTTCAGCTCGTAGTCCGTCACCAGTGCTGCCACCTCGATCAGGGCATCGTTGGTCAGGCTGAGTCCGGTCATCTCGCAGTCAATCCAGACGATCCGGTCAGTGGTCGCGCGTCGGTTGATGTTCTGTGCCACGCACCCCACCTTAAGGGGCGCCAGCACCAGCCCGCTGGCATACTGCGCGCCCCCGGCAGGACTCGAACCTGCGACCTAGAGATTAGAAGGCTCTTGCTCTATCCAGCTGAGCTACGGGGGCACGTGCCCGCGGCTGATGCAGGCAACGCGTGAATTGTAGGGGAGCAGGCGGCACACAGGTGTGGGTTGGGTATTGTTATGACATCGGCCACGCCGGACACGTTCACGTTTGTTAGCCCGCCCATGGAGGTTGAGCGACTGTTAGCCCGCCCATGGAGGTTGAGCGACGGGCACTATGGAAGGCAGGCTGCGGCCTGTGACGGTGGGTGTTGATGGCAAGGGGTTGTTGAGCGCTCTTGAGCAGGTCCGGACCGAGGTTGACGACGCCACTTTTTCCCTTGACATTCCCAGCGTCGCCACGGCCCGTTCGTCGCAATCTTCGCTGATCAAGCAGCTCGACGACTATGTCATCCCACGGGTGAGCGCATTGGATGCACCACTGCTCACAGTGGTGGGCGGAGCGACCGGCGTAGGTAAGTCCACCTTGGTCAACTCACTGGTCGGCTCGGTCGTGAGCCAGCACGGCGTGCTCCGACCGACAACACGGTGCCCAGTTCTGGTGCACCACCCGCGCGACGAGTCCTGGTTCAACGGGAGTCGGATCCTGCCAGAACTGGCCCGGATCGCGGGGGGTGACGGCGCGGCTGGCGAGGCCACACAGGACCACAGCGCAGTGCGCCTCATTTCGTCATCGACTCTGCCGGCCGGATTGGCTCTTCTCGATGCCCCGGACATCGATTCGGTGGTTCACGCCAACCGCGATCTGGGCAGCCAACTGTTGATGGCCGCTGACCTGTGGCTCTTCGTCACCACTGCAGCGCGCTATGCGGATGCCGTGCCCTGGGACTTTCTTCGTGGAGCCGTGGAGCACGGCACGTCGGTGGCGATCGTCCTGGACCGGGTGCCGTCCGACGCCATGGAGGAGATTCGCACTGACCTGGCATCCATGCTGCGCACCCGTGGCCTGGCCAGCGCACCGATCTTCACGATCGCCGAAACCACGGTGACGGCTAACGGCCTGCTCTCCGAGCGTGAGGTCGCCCGTGTCCGTTCGTGGCTGTCCGCGCTCGCACGTGACGCCAAGGCACGTTCGATCGTGGTACGCCGAACGCTCAGCGGTGCACTGAAATCAATACCTGACGTTGCGCTTATTGTCTCGGATGCCTCTGCCGAGCAGGAAGATGCCACGGTTGCTCTGTACCAAGTGGTAGGCCGCCTATGGCGCTGCGAAGGAGTCGGTTGAGCACGCGATCACGGATGGGACCTTGTTGCGGGGGGAAGTGCTCGCCCGCTGGCAGGAGTTCGTCGGTACCGGACAGTTCTTGCGTCAGGGGGGCTGGGATCTCGCGTCTGCGTGATCGGATTGCTGCTGCTATCAAAGGAAATTCGCCGCCTACGTCGGAGCTTGGGGAGGCGCTGCAATCGGGAGTCGTGGAGCTGTTGACCGCCCAGTCGCGCGAGGCTTCGGCGACTGTTCTGCGGCGATGGCGACATCTGCCAGGGGGAGCGGCGCTGGTCGTCGCGCACCCAGAGCTGGTCGACCCTGCGCCAGAGAGCGCGGGTAACGTTGAGCGGTTGGTCCGAGACTGGCAGGGGGAGGTTCTCGAGATGGTCGGCGCCCAGTCCAACAACCGGCGCACCACTGCCCAGGTGCTCTCCTTTGGGGCCAACGGTGTTGGCGTCATCCTCATACTCTTGGTGTTCAGTCAGACGGGCGGGCCTTCTGGCGGCGAGGTGGGAACAGCCCGCGGTTCGGCAGTCTTGGCCCAGCGGATCCTGGAGGCCATCTTTGGTGACCAGGCAGTCCGCATCCTTGTTGCCCAGGCTAGGGCCAAGCTTATGGCTAGGGCGCAGGAGTTGTACTCGGGTGAGCAGGCTCGTCTGCACGAGGCCGTTTCCGCCCTTCAGGTCAGTGAAGGGCAGGCTGGTCGGATCAAGGCTGCCTCGGCCGGTGTCGAGGCAGCGCGATGAGCCCGCAGGAGATGTGATGAGCCCAAAAGTCATGGGATCTGGGGCGGCTTCGACAACAGAGATGTCAATCGGTGTCGCAACGGAAGTGTCGGTGGAGTCGATCCAGGCCAGGCCAGGACCGATGCGTTGCGGTCAGCCCTGGAGTCCGGCGCAGGTTGCCTGCCCGTCGATGGCGTTGACCGTGCAGAAGCCGCCATCGCCAAGACCGCTGTGCGCACGTCGATCGCCGGCGGACGCACCGTGGTCGCCTTAGCTGGCGCCACCGGCAGCGGCAAGTCAAGCCTGTTCAACGTTCTGGCGGCAGCCGAGGTCACCCAGGTCGGAGCCCGCCGCCCGACCACATCGAAGCCGAGTGCGGCGGTCTGGGGCAGGGAGCCGCCATCTGCTCTCCTCGACTGGCTCATGGTGGGAACCCGTCACATGGTGGACGACGGACTTGGGCTGGACGGTCTGGTGCTGTTGGACCTGCCTGACTTCGACTCGCAGACTACGGCCCATCGCATCGAGGCTGACCGGGTACTTGACCTGGTCGATGTCTTCATCTGGGTCACCGACCCTCAGAAGTATGCTGACGCTCGTTTGCATGAGGACTACGTCGCCAAGCTCTCGGCTCACGACGCCGTTACCATCACGGTCCTGAATCAGCTCGACCGTCTGACGTCAGAGGCGCTGGCCGCCTGTCGCAGTGATCTTCTTCGACTGCTTGGTGCAGACGGCGTCGTCGGCGCCGAGGTGATCGCCACGTCCGCCACGGAAGGTAGTGGGGTGATCGACCTTCGCGACCGGATCAGCGAGGTCGTCACAGGTCACAATGCGGCCCTTCAACGTCTCGACTCCGACCTGCGTTCCGCGGCAACGGTCTTGCGCTCAGGTGTTGGGGACTCTGAACCCAGCCTGGAGGATATTTCCGACGCAGGCCTAGTTGATGCGCTTTCTCGCGCCGCCGGCATACGGGTCATTCTGGATGCCGTCGAGCGCGACTATCGGCGCGAGACCGGGGTCTGCACCGGCTGGCCAGTCACTCGCTGGATGAGAGCTTTGCGCCCCGCGCCCCTCAAGCTCCTCGGTTTGAACAAGGACGTCTCAGATCGCCCCGGTATCATCTCGCAGTCTGATGTCCGCTCCGTGCTCGGTCGGTCGTCGCTGCCGCCGGCGACTCCGGCTGCCCGGGCGGCTGTGGCGCTGGCCACTCGGGACCTGGGGGACCGGGCCGGCCGGGAGCTACCGCAGGCATGGACGGATGCGGTCACCGATGCTGCCACGGCGCCAGGAAATGACCTTGGTGATGCATTGGACAAAGCAATCGTAGGCACCTCTTTGCGCGAACGCGATCCCTTCTGGTGGACCGCTTTTGGGTTTGTACAGTGGGTTCTGGTGATGACCGCTGCCATCGGCTTGAGCTGGCTCATTGTCGTGACGGTGCGCGATTGGCTTCGGCTGCCGGCAGTGGATACTCCTGGTCTCGGGCCGGTACCGTATCCGTACCTGTTGTTTGTCGGTGGCTTGTTCATCGGCTTCCTGGGTTCCGTGTTGACGGGGGCCCTAGGCCGGGTCGGTGGCAAGCGACGCAAGGCCCTGGTCGCTGATCGTCTGCACGAATCGGTGGCACGGGTGGCGCGCGATCGGCTCGTCGGGCCAGTCCAGGAGATCCTTGACCGACACCGTCAGGCGCGCGAGCAGCTCGAGGCCGCTTGTCAGCTCGCCTGAGGCTGTCCACAACGGCCCAGTTTTTCGTCTCACTGTCCACAGGCATGCGCCGAGCTCTGTCGCTAGCCGGGCGGCCTAGCCATCGTGGGGTTCTCGCCGGATTCGGCGAGTCAACGATGGAAGCGATGAGGTGATGACGATGAACGAGACCTACGTCACAGTCAGCGGCAATGTGGTCGGCGATCCGGTGGTGCGAGCGACGCGGGCGAACGTGCCGTTCGTGACGTTCCGCGTGGCGTCGAACGTGCGCAGGGTGGATTTTAAGACCGGTGACTACATCGACGCCGGGACCAACTTCGTGAATGTGACGGCATTCCGCTCGCTGGGGGTCAACCTGTCGAACTCGTTGAGGAAGGGCGAGCCGGTGATCGTCTACGGGCGGATGAGGATCAACCAGTGGGTCAATGGGGAGCGGAGCGGGACCACGGTGGAGATTGACGCCTACAACGTCGGCCACGACTTGTCGTGGGGCCAAGCGACGTTCCACAAGGTGGCCAGACCTCAACTCAACCAGAACGACCGGATGGCCGATCCGGAGGTCCAGGACGCAGCCGACCAGCTTGACCAAGATGTCGAGATGGGTGATGCCGACTTAGCGGGGTCGGGTGACAGTCCGCTCGCGTTCCCTGACCCGCGTACGGACGGATTCGCCGGCTCAGCCGGCGGGAGCACCGAGACCGACACCGAGACCGATGCCGTCGGCGTCTCGGTGGGAACGGGTAACGGTGCGGGTGATGCGTTGACGTAGGCGAAGACCTGCGGTCCAGTGGTCAGGGCTCCGGACATAGTGCGCGCCAGGCCGGCAGCCATAACCGCTTGACCTGCATGTCTGTAGCTGTGGGAACGCTGTCTCTCGCCTTGGCTGCGTCAAAATTGATGGGATTTCTCAGTCCAATATCAGCCGGCGGACGACGACGATCATGAAGTTCCAGTGCACCCGGACGGGGCACACCAGGGCTCCTGGCGTAGCGGGTGTGGTGTTCGTTCCTGTAGCCGTTTGACCTGCATCCTTGTCACCGAACGGGGTTGCTTTCCTGCCGGATAAGCGTTATAATTCTTATTGTGTTTCAGACAGATAGTGAGATGGGGGACGATGGCGACCATGACGGCACAACTGCCCTTGATGCTGGTGCCAGCCGGCGCCGTGCAGATCGGTGAGATCGCCGCTTTGGTGGAGGACGAGACCGGGGGTCGGGTGT